>Ga0114931_10000729_pt1 | contig 40950 bp, 33 predicted proteins | sample 2SBtaG_FD_89579 | JGI IMG/M metagenome (GOLD analysis project Ga0114931, IMG submission 89579) | Deep subsurface microbial communities from Kolumbo volcano to uncover new lineages of life (NeLLi) - 2SBTROV14_V59a metaG | ecosystem: Environmental > Aquatic > Marine > Volcanic | place: Kolumbo... | reverse complement strand
TGACCGGAAAACGCTCCGTGGTTTATGTGGAATTGCCCGACACCAAACAGCCCAGCTACGAGGGGAGAGAGATCACGGTCGGCCCCAAAGCCGGCGACTTTTACATCGTCGACGAAGGGCTGAAAGAAGGGGAGAAAGTGGTCACCGAAGGAAACTTTAAAATCGACTCGGCCCTGCAGATTTCCGCAAAACCAAGCATGATGAACCCGGTGAACACCGGGAATAAAGACGGGAATTCACCGGCAAACAAAGGCGTCGTCGTCTATTCCGTGCCGGACGAATTTAAAAATCAATTATCAGCGTTGTTTCCCGCTTATTTTCGACTCCAGTCATCCCTGGCTGCCGACGACGAAAAAGGGGCGCGGCAAGCCGCATCCGAAGTGACGGGATTTTTGGGCCGGGTGGACATGAAACTGGTGAAGGATGAGGCCCACCACAACTGGATGAGTCAGCTTGCTTCTTTAAAAAACGAAACCGAAAAAATCGTCGGGGCAACCAATCTGAAAGAAATGCGGACAAACCTCCAGCCGCTCTCCGACACCATGCTGAAAACAGCTGAAGTCTACGCTCTCCCATTTGATCAACCGGTGCTGCTCTTCCACTGCCCCATGGCTTTCGATGGCAAGGGAGGCGACTGGCTGCAGCAGGGGAAAGAGACCCACAATCCCTATTTTGGAAAGGCCATGCAGACATGTGGTGAAGTCAAAAAAAGGGTCGGTTCCAAACCAGAAACAAAGACGGAGTAACCCCACGGACTCACTGGCAGGAATTGGATGACAGGGAAACGACAACCATCAGAATCCGGGAATGAGAGCCGTCCCACAACTGCTCCGTCTCTGCTGGGGCGCGTCATTCGCTTCTGTCTGGAAAACAAACTGATCGTTTTCCTCATTCTGGCCCTGGTCTTGGCGGGCGGAATTCTGGTGGCCCCGTTCAACTGGAAACTGGGAAGCATTCAGGGTTCTCCCGTTCCCGTGGACGCCATTCCCGATATCGGAGAGAACCAGCAGATCGTATTCACCAAGTGGACCGGACGTTCCCCCCAGGACGTGGAAGATCAAATCACCTACCCACTGACTGTCGCTCTACTGGGAATACCCGAAGTCAAAACCATTCGCAGCTATTCTTTTTTTGGGTTCTCATCCATCTATGTCATTTTCAAAGAAAAACCCGAGTTCTACTGGACCCGAACCAGGATTCTGGAAAAACTCAACAGCCTCCCCGCCGGAACTCTGCCCAGTGGCGTAGCTCCGGCTTTGGGGCCGGACGCAACCGCACTCGGTCAAGTTTACTGGTACACCCTGGAAGGCAGAGATGCAGAGGGAAATCCCGCGCCCGGCTGGGATCCCCAGGAATTGCGCAGCATCCAGGACTGGTATGTCCGTTACGGCCTGATGGCCGTCGACGGGGTCTCTGAAGTGGCCTCCGTGGGCGGTTATGTGAAGGAATACCAAATCGATGTCGATCCCGATGCCATGCGTGCCTACGGAGTAACGCTGGATATGGTTTTCAACGCCGTTCGGAATTCCAACCTCGATGTGGGAGCCCGCACCATCGAAGTCAACAAAGCAGAATACATTATCCGGGGCCTGGGATTCCTGAAAAATCTGGATGACCTGCGGCAAACGGTGGTCAGGGCGACCGGCAACGTCCCGGTCACTCTCAGTCAGATTGGAACCGTTCAGCTGGGACCCGCCCTGCGCCGTGGCGCCTTGGACAAGGAGGGAGCCGAGGCGGTCGGAGGGGTCGTCACCGTCCGATTCGGAGCTAATCCCCTGGCCGCAATCGAGGGAGTGAAGAAAAAGATCGACGCCCTCAAAGCCGGCATGCCGGAGAAGACACTTCCCGACGGCCGAATCAGCAAAGTGACCATTGTTCCGTTTTATGATCGCACCGGACTGATCCATGAAACCCTCGGAACTCTCAACACCGCCTTGGCCGAAGAAATTCTGGTCACCTGCATTGTGGTGATCATTATCGTGCTGAATCTGCGCAGTTCATTTCTGATCTCCCTGATGCTGCCCGTGGCTGTTTTGATGACTTTCATCGGCATGAAACTGTTCCATGTAGATGCCAACATCGTGGCCTTGTCAGGGATCGCCATCGCCATCGGAACCATTGTCGATATGGGAATTGTTGTCTCCGAAAATATTCTCAAACACATGGACCGGGCCGGCCCGGACGACAATCTCCTGGAATTGATTTACGGGGCCACCTGCGAAGTCGGCAGCGCGGTGATGACGGCTGTCACCACAACGGTTCTCGGTTTCCTGCCGGTATTTTTCATGATCGGAGCCGAAGGCAAGATGTTCCGGCCACTGGCATTCACCAAAACCTTCGCCCTGATCGCTTCGATTATTGTGGCCCTGACTTTGATTCCGCCTTTCGCCCACATCCTGTTTTCGAAACCCAGATTTGGCACCATTCAATTCCGCCGGGCCGCCTCCATTCTATTGCTGTTGTTCGGGGGAATTCTGCTGCCTGCGTGGGTCAGTTGGATCCCCTGGTGGGTCGGCGGGCTGGCGATTGCGATAGCCGTTTACCAACTGTTGCGGCCCCGCCTTTCGGAGGCTCTCCAACAAAAAATCACTTACAGCTTCAACTTTCTGGTTGCCTTTTGCACCGCCCTTGTCCTGGCCAACAGTTGGACGCCGCTGGGACCGGAGAAAGGGATTTTCAATGTTGTCTTTGTGATCGTCCTGATCGGTGGACTGCTCCTTTTCTTTCTTGGCTTCATGAAATTTTATGGAACAGCTCTGGCCTGGTGCCTGCGGAACAAAGCCATTTTTCTCACTGTAATCGGCTTGGTCATTTTGACCGCCACAGTGATGGGTCTTGGCCTGAACCGGGTGTTCGGGTTTCTGCCGGAATTTGCCAGAAACAACAGGGTATGGATTGCAGCTTCAGAGACCTTCCCCGGTCTGGGAAGGGAGTTCATGCCAGCCCTGGACGAGGGTTCCTTTCTCTTTATGCCTTCCACCATGCCCCATGCCTCGATTGGAGAGGCAATGGATGTGATGCAACTGCAGGACAAGGCCATCAAGTCCATTCCCGAAGTCGAGAGCGTGGTGGGTAAGCTGGGACGTGTGGAAAGCCCCCTCGATCCGGCGCCGATTTCCATGTTCGAAACGATTGTGCTCTACAAACCGGAATACATCACCGATGAAGAGGGAAAACGAATCCGCTTTCGCTACCACAAAAAGCGGGAAGAATTTGTGCGAGATGAACAGGGCGATTTGATACCGGATCGAAAAGGGCGCGCCTTTCGACAGTGGAGAGATGAGATCCGGACTCCCGACGATATCTGGTCCCGGATCGTGGCGGTGACGGAACTGCCCGGCACCACGTCCGCACCAAAATTGCAGCCGATTCAGACGCGCCTGATCATGTTGCAGACCGGGATGCGGGCCCCGATAGGGATCAAAGTTTACGGCCCCGATTTACAGACGATTGAAAAAGTGGGATTGGCCATCGAAAAGCAACTCAAACAAGTGCCCGTCATCGATACCCCCACCGTTTTTGCCGACCGTATCGTGGGGAAACCTTACATAGAGATCACCATCGATCGCAAAGCAATTTCCCGCTACGGCATCAGCATCAAACAAGTCCAGGATGTGATCGAAGTTGCTCTGGGCGGACGACAGGTGACCACCACCGTGGAAGGGCGGGAACGATACCCGGTTCGTATTCGATACCAGCGGGAATTGCGCGACAGCATTGAAGGCCTGGGTGACATTCTGATTGCCGCCACCAATGGAGCGCAAATCCCCATGCGCCAACTGGCCGATATTCACTATGTGCGTGGACCTCAGGTCATTAAGAGCGAGGACACCTTTCTGGTTGGCTACGTCGTTTTTGATAAAAAGCCCGGTTACTCCGAGGTGGATGTGGCGGAGGCCGCGGCCCGCTATCTCGATAAAAAGAAAAACTCCGGAGAACTGAAAATCCCGGCCGGCGTGACTTACAAATTTACCGGGAACTACGAAAACCAGATTCGAGCCAGAGCCACCCTGATGAAAGTGGTGCCCCTGGCTTTGCTGCTGATCTTTGTCGTGATCTACATGCAGTTTCATCGGCTCACGACAACCCTTCTCGTATTTTCCGGCATTTTCATCGCCTGGTCGGGAGGATTCATCATGATCTGGCTCTACAACCAGCCGTGGTTTCTCGATTTCAATGCCCTTGGCATGAATATGAGAGAGCTGTTCCAGATTCGGCCCATCAACCTGAGCGTCGCTGTGTGGGTGGGCTTTCTGGCCCTGTTTGGGATCGCCTCGGATGATGGGGTATTGATGGCCACCTACCTCAAGCAACTCTTCGAGAAGAAAAAGCCCGACAGTATTGACAACATTCGGGCCACCACCATCGAGGCAGCCATCCGCCGCAACCGACCGGCTCTCATGACCGTGGCCACCACGCTCCTGGCTCTGCTGCCGGTATTGACATCGCGGGGACGGGGATCGGATGTGATGGTCCCCATGGCCATACCCAGTTTCGGTGGTATGACTCTGGTGGTGGCGACGGTCCTCGTCGTGCCTGTGCTTTATTGTCTGGTCGAGGAAATTCGATTCAAACAACACCTGAAAAAAAACGAAAAAAAGAACTGAAATATGAAAAAAACTGATCGCCTTCGCCTTCGCCGTCATGGCTTTCTTTGTCACGGCGTGCGGTAAAAAGGAACCTCATCACGACGGAGATGGTCACGACCATGACAAAGCAAAATCCACCCAGGTGGATGAAGCTGCCCATCCGCTGAAAACCTGCGTCGTGTCCGGCGAAGAACTCGGCGCCATGGATGAAGTGGTGACCATCGATTACCAGGGAACCAGGGTGAAGTTCTGTTGTCAGGACTGCGTTCCGAAATTCAAAAAAAATCCCGGGAAATATCTCTCCAAATTGAAGTGAACCTTCCATCCGTCAACAGGGTTGAGTGCGTGACTCAACCCTGTTGATTCAACCCTCACGCCCATGAACGATCAAAAGCTCACTCACCTGCTCGACGCCCTGGCCCGGGATGATATCCCCCCTGCCCCGGATCATCTGGAATCCAGCGTCATCCAACACATCGGAAGTCTCCGCAAACCGGAAAAATCATCCTCCTCCCTGTCTTTGAAAGGATTCCCGCACTTCCCCCGCCTCACCGTGGGCATCGCTCTTGTTGCCATCCTGATTGGTTGGGCGGTCGGTTCCATCCGGATTCGATCCAGTGATCAGGTGGAACAACTTCTGGCCCGGAACGCCCTTTCCCTGAAGGTCTTTCACCCCTCCATTTCACCCATCCCTTCCAATTCCCTGTACCCATGAGTCTCTTTTATTTTTCGACAAAGCGGCCCTTCAAACAGTTGGCCCTGATCTTTTCGGTGGCCTTGTTGGGCGGTGGCCTGGGTTGCTATTGCGGAATCAAAATGACCGCCCGCATGACCTGTCCAAGGTGCTGTGCGGACCGGGGCGTTGGCTGGCTCCGTTCTCAGTTGAATACGACGGAATCGCAGAACAAACAACTGGACCTGATTGATCAGTCATTTGACAAGCGCGAACAAAAGCTCCAGACCGCATTGAGCGACGCCAACCGGGCTCTGAGTAAGACCATCGTTGCGGAACGGGATTTCACGCCGAAAGTGAGTCATTCCGTGGAGGCAGTCCACCACGCCATGGCCGAATTGCAGAAAGCCAGTCTGGAACACATTTTTGACATGAAAGAGGCCCTGCACGAGGATCAGTATGACCGGCTGCTGGAGATCGCCGGATCAGCACTCGGGAAATAGCCCTCTGGTTAGGAATCGAGATGTCCGGTCAGGATGATGAAACCGCGGAACTGGTCGCCCGATTCCGCTTGGGGGACGAGGAGGCTCTGCGCTCCCTGATCGGCCTCCACAAGGAAGCTCTCTACCGTTTTATCTATCGCTGTTTAGGCGACCGCGGCGAATCGGACGAACTACTGTCTCAGGTGTTCATTCGCGCCTGGAACAGTCGCAAGCGATACCGCCCGGGCAGGGCTCTCTTTTCCACCTGGCTTTTTACGATCGCCACCAATCTGTGCCGGGATCACGGCCGCAAAAAAAAGCGGCATCCCGCTGATTTTGCGGTGATGAAAAATCACGACGACAACGTCCTGCTGCAACAGATTTCGGCGAAACCTGACCTGGACACCCCTTCCGGGAAAGTCGTCGGCCGGGAGGAAGTGGCCCTGCTTCAGCAGGCCATTTCCGAACTCCCTCATCTTCTTCGGGCGACTCTCATTCTTCATGCGCTGGAATGCTATTCACAAAAAGAAACCGCCCGCTGCCTCGGCTGCAGCGTCAAGGCGGTGGAATCGCGAATCTCCCGGGCCCGCAAATTGCTCCGCGAAAAGTTGCGCGATTGACCCGTATCCCGGAGTCAATTCAGCGGGGTTTCGGTTTCCCTCCTTTGACTATGGTGATATAGGTTCTCCGCAATCCTGTGTTTTGATGCCGAATACGACCAACTTGGTTTCTGACGATAAGCGCCCCGCCTCTCCGGAGGGTTACGGCCGCTTTTCCACCGCGACGATTTCCGATTCGCACATCGGAAGAACCCGCTCGCGTGTCTGGAACCGTTTCCTGAGAACATTTCGAAAAAACAGGGACGTTCCCCGGACCACGGAGCAGTCAATGCTTCCCATGCTGATCGAAGTGTTTGCCGGATTCGTGAAGCTGGACGGCGTGGTCGAAGCGGCTGAAATCGATTCCATTCTCGGTTTTCTGCGATACGACTTTCCCGAAAATGTATATGCCGAACTGCGGCGGCATTTTACCAGATCACTCGGACAGCGTCAGGATCTCGAAGCCATTGCCAACGACCTGGCCGATTCACTTCCACTGGAGGAAAAAGTACTGCTCGGAGTCCAGTTGTATGTCCTCATCAGCCGAGCCGGGCTCCCCAAGGAAAGCCTGATCACCTACTACCAGTTCATGACGACCTTGAGAGTCGCCGCGGAGGCCATCAACATTGTTTACCAGCTCAACAGTGATGAGAAATCCAACCTCAAAATTGCCGAGGATTTCCCCATTGAACCGGACGAGGGCAATGCGTTTCCCAGACGACTTGAATCACTGGTATTTTCCACGTCTGAACCTGCCGATGTCATCATTACCTCTTCCTCAGGAGAACATTCGGTGGCGGCGTTTCGCTTTTTGAATCTCCTTCTGGTGAAGAATCTGGGACCCGGTCCCATTCTCGCTCTGGGCCGCCAGGTCAACGAAGGCGAATTTTATCGGATTTACGAAGGTCAGCGAATCCTCATCGACGGCGAAGTCCTGACTTTTGAAGATCTCGTTTTTTATTTCAACTCCAAGAAAAACGTATCGTCCGTCCAGTTGTACCTGGCCCAGGACGGCAATGGAACTCAGTTTATTGAACGGGTGCGGACCAAGCAAAGCTATCTGCGGGTTTCATTCGGCCTGAAGATTGAAGTGGAGGTCCTCAGCGACACCACCGCCATGATCGAAGAGGAAGCCCTGACCCAGGATGCCTGCTTCGAGGTCTCGGCCTCAGACAAGATCGAATTTGCCGATCACACGGAAGTCAGCTTTTCGGACCTGAGAAAAAAGGCCCGGGAGCTTGGGGGACGTTTCTCCCTTCCCCCCAGCCGAACGGAATATCTCGTGTCCAACGATCCCTCTCTGTTGCGGCCCGGCGACATCCTGCTGACTCCGGGTGCATCCGGAACCATCCTCCTGAGAATTCGATGTGACTACGGCACCAAGACCGGAAGCCTCGAAGTGCTGGAGTCGGCCAGAATCATTTCCGTGGACGGCGAACCCGTCCGGAAGAGATTTGAGTTAAAAGACGGCAATGCCATATCGGTCGGCGAGGGCCAGTATCTTCGCTGCCACTTTTCCGAGGGCATTATTGAGGAAGAACGCAACGTCATCAGCACCATGAAAGTCCGGGACGCGGGACACTCCTACGACCGAAAAACCGTGGCTCTCGACAATGTTGGTTTTTCGGTGCAACGGGGCGAAATGGTGTGCGTGATGGGTCCCAGCGGCTGCGGGAAAAGCACCCTTTTGAAGGTCCTCGGTGGCCAGTTGAAACCGGGACGGGGCCGGGTGGAATTCAACGGGACCGATCTCTACGCCGAGCATGACAATTTGAAGTCCTACATCGCCTTCATTCCTCAGGAGGAAACTTTCGACCCTCTCCTGACAGTCGAAGAAAATCTGGATATTGCCGCCGCCATTCGGGCCCCCCATTTTTCAGTGGAAGAACGCCGACGCCGTGCCGACTCCAAGTTGATCGAGTTGGGTCTGAGCGAAATTCGACACCGCCTCGCCGGAGATGACCACACGAAAAATCTCAGCGGTGGCCAGAGACGAAGACTCAATGCGGGCATGGACATGATCGGGATCGCTGATGTCTATTTGTTTGACGAGCCCACCTCAGGTCTGTCTTCCAAGGATTCGGAACACGTTCTGGAAGTCATCCGGGGTCTGACCCACAACAAAATTACCCTGGTTTCCATTCATCAACCCAGCAGTCGGCTCTTTCACATGTTCGACAAAGCCATTCTTCTCGACAACGGGGGAAAACTGGCCTTTTTCGGAACCCCCGAACAAATGCTGGACTATTTCAACGAAGCCCGCAAACAGGAAGGGGTGTTTACCGCCGCCTTCGCCGGTTCACCGCCGGATGCATTGCAGGGAGACTGCACCTCGGCCAATTTCCCTCCGGATTTTATTTTTGATGTGTTGGAGACTCCCCTCCGGGATCTGGGCGGAGAGATCATTTACGAACGCGATGCCAGGGGCAACCTGACACCGGCCCGGAGATTCAACTCGGCATTCTGGAGTGACCGTTTTCAAACCTATCGACTCCTCGAAGAGGTGAATCTACGGGAAATCGAAGCCGATACATCGCAATCCGCCGCCCTGCAAAAAACCCCGCAGGCACCGCCCCGCCGCCTCCGCCATGACTGGGTGCGGTTCTGCAATCAATTCAAACGGGCCTTTCTCAGCAAACTGCGCAACCGGGCGAACCTCGCCACCACCTTGCTGGAGGCGCCGGCGCTGGCCCTTCTGGTGGCTCTCGTTTTGCACTATTCCGAGGACGAAGAATACAACTTCGCCAGCGCCTTCCATATTCCTACTTACCTGTTTCTGGCTTTGGTGATCGCCCTTTTTCTCGGCCTCACCAATTCCGCGGAGGAAATCATCCGCGACCGGAACGTGCTCCAGCGCGAACGACATCACGGCTTTCGGGTTTCATCGTATATCATCAGCAAATATTTGTCCCTGGGATTCTTCTCCCTGATCCAATGCGTCATTTTCCTGCTGATCGGCGATGGGATTCTGGGCATCAGATCCATGTTTTTCCCCAATCTTCTCTGGATGTTCAGCACCTCGGTCGTGGGGATGGCCGCAGGGCTTTTTATTTCCAGCCTGGTGAGCAGTCCCAAAACCGCGGCCAACATCATTCCCCTGGTGGTTATTCCCAATATCATTCTGGGTGGCGCCCTCATCAAATACGACGAGATGAACCGGAGTTTCGACATCATCCAGAACATCCGGCAGTGGTTCGTTCCAGAGAGTGAAAAAGAAGATGCCAGCCGCCTCAAAGTGCCCGCTGTGTGTAACCTGATGCCCCTGCGATGGAGCTACGAAGCCATCGTGATCACGCACGCCGACTACAACCCGGCCAGCAAATTGACCAACCACATTGAAGGCGAAATCAAAAAGTTCAGCAGGATCCCGCTGACCCAAAAACTGACTCCTTCTGAAAAAGATACATTAAATCAATACAAACAGGCCCTCGCAGTCGTTCATGGACTGGAAGCCGAGTCACCCCGGAAGCTGATTCATGAACTGAAGGACATCAGCCGCGCGCTGGACAAAGGAAATTTTCATCCCGAACCGTATTACGAGGAATTGCCCAAGGGCAGCAAACGTTTTACGGCGGAACAGTTGTATTTAAACGGCAAGGTGCAGGATCTGTTCAACCGGGCGGAAGTCGAACGACAGGACTACCGGAAAGAATCCCATCCGCCGAACGTATTTTTTGGCAAAGAGAAATACTACCAGTTTCCCCTTCATTCGGACACGCCCTGGTTCTCATTTACTGTCAACACATTGAAAATGGACCTCATTGGAATGGCGCTCTTTGCCATAGGCGCCTATGTGCCGCTGTATTTCAATCTCAAACGACAGATCCGCCGGGTGTAAATGCGGAGAGCGCTTCCGGAGTTGCGAAGCAAGTGGATTCGGCGATACTTTTCGTCGGAAAGAGCTTGGGAGAATGATGTTCCATTCAGATTTCCCGTTCAATTTCCCGTTAATCCCGTTAAAATTTCCCGTTAAAATTTCCCGTTAAGAATGGCATTTCCGGAAAGCGCCCGTAGCTCAGTTGGATAGAGCAACGGATTTCTAATCCGTAGGTCACAGGTTCGAATCCTGTCGGGCGTGCCACATAAGCAACTTAAAATCAATGCCGTAAGATCAATGCCATGACAACAACTCAGGGAAGGAGTGCGGCAGCGTGACAGGGAAAGAGGAGTCCCCTTGCCCGTGAGTCCGCTTGGAACTGTTTGGATGCCATCGGTTCGTGCTCCCCGGACCCGCTGTCGTCCCGAGTCCGTCTCGCGTAATGGACGCCATCAAGCTGATTTAGAATCATTCTAATTTCATCCTTGACTTGCCTGACTTTTCGCCGATAGATAGGCATGGCTTCCCAGCCCGCTGGTTTCGTGGTCGAATCTTTATTTTTCAAATTTTTATTTTCCTTTCTTTCCGTCTTTTTCTGTTCTTTCTTATCTGACTTCTCAACCCGCTTCTCAACCCGTTCGAATGGCAAAGTCTTTAGATAGTATCCCAAACCCGGAAGCACTGCTCGGCGACTTGCGCATGACCAGGCAGCGGAGAGTCGTCTACGACGTTCTGGTCGGTAACCGTGATCATCCCACAGCGTCCGAGGTGTTTGAGAGAGCCAGAGAGAAGATGCCGTCGATCTCGTTGGCAACGGTCTATAACTGCCTGGAAACGTTGACCCACTCCGGCGCGGTAAAGCAGGTCAATGTGGACCGCGACGCTTCTCGTTACTGCCCCAATCTTCTTCCCCACGCGCACTTTTATTGTTCCTGTTGCGAAAAAGTATTTGATGTCGCGCTGAAACAGTCAGCTGATGCCTCATCACCCTGGTCTCTGCCGGATGGCTCCAACGTGGAAGAAATTGACGTTGCGATGAAGGGGCTTTGTCCCGAGTGCGCAGCCACCGCGATGGTCGCCTCCGGCGAGTAACGTTCACACCATTTTTGTTGAAGAAAATGAGCGATTCACTGATCATTAATAATCTGCACGCCTCTGTCGAGGGAACTGAAATTCTCAAGGGAGTATCCCTTACCATTTCCAAGGGGGAAGTCCACGCCATCATGGGGCCCAACGGCTCCGGGAAATCAACTCTTTCCAAGGTCCTGGCCGGTCATGAGGATTACCAGGTTACGGAGGGCAGCGTCACCATGGACGGACAGGATCTGCTGGCCATGGAAATCGATCAACGGTCCCGGGCGGGGTTCTTTCTGGCCTTTCAGTATCCGAACGAGATCCCCGGAGTGAGCAATGCCAACTTTCTCCGCGCCGCCCGGCAGGCACGGCTCCCCATAGGGGAGGAAGTGGACGCGGTCGCTTTCTACCGTGAGATGTATGAGAAGATGGACGCCCTGGAAATGGACCGGAAATTCACTGGGCGCTCGGTCAACGATGGTTTTTCCGGAGGCGAGAAAAAGCGAAACGAAATTCTTCAAATGATGATAATCGAGCCGCATTACGCCGTCCTGGATGAAACGGACAGCGGTCTGGACATTGACGCCCTCAAGGTGGTGGCCAAAGGGGTGAATGCCATGCGCTCAACGGAACGCGGCTTTCTGGTGATCACCCACTACCAGAGATTGCTCGATTACATTGTTCCGGACTATGTACACGTCATGTTTGATGGGCAGATCGTGAAGTCCGGCGGCAAGGAACTCGCTTTGGAACTGGAGGAGAAAGGTTATGACTGGGTGACCGAGGAATTGGTGTCAGCTGCCTGACACGAGACCTCGGATGTAGATGATTGAAACGATAGACTTATAAACGATAGACTTATGAATGCTGATACTGCCACTTTGAAAGCTGTTTCCGTCGATCAGGCAGAGGGTAATTTTTCATTTCCCGAAGACTACGAATTCAGCGCGGGATACGGACTCACCGAGAAAACAGTGGAATATATTTCCCAGATTAAAAAGGAGGCTGAATGGATTCTCGAATTTCGGAAAAGGGCGCTGCGGATTTTCAATGAAAAACCCATGCCGACCCATTGGGCGAGCAAGGATTTGGAGAATATCGTATTTGACAACATCCGCTATTATCTCGCCAATGACCAAAAGCCCAAACGCAGTTGGGATGAAGTCCCCGACGATGTGAAGGAAACATTCGAACGTCTCGGCATTCCGGAAAAGGAGCGAAAATTTCTCGCCGGGGTGGAAGCTCAGTTCGACAGTGAAGCCGCTTATTCCAACGTCAAGGAGGAGCTTGAAAAGCAGGGTGTCATTTTCGTAAATTCCACCGAGGGCCTTCGGGAACATCCCGAGCTGTTTCGCAAATGGTTCGGCAAGGTCATTCCCACTGCCGACAACAAATTTTCGGCGCTCAACAGTGCTGTTTTTTCAGGAGGCAGTTTCATTTATGTCCCGCCCGGCGTGAAGGTTGCCCATCCCTTGCAGGCCTATTTTCGGATCAACGCGGAGAACTTTGGTCAATTTGAGCGGACCCTGATCATTGTCGATGAAGGAGCCGAGGTCACCTACATGGAAGGGTGCACGGCGCCGAAATTTGAAACCGCCACGCTGCACAGTGCCGTGGTGGAACTGGTCGCGATGAAGAATGCCAAGATTCAATACATCACCGTTCAAAACTGGTCGGACAATGTATTTAATCTGGTGACAAAAAGGGGTCTGGCCCATGAAAATGCCGAAATACGCTGGATCGACTGCAATATAGGATCCCGTCTCACCATGAAATACCCCGGCGTCATCATGAAGGGACGCAAGGCCAGGGGAGAGGTTATTTCCATCGCCCTGGCGAACAGCGGGCAACACCAGGACACGGGTGCCAAGATGATTCACGCGGCTGATGAAACGACTTCCAACATTGTCTCCAAATCGATTTCCGTGGGAACCGGGCGATCCACGTTCCGCGGTATGGTTCATATTCCAAAACATTTGCGGAATTGTAAGAACAACACCGAATGCGACGCCCTTCTCATCAATGCCTCCAGCCAGACAGACACCTATCCCGCGATTTCGGTGAGGGGGAATCAGCACTCCACCCAACACGAAGCCAGCGTCAGCCAGGTCAGTGAAGATCAGATTTTCTACATGAAACAGCGGGGATTGACAGAGGCCGAAGCCATGAGTCTGAGCGTGAACGGGTTCGTCAACGATCTGGTCCGGGAATTCCCCATGGAATACAGCGTGGAATTGAAGCGCCTCATCGAGTTGGAAATGGAGGGGAGCGTCGGGTAAAGGAGCGGATCAGCGAAAGATTTCACCGAAGAAAACGACTTGGACATGTCAGCTGTTGTTGCAGAACCTATGATGGAGAAAACCCCGGCGCATGGCTGGCTTGAGGAAGCGCCTTGCCATCCTACCGGATTTGTTTTGCCGGAATGGTATCTCGAGTTTCAAAAGGAATCGTGGGACAAATTTCTGCGGACCCCGCTGCCGACCCGACGCGACGAATACTGGCGTTTTGCCAACCTGAAACAGCTCCAGTTCGGGCGACTTAACCCTGTTCAGTCGGTGGCCAAGGAGGGTCAGGTCAAACTCCTTGAGCGGGCCAGGGCGGACCGGATCGAATCATTTTCCGCGGACTTTATTTTTGCGAACAATGAACTGATTCAAAGCAAGGTCAACAGTTTGCCGGAAAATGTGATTTGCCTGCCCATGAATGAAGCACTGGAAAAACACGGTGACCTGGTTCGGCAACATTTCATGCGGGAAGAAAAGAGTCTCGGTGGCGATAAACTGAGATTTCTCCACGCGGCAGCGACTTTGAGTGGTATTTTTCTCTACGCGCCGAAAGGATGTGTGCTGGAGAAACCCGTCCTGGTTCACCATTTTTCCGGCGGAAACCTGTCGCCGGTGTTTCCTCATGCGCTGATTGTGGCGGAAGACGGCGCTGATATCTCCGTAATGGAATCATTTGAATCCATCGATGACAGCGATCCCGGGACCAGCATTGGAGTTGTCGATCTCGACGCTTCCGGAGGATCGCGGATTCAATACGTATCGTGGCAGGACGCCAGTGACCGGGATGCCCGTCACGTTCAAATCAATAACTCGCGAGTGGGAAGAGATTCCGCGGTGAAAAGCGTGTTTCTCAATATGGGAAGTTCCTGGGTTCGCAATGAATCCCTGAACCGAATGACTGAAACTGGAGCCGACAGTCAGATCTACAGTGCCTGTCTGGCGACCGACCAGCAGGAGTATGATCAGCGCACCTTGCAGCTGCATGAATCAGAACACACGACCAGCAATCTTCTTTTCAAAAATGCCTTGTATGATCAGTCACACACTATTTTTGGAGGCTTGATCCAGGTATTGCCCGGAGCGCATCACACGGATTCCTATCAGAGCTGCCGAAATCTGCTTGGCTCTGACGAGGCAGAGGCCGATTCCATGCCGGGATTGGAGATCGATGCCGATCAGGTCAGTTGCTCCCATGGTTCCACCTCGGGCCGGATCAGTGACGAAGAGATTTTTTACCTTCGGGCCAGGGGAATACCGGCAGCAGAAGCCCGCCTGATGATCAGCTTCGGATTCCTAAATGAAGTCATCCACCGAATCGATGGCAAAGAAATTCAGGAACAACTTTCCGAAAGAGTGGCCCGGAAATTTCGGGAACAATCTCCTTAAAGACAATTGGACAATTCGGTATTCCGCCATGTCCTTCGTTTTTTTATTTCCCGTTTATTTCATTTTCCAAAAAGAGCCCCAAAAAAGAGCCGCCGGGAACCGAAGTCCCCGACGGCAACCTTGGTTTTAGACAGTTTATCAGGTCCTGCCTGACTGCAGCAATATCAAAACCGTGGAAAATTGTCGATACAAAAATTTACCGGACTTGATCGCGGCGCTTTGGAGCGCGTTATTAATTCCGGAGTTGCGGTTGAATTTTGTTTCCACTACGGTTTGGGCTATGATCTCTAAAACCTTTTTTCTCGGCTTCGGCATGGCGTTACTGTCAGTTGGCATTCACTTGATTCAGGCTGAAGAGAGCAACCTGCCGCCGGACCCCTTCGGTCATCTCGGCAAGACCTCGGAAATTCCCGACTACCAATTGAAAGTGGATCGGTCGCGAGGCACCTTTTTCATTCCCGCAAAAGAAGGGAAGTATGTGGAGGGCAGTCATTTTGCCAACTGGAGCTGGATGATGAAAGCAATTCGGTGGGGAAATTATTTCGTGGCGGTCAAATACTCCTCTGTCATGAACAGCAAGGTCGGCTTGCAGGTCAAGGTGGGAGACGAAGCTCTTCTAAAGGGATACGCCCCCCGCACAGGAGGTCCCAAAAAGGTCGAGAATGTGATCATGGGATACGCTTACCTGCCTGAAAACGGGGAGTATTCCCTCACCTTACTGACCGGCGACAAATCGAAAGATCCTCCGTTCTCGGTGAAGGGAATCGAATTTATACCGGCACCGGAGAGCAAAGCACTGGGTCAATCAATCGACGGGAGTATTCATCTGGACGCCAAGACGGCGACCACCTATTCGGAAAAGATGCGTTACGAGCCCAAGGCGGTAAAAAATTGTCTGGGATTTTGGGTGGATGAAAAGGATTGGGCGGAGTGGGAGTTTGATGTGAGTCGCCCCGGAAAATTCAAGGTCAAACTCGTCCAGGGATGCGGCGGTGGAAACGGTGGAAGCGAAGTCGCGGTGCTGGTTGATGACCAGGTTCTCCGGTTCAAGGTCGAAGACACCGGGGGATTTCAAAACTGGAAAATCCGGGAACTCGGAGAGGTTGAGCTGAGTGTGAAAGGAGATCATAAACTGGCGATCAAGCCACTCCAGAAAACCGGCAAGGCAGTGATGGACGTGCGAGAGGTGCTGCTGACTCCGGTCGAGGAAAAGTAGCGAGTTCCCTATAATCTTGTCGGGGGACGTTGGGATGCAGGATACATCGATATCGCCGGTTCAGTTCCCCGATTGGTTCAGTCCGGTTTTTGTCAAAGAACTTCGCCAGGGCTTACGGGCCAATTCCTTTGTCCTGCCCTTCATCGGAGCGCAGATATTAGCCATATTGGCGGTTTTACTGGAAATGGTTTTGGGATATTTCGGGTCCAGGGCGGGAATGAGTGGCGGAATCATGACGAGCGGTGGATTTTTTTTCCCGTTCCTTTTTCTGGTGTTTTCCTTGGCCATGCCACTGACCCTTTTCGGAGCGCTGCAACCGGAGATTTCTTCGGGTCGAAATGTGGAGTTGCTCTTGATGTCAAACTTGAGTCGATGGCAAATCGTCAGGGGAAAATTCCTCGTGGGATGCGTTCTCAGCGGTTTGATGATGATCTCCCTTTTACCGTATCTGTTGATCCGTTATTTCGTGGGTGAAATTGAGTTGACCACCAGCATGGGAAATGTGGCTGCCCTGATGTGGGGAAACGCTTTGATGAACGCCATTGTCATTGGATCATCCGGTATCCGGAATTACGTGGGGCGCGTCTTTATGATTCTGTTGATTACCATCAGTTACAGCATTGTCTCCTCCGTTATGGGGATAGCGATTACAAGCGGAGGGGGAACGATGGCCCTGATGATGTCCATGGTGGGATCCTCGCTTTTGTATATTGTGCTGGGATTGCAACTCGGCCGGGCCAGACTTCGGGTTTTTGAAAATCCGCTGGACCCTCCCTCCATTGCCCTGGTGATCGCCCTGATCATACTGAGTCCCATTATTCTGGGGATCACCATGGGGCTGTTTCTGGCGGCGGGGGGAACATGGGGCAGGGTGGCCGGCGGACTGGTCGTGGTCGGCCTTTTGACCCTGTCTCTGCTCCTGGATCGGGAACCCGGAAAGACTCATTTTGGCAACTGGACTCAGCCCTGACGGAATCAGGAAAGACAAGCGCGTTGCAAACACCGGAATGAATTCATCCAAATTGTTACTCACTGCCAGGTCCGCCTTTGACGCCAAGGGGTGGGCATACACCCGCATTCCTGAGCGGGAGGTGCTTCGATCCGGTTTCGAAGGCCACCATACCCGAGTCGATTTGCACGTCCAGGTATTCGCCGATTTGCGGGCGGTATCCGTGGTGGCGGAATCCGCCAGGACGACGGATTCCCCGGTGATACGCGAACGTCTTGCCGAATTGGTGTTGCGAGTCAATCAAACCTTGACTATTGGAAATTTCGAGATGGACTGGGACACCGGACGCTTGATCTTCCGGGTGACAAACCTTTTTTCCAAGCCGGAAGGTGATGTGGAAATTATTCAGGGATTGATCCACAACACCATTGGAGAAATGGACCGCATGGCTCCTTTGGAAGCGATCATACATCGCTCGGAAATTGAAGAATTGACCTCACTCGACATAGCCGGGTTGTTGGCAAGAGAGGATTTGTTGCCGGAATTACCCGTGCCTGACGGAGGCTGAGATATATGGTTGATCATACGAACGAAGAGCACATGTGGCTTCCCTTTGATGAACTTGTTTTTGTTCTCAAACAAGGAGAAAAAACAGGGCCATTCACCATTCATCAAATTTTTGATTTATTGGAAAAGGGTGAGTTGGGCTGCGAAGATATCTGTCTCCGGGAAGGTGCCGAGGAGTGCCAGAGGCTTCGGGATATTCTGGATTGGGAGCCGGAAGAACAGGAAGAGGATGAAGCAGAAGTTGACCCGACTTCCCCCGATCAGGCGACTCCCCGGCAAGCATCGGGGAAATACCTTTATTTCGGTTACCCCTCCATCTTGAGTTTTCCAATTCCCTTATTTCTGATCATCGGAGGCGTGGTCGGCGGCATTTGGCTCAGTAGCGCGGGCGAGTGGCTGACCCTGGCAGGATTTCTAATCGCGCTGCTCAGTTTTGGCTACATCAGTTTCCAGCGTTCCATGAATCATTACTTCATCTCACAGCGAAGAGTGGAGGTATCCACCGGCTTGATTGCCAAAAGCAGCAAGGAAGCCCTGATCGAAGATATTCGGGCGATCAATGTTGTTCGCCGGGGACCGGCGGGAATGATCGGAGTCGGAACAGTGGAATTCAACACCACTGGAGACGAACCCGAAGTGGTTTTTGACAACGTCTGGGCGGCCGATCGAGTCAAAGCACTGGTGAGAAGGATCCAGGACGCTGAAAAATAAAGTCCCCTTCAGGAGACTGTGGAAAAACTCTGGAATGAAAAACCGCGAGTCATTTTATTTGCCGACGAGGCGCCATGAGGGAGGGTAGCCCGCTACCTGACCGAGTTGGAACGAAGTCCGTAAATAAAAGGGCCGCAGCCCGGAGGGGCAGTCCAGACATTGCTTCAGGCGAAGCCGCTGATTCAAGGGCCAAATTGTCATAGGTTTTTCGTTTCAGAGTTTTTTCACAGTCTCTTAGGCGGATTTCATCCGCGAAATTACTTGCACAAGACCAGTATTTCTTAAAGTCTCTTTCGGATGAAGTTTATCGGAAGGTTTTTCATATTTGTCGTCGTTTTTTTGTTGGCCGGCATCGGGATGCACTATGCCTTCTACAGCAAACCCGGAATTTTTGTCTGGTCCCTGCAAAAAAATTCCGAAACCGGTGAACGTGAGTTTGGCAGGACGACGGTGGCACTCCAGCCTTCCCAGGCTGCAAAGCAGGCGAAAATGGTGGCGGCAAAAAAGACAGACGCCCCCGCTCCGGCGAAATCAGATCAAAAGAGGAAAGCGGCGTCCAAAACCGCCAAACCCGGAGATCCGAATCTCTTTGTGCTCTTCGATGGCAAAGATCTGGGCCAATGGGAAAAAACCCGCTTCGGAGGCGAGGGAGACGTTTTTGTCAATGAGGGGGGCAATCTGGAATTCGGATTCGGAGCGATCATGACCGGGGTCAACTGGTCAGGAAAAGTTCCGGCAACTTCGAATTATGAAATTTCGCTGGAAGCCATGAAACTGGATGGGAACGATTTTTTTTGCGCGCTGACCTTTCCCGTGAAACAAAGTCACGCCAGCTTCATTGTCGGTGGTTGGGGCGGTGGCATCGTGGGAATCTCGTGCGTGGATGATTTGAACGCTTCCGAAAATGAAACCATGAACATCGAGGGATTCGAGGACGATGTGTGGTATAAGATTCGAGTCAAAGTGACCGACGACAAACTGGAAGCCTGGATCGATGACAATCAAATGGTGGACCTGGAACTGAAAGACCGAAAGATCAGTCTGCTTCCCGGTGACATTGAATTGAGTGTGCCGATCGGAATTGCCAGTTACACGACCAGGGCGCAATATCGCAATATTCAGTGGCGCAATTTGCCGAAGAGTCACTGATGATCGGCTTCATTGACACTGCCTCGCGCTGTTGAAATCCGTGGATCAACCGGTAACGTGATCCCGGTTTTTTCATGGAAAATATAAAATTGTCAAAAATTAAAATTATACGAGTATTAATTATCAACTTTTTGAATCAATTACTTGACCAATCTCAAAAAAGCTGTTCGGATTATGAACGGATTATTAAAATTGATCTGCCGACCCTCAACGAAACTTTCATTAATTCAAAATAACCGCCGCTGATTGTTATCCCTCAACAAAAACTTCTTAGAACAGATGAACCTGCGTGACCAGCTCAAAGAAATCCTTCCTGACATCCTCCCACGAAACCCCGCCCATGCCATCAAAGGTACCGAGCTCATTGAACTGGTGAAGTATAAACTGAAACAGGATTACTCCGACGCCACCCTCCGGTATCATTTTTCAATTATGTCCTGCGATCCATCCTCTCCGATCGCCAAAGTTGAACATGGCCAGGGCTATTACCTCCGATCAACCACGATTCATTCCCTGAACAGCGCGCGGAATTTAATCGGGGGACATCATCATCTGGGGTCGGGAGACGTCGCCGCAATGACAAGCTCCGATGTTACCGTGGTCATGGCCCGAGCCAACAAGTTCCGTGCGGTCGTGCTGAGATACATCGAAGCGATCGGGCAATTTCCCTTTGCCTTCGAGCAGAGCTTTTCCTCTGATGCGGCCGCAAACCGGTGGAAGGTTCCCGACTTGTCGGTGTTGCAGTGGCTGACCACGAAATCGACCGACGATGATCGCCTTGTCATCGATCAGGATCGTCTCGCAGTCTACCGGCGGTTGGCCAGCCCGCCTTTTCGCATTGCCAGCGTAAAGCTTCGCCTCGATCTCAACCAGACGGATTTGTCGGAGGATTTGTATCAGTGCCTGGCCACTTCCGAGTGGGCCAATACGGGCGAATTGATGATCGCTGCCTCCATCGAAGATCCCCAAATGGTCGAAGATATCCGGCGCTTTTCGGCACGTTACGGGATTGGAGTAATCAGCTTTGGCCTGGATGCCGACATTCTCGATGACATGCCCGAACCCGCTGCCGTGGAAAACCTGGGAAACCGTGAATTTGAATCGATTCAGAGTCTCTTCCAAATGCGGCGTTATGCCTCCCCGACTATCCGTGAAAATTTTGATTGGGCGCATGTCAGCGAGTCGGCCGCCAACAATGCCGATTTCTCGGATTTTGAAGGATGGGTTTCAAAATGTTTGATGGAGGGGAAAATGATTGGCTCGCGGGAATATCTCGATTTGACACGGAGTTCCGGAACCGATTCCACTCAGGAGTACGTGGCCTGATCATTTCCCCCTGGTTCGGGTTGGAAAACTCGGCGGAAGGCGACTCCGAAAGGGGCCGCCTTCTTTTTTGGCAGTTTGGCATCGCCTGAATTCATGACATTTTTCTTACAAACCTTTTACGGCAACCTGACAACTGTATTTCCATGCGTGCGAATATGTCGGCATGAAAATGACAAAACCTCATTTGTTCACAACGGCGTTGGCTACCATTGCGGTGCTCAACGGAAACTTCAAAACCGGCTACCCTGTCGAATCCGAAACATCTTCTGACGCGGAGGCGATTCAATTCACCACGGAAATCGATCAACCACTGCTCTCAAGCAGAAACCAGGGAAACAGCAAAGTCATTATCCGCATTGATCTCCAGGGCGCTCCCGCCAGGAGAACGACCAGGCACACCCCATTGAATCTCGCTGTGGTATTGGACCGCAGCGGTTCCATGTCGGGGCCAAAACTGGAACAGGCAAAGCAGGCGGCTCACATCTTGATTGATCAACTCGATCAGGGAGATGTTTTTTCTCTGGTGATGTATGACACCGAAGTGGAAGTGCTGATTCCCGCGCAAAAGCTGGGCAGTCAACGACGGAAATTCCATCAGGCAGTTGCCCGAATACGATCCGGCGGGAGCACCGCCCTCTATCACGGAGTCGAAACCGGGGGACAACAACTGAAAGAATATCTGACCGCCAAACGGCTCAACCGCGTCATCCTCCTCTCGGATGGAATCGCCAACATCGGTCCATCGAGCAATCGGGAAATCGCCCATCTCGGCCAGCGTCTAGCCCGGGAAGACATTTCCGTGACCACTATTGGTCTCGGCAACGACTACAATGAAAATCTCATGACCGCGCTGGCGGAGTCGAGTGACGCCAATTATTACTACGTGGCCGATGTCGAGGAACTCTCAAATGTTTTTCGGCGGGAACTGGGCGAATTGAAGGCCCTGGTGGCACGTAACATTGTGATCAAAATCGAATGCCCTCAAGGCGTCAAACCCTTGCGCTTTCTGGGCCGCCCCGAGAAATTGAAAGCGCAGCACGAAGAGGTGGAATTCAAAACCCTCGCCGACGAGCAAATCCGTCACCTCTTTCTCGAATGTGAAATCGACGCATCCGCAAAAGGGACTGTCTCCAGGATTGCGGAAATTTCCCTGAAATATAAGAACGCGTCTGACGAAGTGAAGAATGCCAGACAGACGGTGGTTATCGGATATGAAGAGGATGAATCCCTCGTGGAAAAAAGCCGGAATCGCGCTTTAACCGCCGAAGCGGCCGTTTATTCCAATGCAATCGAAACGGAAAAGGCCATCGCCCTGTCCGATCAAGGGGATGTGGCAGCCTGCCGCGCACAGTTGAACCAACAAGCCTTGTGTCTGCGCAAGGCATGGGAGGAGGCTCCCCAAAAACAGAAGGCCACCCTGAAACAGGAATTGGATGCCATAGCAGGGGCTCAATCTGACCTGGAAAGTAACGAGCGATTCTCCAGATCACAAAGGAAGCGACTTCAGAGTGAGGTCTTTTCCCTGCGGAACTCAAAACGGTAGGCGCCTAAGAGACTGTGGAAAAACGCTGAAGCAAAAAAGCGATGACACTTTGGCCCTTGAATCAGCGGCTTCGCCTGAAGCCATTTCTGGACCGCCCCTCCGGGCTGCGGCCCTTTTATTTACCGACTTCGTTCCGACTCGGTCAGGTAGCAGGCGACCCTCCCTCATCGCGCCTCGTCCGCAAATAAAATGACTCGCAGTTTTTCATTCCAGAGTTTTTCCCACAGTCTCCTAAATCAGTCCTGCCCCGTTGACCATGAGAGGGAGAGGCAGAACCTCGGGCTGGCCTTCCCTCCCCATTTTGAGAGAACGAACCGGGCTTTGCTTCCTTTGCCATGGACTTGATTCCGGTTCGAATACTTCGTACACTTTCCCGCCGCGACCCGCTTCGCCATACACAGTTTCCGCGCCAACCAGGAACATCGATATCATCCAGATCACATGAAGAAAATTGCCGCCGTATTCGTGATTGCGGTGCTGGTACCCACACTGGTATTGGCATGGCTGGCGGTGCGTTCACTGCGGGATCAGGAACTGGTGGTCAACAGCCAGCGGGCCATGCTTCACAAGGGAGCCACCGATGCTCTGGCGGCCGATCTGAACACTTTCATGGATGACGTTCGAGTGTTTTTCGGCCAGTTGATTGATGAGTTGTTGAAAGAGAAAGGGGCCGAGGATCTTTCAAAAAGATTCGATGAGATCCTGCCCAAAGCATGGGGCCAGGCACAGTTCGGTTGTGTCGTTACGGACGATGGGAAATTTCTGTCACCTGATCTATCCGGCAAAAATCCAAAAACCGTCCAATTTCTGGACGACAACCGGCTGTTCCTGTCCAACAGGGCAAAGGCGGTGGTGTATCAGGCCCAGGGAATTTTAAACGGTCAGGTGGTTGTCACGGAAAACCTGATCGAGAACGAGAATGCCAGTCCTTCGCAAAAAGCCGCCGCAACCTCGGGGGGAATCTCTGTTCCGGGAAAAAGGAAGGGGAAGTTCCGGGAGAGCGAAGCCTCTGAGGAGACCAGGGAGGAGCGGGACGGGATCACCTCGTCATTTTCACTAAAAGGCTCGAAAGTGGATCAATCAAAACTGACCGTTCAGAAGAAAGTCGCGGTGGACGAAGATAAGCTGCGAAGTAATCAGTTCCGCCGCAGACAAAAGGTGCCTGCCCAACAGCCAGCGACAAACGGCAGGGCGGCCGTCACGACGGCTCCGTCGGTGACGGCGGAGGCCGGTATCGGCGTTCAGAGAGAACTTCCCCGTGCCCCTCATCCTCAGGAAAATCAGCCCGGCCCAATTGCCCGAAATGTGACGCCTTTGGCGAAACAGGAAGCTGCCCAGGATTTGGTCGGGAGGCGGGACTACTTCTCCGAAACGGGGCAGGAACCAAAATTCGTTTTGGATTCGGCCAATGGGAACTGGTCGAGCCTTTCGACCAATTCGGGAAATCTTCGCCAACTGATGAAGAATCAGTCCGAGGGAGCGATCAGCCGTTTTTTGCAGGATGGATTACATATCCTTCTATGGCAGCGTCACCCCTCAGCGCCTGGAAGGGTTTTCTGGGCGGAACTCGATCTGAAAGAAATTCGAAAAGACTTAAAAAAAATCGTGAAAGAAGCGGCGCCCTCCTCTCAGGTGAGGCGGGAAGCCTGTCTTGCCCTGCTGGATTCGGATGGCGATGTGGTAGCCCAGACGGCTCCGGGATTTCAAGCGGACTGGAAGCATCCATTTGTGGCGTCGGAGGTGGGAGAGATTCTTCCGCACTGGGAAGTGGCCGCCTATTTTCTGGACCCGGATCTGATCAATCGTTCGGCCAAAACCGCCAGGCTTACTATCTGGCTGATTGTACCGATTCTATTGGTAGCGATCAGCGTGGGCGCCTTTCTCATTTTTCGCGCCGTTGACTATGAAATGAGGTTTGCCCGTAAAAAAACCGATTTCGTCAGCAACGTGAGCCATGAGTTAAAAACGCCTCTCACTTCCATTCGGATGTTTTCCGATTTACTCGCGGGAGACTCCAACCCCGACAGAGGAAAGACCAGGGAATATTCAGGAATTGTTTCAAAAGAGGCGGCCCGTCTCAGTCGACTCATCAATAACCTGCTGGATTTCTCCAGAATGGACCGGGGCGACATGCCCTATAAAAATGAGCGTGTCGATCTTGTCAAGTTAACGCGTGAAACGGTGGAAGCCTACCGTATGCAGATCGAATCAAAAGCCTGTCTGCTGAAATTTGAGGAAACCATCCGCGAACCTGTTTTTCTGATGGGAGACCGGGATGCCCTTTCCCGGGTGCTGTTGAATCTGTTGTCCAACGCGGAGAAATACGGTTGCGGGGGCGGTGAAATCGAGATTCGATTGCGGCAACCCAACCCGAATCAGATTCAGTGGGAGGTTTTGGACCGGGGTCCGGGAATTGATCGCAGGCACGCGAACCGGGTTTTTGAGAAATTTTACCGGGTGGATCAATCCCTGAGTAGCGGGATTCAGGGGACTGGGCTTGGCTTGAGCATCGCCCAGCAGACTGTCCATCATCACAAGGGAAGCATCACCCACCGAAACCGAACGGGAGGGGGAAGTGTATTCACGGTTTCATTTCCAATTGACATAGAAAAACAATGAGGACTTCCAATTCCCAAACAACCATATTTATCGTGGAAGACGATCCCAGCATTCGTTATGGACTGGAAGAGGTTTTACGGACGGAAAACTTTGTTGTGGCGAGTTGCGAACGGGGAGACGAAGCCATTGAAAAGATTGGGGAAATCCTGCCCGACCTCATCATTCTCGATGTGATGTTGCCTGGAAAGAACGGTTACGAAATATGCAAAGCCCTCCGGAAGCGCGGCTGCCGCCTGCCCATTTTGATGCTGACAGCCAAGGGGCAGGAAATTGACAAAGTCATTGGATTGGACGCCGGAGCCGACGACTACGTCACCAAGCCGTTCGGGGTGCAGGAGTTAATTGCGCGGGTCCATGCAGTGTTGCGAAGAGTGGAGCGATGGAAAAACGGAAACTCAGCGGGAAACGGAAAATCGGGAGGCGAACCGATGGAAAAATTCACCGTGGGTCTGGCTGAAATCGATCCCGGGAATTACCAGTCAATGATAGGGGGAAAAGAGGCGGTAAAACTGACGCCCAAAGAAATGGAACTCCTCAAATTCTTTCATCACAACCGGGGGAAAGTCCTGAGCCGCGATGATATTCTGGATGCAGTCTGGGGAATTCAGTATTACGGGACGACCCGCACACTGGATCAATGCGTAGCCCAGTTACGGAAAAAGATCGGAGACACGACAGGGAAGCCGAAATTTCTGATCACCGTTCACGGTGTCGGTTACAGGCTGAACTGACATAAAGAAATCGACGATCTACTTTTTCTTCTCAACCACATCGACATACTTTTCCCGGCAGTGGGTGATAGCATCCAGCATGACCTCTGCTTCTTCCCGCAATCCAGGATTCAGGCTTCCCGCGGCCTGATTGTGGCGCTTGTACAGCTTGGCCAACTGAGCCTTGATGGCCTCTCGATCCATCGTATCCAAATCCAGTTCGCACATCGCTTCGGGAGTGACTTTTCCAAAAATCCCTCCCACTTGATAAGGACGGGCCTCTTTTCCGGAATGCCCGCTCAACCACCCAAATACTTTCCTGATCATGCTGTTTTTCCCCCTGTAATCAACTTCGGTCTGCCTGGTGTCAGGCGATCTTTATCTGCTTCAAATAAGCCGACTTTCTCTGGATATCCTCATCACTGAGAACGCCGCTCCCTTTGTATTCAATCGCCACATCTTTCTTCAAACCGGATACCTCATCAAAAACCTGCGCCCGAACCCGCTGATTTTCGTCGTAGCTATAGGTCACTGTGACCGGACAGCCCGCCGGCCGACCCCTCGGGACTTCCAGGGAAATTTTGCCCACGATGTCCACGTATTTCGGATCGTGATCCTCGCCCTGGGTAATTTCAACCTCGATCAATTCCTCATTGTCTTCTGAAGTGATATAGGTTTGCGACATGGAACAGGGGATCGGCGTGTTCTTGGGGATCACCACGGAGTTCTGAACATTGGCCTCGCCGGTCGCAGCGTCTTCGATAATCGCCAGTGTTCCGTAACTATGATTACAGACCTCGGAAACATTTCTGGCTTTCTGAGCAAACAGCGCGGCGCCAAGGGCCACACATTCGTCCACATTTCCGCAGGATTGCGGAGGCTTTCCAAACTGATCTTCCAGCAGCTGTTGCACCTTAGGAATCCTGGTGCTGCCGCCGACCAGAACAACGTGATCAATATCCTGGGGCAGCAGGGCCAACTGGTCCAGAGCCTGCTCCACCAGCATCACGGTCCGGGTGAGCAGCCGTTTGATTGCCTCCTCAAAAAGCCTCCGGGTCAATTCAATCCTGGCAAGGCCATCCCGCTCGTTGCCAACCGTTTCGGAAACCACATTCAACTTCGACAGTCTCTTCTTTGTGTCTTCCGCCGCAGCCAGAAGCCGACGTCTCTGCGTCTCATTGAGAATGAGATCTTTCCCGCTCGAATCTCGATATTGTTCACCAATGACATCAATCAAAATTTCATCGAAATCGGTGCCTCCGAGATGGCGGGCGCCTTCGCTGAGCAGGATATCGATATTGTTCCCTTCAATCTCCATGATAGTAATATCGAGAGTGCCTCCTCCCAAATCATACACCAAGACCCGACCGTCAACTCCCTGACTGTGCGCGTAATAAAGAGCGGCAGCAGTGGGTTCATTTACAATCCTGGTGACCCGGAGATCGGCAATCCTTCCGGCTGCAATCGTTGCTTTCCGGGCCAACTCGTTAAAATTTGCCGGCACCGTGAGCACCACATCCTTGATTTCTCCGATCAGATGGGCGCACTCACTTTTCAGCTTGGACAGAATCATCGCTGAAATCTCGGTGGCCGTCCACTTTTGGCCGTCTATTTCCACTTCGTAGGACGGATTGTCCATGTGCTTTTTGATGTGATGAATGGTCCGGTCCGGATCACCACCATCCTTCGCCGCGGAGCCAACCAGTTTCACCCCCTCAAATTGATCGAAAAAAACGACGGAAGGCGTCAGTCTTTCCCCATCGGCATTGGGAACAATTTCGGGATTCCCATCAGACCGAATATGAGCCAAAGCCGAGGTGCTGGTGCCAAGGTCGATGCCAACATAGGTTGCCTTTTTCTTTTCCATTGTTCAGCTCAGTCCTGTGTCGTGCCGTATTCTACATGCATTACCACTGAGTATCAATCTTCGGAACAGCCACCTTTGTGAGACTGTTGAAAAACTACGGAACGAAAAAGCTATAGGATTTTCGGCAGGGCGAGCAACAGCTTGGCCGTAAGCGGGTAAAATCCGAGCGGAACGCCGACAGAATGGGGTGCAGCAAGTCGCAGCAGAAAAGTTCATGAAATATTCGGGTTGGCCAGTCAAGCGAATTCTACTCCACGATGACTTCCGCCTTTCTAAGGATGATCGTATTGCCAGCGTTTTGGTAAATATATCCTGGACGTAAGGTTTCCACCACTTTTCCGGGATCGACATCACCACTGCCTCCACGCCTGCCTTTTCTCTTGATGAGAGGCCTTTTACGATTCAGTTCGCCTGGAGGAATGAGCTTGATCCGTTTGCGCTCCTCCAGGGAAAGAACGGCCCCTGGCTTGACTTCAAACTGGGCCACGGAGTGTTCCTTGAGCAGGTCAATAAAGCTGTTTTTCAATATTCCCAGTTGCTCCGACACTTTCGGGTAGCGCCATTTATTCCCATAGCGAATGGTTAGGTCATCAAGCAGATCCAGCTTGGAAATCAGCTTCCTGCAAAAAACTTCTTCGCTTGCCGCACCATTGGACCCGTCGGCAATCACCGCATCACTCGAAACGAAACTGGAAGCCCTTTTTCCTTCGACACTGTTTCCTCTCTCGATCGCTGCCTCCAGTTCGCTTTCCAGATGCCGGAGAGCCTGCACCCGTTTTTCCGCCGCTCCAATCCGAAGAGTGAGTTTCTCTTCCTTTGAACGCGTTTCCTGGCAGCGACGTTCCACGTTTTCCACCTCAGCCCGGGTAATTTGCAGCCCCGTCTCCAGAAATTTTCTTTGTTCTTCCAATTCACGGTGTTGGGATTCCAGTTCCAGATTACGATCCTGACACTTCTCAATTTCCCGTTTCAAACCCGCCAGGTCGCCATCCAGTTTTGATTTTTCATCGGTCGCCTCGGCAATTGAGTTTTGAATATCAGCCAGAGTGGAAGCCTGTCCGGTCGCGTCAGCTACTTTATCTTCCAGTTTCTTATACTTCTTCTCCCACTCGCTGGTTTCCTTTCCCCAATCGCGTTTCAACGCTTTCTCTGATTGTCTCAATTGAGCGATATCTTCGTGGGCATCTTCAATTGCTGCCTCAGCCTTGTTTCTCAATTCTTTTTCTGAATCGAGTTCCTTCCGCAGGGCACTGATTTCTCCGGCCTGCCCATGCCCCCCCTTTTTCTCACTCTTTAACCGGAATTCCAGGTCGCCGATTTTTTTCTGAAGTTCGGCGATCAGCTCTTCCCGCGATGCCAGTTCCTGTTCCGTCCCGGAAAGCTTACCGGCAAGTTCCTCACGACCGTGAATCGCCCTGCTCAGGGATTCCTCCGCCTCGCTCAGTTTCAGATTCTCTTCGGACTGGAGGGACGCTTTCTCCTCCCGCAATGCGGACTTCAACTCCGTGACTTTCGATTCCAACTCAGTAATCCTCCGAACCTGAGAGGCATTTTCCTTTCCCTTTTCACGACGCTTCTTCTGCTCCGCGGCGAGCAGTTTGGACTCCAATTTAGCCGTCTTTTTAGCCGCTCTATCCTCGATTCCCCTCTTTTCTTTCTCCACCTGCCGAGCCACTGCCTCGGCCTTTTTGCGTTTTTTCTCCAATTCAGATTCCAGGGCTGAAATTCGGAGCTCGGCGGCCTGAACTTCCTCAGATTTCGTGCGGGATTGCCCGGCTTTCTCCCGTTCCAGTTCCTTCTCAAGAGATAGGCTTTTTTCTTTTTCTTCCTCCAGAGCGTCTCTGAGTTCCCCGGCTTCGGACAGTTGCTTTTTCAGTTTGTCTATCTCTTCCGCCAACTTTTCGCTGGTCGAAGAAGCCTCGGCGACTTTCGATGTTTCGCCTTTTAACTCTGATTCGAGTCTCCGAAGTTCCTTCCGCAACGTTTTTTCCGAATCCTTTTTTTCCTGGAGGGCGTCTTTGAACTGTGCTTCCCGATCCCGCAACTCGGCCTCTCCTTTCTCCCGGGCTGCGCTTTCTTTTTCAACCCTTTTCTGCTCTTTCTCGATGGTCCCCTCCAGCTTGGCAATCTGCTGTTCCAGTTCACGAGCCTTGGTCTTTCCCGTCTCCAGGGCAACATGTTCGTTCTTCTCAAATTTGGCCGCCAACGCGGCAACCGTCGCCGCCTCGGCCGCCTTGTCCTTCAACTGGTCAATCAGTTCCGCATTTTCCGCTCTCAGCCGGTCGAGTTCCAGGGAGAGTTTCTCCATCTCCTGAGCAGACTCAGTATTCCCTCCCTCCAGTTCGGTGAGCTGATTTCTCAAATCGGCGACGACCTCATCGGCTCTCTGATTCGATTCTTCCAAAATCTTTGTCTTCGCCGCCTCCTTTTGGACCGCATCCAAATCGCGTTTCAGCCGGGCGATTTCTGATTGAAGCTCCGTTTCCCGGTTCTTGAATTCTCCGGTGATTCTCGAAATTTCTTTGGCATCAGTCTCGGATGAGCTTTTCCGTTCTTTTTGAACTTTTTCGGCCTGATCCTTTTGCTCCCGAATCTCCCTTTCAAGTGACGAGACCTGACCTTTCCGCTCTTGCTCCAGCGAACGGGTCTTCTTTTGCAAGTCAGCGACTTCACGACGCAGCGTGTCACGCTCTTTTCTCACCGCGGCAAATTTCAAAGTCAACTGAGCGACATCATCCACGCCTTCATCCTTTAGAATAGCGGCCTCTTTTGAGGTGGAGGCGGAAAAACTGGAGGCAGGCGGAAAAGGCCCTGTTTTGTCCGCGGCACCCGTTCCCGGTTGGGGCGCCTGCACCGGTGCCGTGGATTTCAGGGGTTGCGTCGGAGCCACCGCCTGGGTCGCTGAATCCCGGTGGTCCAGAGCCACCACCTTGGGGCCGGTGTCCACATGTTTGACGACGGCGACTTTGAGCATGCCAAACTTGATGGAATCGCCTTCGTGAATCGGAACGGGAGTGGACCCGGTAAGACGATTGCCGTTCACAAAAGTTCCGTTGCTCGAATCTGTGTCCACCAGAGTGTAGTTCCCGGCCTGATCCTTGTGAATTTCAGCGTGATAAGCAGACACATAGGTCTCCTTGATACGAAGGTCATTGTCAAACCTTCGGCCCACCCGGTACTTTGATTTTTTCAAAACCAACTCAAAGACGTCGCCCTCGGCGTTCGTCGCTATCCGCAACTTCAGGATCGCTGGCATCTTCCCCTCCAATTTGTGTTCTCGTGTAAAAACCATAATATAGCAGAACAAAGCACCGCCACAAAGGCCAAAGATGCTTGTGCCGTTCTCAATTTAGAGAAAAAAAACAGCGGCGTTTTCGAGGATAAAACATTGAATCGCTGCCTTGAATGACGCATCTTCCCGCAATTCAATTGATGAAACTTTTCGATACAATGTCCCGCCAAGAGAGGGATCTGGCACCCCGGGATGGGGAGGTTTTCCGCTTCTACTGTTGCGGCCCGACTGTTTATGGTCCCGCTCATATCGGTAATTTCCGCACCTTCGTGTTGCAGGACGTCTTCCGGCGAACATTGGAATCCACCGAGGTGAAAACCTGTCACGTCCGCAATCTGACGGATGTGGATGACAAAACGATTCGCGATTCCCGGACCAACAAACAGTCTCTGAAAGAATTTACTGATCATTGGCGGAATCGTTTTCGCGAGGATTGTGATCGCCTCAACCTGCTTCCACCTCATTTCGAACCGAGTGCGGTTGCCCATCTTCGTCACCAGCTTGCCATGATTGAGATTCTCATGGAAAAGGGGCATGCCTATCGCAGCGATGACGGCTCGGTCTATTACCGGGTATCGAGTTTCAAAAACTACGGGCGACTTTCCCACCTCGACCAACGGGAACTTCGGGAAGGCGCATCGGGAACCGTCACGGACGACGAATACGAAAAGGACGCCGTCGCCGACTTTGTCCTTTGGAAAGCCCGCCGGCCTGAGGACGGCGAAAATTTCTGGGCAAGCCCCTGGGGAGAGGGCCGACCGGGTTGGCATCTCGAGTGTTCCGCCATGTGCCGCGAATATCTCGGCGACACCTTTGACCTTCACTCCGGCGGGGAAGATTTGATTTTCCCCCACCACGAAAACGAAATCGCCCAGAGCGAAGCCTGCACCGGTCATCACATGGCCGACCACTGGTTTCACCTCACCCACCTTCTCGTCGATGGCGGGAAAATGTCCAAGAGCGCGGGCAATTTTTACACCCTGGACCAACTCGTCGAAGCCGGCTTTTCTCCCTAGGAATTGCGTTACGTTTTCATTTCGGCCCACTACCGACAGCAACTCAATTTTGTCGCCACGGACGAGAATGGGAATGAAACCTTCCCCGCTCTTCAGGGCGCCAGACACGCTCTCGAAAGAATCGCCAAATTTGCCAAAGCTCTGGTCCAACAGGGTAGAGTCGAGGAGTCAACAGGGTTGGATCGTTCAATCAACCCGGGTGAAAAAGGATCCTTCGGCGCGGCTTTCGCCGCACTGGAAGATGATCTCAACACGCCTGAAGCACTCGGGAAAATTTTCTCGACGATGAAGAAAATCAATCCGGCCGAGCTCAGTGCCGGAGAAGCGCTCAAAGAATGGAGTGGATTGCATTTTATGCTGAATGCCCTGGGACTGGAGTTACCCGATCTGAGCAGCGATGCCCCGACAGCCCCGCCCGAAATCACGGCTCTTGCCGATCAGCGTTGGGCGGCTAAATCCGCCAAACTTTGGGAGGAATCCGATCGGCTCCGCGACGAAGTTCTCGCCGCGGGTTGGGAAATTAAAGATGGAAAGGAGGGCTACGAATTATGTCCGAAAAGCTGAGCATCCCCATTCGCCCGAGGCGCAATCGCAAAAGCCAGGGAATCCGCGGCCTGGTTCGGGAAACCGTTCTCACTCCGGCGGATTTGATTCTGCCGCTCTTTATTCACGAGGGAGACGACGATCAGGCAATCGAATCCATGCCCGGCTGCACCCGCTGGAGCCTGGACGGTCTCGTCCGCGAAGTCGCCGAAGCAGAGGCGCTTGGTATCAAAGCCTTCGTTCCGTTCCCCGCTATTTCCGATGCGGGAAAGACACCACTCGCTGAAGAATGCTTCAATCCGGAAGGGCTCGTTCCCCGTGCCATTCGGGCGATTAAGGAAAACGTTCCGGGCATCTCCGTGATTACCGATGTCGCCCTGGATCCTTACAATTCGGACGGACACGACGGGATTGTCGAGCGCGATGAAAAAACCGGTGAGTTGCGTATTCTCAACGACGAGACCATCGCCGTTCTTTGCAAACAATCGCTGTGCCATGCGGAAGCCGGAGCCGACGTGGTCGCCCCCAGCGACATGATGGACGGCCGCGTCGGGGAAATCCGCAAGGCGCTTGATTCACAAAATTTTTCCGATGTCCTGATCATGAGTTACACCGCCAAATACGCCTCCGCCTATTACGGTCCATTTCGCGGGGCACTGGAATCCGCCCCGAAAGAAGGCGATAAAAAAACCTACCAAATGGACCCCGCCAACGGGCGCGAAGCCCTTCGCGAAGCCGATCTCGACGCTGCCGAAGGAGCCGACATCCTCATGGTAAAACCCGCCGGTCCCTACCTTGACATCGTCGCCCGTCTGCGCGAGGCGATGGACCTGCCCATTGCCGCCTATCAAGTCAGCGGTGAATATCTCATGATCAAGGCCGCCGCCCGAGATGGCTGGATCGATGAAGAAAAAACCGTGATGGAATCCCTGATCGGCATCAAGCGGGCCGGAGCCGATATGATCCTGACTTATTTTGCGAAAGACATGGCGAAGCGGCTCGGGTAGTCACAACTCGCTCAAATCATCCCGCCCTTTCAGCTGAATCATCTTTTTTTTGATGACCTCCAACTCGACGGTCAGTTGATAGGCCGCCTTCACAATCGCGGCGGTGGCGTCTTCGTCATCCAGATTTCGTGCTGCCGGAGTGACCTTCATCATTTCCAGGGAAATGGTCTTGCACGCGGTCTCGATTTTTTCGATAGCTTCCTGTTGCTTCATTTTTTAAACAGAATATTTGGCCCGAATATCATGGGGAATGATTTGGGGACGGCCCGTGGACGCGGCCACCATCACATAGTCCAACCACCCTTTGGCGACGATTTTGTTGTCGAATTTTTTCAATATTTCAAAATTCACTTTCACGCCGCGCTCCTTCATTTCATCGACCCGCGTCCGGACGACGGCGGAGTCGTTGATCCGCAGGGCGCGCTTGTGCTCAATGTAAGCAGCCTTGACCACCCAACTGAATCCGCGCTCCAGAAATTCCTCCATCGACATTTGATAACATCGCTCCATCTGATCGTAGCGGGCCGTCAGCACATAGTCAAAATAGATGGAGTTGTGAACGTGATGGTTCATGTCAATGTCATCCGGTCGAACCGCGACAATGGTTTCAAAAGTGGAAAATTGCTGGGCCTCTGGCATAATTTGAACTCTGCCCGATGTTGGCTGGTTTTCAAATACACTTCGACTTCAGATGATGACCGATTGTAAGAGCAGCTTCCTCCTTCCGACATTCATTTTCTTCATCGTGATGATCGCCCCCCTGCTTTCTGCTGAGAATGAGAAGCCTCCGTCCGGCTTCCCCGAAGGAGTGACCGAGATCCGCTACACTTCATCGGGAGATCAAAGTCAGCAGCCCGCGCTTTTCTGGAAGCCCGACAAGGCGGGTGAAAATGGGAAAGTTCCCCTGCTCGTGGCGCTGCATACCTGGTCGGGAACCTACCAGCAGGGCGGCGGCGAAACGGCTTACGCGAAGTGGTGCCAGAAACTTGGATGGGTTTTCATTCACCCCAATTTTCGCGGGGCAAACTGGACTCCCAAAGCACTGGGCTCGGACCTCGCGGTCGCCGATATCGTCTCTGCCGTCGAATACGCCAGGGCAAACGCCGCCATTGATGAAACGCGCATCTACTGCATCGGAGTCTCCGGCGGCGGACACGCTTCACTTCTGATGGCCGGGCGTCATCCGGAAATCTGGGCCGGAGTTTCCGCCTGGTGCGGAATTTCCGACATTGCCGAATGGCATCGTCAATGCATCGGAACGAAATTCGAGGGCTATGCCAGGCAGATCGAAAAAGCTCTCGGAGGACCGCCCGACAATGCCCTGCGAAAGGCTTCCGCCAGAAAGCGTTCGCCGGTGACGTGGCTGCACAGGGCGGCCGAAGTTCCGCTCGATATCAATCACGGAATCAACGACGGCCGTGCCGGGAGCGTGCCGTTCATTCAATCTCTTTATGCATGGAATCAGGTGGTTCAAAAGGAGGACCGCTTTTCTACAGGCGAGATTTCCGAAATGTATCAAACTCGAGCGATCCCGCCTTCTCTTGTCAAATTCAAGGTCGCCGGGCCCGATCCACTCTACGGCGACCTCCAGCCCCTCCTCCGCCGCACCTCCGGGAACACCCGCCTGACGCTTTTCAACGGCGGGCACGAGATGGTCCACGAAGCGGCTCTCAACTGGCTGGCCGCCCAACGCAAAGGCAGGCCCGCCAATTGGAACCCCCAAAAATCCTTCGGCCTCCCGACAGGAAAATCGGGACATCAGAGCGGCAAGTAAGACGACTTCGTTTCAGCCGCGGGGGGATTCTTCGCGATTTTCACAATAGCGGTCAGATTCCGCCAAGGAAACATCGTCTTCCAGGTCCACGTTATTCAGGCTGGAATCAATCCCCCAGGAGAACATTTTTTCAAAGAGCGGAAGCCATTTTTCCTCCCGGATCATCTCCAGAAAATACACTTCGTGTTCTTTCTCTTTGACCCCCATTTCATAGAGAATCTTGTCGTGATCGCTGATCTCCAGAGAATGAAAATACTTCATCATCTGGAAATACTCGCAGACGTTTCCGCTCTCCAGTTTCCCCGCGAAAAAATAGGGCATAAACCTGCCAATGACATGGCAGCTACAGCCGATCACTTTCCCAATCAGATAATATTTCCATTCATAATACCTCGACACAGGGATGTCGTACTGTCGCAGAATCGCCAGAAGATTCCCGCGGTGTTCCCATTCGTCCCGCTCGATTTCCTGAACCGCCGACTTCTCGGCGGGATCACTCAGGGAACCGGCGTGGCCAATATAGGCAAAGGCCGCGGCCCTCTCGGCTGAGTAGGCTTTCCGGAGTGAATCAATCAGCAAGCGATGCCTGAGTTTCATGGTCTGTTTGCTCATCCCAACCAGCGCGTCAAATTTTCCCGAACAAAATCGCCATCCTGTAATTCGGGATAAGCGGCGGTGATCCTGTCGATTTCCCCGGCTTGACCGGGTGAAAGAACTTCGTTGGGATCCAGACATCGAATGGAAGGAGCCAAACCCTGTCTGCGCAAAACTTCCATGATGCCGGGCACGCAGCCTTTGAACTGGTTTGCCGCGTCGAAAATCACCCCATTGGCATCGGTGAGCTGCGCGTTTCTGGTAAGCCATTTCCCGTCGAGCCGCCCGTCATTTGATCGTCGGGATTCTTTGATCTCTTCCAGCATGGTGACGGCGCGTTGCGTCCACACCGCCCATTGCCCCAACAGACCTCCTGCGATTCGCCTCCTGGTTCCGTTAAACTCATACGGGGTCAGCAGATCGTTGATAATGTTGTCATCATTGCCGGTGTAAAGAACCATGTCGTCGCGTCCGGAATCAATCACCGCCCGGACCACATCAAGAGTGGCATAGCGATCGAAGGGAGCAATCTTGATTCCAATGACATTTTCGATTTCGGCAAGTTCCCTCCAGAATCCGTAGGGGAAAATGCAGCCACCGATGGTCGGCTGGAGGTAAAAACCAATCACCGGAATGACATCGGCCAGGGCGCGGCAATGGGCAATTTTTTCGACCAGCGTTGCCCCTTTCATCGCCGTCATACTGAGAAGCCCGGCGTGGTATCCGCTGTTCAGCGCGATTTCCGCTTCGGCGCTTGCCTGCTTGGTATCTCCGCAAATCCCGGCAATTTTCAAAAAGGGACGACCCCCGCCAAGCCAGCCATCTATTTCCCCGGAACAAAGCTGAAGGATCGGCCGATAGATCTGGTGTTGAGGCTCTCTGATTTCAAATTGGGTTGAGTGAACGCCCACCGCCAAACCGCCCGCGCCGGCATCCAAATAGTAACGAGTCAGAGCACGTTGGTATTTCTCCGACCAGGTTCCATCTTCCTCCAGAGTCAGGGGCATCGCGGGAATGACCTGTCCGTCCAGGAGATGTTGTCTTGCGGTTTTGATGTTCATGTCAGTATTTTCCATCCCGCACTTCAAAATGGGTGGGTTTGCCCAACAGCGGGCATCCTCGTTCCACCCATTGGGCGACCCATTCTATCAGTTGATCTTCCGGAACCGATGGTTCGCCAAACAAGCGGTGCGATTTTTCGGCGTTGTTCAGCCAGACCTTTTCCGCCTCGGTCCCGGTGATTGCCACCCTTTTGCCAAAGAGTTTTCCGAAGTGGGCAGCCACTTCTCTCACGGAAAGAATCCGGGAACCGGTCACGTTCATGATACAGGGTTGAGGGGCGGACCTGACCCTGTCAAGGGACTGAATGATATGGCGCGTGGCATCGCCCTGCCAGATGCAGTTGAAGTGCCCCATGGAAACATCGACAGATTTTTCGGCAAACACCTGATGGGCAATATCCACCAAAACTCCGTAGCGAAGATCGACGGAATAGTTCAGCCGAATCAAAGCGACAGGCGTTCCGTGTTCTTCGCTCGCCGATGTGAATGCCTTTTCCCTGCCCATGCAGGAAACCGCATAATCACCTGCCGGACCGACAGGATCGGTTTCCCTGGATCCACCCGAATCCACTGTCACAAAAGGATAAACACATCCAGTGGACAGAGCCACGAGACGGGAATTTGAAAAATGATGGGCCACCCGCCGCGGCATCTCCTCGTTGAAGCGGCGCAGGATTTCCGGTGAATCACTTGTCCCGAATTTTCGTCCCGCCAGGAAGAAAACAGCTTCCGCTTCGGGAAGATCTTCCAGGGCGTCTCCGTCCGTCAGATCGCATGGAATAGTCTCGATTCCCCGCGTTTCAAAAGGTGCTCGCCTCGCCGGATCGCCAAAACGGGAAACAGCGAAAATGCGATTCTTTTTTTCTAACGAATCGAGTGCTTTGCGGAGCATGAGACAAAGATGAAACCCCATTTTCCCACCGGCTCCCGCCACCAGAATATCTCCTTCAAGATCCGCCAATGCAGCGGAAACTCCGACATGGGGAGTCGAAGCCAGTTCGTCCAGTTCGGTTTCATTTTGCGGTCCGGTCATGCTGGGGAACTGGAACCATACCCGTTCTCGAGGGAGTTGGCCCCAAAAATATCCGGGTTCACGGTCTTTACAAGATTGCCGAAAAGCTCAGAGTAAAACCACCGCCGGATGAGTACGTCACGACGCCATTTTCTGAAAACGACACCTGCTCTGCTGGGCTTGTCGGGCTGTGGAAAGAACATCACTCCCGCCGGAAAGAAGATCCGTGTCGCCGCGATATTGACCACATTTTTCTACCGCAGTCATGCTCATGTGATTCTGGAAAATTTTCTGGAACCCTACCTGTTCAACGGGAAAGTGGTGGATCCCACCCAGGAATTCGAGATTGTCAGCTTCCATGTCGATCAGTTCGGGACCAGCACCAAACCCGATATGGCTCGGACCGTAGCGAAGCAATTCGGCATCCCTGTTTTCCCTTCAATTCACGATGCCCTGACTCGGGATGAAGACGATCTCAGCGTCGATGCCGTGCTGGTTGTCGGCGAGCACGGAGAATATCCCTTCAACGAAAAGGGCCAGGAGCTTTATCCAAAGAAACGATTCTTTGATGAAATTGTAGCGGTCTTTCAAAAGAGCGGGCGAAGTGTTCCGGTGTACAACGATAAACATCTTTCCCATACCTGGTCGGAAGCAAAAGAGATGGTGGATACCGCGAAACGGATGGGATTCGGGTTGATGGCGGCGAGCTCCGTTCCCCTGGCACAACGAATTCCGCCCCTGGAATTGGAGGGAAAACCTCGAATCACCCGAGCGGTTTCGATTCATGGCGGACCGCTGGAACGCTACGGATTTCATGGCCTGGAGGTCCTGCAATCCATGGTCGAATCCAGACAGGGAGGCGAAACGGGAATCAGTGAGGTGCAATACTTCGAAGGAGATGCACTCTGGAAAGCCGCTGATGAAGGTCGTTGGTCGGAGGACCTTGCTACCGCGGCGATGGCGGCCGAACTTGGCGGGAGGATTCCACCTCTCCGCGAGATGTTGAAACTGCCGGAGTTTTCGGAAACGCCTCCACACGGCTTCCTGTTGAACTATAGGGACGGCCTCTCCGCGATTGTGTTAAAAATCGGGCAGAGCGACATTCGCTGGAATTTTGCCGCTGATATCGAGGGAACGGAATCCCCTGTGGCAACCCGGTTTTACGGTGGCCCCTGGAACAACCGGAATCTGTTCAAGGCACTGGCCCACGCGATTCAGGATCATTTTCGGAACAACCGTCCTCCCTGGCCCATTGAGCGGACCCTGCTGACTTCTGGTGCATTGGAAGCGGCCATCGATTCAAAAGTCGCCGGTGAAAAAGCGGTGAAAACTCCCTACCTCGACGTCGTTTATCAGGCAGTCGACTACCGGGCGATGCGTGAAATGGGAAAAACCTGGGAAATCATCAACGAGGAAACGAAACAACCCGAAGGCATCGAGCCAGTGATGATTGGGAGATAACACCAGGATCAGGAAAAATTTGGTAGAATGAGTCGGATGGAGTCAAAGACGGCCTGAACCAGGCATTCGGACAGTCTGGTGAAAACTACACTGTCGGCGCCTGCCAGGAATGCCCCGCTTTTCATCGGGCCATTCGGGCCAACTGGTTAGGAGACTGTGGAAAAACGGTGGAATGAAAAACTGTGAGTCATTTTGTTCGATGGCGAGGCGCGGCGAAGGAGGGTAGCTGTGCTACCTGACTGAATCGCAACGAAGCCAGCGGACAAAAGGGCCGCAGCCCGAAGGGTCGATTGAAAAACACCTCCGGCAAGGTCGCTGTTTTCCCATCCAACAAACAGAAGATTTTTCGTTTCAGGGTTTTTCAACAGGCTCTCAGGCAAACAACATCCCGGGAACTTTCGACCCGCCAAAAGCTCGCTCAAGATGACAAAGGGGGAAGGAAGAATCTTTTACATAAGATTATTCTTTCCCCTGCAAAGCGACCCACGAACGGTTCAGATAACTGCACGAACAACGGGCCGAGGCATCGGGCATCAGGACCAGACCTCCCGCGGGAATGGCGTTAATCCAGCAACCGGGGCGGATGCCGCCGTAGTTGGACGTTTCGTATCCTCCGGTGAGATCGTAGTAACCCAGCGTGCCGGAGCGGAACAAGAGCAAATTCGGTGAGCCGGTCAATTGACCGCAACCGTAGGAACGCTTGAAATCGAAGGGTTGCTCAATACCGCTTAGCAAATCCCAGGCGCCTCCCTGAACGTAGAGTTTGCTGCCAATGATCAATGGCCGGGTGGCGTATTTGAGTTTCTCCTTCGCCCAGAGTTTCTTACCGGTGGAGGCCTGGTAAACGGCGATTTCATTTCCCAATTCCGTGGGCAATTGGAACCTGCCGGGCTGGTAAGCCATCACCAAGGCGTCGTTTTCAGTGCTGAGCGCTAACACGGTTCCCCAGATCCGGTCGTCGGATTTCCAGATGCTTTTGCCGGTCTCAGCGCTCAGACAATATAGAATTCCGGTCTGGTGAACGAGAGTGGATTTGGCTCCACGACGCTTGTCCATTTCATCTTTTTCGGAAGTGGGCCGATCGATGAAATAGATTTTGCCGCCACCAATGGCGATGGTGTTGTGTTTGATAGAATTTTTCGGATTGAATTGCCATTTTAATTTGCCGGTTTCAGCATCCATTGCAAAAAGCAATTTGGATTGGGTGAACTGCATTCTCATATCGGATTCACCATAGCGAAAGCTGACCAGATAAGTGGTGTCGGCAAGCGACCCGAACAGCACACCGTCTTCCACCGCGAGGTAGGCCCACACGTTGTTTTTGTTAGATTTCGGATCAATCGGGGGCGCTTTGAATTCAGCGATTTTTTTACCTGTCACAGCATCGATGCGGATGCAGACATTTTCTTTGCGTAAGTAAACGCTTCCGTCACTGACACAAAAATTGCTACCTGTCCCTGAAGTTCCCATCAGGTGTTCTGCATCGTATGCGGCGAGGATGTTCGGCAGGGAATACGACCACAGCACCTGCCCGTTGTAGGCATTGACAGCGCGAAGTTCGTCGATGCCCTCGACAATGAGCCGCCCTTCGTAAAACAGAGGGGCCGGACCGCGACCGTGACGCGATG
>Ga0114931_10000728_pt1 | contig 40961 bp, 35 predicted proteins | sample 2SBtaG_FD_89579 | JGI IMG/M metagenome (GOLD analysis project Ga0114931, IMG submission 89579) | Deep subsurface microbial communities from Kolumbo volcano to uncover new lineages of life (NeLLi) - 2SBTROV14_V59a metaG | ecosystem: Environmental > Aquatic > Marine > Volcanic | place: Kolumbo... | reverse complement strand
CTCCACCCTGGCCAGAGATCCCTTGCTGGCATTCACCACCTTCGGGTTAAAACAGTCAACCGACCCAGTAGAAAGCAATACCTGGTTTATCCCAAACCAGTCAGCTAGGCGAATCAAAGTGCCGAGATTCCCAGGATTATTTATACCATCGAGGACCAGGTAGAATAAATCTTCCTCCCAATAAAAAGCAGCTAGCTCCTTTTGCTTAACAATGGCCACCCCAGCATCATTCGTCTTCAGGCTGCCCACACCGGAAAGTCGTGAGGCTTTAACCAGATAAGCGTTGATACTTTTAAATGAAGCGAAATTATTTAGTTTTGACGCCAACTTATCCGTATAGAACAACTCCGAAAACCGCCATCCTTCCCGAATGAAATCGAGGATATTCTTTTCACCTTCGACAATAAAAATCCTTTCAGCATCTCTGCGTTTCTTCTGTTTGAGTGAATTAATATACTTTATTTTTGCGCCGGAAAGCATGGAAAATTAGTGTGGCTTGATAGTTAGACGTCTTCTTCTTGTAATAGCTGGCATAATCACGATCAGTTGTGTAGGTACCCGACACCTGAAAAAAGGTGAATATCTTCTTTATAAACAAAAGGTACATATACCCAAGGGTATTAACAAACAAGAATTGAAAAACCGATTGGTTGCGAAGAACAACAAACGGATTTTGTTTTTTCCAATATCGATTTACCCTTCACTCTACTATTGGGGGTTAAATTCTTATGATACTGCCCGGTATCAGCTAAAAAAAATGTCTGTTCAAAAAAAGTTCGATGCCAAATTGAGAAAACATGCGGCTAACTCGTCGAAAAGATCGAAGATCTTGGTTAAAAAGCAAACCCGGATAAATAAAATTGATCGAAAGATTAAGGAAGGTAATTTGAGAATGAGATGGGGAGAGCCCGTTGCTATTATTGATAGTAGCAAGTTGGATAAAACCGTTGATCATTTATCTCGATATTTTTATTCCCATGGATGGTTCGCAGCCAAGGTAAGATATGAAGTAAGTTATCGGAACAGACGAGGTTTCGTTAATTATTATTTTGCCAATGGTCCCAGGTACTACATTGATACTATTATGTACAATACATCAGACCATAGGATACACAAAATTATCGGTGCAAACCTGGCGAACTCAAAACTGATTGCCGGCACTCCTTATAATGAAGTGAGCATGACTCAAGAACGTGATCGTATTGAGTCGCTCCTGAAGAACAATGGGTATTTTACTTTTAGTAAACAGTATATCAGGTATACAGTTGATTCTACCTGGAACAAATATAGGGTGGCTATCAGATTGGATATATTGAATCCGGCGGGTCGTAAGAAACATTCGGTTTTTACCATTGATTCTGTAAATTTCACCACCGACGTTAATACTCGTGGTCAGAGATCCGGCAGAATTAAAAAGAGATTCAATGGTATAAATTATTTTGATTACAAAGACCGGTATTCGCTAAAAGTGTTGGACAAGCGTTTGTTTATTGAACCGGGTCAACTTTATAGCCGGGAAAATACCTTAAACACCCAGCGAGAACTTGCTAGAATGGATATTTTTAAATTCATCAACGTTTCTTATGATACTACTGGCAATCAATTCAAAGCCAACATATTTGCCAGTCCCCTTGATAAATACCAATTTTCCAATGAGGCTGGACTAAGTGTTACCCAGTATTTCCCTGGTCCTTTTGTTAGTGCCAGCCTCAAGCGGCGCAATATCTTTCAAGTGCTGGGCATAATGACCATCGATGGTCGTTGGGGGATTGAAGGAGTTGCTGCCGCCTCTAATCCTGATAAACTACTGGCCAGTACAGAGGCTGGAGGTAATATCAATTTTACATTTCCTCGTTTCTTTCTTCCAGTGAAAGAGGCAAGGAGACAGCAGTTGGGAATCTTTAATCCAAAAACCTCGTTTAAAGCAGGAGTTACATATACCCAACGACCTGAATATACACGAATAAATTTCACCGGAGCGAACAGCTATACCTGGCAGACAAAAAGCAATGTTTTTTATGATTTCCGATTGATCGAGATTGCTCTTATACGAACTCCTTTCATTTCATCAGACTATAATTCAAGGCTTCAGGACCTTGAGAACAAAGGCAACAACCTGATCAAATCATTTGAACCATCAGTTGTTACCAACCTTAGCTTTGTCCGAACTAAAAACACCAATAACTATGGAACATCCTTTGGACCCTCTTCATATTTCAGTTTTCTTATTGAGCCTGGGGGTACGTTTACCAATCTCTGGCTCAGTGATTACCTCAAAAGGCAGGACATCGAAACCTATGCTTATGTAAAGTTTGATGCTGACTACAGGCAGTATTTGCCGACTGGAAGAAGACGAGGGTTTGCTTTCCGCCTCAGAAGTGGAATTGGTATTCCCTATGGTGACAATAATCTATTACCTTATGAAAAGAACTTCTTTGCGGGTGGAAGCATAAGCAATCGTGCCTGGAAACCGAGGCGTCTGGGCCCCGGAGGATATAATCACCTGGACGAAAACGGTGAAGTAAGCTACCAATTTGAACAACAGGGAGAAATCATTATGGAAAGCAGCCTGGAATATCGACAAAGGATATTCGGGTTACTACAAGGAGCGCTTTTTGTAGATGCCGGCAACATTTGGTCCTTGCGTAGTGATGTTACCCGGCCCGGGGCTCAGTTTAAGGTCAGAAACTTCTTCAGACAGATTGCCGTTGGCGCCGGGTTAGGTATCCGCCTGGACTTCTCTTACTTACTTGTCCGTTTTGACACCAGCCTAAAGGTGGTAGATCCTGCTCGTCCTGTTGGAAAAAGGTTTATTTTAAGCAAAGGATTTAACGACCCTCCATTTGATGATCCATTAAAATCGGAACCTTTGGTATATACAATTGCCATTGGTCTTCCCTTTTAAATGGATCAATCCTTCAATAATCCAACAGCTCGCCAATTTTCTCGGATAATGACTGTGCATTTGGTAGAATTTTGGCTTCAAGGTCCCTGTTCAAAGGGATGGCCGGGACATTAGCGGCACCCAGGATACTTACAGGAGCATCGAGAGATTTAAAAAGGGTTGATGAGATTCGTCCTGCAATGGACTCGGCAAAGGAATTCATGATTGGTTCTTCGGTCACTAAAAGCACTTTATTATGTGTTCTGACAAGGGACACAATAGCTTCCCAATCCAAGGGATTCAAAGTTCTCAAATCCAGGATAGAAATCAGAGCAGGATAATTCTTTGCAGCTTTTAGTGCCCAATGAACCCCCATGCCATAAGTAATAATGCCAACTGATCCCCCTTCTTTCACTTGTTCAGTTCCAGCTTCCAAAACCAGGTTTGCTTTGCCCAGAGGTATGATGTAATCTTCATCAGGTTCAACCATTTTTGCCCATTCCGTGCCGGGTACCTTCGACCAGTATAGACCCTTATGCTCCAGACTAATCACCGGATTTGGATCCAGGAAAGCAGCTTTTATCAGCCCTTTCATATCTGCCGAGTTAGAAGGGTAAATAACTTTTATACCCCTTATCGTCAGCAGAGTAGACTCCACGCTACCACTGTGATATGGTCCGCCACCTCCATAAGCACCAATGGGAACACGGATCAACGATTGTACGGGAAACTTTCCCTCACTTAAGTAGCAGCTTTTTGAAAGCTCCTCTACCAACTGATTCATCCCGGGCCATATATAATCGGCAAACTGAATCTCTACTATGGGCTTCACCCCTACAGCAGACATCCCTACAGTTGACCCAACAATATATGCTTCTTGAATGGGGGTATTGAATATCCTGTGACTTCCATATTTGTCAGCCAAGGTTGCGGCCTCACGGAAAACACCACCTAACCGGGCTCCTACATCCTGTCCATAGAGCAATGCCTCTGGATTCTTCTTCAATATTTCATCAATTGCATGAAGAGCTGCATCTACCATCACCACTTTTTCTTTTTGATCCCCTTGCCTTCTTCCTTCCTCTGATAAAACCGCAGTTGGGGCGAATTCATACTCATTATACTTCTCCAAATCAGGATCAGGTGAATTCCTGGCCTTATTAAATGCCTTTCTCACCAGCATTTGTTGTTCCTGTCTGAAAGAGGCCAGTTCAGCTTCTGTGGTTCCCATTCCCTGTAAAAGCTTCTCCAGTTTGGGCAAAGGGTCATGTTCGGCGTGGCGGCCAAGGTCCTTATCGGTCCTGTACCACTCTTTACGAACTCCCGACGTATGATGGCCCAGCAAAGGGCACCTGGCATGGATCAACACCGGTGATCGATGATTTCGAACAAATCGGATCGCCTTGTACACCACATCGTATGACTGGTCAAAAGAGGCCCCGTCCACTCGATATCGTTTCAACCCAGGGAATCCTGCAGCAAATTCATAAGCATCCATGGCCCGCATTTCATCTCCTGATGCCGAAATACCCCAGTCATTGTCTTGTACAAGATAAATGATGGGTAGTTCCTTTAAAACGGCCATCTGGAATGCCTCAGAAACCTCCCCTTCCGTCATTGATCCATCACCCAGTGAGCATAGCACAATAGGACGTCCTTCCTTAGCCATATCAATTTCTTCCAGGTACTTAAGTCCATGAGCCATACCAGTAGCCGGTATAACCTGCATTCCGGTAGCTGAACTTTGGTGAGGGATGATAGGCATGTCATCCCTGCGCACTGCCGGATGACAATAGTAGCTTCTTCCACCGGTGAAAGGGTCGCCTGCTTTGGCCATGAGCTGCATCATCAACTCATGCGGTTTAAAACCCAGAGATAATAGAATGGAGTCATCTCGATAATAAAGCGCAGCATAGTCCTGTGGCTTTAGTTGCAGTCCTACAGCAATCTGAATGGCTTCATGGCCTTTGCTCGTACTATGAACATACCTGCTGGCAAATTCCTTCTCCTCATCATACAAATTGGCCATGCTCCTGGCCGTGGTCATTAAGCGGAAGGCTTTGATGAGTGTAGAATAGTCAATTTTTTTAATGAATTGCTTAACGCTTGACATTTACTTTCTACTGATTAACTGCTACTCAAATTTAACAAAATCAACTCTCTCTTCATCAATCCTATCAGCCAAATCTATAATCATTTTTATATTTGGGGAGTATGCTCGAATTCTTAACCAAATTAGATACAGCCTTACTGATATGGATTAATCATTTGCATACACCATGGCTGGATCAAATCATGTTTTTGCTTACTGACGCAAGGACATGGACACCCTTTTTTCTTTTGATTATTGGAATGATGATCTATACCAGGAAATGGAAAACCCTTACTATTTTATTGTTTTTGGGGCTCGTAGTCACCATAAGTGATCAATTAGCATCATCAGTAATTAAACCATGGGTGGGACGCCTCCGCCCCTCCCACCTTCCATCCCTAGAGGGTGTAATCCACCTGGTGAATGGATACAGAGGGGGAAAATTTAGTTTTGTATCTTCTCATGCAAGCAACTCCTTTGGCATCGCTACCTTTCTTTGGCTTACTTTACGTCGTGAGGTCCCATGGATTTGGACACTTTTCGTTTGGGGAGCTATATTTAGTTTTACCAGGATCTACCTTGGTGTGCATTACCCTGGCGATATACTTGGCGGGGCTTTGCTAGGATCTTTTATCGGATATCTAATGCATCGGGCATTTGTCTTACTTCAGAACAGACTCGGATCACCGGCAGGAGAACACCCTGACACTACCTGATCCGGTAGAGGGTGTCTATGGGGACAAATAACCCCTTCTCAATAAGAGCACCAAATTGCTCATCCGATGGCTTTACCAGGTACTCTTCAACGTCCAATTTTTTAAATGGAACAATCATTTCATATTCGGTCAAATTACCCACAAAATTATCCTTTTGCTTATCAAATGTTCCGGTGCTATAACAAAGAATATCATGGTTTCTCAATTGCTTAAGCAGAATTGGCACCCAGACATGAAGAGTATCAATCTCATCTCGTCCACTAAGAACGAAATATGAGCGGTACTTCTTAAGCCTCATCGAATCAGATAAGCTATTTGTTTCTAAGTTCCTTATCCTATAAAAAATTGAATCGTTTTTTAATGTATATTTTAATCCTTGAGTTGGGCTGTAATCCTCATCAAAAATCAGATCATTCTTAATCTTAATTCCTTTGAGTGTATCCAGAGACTGGACGTTGAAATATCGTTTCTCATACTGAATGGAGGTAAAACTATTCGTACCGATCAAAAGAGTGTCTCCGTCAAAAAGAAAACTCCCCTGATAGTTTTTAGGAAAACTGGCGAGTGTCTTTCCGCTGGCAGGAGGTGGTTGATCAAAGAAAATGACATTACATGAAGAAAGCACGAAACAAATACAGCCTATAAATAAAAATGGCCTCATTTTTCGAAATAGTTCAATCCTCAGTTTTCAGGGCCAACAGTTTCTGAACATATTTACCAATAATGTCAAACTCGATATTAACCACATCATTAACATTAAGATTTCCCAGATTTGTATGTTCATAGGTATATGGGATAACAGCCACTGAAAAAGTATCCTTTGTTACATTAAAACATGTCAAACTAACCCCATTAAGGCAGACCGAGCCTTTTTCAACCAGTAATCCTGAATCTCCGTTCAGCCTAAATCCCATCGTCCAACTCCCTTCAAATGATTGAATGGACGAACATGTCGCAATGGTATCTACATGACCTTGTACAATATGACCATCAAAACGGCCATCCGTAGTCATACTTCTTTCCAGATTTAGTATATCACCTGGCCTTAGTTCACCCAATGAACTTTTTTGAATGGTTTCATCAATGGCAACCACTTTGTGCCAGTCTTTACCTGCTTCAACCACTGTCAGGCAAACTCCGTCATGAGAAACGCTCTGGTCAATCTCCAGCTCACCCGACAGACTACAGCTGACCGTGATGATCATATTCTTCCCAGAAGTTTCAATTTCCCTGACATTTCCGGTGGTTTCAACGATACCCGTAAACATGCATCTAATTTTCCTCGAAATTAACGAAGATAGGTCGTATACGGATAGTAGAGAACAAATTAATCTGTACGAGATCAGGTAAATAATCTGTAAAAATTAAAATTCTACTCATATCTTAGCACATGGATGGAAGATGGCTATAAACATAGAGGTCTAAGGAGAAAATTAGTCCAATCCATTAGGAAAAAAGGTATAAATGATGAGTCTGTTTTAACAGCCCTCAATACTGTTCCACGTCACTTTTTTTTCGATGATGCATTCTTGAATCATGCCTATCAGGATAAGGCCTTCCCCATCGCTGAGGAACAAACAATTTCACAACCCTATACTGTAGCCTTTCAAACTGAGCTGTTAGCCGTTTCCAAAGGAAATAGCATTCTTGAAATCGGCACAGGCTCTGGATATCAGGCCAGCATCCTATGTGAAATGGGAGCCCGCGTATATAGCATTGAATATAACCAGGTACTCTATCGCAGCGCTAAAAAAATGCTCCATTCCATGGGATATCATCCTGTATTGAAACATGGAGATGGGTCTAAAGGCTGGTCATTACATGCTCCATACGATGGTATTATTGTAACGGCCGGTGCACCGGACGTGCCCCAGGACCTTAAGGATCAATTATCACTTGGAGGTAAGCTGGTGATACCTGTAGGAAATAATATGAGTCAGGTAATGATGCGAGTCAGCCGGCTTAGCGAAAAAGAGTTTAAGACGGAAAAATTTGATTATTTTGCCTTCGTTCCCTTACTCGGAGAAGGTGGATGGAAGAATTAATATATTATGCCAAGATTGAAAAAATATTCAAGTGAATCAAGGGTCACCATGACTGAACTTGTTTTGCCTAATGACACCAACACCTTGAATAATCTAATGGGTGGTCGGCTTATGCATTGGATGGATATTGCTTCTGCCATTGCCGCACAAAAACATTCGAATCGAATAACGGTAACGGCTTCCGTAGATAACATCTCCTTTGGCAAGCCCATCATCCTGGGAGATGTGGTCACTATTGAAGCGCAAGTGACCCGGGCATTCAACTCATCCATGGAGATCTACCTGACAGTACACACTGAGAATATTCCCGGGGGTAAAAACGATGCTTCGCACAGAGCCTTCTTCACTTTTGTAGCAGTGGACCAAAGTGGAAGACCCATTGACGTTCCTGAACTCGTACCCAAGACAGAAGAAGAGATAGAGCTCTACGAAGGGGCTTTGAGAAGACGTCAACTGCGATTGATCCTTGCCAACCGTATGGACCCAGCTGATGCAACAGAACTTAAATCACTATTCGATCTTCATAGCTGATGAAATTAAATCGTTCTGACTTTATCCGACTCTATAACCAACCCATCTATGTAATCAAGGATTCTAATCTCAGCCTGGTTGAAGAAGCCAAGACAGACAATTATTCAACGAAACTTTCAGAAAATAGAGAGATCATCGGTCGTATGGAGAAAGGAATTTTGATTATAACGGATGAGAAGCAGATGACATCTGAGGATGAAACTTTTTTAATGAAAGGTCTTACAGCTCTGGATGTGGGTAAAGAGGATATTGGGGTTTTTAACCACCATGAAGGCAAAATCGACTGGAAGAATTTAAATGGCGTCAACCGGGTCATCTGGTTCCGGCAACAACCTGAGGAACAAAAACTATATAAAGTTCACCAGGAAAATGAAAGGAAAATATTGATTGCAGGTCCAATGGAAAGTATCCGAACAAACCAGGAATTAAAAGTTCGGTTTTGGAAAGCCTTGAAGCTATTATTTGATCAGAACTAAAAGAGGCTATAGATTGGATTCTTTCTCAAAGAAAGATGTTAGCGTATTTTCCAGATCATTTCCTCTTAAATTTTTAGCAATGATCCTGCCTTCCCGATCCAGCAAAATAGAAAATGGAATTGCATTAATGCCATAAGCCTGGGCGGCTTTGGATTGAAAATAATTCAGGTCAGAAACCTGTGTCCATTCCAGTCCGTCATCTTTAATAGCCTGCAACCACTTATCTTTTGCCCGATCAAGTGACACACCCAAGACCGTAAACCCTTTACTCTTAAACTGATGATAAGCCTTGACAACATTCGGATTTTCCTGCCTGCAAGGCTTACACCAACCGGCCCAAAAATCAACAAGGACAACTTTGCCTTTGAAAGAAGACAATCGTACCAACTCGCCATTTGGGTCTGGTAATTCTATTTCCGGAGCTATCTTACCTACTTTGGTGATAGCAGCTTTTTTCATCTGGTTCACCAGGTCAGCAATATAAAAGCGACCGGGATATTTGGCATTAAGTACATTGGCCAGACTATCAATAAAATCAAAATGAGCATCCTTATCCAGCGAATTGACTAACTGGAAGGCCGCAAGATTTGGACCAATTGATCGTATGTAGTTTACTGTAAATTCTTGTTTTTGATTAACAAGAACATTGTATTCATCCCTGATTTTCTCAGCAAGCGATTCATTTTTATCCTGCTTGGCCTGCACAAATTTTGAATTCAGGTCCTGCTCTCGTTGCTGGAAGGTTGTACTCAGATCCTGGTTAAATTTGGTAATCATATCCATTTCACTTGAACCTTCAATAGCATATTTACCCCTGGGATTGCTACCATCAACATTCAAAGTAATATTATCTTCATCCAGGATAAGTGTGATCATTTGCTTATTGTAAAAGTTCACACGATAAAATCCCGGCTTGCCAATGAAATGATAAGAGTATGTTTGATCATCATTTAAAACAATCGTATCCATCGGGACAAATTTTCCAGGTTCAATCTTATCAATGGTAATGATCCCTATCTGGGGATTATCTACTTTACCATTGATGAGTATACCTCCTTCCTGGTCCTGACTTTTGGATTGGGAACATGCCACCAGTATCACCATCCATAATAAATGCTTCATTAGCCTACGAATTCCCTTTATTCTAATTTCCATGTTGTAGTTATAAATCATTCAAAGTTAATCGGATAATTAATAACAAAACTAATCAGCTAAATGTTGCTTAAAAAGTTTACTCCCCTGAACCGGGTCTGCATTCCCTTTCGTTCGTCTCATTAGTTCACCCATAAATAGCTGTAACAAGGATTTTTTCCCTTTTCTGTACTCCTCTACTTTTTGTGGAAATTCATTTAAAATTGAAACCACTTTTTTCTCCAAATCGCTTTCATCAGAAAAATCCATCATAGAAAGATACGTTGATACTAGTTGTTGAATGTTTGTATTTCTTACCTGAAACAACTGTGGCAAAATATTTTTTACCACCACTCTACGAGGTAATTTTTTGTTCTCTACCAGGGAGATTAGATATTGTAGCTGAGCAGGTGAAGGAATATTCTCTCCTCCTGCCTGTTTGATTAAGGATCGTATGGGTCCATTGATCCAGTTCGCCGCAATTTGCGGGCTAACGTTCTTGTTAACTAGCTGAAAAAACAGATCCTTGGTCAATACCATCGAAGTCAAAACATCAATATCATACGAATTCAATGAATATGATTCCCTTAATATTTTCCTGACTTTAGCCGGGGTATCTGCCAGCTTTTCAGCGATGGAAGACACCCACTTGGAGTCAATGGGCCAGGCAGGAAGATCAGGATCAGGAAAATACCGGTAATCATCCTCCCCCTCTTTTTCACGCATAGCATCGGTTATTCCAAGGTCAACCTTAAATAATCTGCTTTCTCTGACTACCTCCTGTCCCGAACCAAGCAAACCGGACTGTCGATCAAATTCGTATTTCAATGCTTTTCTAACATGGTTGATAGAGTTCAGGTTTTTCAACTCAACTTTATTCCCTAACACCGAATCTCTCTCAAATTTAACAGAGATATTGGCATCACATCTCATGGAACCTTCTTCCATATTCCCATTACTCACTCCCAAATATCGCACCGTTCGCCTGATTTCCTCAAGTACCTGACCTGCCTGATCGGCTGAAATAATCACCGGTCTGGTGACAATTTCTATTAAAGGCATTCCAGCTCGGTTGAGATCAATTAGAGAATGGTCAATTCCTGGTTCATGGATGGACTTTCCCGCATCATCTTCCAAATGTATTTTCTCAAGAAGGACATACGTTGTATTGCCTTCTTTATTGGTAAGTTCAATTCTTCCTCCCAGGCAAACAGGTAAGGTCTGTTGAGTGATCTGATATCCTTTGGGAGAATCCGGATAGAAATAATGTTTCCGATCAAACATGCATTGGTCTGCAATGGTGCAGTCAAATGCCAAACCCATAGAAATGGCCAGCTCAAGGGCTCGTTCATTCAATATTGGTAACGTACCGGGATGTGCCAGGCTCACCGGACTGGTCTGACTATTGGGTTTAGCACCAAAGGCAGTGCTGTCGGAACAAAAGATCTTGGAAACAGTAGCCAGTTGAACATGGACTTCCAAACCAATGACTGCAACGATTCTATCAGACATGGAAGATCAATTAATCAATTGATTAACCTGCTTCAGTGCTTCATCCAGGCCTCGAACTTCACTACCTCCGGCAGTTGCGAAAAAAGGTTGACCGCCGCCGCCACCTTTGATATAGTGCGCCAGCTTGCTGACCATTTCACCGGCATGTAGATGATGTTCAGAAACAAGATCATCGGTAATGGCAACTGCAAGTATGGGTTTATCCTTGATGACTGAACCAAAAACCATGAGCAGTCTGGAAGATTCTTTTCTCAACTCAAAAGCCAACTGCTTCATAGCTTTCATGTCCGGGAGGTCCACTCTTTGTACCAGAAGGTTCATCCCATTATGCTCAGTAATCTCGCTCTTCAAATGAGACTTTAGGTTTTTGATTTTATCTCTCATGAGCTGAGAGATCTCCTTTTCAAGAGCAGATTTTTCTTTGAATAGCACCTTTACCGACTGAAGAAGGTCCTTGGGCTGTTTTAGCTGATCAGCAATCTCCCGGAGGATAAGTGCCTGATCTCTGACATATTGTTCAGCAGCTTTTGCCGTTACAGCTTCAATACGTCGAATCCCGGCCGCTATTGAGCTTTCCGAAACAATCTTGAACAACCCAATATGTCCCGTTGCCGGCACGTGAGTCCCTCCACATAGTTCTACTGAATACTCTGGATCAAAAATAATCATCCGAACGTACTCGCCATATTTTTCACCGAAAAGGGCCATAGCCCCTTCTTTTTTAGCGATATTAATAGGAACATTCCTTCGTTCTATCAGTTTTACATTTTCTCTTACTTTTTCATTCACCATATCTTCAACCTGTTCAATTTCAGATGGAGTCATTTTTGCAAAATGAGAAAAATCAAACCTGAGAGTCTTTTCATTGACCAAAGAACCACGTTGTTCAACATGGCTTCCTAAAACTTTTCTCAATGCGGCGTGCAACAAATGAGTAGCCGAATGATTGTTCATAGTCATCTGTCGCTTATTGATGTCAACTTCAGCATGAAAAATCTGATCTGTACGTTTGGGCAAGCCATCAACCCAGTGTACAATAAGCTCATTTTCCTTCTTCGTGTCCAGCACCCTTATTTTCTGTTCCTTGTTGAACAAAACGCCTGTGTCCCCTACCTGACCACCACTTTCAGCATAAAATGGTGTCCGGTTCAGCACCATCTGAACATGGGTCTTATCTTTGGTCTTTACCAAGCGATATCGATCTATCAAGACATCAGATGATGTCTGATCGTATCCTATAAATCCTTCTCCTTCTTCCTGACGAACAATCGTCCAATCACTCAGTTCTTTGACAGCATCTTCTTTCGATCGCTCCTTTTGTTTCTGCATCTCCTTTTCAAATGCCTTCTTATCTACATGTAGCTTATGTTCCCGGGCTATGAGAAGGGTCAGGTCGAGCGGAAATCCAAAAGTATCATAAAGTTCAAAGGCCTGTCGGCCTGAGATGGTATCACTCTGCTTCTTCTGCAACTCTACCTGTATTTGTTCCAGTTGCTTTAGACCTTCTTCAAGGGTCCTGAGGAAATTAGTCTCTTCTTCTGAAACCACTTTACAGATAAAGTCCTGTTGATCTGTCAAATCCGGGAAAACATCTTTAAACTGCTTAGCAAGTGATGGTACCAAAGAGGCCAGAATTGGTTTATTTAGTTTTAAAAACTGAAATCCATAACGTACGGCACGTCTCAGAATTCGACGGATTACATAACCTGCCCCTGTGTTTGATGGTAGCTGACCATCGGCTATGGCAAATGATACCGCCCTGACGTGGTCTACAACAACACGAATAGCCACATCCATGGTCTTGTTCGAGCCATAACGTACAGATGCCAGCGTCTCCACTTGCTGTATTAACTCCGTGAAAACATCGGTGTCATAATTGGACAGTTTTTTTTGGATGGCCATCACTAATCGCTCAAAACCCATTCCCGTATCTACATGCTTCGCCGGAAGGTCCTCCAATTCCCCATCCGATTTCCTATTAAATTGGATAAAAACCAGGTTCCATATCTCTATCACTTCAGGATGGTTCTTATTCACCAAATCCCTCCCATCCACCTTTTCTCTTTCTTTTTCCGACCTCAGGTCAATATGGATCTCAGAACACGGGCCACAAGGGCCTGTTTCACCCATCTCCCAAAAGTTATCCTTCTTAGACCCATCCAACACTTTTTTCTGAGGTAAAATCCGTTCCCAAACTCCTCTGGCCTCGGTATCTGCCTCCAATTTTTCTTTTTTGTCACCGCCAAATACAGTAGCATACAGTCTGTCTGCCTGCAATCCATAACCCTTAGTCAGTAACTCCCAGGCCCATTGAATGGCCTCTTCTTTAAAATAATCTCCGAACGACCAATTGCCGAGCATCTCGAACATGGTATGATGGTAAGTATCAATACCTACTTCTTCAAGATCATTATGCTTTCCGGATACCCGAAGGCATTTCTGGGTGTCTGCTACTCGCTGAAATGGTGGATTCTTTGTCCCCAAAAAATAATCCTTAAACTGGTTCATGCCGGCATTGGTAAACATGAGGGTGGGATCATTCTTGATCACCAAAGGAGCGGAAGGCACAATTTTGTGCTCTTTATTCTTGAAATAATCTAAAAATATTTTACGAATCTCTTGTGCTTTCATTTCCAGACAACGAAAAAAACGTCTTTTTCATAGCTGTAACCACCATATGGCTGTATTGCAGTCTATGTTAGTATTAAAACTGCTAATATTGTGCAGCTTTTTGAAGTTGACAAAAGTAGAAAATATTGCGTTGAGCACATGGCAAGGATAAAATATTATTACGATACCGAGACATGTAAGTATGAGCGCGTCAAGGTAAATACCTGGGATGTACTGCTCAATCTACTGGGTTTCCTGACCATTTCATTGCTGATTGCTGTTGGTCTTTTATTCGTGTTTACAAAATATTTCGAATCACCAAAAGAAATGATGCTGCGAAAGGAGAATGAAGAGCTCAAGTATCATTATGATCTTCTTGAGAAAGAAATGACACAGGTGGATGACATGTTAAAAAGTCTTCAGGAGCGGGATGACAATGTGTATCGTGTCATTTTCGAAGCGGAACCCATCCCATCAAGTGTTCGGCAAGCAGGAGCAGGTGGTGCTGAGAAATATAAAGACATTCTCGATAAGGATTTATTTCAGGAAGATATGATCCTGTCTGATTTTAAACGTCTCGATAAATTAAAGCGTCAGATGTATGTGCAGACCAAGTCTTATGACGAAATCATTAAACTGGCCATGCACAAAGAAGAAATGATGGCAGCAATCCCTGCGATACAACCCATTAAGAATAAGGAGCTTACGCGATTAGCTTCGGGATTTGGAATGAGAATTCATCCCATTTACAAGGTTAAAAAAATGCATTGGGGATTGGATTTTGCAGCTCCCCGTGGTACTCCTGTTTATGCCACCGGTGGAGGTATTATTCGCAAAGCCAAGCTCAGTTATCTTAAGACCGGTTATGGCAATCAGATTGAGATTGATCATGGTTTTGGTTACGTGACTAAATATGCTCATTTGCAACTCCTGGCAGTAAGAAAAGGCCAAAAGGTACGTCGGGGTGATCTTATCGGTTATGTTGGAAGTACAGGAGGATCGACTGCTCCTCATTGTCATTATGAGATCATAAAAAATGGCAAAAAGATCAATCCTATTCAATATATCATCCAGGATGTTACCGATGAAGAATATGAAAAATTGCTTGAATTGGCATCACGGGAAAACCAATCATTAGGATAATTCAATTTTTTTATACTATTTTACGGCGCTGATCGAATGCTCAGAACCACCTTATGACCAAAGTCAAGTACCATTATAATCAACACGCTTGTGATTTTGAACCTGTCCAGGTATCGTTGAAAAGAAAGTTAGTTCAAGTTTCATTCATTCTCATACTCGCTTCCGGAGTTGCAGCAATCTCTCTCTTAGGTTATTATTGGAATAATCCAACGCCTAAAATGAATTCCCTTCGAACGGAGCGTATCAAGTTAGACATGCAATGGAGTTTGTTAAAAACACAAATCAGCCTAATTAATCAAAATTTAAATCAAATTCAGGTTCATGATGCTGATCTACGGGAAATTCTCGAATTAGATCAGTTACCTGTGGAAATAAGAAATGCAGGTATTGGTGGTGATAATTCTTTACAAGATTTGCGTCAACAAAACCTTATTTTCGAGAAGCAGATTGTTGACCTGACATTAAGAATGAATAAACTAAAGGCCAGGTTATCTATTGAAGCCCTTTCCATGGATACCATTGCCAAATATGCCGCCGAACGTGATCGTTTCTGGGCGCACATTCCTGCCATTCAGCCGGTAGATAATAAAGACTTGCGTCGATTTTCACCCGTTTATGGCATGAGGATGAATCCTGTCTTACACAAAATGATGCCTCATAAGGGACTTGATTTTATGGGTATGCCCGGTGTACCCATCTATGCAACCGGGGATGGTGTAGTAGAGCTGGCAAGAATGACATATGGAGGATTTGGCAACCAGATTATCATTAACCATGGGTATGGTTACCGAACACGTTATGCTCATTTGAATAAGATGCATCCATTCAACGTAAAAGCCGGTGATCGTGTTCATAGAGGACAGGTGATAGGTTTTATGGGCAATACCGGCAGATCTGCTGGAGTTCATCTACACTACGAAGTCCTCAAGGACGGTGTCCAGGTCAACCCGATTGGTTTCTTCCAACGTGACTTGGATGAGGAATCTTATACCCGGTTGCTGAAGCTGGCTCAGGAAAACACTGCCCCCTTAGACTGATTCCATTCAAATCTATTACCTTTTCGAATCGATAGGTAGAATTGTTCATGTTGTCCAAATGCTTTAACACTTTCAACAAAATATTATTTCTAGGCATTTTATGTTGGATCGTTTGGGGCTGCAAGTCTCAAAAGATAAGTTCACCTACTAATTCTTCTCCCCGACCTCCAAGTCCAGTTGATACCACACATGTAGAGAAAATACAGATACCGATAAGTCAGGAAGAGTCCCGTGATAGTGTTATAATCAAGGCCCATCGTTTGCTTCCTAAAAATATTAGGATTAAAGCTGTGGGAGATATTATGCTCGGTACCAATTTTCCAAATATCCGTTATCTACCTCCGGATTCAGGAAAATTACTTCTTTCCCAGGTGGCCCCAATGTTAAATAACACGGACATCGTTTTTGGCAATCTGGAAGGAGTTCTCCTCGACTCAGGGGGCATTCAAAAAAAATGTAAAAATCCCAAAGCATGTTATCTTTTCAGAAGCCCTACATACATGGTTTCTCATTTGGTCGAAGCAGGCTTCAACCTACTCAGCGTTGCCAATAATCACGCAGGTGATTTCGGCGATATTGGTCGCAAGAACACCTCAAAAGTCCTCGATCAGAACAATATTTACTTTGCCGGCAACTCGATCTGTCCATATACCCATTTTGAGAAGAAAGGCATTCGATTCGGCTTCGTTGCTTTTGCACCTAATAAAGGAACTGTAAACATCAACGACATTGATTCAGCAAAGAAAATCGTCGGACAGCTCGATTTAGTTTCAGACATAGTGATCGTCTCCATGCATGCAGGAGCTGAAGGTTCAAATTATACTCATATAACACGTAAACATGAATATTTTTATGGCGAAGACCGGGGAGATGTTTATCATTTTGCCAGAGAAATGATCGATGCAGGCGCTGATTTGATCCTGGGGCATGGACCTCATGTTCCAAGAGCCATTGATCTTTACAAAGATAGACTTATTGTCTACAGCCTGGGTAATTTTGCCACATACGGCCGTTTTAACCTGAAAGGTAGTAATGGTCTAACTCCTATTCTCGACCTTACTTTGTCACAAGACGGTACGTTTATTGAAGGTAAAATACTCCCCGCTCACCAACTTGGTCGAGGCATCCCATCACCCGATCCCGGAAAGAAGGTTATTCGCTTGATAAAAGAACTGAGTCAACATGACGTACCCGAATCAAGCCTTTCCATTGACGAAGATGGACATATTCTTCAAATAAATCGAGAGCCCTGACATTTTATCTTTTCTTCCTACTAGACTATGGTCTTCTGATCAATCTGGAAATTGATAAATTCAGCATTGGAAACAAAAATTTTACTTTATTTACTCATTCATAATGATTCACTCTTGCTCAATTCCCGCTTTGAATTTCATCGGATGCCGAGTTAAGTAATGAAGGGTTGAGCCTCTCAGCTATATTTGGATCGTTGAAAAATTTTTCCTGAACCTTATGTAAAATTATTAATTCTATTCTCCCTCAATTGATCTTTTTTTTTGATAACATTGCTTACATTTAGTGCATGATGATTAACTGTAACTATCCCTCCTTTTAAACAAATGTAAGACCCGTATTCTATGCTAACCTATGCCATATAAGGAAAAAGAAATTGAAAAAAGATACTACACTATCGGTGAGGTTGCTGAACAATTTAATGTAGCAACATCTTTAATTCGATTTTGGGAAAGTGAGTTCTCTATTCTTCATCCCAAGAAAAATAAAAAGGGCAATCGCCAGTTCACGAAAGATGATATCCGCAAACTCCAACTTATCTATCACCTTGTCAAAGAAAGGGGTTTTACTCTTCAAGGAGCTAAAGATATGTTAAAAAACAACCCGGAGTCTCTTCAGGATAAGATGGAGGTTATTGAATCTTTAAGTCAAGTGAAGTCATTCCTGATAACCCTCAAAGAAGGACTTTAACAATATGCAGGATGAAAAACTGCACCAGTTAGCCTTAACCCTGGTCCCGGGACTTGGCGATGTTCTTATCAAAAATCTGATCAGTTATATTGGGTCCGCGAAAGAGGTATTCCGTGTTCCAAAGAATAGGCTGCTTAAAGTTCCGGGTATTGGTCCTAAAACGGCCACTGACATCCTGAAAACAGATATCAGAGATGAGGCAGAAAAACAATTGGACCTGTTAGTCCAAAAAAAGGTTAAGTTGCTGTTTTACACAGACCAGAGCTACCCTTACCGACTCAAACAGATCTATAATGCCCCTGCCTTGATCTACCAAAGAGGTACAGTGGATCTGAATGCAGGTAAGGTTCTTGCCATTGTCGGCACCAGGAAAGCCACAGACTATGGCAAGCAATTTGTAAGCAGACTGCTTAAAGAGTTAAATACTTCCAATCTTCTGGTTATTTCGGGGTTGGCCTATGGCATAGATATTGAGGCTCACAAAGCAGCCATGGACGTTCACCTTCCAACGCTTGCGGTGATTGCCTCAGGAGTTGATATTATTTACCCGGCGGTACATAAAAAATATGCACTTCAGATGATCAATAATGGTGGCCTTTTAAGCGAGTATCCACTGGGTACCACACCGGAACCGGCCAGGTTCCCGGCAAGGAACCGTATTATTGCCGGACTATCCGATGCCACCTTGATTGTGGAAGCGGCAGAAACCGGAGGCGCCTTAATTACGGCAGACCTTGCATTGGGGTATAATCGAGAAGTATTTGCTCTGCCAGGTCGGGCAGGTGACATACATTCTGCTGGTTGTAATAATTTGATCAAACAAAATTCTGCACAGTTAATCAACTCTGCTGAAGACCTTCTATACTATATGCAATGGGATTCCACTACCCCTTCAAAAGGAATCGATAACGGGTTGAACGAAAACGAGTTCACCACCTCTGAATGGAAAATTATTCAAACCATCCGGCAGAATGGAGATTATATCCACATTGATGAATTAAGCTGGAAATCACAAGTTCAAATTGGCCATTTGGCCACCATCCTGCTCAACCTCGAGTTCAGAGGAATCGTAAACTCTTTACCGGGTAAGAAATATTCGATTAAATAAAATGCTTTCCGACTACTACCAGATTCTTGGGGTTCCAGCGTCGGCCAGCCCTCTTGATATTAAACTGGCCTATCGAAAAATGGCCAAAGAACATCATCCCGACAAACATCAGGGTGCCAAAGAGAAACAGGAGTTATTCAAGCTGATCAATGAAGCTTATGATGTACTGTCCCATCCTGATAAAAAAATAACTTACGATAAACAACGCTTAAGAGCCCGAATGCATACCCGGGATTTGAAGCGAACGACCTACCAACCCTACCAATATCAGCCTGCATACAACTATAGGACAACCAAGTATGTTTATTCAAAATGGACGTTGATGTATGGGAAAATATTTGTGGTTATTTTAATAATGGTTGTTATCCTGTTCCCTATCATGCTGGAATATTGGTTCTCAATCTATTTCTATAACGAGGGTATGCACGATCTGCGTAATGAGAAGTATGAAAGTGCTCTGATGAATTTTGATAAAGCCATGCGCGATCTTGGTGGTAAGAATACCGAAGCCGCTATTAAAGGTGCTGAGATCATGCGAAAATTCAAAAGCAACTATGAAGTGTTGAATTACACTAGGCTTGGTTTGTCTTTTGCTGTCAAAAGAGCTAACAAAGCCCGACTATATTTTCTTCAGGGTCAGTCGCAAAGACATGTATATCAATCAAGACAAGCAGCTCTCTCATTCAATCAAGCCTTGGCCATGCGGTTTGATCCTGATTCTGTGTATGAAGAACTGGCTCCTTTATACACCTACCAATTAAAACAGTATCACCAAGCATTATCCGCTTATGACAGCCTTATCACTCATTTTCCAGATCGACCACAATACCTTCTACATAGAGGATTTTGCCTTCAAAAACTCGGCGAGCATCAACCGGCCATCCGGGATTTTTCCAAATATCTGAAGTATGATTTAATGAATGGATCAGCTCTTTACCTAAAAGCCATTTCTCAGCTTGCCATACATCAAAAAGATAGCGCTTGCCACAACTTCCAACTCGCTCTCGATCATGGAATCGTCAATGCAGCCACTTTTATAACACTCAATTGCCAGACTATGTCAACCCACTAAATACTTCCCTGGCTATTACCAGAGCTTCTAAAAATCGGTCATTTTCGAGCGTGTGTGCCTTGCCACCATCGTCCAGCACTTCCTTTATAATTGTTGTGTCAATATTACCAACCAGGTCATCTTCGGCCATAGGGCAGCCCCCCAAACCTAATAATGCACCGTCAATTCGCTGGCAACCTGCAGAAATAGCCGCTTCAACTTTTTCTTTGGAATGCTTAGGCGACGCATGAAGATGCACTCCAAGCTCAATAGAAGTATATTCCCCAGTAAGAGACTTAAATAATGTGTTGATCTCCGTAGGAAGGGCAAGCCCCACCGTATCAGCAACAGATATGATCGAAATGTCCAGGCTCCTCAGCACTTCAACAAATTTTAGAACAATTTCAGGTGAATAGGGATCCCCGTATGGGTTTCCAAAACCCATGGAGATATAGGCTACCAGCCCTCTCTCTTTTTTTTTACATGCCTCCTGGATTTCAGCAAGTTGGGCTAATGACTCACTGATCGATTTGTTTGTATTTTTTTTCTGGAAGGTCTCAGAAATGGAAATCGGAAATCCAAGGAAAGCAATGGCAGGATATTCGAGTGCCTCCAATGCACCTCTGGTATTTGCAATAATGGCCAGCAACGACGTATTACTTCTTTCCTGGCGCAGGCCTGCCAACACATTTTTGGTGTCCCTCATTTGGGGAACTGTTTTAGGAGATACAAAACTGCCAAAATCAAGTGTATCAAACCCCACCTCCAACAACTTGTTCAGATAACGGATCTTAGTTTCAGTAGGGATAAAATCCTCTATGCCCTGCATGGCATCCCTCGGACATTCAATGACTTTTACAAGTTGAGAGACCTGACGATCACCATTTGGTCCATTTTCAGTTTCCATCCTGCAAATCTACCCACCCCTGACAGACTTCACCATTGTCCAGGTCAACTTCATAGTAATAAACACCTGATTTTAACCCTTCACCACGCCAGGAATTGTCATAGTTGTCCATTTCAAATACAGGTATCCCCCACCGGTTCATAACTTTCAAATTCACCGGAGCACCTGATGTGATCTTGAAGCGATCATTGAGTCCATCTCCATTTCGCGTTAGCACGTTTGGAATAAACAATTGAGTGATGGTCAAAGGCTTATCAATAATTTCGGTGCATGCATCGTTGGTCAATATCCCTCGAATAACATAGCTACCATCTTCCTGATAGGTATGGTTTACCTGACGATCAAAGTAGGTACTCCCATCACCCATGAGCCATGACGAACTGGTAGTATTCTCGGTTTCATCATGAATGGTTATGGAGCGTTCACCCTGGCAGATGTTATGCCTTTCAAAAGTAACCATAGGTTCTATGGACTTTACTACCTCTACCTTCACTGAATCATTAAAGGTACAACCATAAAGATTGGTGATCAGTATATGATAGGTCGTAGTCGTCTTTGGAGAAGCCACCGGATTAGCAATGGCGATATTATTTAAACCTTCCTGAGGTAACCATTGGTACAAGGTTCCACCGCTAGCGCTAAGCTGATAGCTATCCCCTTCACAAATCTTCCCTGAAGGTGAAACTGAGAACTGTGGATCTACCACCGTGATGGTCGTATGTGCAAAATCTTCAGATATGCATGTATTCGGATCAAATGCGCGCAGTGTTATTGGGAAAGTCCCTTCCTCAAAAAAAGTATGAACAACAGTATCCAGACTTTCAGTAGTAATTTGAGTACCATCACCAAAGTTCCAATCAAAAAACTCTCCTCCTGTACTCAGGTTTTCAAAAGCTACAGAAAATGGCCGGCATCCGGTTTTGATTCCCGAATTATCAAGTTTAATCGTATTAGTTTGGATTCTGGCCCTTAATGAAGCCAAATCAAATTTAAACACCGCATTATTGCAGCCTCCACTGCCATTGACCCTCGACCAGGCGTTCTCTGTAGTTGGGAATGAATTAACATCATTAAAACAACTGGCACAAACCGAATGATACACAATCCCATGTTTGTCGAAGCGACTCGTTCCGCCATCAACATGTACCAAAGAGTTAACATTGCCCAAAAAAGTGCCATAAAGCATTTCACTGGCATCGCCAGTTAATACAGCGAGGTAAAAGGCTGATCCATCGGTACTGTCCTGGAGGGCATCAAAGGTGACAGGCAATCCCATTGTATTCAATTGAAATCTGTTATACGCAAGAAAAGCCGACTCAGGGCTTCCCCAGCCACTTAGATATATGTTATTACATTCATTAACCAGGAAAGCGGTCAGGGATATAGGCGGAGTCGTTCGGCCTTCTGCATTGATAACCGTAGAGAAAATGCCACTATCCAGAGCATTACTAAGTTTTTGTACGAAAATACCGGTATTCCCCGAATGAAAAACATTTGGACTTATGGGAAATGGTCCGGTGGTTTGGCCAGCCACATATACATCCTCCTCAGCATTAAGATCCATAAAAAATACCTGGTCATATTGGCTGGTACCAATAAATGAAGAAGCGATCAGACTATCACCGGCTGAAGAAATATGACTTACCCAACCATCACTTTGACCGCCATAGACCGGATGAATCGTGTTGTTTGTTACGGGAAAATCACTGCTTGATGTACCTCCGCCTACAAACACATTATTCATACTATCAATCTTGATGGTTAAACCCACATCCGAACCCGCTCCCCCCAGGTAGGTGCTAAATAAAACCTTGGAAAGATCCGGGGAGAACTTGACTATGGCAGCATCCGTTGATCCTCCTCCATAAATCGATTGAAAGGCATTGACCATGGGAAAGTTAAGAGAAGAAGTTCGTGTAACAATTAATACATTCCCTGTATTGTCCACAGCAATATCACCTCTGGATTCGTCACCGTAGTTTCTGGCTAACAGGTCCTTGCTGGGTAAAATGCCATCATTCCCGGTTCCTCCCAGAAATGTAGAAGCAACAAGAGTGGATCCATCATTACTTAATTTGGCTAAAAAAATATCTCCTCCATTCACCATATCTACGCCACCAATCAACTCGGTTATCGTTCCTCCATTATAGGTCTGATCATAGGCTCCCTGTGTCGTAGGGAAGTCCAGAGAACTCGTCACACCCAGGATGAGAAGATCTCCATTAGGATCCACCAGCAAACTCTGTGGCACTTCGGCTCCTACCCCGCCCAGGTAAGTTGCATACAGTAAGTTGGTACCTGCCGAATCGAACTTCATTAAAGCGACATCCCAGTTGCCCCCATAGACCTCTTGGAAAGCACCAACCGTCACAGGGAATTCTCCCATAAATGCACCACCTCTGAAATGATTGGCCATACCTCCTGCATAAGCGTTCCCTTGATCATCGAAAGTTGCTGTATTTCCCCAGTTATCGGCGGCCGAACCCGAGTAGGTAGAAAACACCAACAATGGATCAATAATGACCTCTTCATCCGGATCAAAGGCGGAAAGAGTAAATGACACCATGTTGTCATTCAATGAATACCGGGCGCCAATTGCTCTGGACACCCCATCACAAATAGCATAACTAGAGGGTATGGCTTCCTTCAATGTCTGATAGGGAGTGGTAGCCATCAGTAAATTGTCTTTGAGATATAAATCCTGAGCTCCTTCATAGGCAATCCTGATACAATCTGCATTTCCTTTCGGACGTAAACGAAGATCATATTTTAGCGCCCCTCTATCTGAAGATAAGTGAAGATCTACTCCTTCGTAAAGATTTTTTATCTGCAAAGATCTATATGCCCGCGCCCCACTTATCCATTTTTCAGGATCATTTCCAACAAAATAATTATACTTCGTAGGCAGTGCCTGTAACCCCTGAACATCGCCAGTGGTATTGGCCTGATCAAATACCACCGACATCGCATATTTGTTCAGTTTTTTATCTTTCATGCGATTTCTTTGTGCATGAGTATGTTCCTCAATTTGTTCAAGCTGTTGATTGTCAGTGAAACTAAATGTTAGTCTGTCGCTCTGGATAAACAAATCTCCACCGGGCACCGAAGCATAATACTTCACCTCGGCTGGCCATTGCCCCTTATTCTCAATAAAAACCAGCTCATTTTCCACTGCCCTGCTGTCCTGAGCCCTAACATGGCCCCATAGACAGAAACTTGTTAACACGATCAAAAGTACTCTAGCCTTCACGTCTCAGAATATCAATAGGTGTATCTCCATATACCATCCTCGTATTGAACCAACCAATAGATATTGTAATTAATGCCACACTTATGCAAACCGTAACCAAATCCAAACTTGCTATTGAAAAATCAATTTTGAAAAAGAATATAGCCAGTATCCAGGAAAAAAGGATAGACAAAAGTACACCAGTAACACCCGCTAAGATTCCAAGATACGCATATTCAATCAATGTAAGTCGCATTATTTGCTTGCGCAGTGCACCCATTGTCCGCAATAATACATTTTCCCTGAGCCTGGCAAATCTGGAGTTGCTGATTGCCCCAATTAATACGATAAGTCCCGTAATGACACTAAATGCAGCCATAAATCGGATCACAAAGGCAACTTTATCCATAAAACCGTCCAGCGTTTTCAAAATCAGTGTAAGGTCAAAAGCTGAAACATTTGGGAAAAAACTAACCACCTCCTGCTGAAACAACGAGGCCTTGACCGGATCAGGTGTGCGTGTCATGAGCACATAAAACTGAGGGGCTTTTTCCAGTACGTGTTCCGGGAAGACAAAAATAAAATTGGTCTGGATACGCTGCCAATCCACCTTTCTTTCACTACCAATATAAGTAGTCAGTGGAACACCCTGGACATCAAAAACCACCTGATCTTCCAATTCCAGTTTTAAATTTCTGGCCATGTTGTCTGTTATGGAAACAAAAATTGAATCATTAGCCTTGTCGTGAGATCGAAGGGTACCTGATAATAGCTCTTCAGAATCTATGAGCGAATCACGGTAGGTCACTCGGTATTCCCTACGTAACGCCCAGTTTGGTATATGTACCGAAGTGTCTTCCTTTAGTTCTTCAACAGGTTTTCCCTTTAACGATTTTAGCCGGGTAGTCACGATCGGTACAAGCTGTTTGACCGGCAAATGGTGTTTTTTTGTCAATTCTACAATACCTTTTTTCTGATATGGCTGTATATCAAACAATACTGTATTGGGCCTCTCCTTGCCTCCCATAAAGGCTACCTGGTTCAACAAGGAGTGCTGTATCTGTCCCAAGGTAGCCAGTAGAAAAGCTCCCAGGCCGATCACGATAATCAGCACGATGGTTTGGTTATTCGGACGAAACAAGTTGGATACACCTTGTTTAACCACGAATGGCAGACCTGGAGAAACGACCGACTTCATTAGCCAGATGAGCAGCCTTGCCACACCATACAAGGACAGAAAGGCAAGAAACAATCCACCTATAAACATGCTCCCAAACAACAAGCTCCCTGTTTGATAAATAGCAAACAGCCAGGGGAAAATGATCACAAGAACGATGCTCAACCAGCGGGTCTTGGAGCGGGGTGCTATATCTTCAAAAAAACTCCGTATGACTATCATTGGCGGAAATTTCCGCACAAGGGTCAGAGGCATTGCTGAAAATAACATAGAGACGACCAACCCAAGGATCAGGCCTTTGACCAGGCTTGACCAGATAATAGAATAACTAACCTGTACGGGTAATATCGAGGCGAAAACCAAGGGAATTATATATTGAATACTCAACCCGAGAAAGATCCCCATTAAGCTTCCCACCAATCCCAACATTGTACTTTGTATAAAAAATATATTAAATGTTTGCCAGCCTGAGGCTCCCATACATCTCAAAACCGCCACTGAGAATTTTTTCTCCTGAACATAGATATGAATAGAACTGGATACTCCAATACAACCTAGAATCAATGCTACAAAACCAAGAAGATTGAAGAAACGATATAAGTTGTCAAATGCATTGCCAATATTTTTTTTCTGCTTCTGGACAGTGTCCATCCCGTAATCGAGGCGCTTAATATCGGGTTGAAGCAGTTTTTCAACCTGTTCTACCTTTCGTCCGTTTCCCAACTCAAAGTACTCTCTATATGAATATCGGCTTCCATACTGGATAAGCCCTGTTGAGTCAAGGTCATGACGAGCGATATAAACGGAAGGCGTAAAACTCGTTGATACGGCGTTACTACCGGGCATGGATTTGATTATTCCTGCTACCTTAAAATAACTCTTTCCCAGTTTGATCGTATCGCCAGAACTCACCTCGTATTGAACAGCAAGGTTCTCATCCAATACAGCGAAATGCTCTTTTTTAAGGTATGAGAGAACACTGTCAGGCTGAGAGACTACCTCACCATAGAAAGGATATCCACCTTCCCTTGCCACCACCTGTACCAACCTGGTTTGTCCACTGAGTTTAAAAAGGACCATCGAAGCAAACCGAATATCACTGGCTCTGCGGTTTCCTATTGTATCCATTTTTCGGGAAAAAGCAGAATCAAAAGGAGCATTGGACCTGATGACCAAATCAGCTCCGAGCAGATCTTTCGCCTGTTCATCAATGTCACGCTGGAGATTCTCATTGAATGAGTCTATAGCAACGATCGACGCAATACCGACAACAATGGAGGCTACGAATAAAAAGAGCCGACCAATATTATTGTGAGCATCCAGCCAGGCCATCTTCCAGACCCATGGATCATTGAACAAGTGCTTTGCCTTCTTCTTGATCTTAATGATATATTCCATCAGATCACCTTCAACTTTTTATCTTCTATAAGACGCCCGGTCTTTAACGAAAGGATCCGGTTGGTCCGCTCAGCCAGGTCCAGGTTATGAGTGACCATAATTAAGGTAGTGCTTTGCTCACTATTCATCTGGAAAATAAGATCCGTTACATCATCTGCCGTTGCTTCATCCAGGTTACCTGTTGGCTCGTCGGCAAATAAAATACCCGGTTGAGTAATGAAGGCCCTTGCGATGGCTACCCGTTGTTGCTCTCCACCTGAAAGCTGGCTGGGATAATGACTCATTCGATCGCCAAGGCCAACCCGTGTTAAAAGATTTTTTGCTTTTTTCAATGCAGACTTATCACCTCGCAGATCAAGAGGAACCATTACATTTTCCAGGGCGGTTAAAGTGGTTAGAAGCTGGAAATTCTGGAAGATAAATCCTACATGCTTGTTCCTGACGTAGGCCCGGTCATCCTCGTTTAGCGCATTAAGTCGAATGTCAGCCAGGCTTACATATCCTCCTGTTGGCATATCCAGCCCTGCACAAATACCAAGCAATGTAGTCTTTCCACTACCAGATGGGCCCACGATGGACAGGGTCTCACCCTGGATAGCCAAAAAACTAACCTCATCCAGCACACGCAACTTACGCTTTCCAATAGTAAATTCCTTTGAAATGTTATGAACCTCGAGCATTTGACAACAGAGTTATAAATAAGTTAAACTGTAATATTAAGAAATATGTTCTTTCTTTACAGAGGAAAGTTCTGAAGGCTCTGGATTAACACAATGATCAAGTTTCTTGGATTAATAATGATTTTGTTCTCGGTTTTTGGCAACAACCCAACCAGAATTATTTTTTTTGGCGATAGCCTCACCGCGGGCTATGGTGTAGGACCTGATTTGGCGTTTCCTTCACTTGTAGAAAAAAAATTAAAGCAAGAAGGTAAGAAAGTAGAGGTAATCAATGCTGGATTAAGCGGGGAAACAAGTGCGGGAGGTCTGACCCGGATCAACTGGATCCTTAACCAGCAGGTGGATGTGTTTGTGCTGGAGCTAGGTGCCAACGACGGATTAAGAGGGCTACCACTTGAACAAACCAGGAATAATCTTCAGGCCATCCTTGAAAAGGTGAAAGAAAAAAATCCGAAAGTAAAAATCATAGTGGCAGGTATGCTGGTGCCACCGAATATGGGTCCTGAATATTCAAATGCTTTTAAACTTCTTTTCCCTGACCTGGCCAACCAAAATAATGCTGTCCTTGTACCTTTCTTATTGGAAGGGGTAGCAGGCAACACCAAATTAAACCAACCGGACGGCCTCCACCCCAATGCCAAAGGACATGAAATTGTAGCCGAAACTATGGTCAAGTATCTCAATGATGTATTATAGGTCAGTTGTGTCTCCAACACTCTGTTTGAATTAACCCGCGTTATTCATGACGCTTTCAAGAATAACGATTTAAAATGGTTGATAACTATTGATTATTAATTACTTATGAAAGGGTTAACCCTGCATATTACCTAATATTGAACACCCATAGTTGGGTATTATGTTTTTTATAAATAAAGTTTATCTGAAACCTAATGAACAGATTATCAATAATTTAATATTGGGCAACTCACTGGATGGAATATTCTGTTGATTTTTCCGGGTTAAAGAACCAATCTTCCCCTTCTTTATGAAATTTGTTCTTCGCCTGTAAGAAAACGACTGCTTTGAATACTCATTCAAAAATTAATGCCTGACTTGTCGCTTAGCGAAACATACCTCAGAATGTTGAAAGAGCATGAAGGAATATTGTATACCATTTGCTCGCTATATACCAACAGTCGGGAGGATTATGAAGACCTTTATCAGGAGGTGGCCTACCAACTCTGGAAGGCATTGCCCGGATTCTCAGGAAAAAGCAAGATCTCGACATGGATGTATAAAGTAGCTCTGTTCACTTCATTCACACATATTCGAAAGAAGCCCAAGGCGGCCTTCTTGAATTTTGACGAACAAAGCCTCGAAAGTGCCGAACCTGTCAAACAAGATAAATGGATTCAACTTGAAAAGGCATTAAAACAACTAAATGATCCTGATCGGGCAGTGATGCTCCTTTACCTTGAAGGTAAATCGTATAAAGAGATGGCAGAGATCCTTGATATTACTGAATCCAATGTAGGGGTAAGAATTAACCGGATAAAATCAAAATTGAAACGCATGATCGATTTTTAATTCAATGACAATGAAAAACCAAGACAGTTTAATTGCTCTCTGGAAATCCCGACCAGTAAAGTATAGTCATTCAGAGCTTCAAGAGATAGCTATTATTCGAGCCAGACACCTGGTAAACCGGCACCAAAGATTCCTTTTCTACGACCTTGTACTTAGCGCCTTGCTTACCCTCGCATTTATCATCATCTTTCTCATTTATGATCTACCTGTAACGAGCTATTGGAGTGCAGGATTATTCCTTATTTTGCTTGTCCACCTAATGTTGTATAACCGCGAAAAACGATCCATTAACTCCTTTATCACCTTCAAAGGATCCCTGACTACATCAATTAGTTCTACTATTACTAAAATGAAAATTGTCCGGACTATATCCATGATCTGGTCGGGGCTTCTGGCCGCCATCTTATTTGGGGTCTATCAGGTTAATTTTGGTAAAGGAGTTAACATCCAAACCATCTTATTTGGAGCTGGGCTGACCTTGTTGGTTATCTTTTCGACTTACCTCATCCAACGATCATCTACCACACAGCTCATCAGGCAATTACAGCAAATCCTTAGGCAACTCCTTGAATGAAGTGTTCACAGAATAATGAGAGTCAAGTGTTGCTTCATCAAATTCCCTTCGACGAGCAGAAAAACGTATCAATCTTTCCTCTTTTGAATAGACGAGACTAGCAAAATAGGACGACACAAAAAACATGGGAAACTGGAACCAATACAGATCTGATTGTTGACTGAAAAACACAAACTCAATATGGCCTTTCATGATCAGTGGCATAAGGATGTCGATGAGTAAAACATCCATACCCACAGATAAGATGGCCCATAATGCCGCTATTGATACAATATGCAGGAGTAGTTTCCGAATATCAGCCCTGACCTTTTTTAAATACCTGCAAGCCAATTCATAAAAAAGAAATGAGGTAACAATAAATGTGATAATACTTCTTAACGAATCGGGAATAAAGCTCAATGCCATAAATAATACTACTATAGATGTATAGCCGATGTAGAAATAAATAAGGGCCCAGCGTAACTTCTTCATTGTTGTACTTTGAATGTTGATACGAGAATTTTTCATCAATGTTGCCAGATATGTTTTCTAGTGGGATTGTACGTCTTACGTTGAAACTCCATCTGTTTATGCAATCCGAATTGGAAAAATTCTTCCCTGGCTTAACATAACCTCCAGGATAAAGACGTATTTATTACAAGAAAAGTTGATTGGGGAGGACCGAATACAATTGATTAGACGCCCTTTTATGCGTTTCAGAAGGTGGTTTCTGTCAGTTAGCCACTCCTTCAAGCCACCAAATTCACGAATAATTAAGCTGTATATTCTGAACTTTTATCCAACACCTTGCCGGAATTCGGCAGGAAGTATACGTCTATCCTTACCCATAAGACTACTACTGGCAATATTTTTCCAATGCCTGGTCCGACTCTGCTACCTTTAAAGCTTTGGCTTTCTTAAAATCATTGCAAGCGCTTCTGTGATGCTTAAGATGATAACTCAAAATTCCACGATAAAGGTAGGCTTGCCCATTGTTGCTATTAATGCGAATGGCGCTATTAAAATCCTGCATGGCATCCGTCAAGAACCCTAATTTCTGGTTGGCCTTTCCGCGATACATTATGGCAAGGGAGTTTTGGGGATGTTTGTTGATGACCAGTTGGTATTGGAACTGGGCATTCTTATACTGTCCCAGGGAAAAATAATAATTTCCCATGCTCAAATGAGCCCTCACATGGTCAGGATCGAGCTTTAGCACCCGTTTGTAGTCTAGCACGGCCTGATCAATCTGTCCTAACTCCTCAAAGGCCCTGCCGCGATTGTATATGGTTTTGATATTTCGGGGCCGGGTGGATAGGTAAGCAGAATATGATGAGATAGCTTCTTTATACTGACCTTTCTCAAAAAGCTGATCCCCGATAAGAGATTCTTCTTCATTGCAAGCAATGAGGGTCAGTACCAAGATGATCCCTGTTAGAATTTTGTTCGTCACTATGAAATTTATTTAATGCTGTTAAGGAATTTTTTAACGGCATCCCAGTACTTAATGGAATCCCCAAATTTACTCCAAAGCGCTTTGGATCCATGATTCCCGGCCGTTGACGGTAAATAATATTGTTTGTTTTCTACCGGGATGGCCTGGTATATTTTCCACCAACTTCCTTTCTCTCCCTTAGCGGAAGTAATAAAAGCAGGCACGCTGATCTTGCTGGCTCCTTCCTGGATAAAGTTGCCTGTTTTTCCCTGGCTTTTAAAGTACTCCCCCGGCGAAAAAGCTAGCACGGCATCCTGGGCAGCCGGGTGATCTCCGGCATAACGCAAGGCCAAAGCGGAGGAATATGAACTTCCCCAGAGGATCAATGGGCCTTCGGCAAAGTATTTTTTTGCATACTTCATAGAAGCATCTATGTCCTCGTAGGCATCCATATAGTTGGTCTGCTTCATAGATTCCCTGGCAGCAATTTTAGTCTGGTTCTTCACCCCGTTGACCTGACCACCAGATCGTAGATCCACGGCCATACAGTTATATCCTAATTGATTCAGCTTTGGAGCAATCTCCAGGTATTCTCCCCTGCTCCAATTGGCCTGGTGGAAGAGAACAATAAACGGGGCGGTTTTAGGATGAGGCATGTAAACGTTAGCTGTAATGGTTACACCGTCTTCAGATGGATAGGTAATCGTCTCAAAGTTTTGTTGAAAACTTCCCAACAATACCATCAATGAATACGCTAAGGAGTACATCTAGTTGTAATTAAACCGCCAAATTAATCAATAAATAAGTGCAGGTTCGTTTTTAAGCCCAGTATATTTCGTCAATTCGATACCTGCATGACCAATAAACATCTTAGCAGATACCTTCAGTGGCACTTTATTTTCATCGTCTGAAAACCAGGCAAGTATGGAATCTTCACCTTCAAAAACATCATTGTCAGGCATGACCGGTCGAAAAGCAATGCTCTTAAATTTCCCGGCCTTCACTTTTAATTCCTCCAGTTTATAAACTACCACCTGGAAATCATAAAACTCGTCTTGCAGAAAGGCAGGAATTGTCAACGTATCCCCAACAGCCAGTTGATTGAAGTCAAGGGTCCTCATCCAAAGAAATCCGCTGATCATACCATGGGTTAAATGTTTCGTTTTAAAAAGTACTGGGTCCTTATACTTCCCACTATCGAAGTCAAGCGTCGTTACTTTGATGATCGAATCCTCAGGGATAAACTCAGTATACTCTTTTTTTCGATACCTTCCTTCTTTTAGGTTTCTTGTTGATAACACCGGAGACAGGTTGGTGGTATCAATATAAGATTGCCAATGATCATCGACATCCGCCACCCATTTTACTATCCCTTTCGTTTCACCATAGACGTCCACACGATAGCATCCTTTCCCCTTGATTTGATAGTTTCGTTCACTTATAGTGTAGGATCCTTTTCCAACGGTAAAAATCCCATAGGTTGCCTTGTAGGTCAATGATTCTCCTGGTTTAAAACTACTGTACCGTTCGCCGGCCGTATTTTCTACCTGACCAAACACAGAAGATAAAAAGAGTACCCCAATATGGAGAAAAAAGGAATTCATAACATGCATTTCAGGTTCTAAACTTGCAAATGTAATGCCAAAGTATCTTACTAAACAGAGACATTAAAATTTCGTAGAGCATCATTCAGTGAAGTCTTACGGTTTGTGCTAGGCTTCCTTTTTCCAATGACCAACGCACAAGGAACATTATAAGTGCCGGAAGGGTAATCGCGCGCATACGAACCTGGAATCACCACGGATCGGGCTGGCACTACCCCCCGGTATATAACGGGCTCATTACCGGTAACATCAATGATCTTCGAACTGGCTGTGAGAGTGACATTTGCACCAAGGACAGCTTCTGCTTCAATATGGATTCCTTCAACCAGAATACATCGGGAACCAATAAATGCGCCATCCTCAATAATTACAGGGGCTGCCTGTACTGGCTCAAGGACACCGCCTACACCTACACCTCCACTCAAATGTACGTCCTTTCCGATTTGTGCACAGCTACCTACTGTAGCCCATGTATCCACCATAGTGCCACTATCTACGTAGGCTCCAATGTTCACATACGAAGGCATCATAATTACCCCCTGATTAATAAAAGAACCGTACCTGGCAATCGCATGTGGTACCACCCGAACACCTAATGATTCATAGCCGCTTTTTAGAGGAATTTTATCATAAAATTCAAATGGCCCTGTTTTAATCACTTCCATTTTTTGTGTTGGAAAATATAGGATCACCGCTTTTTTAATCCAGTCATTCACTTCCCAGTGGTCACCCTTAGGCTCTGCAACACGAAGTTTTCCCTGATCAAGACCCTCTATCACCTGATTAATCGCCTGAATAGTTTCTTTTCTTTCCAGTAAATTCCTATCATTCCACGCTGCCTCAATATTCAGTTTCATAGTATCTCTTTTTATAAATGATAATTTGAAAGCGAAGATAATAATAGCATCCACATTAAAACCAATAGATGATCCCAGAAGCTACGAGAAAATGGCTTGTTCTTTATTGGCAACTCATCAATGTAAACTTCATCTTGTGGGTATTTTTGGTCAGCCAATGACCGGACAGGATATCAACATTCATCGTGTGGAAAGGAAGTTCAGCACTGGCTTGTTCCGACTAATTTTACCTGTAATATACTATCGAACTTATATTAAAGTAAAACCTGATATTATCATAGTTAATACCCATGAATTACTGATAGTTACACTATTATACAAAATATTATTTGGCTCCAGGATGATTTACGACGTTCAGGAAAACTATTTCCGTAATATCAGATTCCAAAACAATCATTTTATACTGTTAAAGCCATTTTTAGCAGGTTATGTCCGGCTAATAGAATATTTTGCCAGCTTCTTTTTTGATCATGCATTGCTCGCAGAACAAATCTATCTGAAACAACTTCCTTTTCTCAAAAAAAAATCTTTGGTTATTGAGAATAAATATGCTCCTCTGGAAGGCATTGGCCTTAGGGCAGTAAAAGAAAATAAGAAAACTACTTTCTTGATCTATGGTACCATCGCAAAGGAATATGGGGTCTTTGAAGGGATCCACTTTTTTTCTCATTTAAAAACTTTCATGCCAGATATACATTTGAAAATCATTGGCCATTGCCCGAACAACGAAACCTTTAAAGCATTGCAGCAATATGTGGTAACAAGAGAAGATATTGATTTGAAAATCGAGAAAAATCCTCTTTCCCATAATACCCTGATGCGTGAAATGATCCAGAGCTCTTTCGTATTAATGCCCTACCAGGATAATCCAAGCATCCGTGGAAAAATACCGACTAAACTGTATGAATGCCTTGCATTGCATGTACCGGTAGTCATGTCACGGCTGGACCCCTGGACTGACCTTATTCGAGGTAAGAAAGCAGGGTACTGCATCGATTTTAATAAAAATAATGAAGACTTAAGTCATCTGGCCTCACAATTAAAAACAGCTTCATTTTATGACAAGACCAACAATACGGATATGTTCTGGAGCAGCGATGAAAAAAGATTTTTAACACTTATTGAAAAAGTTCTTGGCAATGCGTTGCTAGCAGAACACAGTAAGCCTAATCCTTAAATTTATCATAAGTCTAAATTATTTTTTAGATTATTCTAAAATAATTCGATAGTTTTGAGGGATTTTTTAACATGTTAACATCATCAGAAGAAAATTATTTAAAAGCCATTTATCATTTATCTGGCCCTAAGCATGTCCCTGTGAGTACAAATGCCATTGCTGAAGCCCTGGATACCAAAGCGGCTTCTGTCACCGATATGATCAAGAAACTGGATAAAAAACGTCTGGTCACGTATCATCGGTATCAAGGGGTAGCGCCCTCTCCCAGAGGGCTTGTTGAAGCCTTGAAAATTGTCAGAAAGCATCGACTCTGGGAGGTGTTTTTAGTTAACAAACTAAAATTTCGATGGGATGAGGTACATGATATTGCGGAGCAAATGGAACACATCTCCTCACCACGGCTGATCAATAGGTTAGAGCGTTTTTTGGGAAATCCACAATTTGATCCGCATGGAGATCCAATTCCAACAGAGGAAGGAGAAATACCAGTTTTAAGTCAAACCTGTCTATTGGATGCCAAGCCCAATTTGAAATGCACAATAACATCGGTAAATTCAGATGAAAGAGCATTTCTCAAATACCTCGATAAACTCGGAGCATATATTGGTGCGACCATTCAGGTACTCGATCATATAGAGTTTGATGGGTCACTGGAAGTATCTATTGATAATCAATCGAGTGTTTTTATTTCAAAGGAGGCAGCCCAAAACATCCAAATTTCGGATCGGTCATGATTAAAAAAACCAACGGTAAATCGCTTGCTGAGGTAAACGAATCAATAGATACAATTAATAAAAAGAGCATTTGGAAGCGTCTGCTGGCTTTTATGGGTCCAGCCTATTTGGTAAGTGTCGGCTATATGGATCCGGGCAACTGGGCCACAGATATTGCCGGGGGAAGCCAATTTGGATATAAGCTGATTTGGGTATTGCTCATGTCTAACCTGATGGCCCTTTTACTTCAAAGTTTAAGTGCCCGGCTTGGGTTGATCCGCAAAATGGATCTCGCCCAGGCGTCGCGTGCTACTTACCACCCCGTAGTAAATTTTCTGCTTTACCTGCTGGCCGAGATTGCTATTGCCGCCATGGATCTCGCTGAGGTTCTTGGTATGGCCATCGGACTCCAGTTGTTATTTGGACTGCCTCTGCTTTGGGGTGTATCGATCACCGTTTTTGACACTTTGCTTTTATTAGTCCTTCAAAGTTATGGTATGAGGAAGATGGAAGCATTTATTGTAGCCCTTGTTGCCGTAATTGGAGTAGCCTTCTTAGTTGAAGTGATCTTTGCTCAACCAAACCTTGTTGAATTGGGCAAAGGATTTATGCCTTCATTACCCAACGAAACTGCACTCTATATTGCCATAGGTATTATTGGTGCTACCGTCATGCCGCATAACTTATATCTACATTCTTCGCTTGTACAGACAAGGCGTATCAATCAATCGAAAAAAGGATTATGGCAGGCAATTAAGTATAATATCATTGATTCATTCGTGGCCTTGAATATGGCTTTCTTTGTGAATGCAGCTATCCTGGTGCTCGCTGCGGCTACTTTTTACAAAGCCGGTATGTATGCTGTTGAAGAAATACAAGATGCTCATAAATTGCTTGCACCGCTACTTGGCACCGAGCTAGCCCCCATTTTGTTTGCTATTGCTTTGATTGCGGCAGGACAGAGCTCAACCATTACGGGTACGTTGGCAGGTCAAATAGTTATGGAGGGCTACCTAAACCTTAGGATAACCCCCTGGCTCCGGCGGCTTATCACCCGCTTGATCGCTATTATCCCGGCATACCTGGTTATCCTATACTATGGCGAAGGTGAAACCGGTGCCTTATTGATATTCAGCCAGGTTATCCTCAGCCTCCAGCTTGGTTTTGCTATCATCCCGTTGATTCACCTGGTAAGTGATAAGAAAAATATGGGTGAATTTGCGATTGGTACATGGACTAAGATAGGTTCCTGGCTTATAGCTTTCGTCATCGTGGCATTGAACGTGCAATTGGTCATCCAGGAAATCAACGGTTGGCTGATGAATGCCGGCGCCAACAAATGGATATTGGAAATTACCGTGGTACCTGTTGCATGGGCATCGGGGATATTGTTACTTTATATTACAATCAAACCGTTGATCATCAGGCAAAAACCTGTTCGTCTTGTTCCACATGATATTAACAAAACCTTGAGTTTAGTTGATCAAAAGCAGTATCAAAAAATCGCCATCGCGATTGATTTTACTACCACCGACAACGTGGCGATTAGCAATGCCCTTGCCCAGGGAGGCAAACATGCGTCGTATTGCCTCATCCATATCGTGGAAACTGCCGGAGCACAATTAATGGGTAGTGAAATAGAGGACTTTGAAAGTATGTCGGATAGCAAAAACCTCGAAGGCTATGCTGAGCAACTACGTTCAAAAGGCTATGCAGCTGAAACTTCTATTGGCTATGGAAATCCTAAAAAGAAGATCCCGGAATTGGTTCAGGAGTTTGAAAGTAATCTCCTCGTGATGGGGGTTCATGGACACAAGTTGATCAAAGATCTCATTTTTGGCACAACCGTTAGTGCTGTGCGACATAAAGTAAAGGTCCCCTTGCTGATCGTTAAGTCCGATGAGCCCACCGGTTAATTCAGGATATACTCCTCGGCCTGGGGATCATGCTCCATCCATACTCGATTTGACTCGAGCCAAAGTTTCTTTCCGTCGTCATTGAGATATACTTTCTCGTCCATCCGCTTCGGATTAAACATATGAAGATACTCGTTAGTACTCCCTTCAAAATCCTTCGATAAACACATATAAACCACAGGCTTTGCAGCAACTCTTGGAGAACGAAAGACCAAGGAAAAGATACCTTTTAATACGGTTCTTAACATCCAGGGAGCCTCTTTTACTATATTACTGTTTACTGGACCCGGGCAGATAACATTTACTGAAACATCAGGCTTTCCATCTACGAGCATAAGCCTGCGGGACATCTCTGTTGCAAAGGTATTAAGCACCAGTTTGTAATAACTGTAATAGTTGATCCCTTTTTTAACTCCATATTCTTCGTATTTGCCAAATTGTTCAAAATCAATGGCCGACGCTCCCTGGTGTGAGTCCGAAGAAATTATAACCATCTGCGCCATACGACCGGGAGGATCACCATGGTAGGTGTGATTGGGGATGACCCCCTCAGTAAGCAACCGGGAAGAGAGTATGACCGAGGATAAATAATTCACCAAAAACATTTCCTCGAGGCCTGATTCTGTTTTCCGGGAGCCGGGAAGCGCCACTCCTGCATTCAGTACCAGACGATCTATAGTAACCCCATCCTTCACCAATCCCTCACAGAAGGAATGGATGGTGTTAATTTTTGACAAGTCGACAAAACGCATCTCCACTGAAGAACTGCCGCTCAAACGCTTTACCTCTTCACCCGCTTTGGGTATATCACTTCTTCCAGCCATGATCACACGGGCTCCACGAGAAGCAAAATCAACGGCCAGTCCAAACCCAAGCCCGCTGTTAGCGCCAGTGATTACTACGGTTAAATCATCAGCCCGGTCCTGATCCGTCAGGCGGTAAGCCAGGTCTTGTTTTCCAAAAAAATCTTTTACACCCGCAAGGGCGGCAACTACAGGATTATCAAATCGTCCATGGGCCATAAGTCCGTACAGTTTAACCTTAAAATGTTTTTCGAATTTTGTTCTTGAATTAATGGATAAACATATTTCTTTTTCTGCGAACATGACGTCTGATAAACAAATTCCCCTGCTTCTAAATTTTTGCGGACCATTGGAGGGGTACATCCTTTTTTTTACCTTCAAAGAATGAAACTACCTATTCTAATTATTGTCGTTTCCTTCTACATTTTCATAGGGTTACCTGGCAGCTACGTTTACTCTCAGGCATCCAGTGAGGTTGATTACCCATACCTTGGAATTAAATTCACTATTCCCGAGGGATGGAAAGGACAGGAAACCGAATCGGGCTACCTTATGGGATCTGACGCACAGCCAGGCTTGATCCTGATGATGCCACATACTGCCCGAACACTTGAAGAGTTGTACCGTCAAGCCAGACAGGGCCTGCAGGATGATAATGGTACTATGCTTTCTCTTTCCGGTGATCTGGAACCCATTCCTCCAGCATCCATCGGAGGTCTTTTTACCGGGAAATTGGAATACAATAAGGCCAAGGCCTATATTGTTGGAACCATTAATCCCTTTGGAGATGGGGTCACAACCATGGCTGTTACAGATCCACAGCATTATTCAGAGCACCATAAAGACCTGGCCATCCGGGTTGCAAAAAGTTTGAAATTTGCCACGCCCAAGGAATCTCCCGTAGTGAAAGAGTGGGACGAAACGCTAAAAGGAGCAAAACTATCCTATCTAAGCTCGTCCGGGGGGTCCGACTACTCAGGCTATAGCGGGTCATCATCCACCACCGAGATCATGCTATGTTCCTCGCATGAGTTTACCTATTACAGCTCTTCGTTTGCTTCTTTTGACGTGAGTGCTGGTTTTGGCCATGCAGGTAATTCATCAAACGGTCATGGTACCTGGGAAGTATCCGGGATTGATAGTGAAAAGATCCATCTTCTATTGCACTTCTCTGATGGACGGGAACATGACTACCTTGTTGAGTACAGGGAAACCAAAACCTATCTTGATGGCAGCCGGTATTTCAGAACCTACGATAATAATCCTTGTAACTAGATTCAGAACTGCACAACAGATCCTGAATAAGATAAGTGGATAAATTGCCATTACTTTTGCAGATAGATGTCTGTAACCAACCAGTCGGATACCATTATCGCACTTGCCACTCCGCAGGGGGTTAGCGCTATTGCTGTGATACGACTATCCGGTGAAGATGCTATTGAAGTAGTCAACAGGGTGTTCGTGGGTAGTGACCTGACACGACAACCTACCCATACCCTGCATCTGGGTATGATCATTGATGGGTCTTCCGAGATTGATGAGGTAATGGTAAGCGTATTCAAGGCGCCCAAATCTTATACGATGGAAAATTCTGTAGAAATTTCCTGTCATGGCTCCATGTACATTGTGAGAAGGATCATTGAAGTATTGATCAAAGCAGGGGCACGACTGGCTAAAGCCGGTGAATATACACAGCGGGCTTTTCTGAACGGACGCTTTGACCTGGCCCAGGCCGAGGCAGTGGCCGATATCATTCTTGCTGACAATGAATCCGCCAGGAAAGCAGCCCTGACACAAATGCGAGGAGGTTTTTCAACTGAAATAGAACAACTGCGGCAGGAGCTGGTCCATTTTTCTTCAATGATCGAACTTGAACTTGATTTCTCCGAAGAGGATGTTGAATTTGCCAGTCGCAATGAGTTGGAGGTCCTGATCCGGAACCTGCAAGAAAAAATTCAAAGTCTCCTGGCAAGCTTTTCAATAGGGAATGTGATCAAAAACGGAGTGCCTACAGTTATTGCAGGGAAGCCCAATGCTGGTAAGTCCACCTTGCTGAACGCCTTGTTGAAAGAAGATCGAGCCATCGTTTCAGACATACCGGGTACCACCCGCGATACAGTTGAAGATGAATTGGTCCTCCATGGCATTGTGTTTCGATTTATTGACACGGCAGGACTGCGAGACACTACCGACATCATTGAATCCATTGGTGTAGAAAGGACTCGTAAGGAGTTGGAAAAAGCAAGTCTTATCCTCTTCGTGTTTGATCTTGCGACAGAACACCCCACTGAAATTCAAAAGAAAATAAATGAATTGGACAAGCAAGCCGTTCCATACTTGGCTATCGGTAACAAGGCCGACCTGGTGGATCAACAGGTCAGAAGTTCATTTGGTCAATATGAGAATGGAATGATACTTTCCGCTACACAGCCGGATGACCTAAGAAACCTGGAGGAGGCTATCCTCGATAAAATCAATGCAAAGAACTTTAACACTGGCGATACCCTGGTTACTAACCTGCGTCATTATGAACAACTCAACCAAACCTACGAGGCGCTGGGGTCTGTTTTGAGAGGCCTGGAAAATAAAGTAAGCCATGATTTTATTGCTCAGGACATTCGTCATGCTTTACATCACCTGGGAGAGATCACAGGGCAGATTACTACTGATGATCTGTTGGAGAATATCTTTTCAAAATTCTGTATTGG
>Ga0114931_10000727_pt1 | contig 40973 bp, 37 predicted proteins | sample 2SBtaG_FD_89579 | JGI IMG/M metagenome (GOLD analysis project Ga0114931, IMG submission 89579) | Deep subsurface microbial communities from Kolumbo volcano to uncover new lineages of life (NeLLi) - 2SBTROV14_V59a metaG | ecosystem: Environmental > Aquatic > Marine > Volcanic | place: Kolumbo... | reverse complement strand
GCAAGGCCGTTTTTTTTCAGTGTGTCGCCAATGATGGCGGCCAGGGCCCGGTTGGATGCCAGCGCTTCCGATCCGCCCCGTAAAATGACGGCATTGCCGGACTTGAGGCACAGGGCCGCCGCGTCCACGGTCACGTTGGGCCTTGATTCGTAGATCATCCCGATGACCCCCAGGGGGATGCGCAGACGCGCCACCTCCAGGCCGTTGGGCCGCACCCAGGCGGCTGAGCGGGAACCCACCGGGTCGTCCAGTGCGGCGACTTCCCGCAGTCCGGCCTGCATGGCGGCCAGGGTGTCGTCGCCGATGGCCAGGCGGTCGATCATGGCGGCGCTCAGGCCGTTTGCACGCGCCTGTGACAAGTCTTTGCGGTTTTCATCTTGAATGTGCGCGGCATGTCTGCCGAGCGCTGCGCTGATGGCCAGCAGCACTGCGTTTTTGCGGTCCGTCGGACAGCGTGCCATCTGCCGGGAAGCCTGACGGGCCGCAGCGGCCATTTCTGCGATGGTGGTTTCAATGGACATGCTGAATTTTCCCTTTTGCTGCCGGGCCGGTCTTGTGTGCCGGGTATTTGGGGCCGGATTCTGCGGCGTCGTCGAAAGTGATGGTCAGATTGTTGCGGTGGATAACCTCATCGAAGGTCTTGTGCCCCAACCGCTTGGGGATGTCGCCGGATTTGAGGCCGCGGATGCGGGCAAGGTCGCTGCTGGAGTAGTTGACCAGGCCCATGCCCAGCGGCGTGCCGTCCGGGCCACTGAAACGCACCGGTGCACCGACGTCGAAAGTGCCCTCCACGCGGATCACACCGCTGGGCAGCAGACTCTTGCCGCGCTTGAGGACGGCATGGGCGGCACCGGCATCGATGATCACCGTGCCCTCGGGGCGGACAGAGTACCCGATCCAGCTCTTGCGGCTGGTCATGCGTTGCTTGCGCGGAAAGAAAAAAGTACCCGTGGTCCGGCCGCTGAAAATCGTCTGCAGAATATTCTCCTGGCAACCGTTGGCGATGATCATGGCAATGCCGGCGGCGGTGACCTTTCTGGCGGCCCGGATTTTGCTGAGCATGCCGCCTTTGCCCAGCGGTCCGGCGATGCACCCGGCGTAGGCTTCGAGGTCTTTTTTGAAGACCGAAACCTCCGGTATCAGGCTGGCGTCCGGGTATACCCGTGGGTCACGGGTGTATAGACCGTCGATATCCGTCAGATTGACCAGCAGATCCGCATCCATCAAAAGCGCCGTGATGGCGGCCAGATTGTCGTTGTCACCGAACTCGATGGACTCCACGGCCACGGTGTCGTTTTCGTTGATAATGGGAATTACCTGCCAGTCCAGCAGGGTGTTTAGCGTATTGCGGGCGTTTAGGTACCGTTTGCGGTTGCTGATGCCGTCCGAGGTCAGCAGGACCTGGGCAACTTTGAGGCCGTAGCGCTCGAAGGCATTTTCATATTCCATGATCAGCCCGGCCTGGCCGACCGCCGCCACCGCCTGGCGCTGGGGAACACTTTCGGGCCTTGCGGCAAGGCCGATTTTGCGCAACCCGGCGGCCATGGCACCGGAGGTGACCAGCAGCACCTGCCGGCCGCTGTCGATGAGGCCGCAGATCTGCCGCGAAATGGCGCGCACGGCCCGCAGGTTCAGTCCGTCCCGTTCGGTAAGCACGTTGCTGCCCACCTTGACAATGATGCGCCGGGCGTTTTCAATGTATGCTTGACGGCGGAAGGGCATCGGTATTTTCCAGCAGATTGATAAGCATTTTCAGCAGTTTTTGCAGTCCCTGGCCGGTGAGCGCGGATATCCGGCAAAACGGGATTTCGCCGAAGATGGTTTCGCAGCGTGCGAGGGTGCCGGCGGCCACGGGCAGATCCGCCTTGTTCAACACCACAAGCTGGGGTTTTTCGGCCAGTGTGCGATGGTATGCGCTCAGTTCACGATTGACCGCCTGGTACGCCTTGAGCACTTCGCCGGCTGCGGGGACCGATGCATCGATCAGGTGCAAAAGGATGCGCGTGCGTTCAATATGGCGCAGAAAACGCGTTCCCAGCCCCACGCCGCGATGTGCGCCTTCGATCAGGCCGGGAATATCGGCCACCACAAAAGGCTCGCTGAAATCAGTATGTACGACACCCAGGGTGGGTGTCAGCGTGGTAAACGGGTAATTCCCGATTTTGGGGCGCGCGGCGGATATGGCCTGAAGCAGCGTGGATTTGCCGGCATTGGGCAGGCCGATGATGCCCACATCGGCAAGCAGTTTCAGCTCGAGCCGGACTTGCAGCCCAATCCCGGGCTCACCCGGCTGGGCAAAGCGCGGCGTGCGGTGGGTGGCACTTTTAAAGCGCGCATTGCCCCTGCCGCCGCGGCCTCCCTTGGCCAGCAGGAAGCGTTCACCCGGCAAGGTGAAATCCTTGATCAGTGCGCCGTTTTGCGCATCACGCACCACGGTTCCGACGGGGACCGCGATGTGCAGGTCGCTGCCGGCCTTTCCGCTTTTACGGCTGCCCCGGCCGCGTGCGCCGTCAGCGGCCTTGAAATGCTGCCGAAACCTGAACGGATACAGCGTGCGTTTTGTGGCGTCCGATACCAGAACGATATCACCGCCCCTGCCGCAGTCGCCGCCGTCCGGCCCGCCGCGGGGAACGAATTTTTCACGTCGGAAGCTGACGCAGCCGGCACCACCGCTGCCGGATTGAACAATGATGGTCGCTTCGTCGATGAATTTCACTGCGCATAGACGCTGACTTTTTTTTGCGAGCGTCCCAGGCGCTCATAAGCGACGACACCGTCGATTTTGGCATACAGGGTATAGTCCCGGCCGACGCCTACGTTTTCGCCGGGGTGGATCCGGGTGCCCAGCTGACGCACCAGGATACTGCCGGCGCGCACCCGGTTGCCGCTGTAACGCTTGATTCCCCTGCGCTGGGCGTTGCTGTCGCGACCGTTTTTGGAGCTGCCGCCTGCTTTTTTATGTGCCATTTCGATATTCCTTTCAAGCTAATCAGCCGTTTTTTCAGGGCTGATACGGTCAATTTGAACGGCCGTGAACATCTGGCGATGTCCCTGCCGGCGACGGTAGCGTTTGCGCCGTTTGTATTTGAACACGATGATTTTTCTGGCTTTTCCCTGTTCGACGATGTGCCCGCTGACCGTTGCATTGGCAAGTGTCGGCGTGCCCACGGCGATCTGTTGGCCGTGCGCCACCATCAGCACCTGGTCGAAGGACACCGGTGCTCCGACGTCGCCCGGCAGTTTCTCGACCCGTAAAATATCGCCCTTTTGGACCTTGTACTGTTTGCCCCCCGAGGCTACCACAGCGTACATGATTGATTCCCCTCCTAAGTTAATCAGTTTTAAAAACTCGTATTTTCTCCATTCGTTCACACTTTGTCAAGCTAAAACTTCATGCCGCATCCTGTCGAGTCCTCGCAGCTAGACAGTGCGTCTTCGCCGTCGGTACCGACGACGGATACCCGGCTTCCGGTGGGCGCATCTGCCAGGGCCTTTCTTGCCGGCCATGTGCAACCCGACAAGCCGGCGGGGTGTGCGCCGCAGATTGCTGTTCGGCCCACAAAAGAATTTACAAAAAACACCCTATGGGTTATAATGCAAAATTTTCGTAAGACCAACGAAAAAAACAGGCGAAAGGGATTTTCGTGACCCAACCGTTTCCATTGGTGATCGCCACCCGCAATCCGGGAAAGATCGGCGAGCTCCGATCGCTTCTGTATGGTTTTGAAATTGATATCAAGGGATTAACTGATTTTGGCTCCATCCCCGAAGTGGAGGAAGACGGCCGGTCCTTTGATGAGAATGCCTACAAGAAGGCGAGTTTCACGGCCCGTGTGCTGGGGATCCCGGCGTTGGCGGATGATTCGGGGCTGGAGGTTGCGGCCTTGGGCGGGGCGCCGGGGGTGCACTCGGCACGCTATGCCGGTGTGGATGCCGACGATGCGCTGAAATGCCGCAAGCTGCTCAGGGCCATGACCGGCATCGCCGACCGCCGGGCCGTTTTTACGTGCGTCATTTCAATCGCCGTCCCCTCGGGCGCGGCGCTGACCTATGAAGGGCGCTGCGAGGGCCTGATTGCGGAGGGTCCCGCAGGGAATCAGGGGTTCGGATATGACCCCGTTTTTTATTTCCCACCGCTCGGGAAAACCTTTGCCCAGCTCAGCGCGGCCGAAAAAAACCGGGTCAGCCACCGGGGAAGGGCGCTTGCAGAACTTAAGTCCGAGTTTGACAAGGTAATCGACTGGATGCGGTTGCACATGTGAACGATGACAGGGGGTGATGATGATCGAGGACCTGGTGCGTAAAAATCGCAGTTGCCGAAGGTTTTATCAAAATCGCAGAATCGACCTGGATACATTGAAGGGGCTTGTCAACCTGGGCAGACTGTCGGCTTCGGCCGGCAACCTGCAGCCGCTGACCTACGTTGTTTCCTGCCGGGAAGAGACCAACGCGCGCATATTTGCGTGCCTGACCTGGGCGGCTTACCTGAAAGACTGGTCGGGGCCCAAACCGGGCGAGCAGCCCTCGGCCTATATCGTCGTTCTGGGAAACACGGATATTGCGAAAGACTTCGGCTGCGATCACGGCATTGCCGCCCAGAGTATTCTGCTGGGCGCCCGGGACTGCGGGTTGGCCGGCTGCATGCTGGCCGCCATCGACCGCGGGAAACTGCGTCGCACGCTCGGTATTCCGGAAAACTACAAGATTCTGCTGGTGATCGCGTTGGGCGCCCCCAAGGAAGACGTGACCATCGAGCCTGTGGGCCCGGATGGAAGCATCCGCTATTGGCGCGATGAAAAGGGCATTCACCATGTTCCCAAACGCGAGCTGGCGGATATCATTATCGACAGTTATGCATAGGCACCGCCGTCCGCGGCAGGGGGCGCTATGGTACGCCGTCCGCTCTTGAGCCGCCCCACGCCTGTGCATCGCCACTTCGCGCTGCGGCGTAGATAGTGCCCGTCCATAAATCGGTTAAAATCAGTTCGGGCACTCAGTAGTGTTTCCCATCCAGAAATACGGATTTTTGTCCAAGGTCAAGGAAATCAAGCGTTTGTGCGGAGACGTAGCTGGCTACGTCGCACAAACAAACGCGCCGATTGACGCCCAGATTGGGCAAAAAGACCATTTGTGGATGGAAACTAGATAAAGGAGAAAAGATCCATGCTGGAGCTGAATAGAGGAATCGACATCGTCCGGGAAATCGGAGCCATTGATGGTATCGACGAGGCCCGCAAGCTGTTTGCCGCAAAGCTCGATGCGCGGAACTTCAGCAAACTCGAGCGCATTCAGAATGAAGACGTCCGCCTGAAAATCGCCAATGCCATCGCCATGTGCCGGCCGCAGACGGTTTTCGTGCACACCGGATCAGAGGAAGACCGGCAGTTCGTGCGCGAGCTCGCGCTGCAAACCGGCGAAGAGAAAAAACTGCCCATGGAGGGCCATACCGTCCATTTCGACCTGCCCGATGAACAGGGGCGCATCATCGACCGTACCTTCTACATCGTCAACCCGGGCGAAACGGTTTCATCTTTGGCCAAAAAGGTGGGGCGGACCGCCGCCCTGGAAGAAATCCGGGAGAAAATGCAAGGCATCATGCGTGGCATGACCCTGGTGGTCGGGTTCTACATGCGCGGCCCCATCGGCGCGCCGGTGTCCAACCCGGCGCTGGAGATTACCAGTTCAGCTTATGTGGCCCACAGCGCCGATATCCTCTACCGTCATGCCTATACGCATTTCGACCGCGAAGTGAACCGCCTGGGCCACTTTTACACCAACATCCACTGCCAGGGGCAGAACCGTCCCGAGGATCTGCCCAGCGCCCGGGTGTTCATGGATCGCAGCTGGCGCACGACTTTCAGCATCAACTGCACCTATGCCGGCAATACCTTGCTGCTGAAAAAAGGCAACCACCGATTCTCGGTGGACAAGGCGGTTTACGTCAACCGTGGAAAGGAATTGTCCGAGCATATGTTTATCACCGGAGTCCGGGGACCCGGCGGCCGGGTGACCTGGATCGCCGGCGCTGCTCCCAGCGGCTGCGGCAAAACCACCACGGCCATGGCCGGATCGCACTTCGTGGGTGATGACCTGGCCCAGATGTGGATCGATGCAAACGGCGTGGTAAAATCCGTCAACCCCGAATGCGGTATTTTCGGCATCGTGGAGGATGTCAACTGGGAGGGCGACCCGTACCTGATGGAACTGCTGAGAAAGCCGGGCACCGAGGTGATCTGGTCCAATGTGCTCATCGACGAAAACGGGGTGCCGCACTGGACCGGGCATGGCGAGGAAGCGCCGTCCGCAGGCGTCAATTTCCAGGGGAAATGGGAGGACGGCATGCGTGATGCCGGCGGAAAACCGGTCCCCATGTCGCATCCCAATTCACGCTGTACACTCTCGTCGTCGGCATTGAAAAACTATTCCCCCATGGCCGAGGATCCGGCGGGCGTGGAAACCCGGGTGATCACCTACAGCGGCCGCGACAGCGATACCATGCCGCCCGTCTGGGTGGCCAAGACCCCCCAGGAGGGTGTGGTCATCGGCGCCTGCATCGTTTCGGCCGCCACGGCCACCGAGGTGGGGGCCCGCGGCGTAAGGCGGGCGCCCTGGGCCAACGCGCCCTTCATTCCCGGGTCGCTGGCGGATTACATGGATGCCCAGTTCCGATTCTTCGCCAGCCCAGATATCGCCGCCGACCGGCGGCCGCTGATGGCGGGCCTGAATTATTTCCTGACGGACGCCGCACGGGGTGGAACCTCGCCGAAGCTGCTGGGTGAAAAACGGGACGTTAAAGTGTGGCTGGCCTGGCTGGCCGGAAGGACGCACGGCGAAGTTGCCGGCATTGCCACGCCCATCGGAGAGTTGCCCCGGTACAATGACCTGAAAAAGCTGTTTGCCACTGTGATCGACAAGCCCTACCCGGAAGATCTGTACGTGAAACAGTTCTCCTTGTACATCGACAACATCGTGGCGCGTATCGATCTGCAGTTGGAGGCCTATGCAAAAGAAACCGATATCCCGGCAACCTTATTTCAGGTATTGAAACAGCAGCGCAGCGCCCTGACCGCCCTGCGCGAAACCTACGGGCCGGTGGTGACACCGCAGCAACTCGAAGCCAGTGCCCAGACCTGACGGTATACCGGAGTCCCTGCTGAAAACGGTTTTCAGCCCGAGGATGCTGGTGGCCCTGCTGATGGGGTTTTCATGCGGCCTGCCGCTGCTGCTCACGATAACGGTGCTGCAGGCCTGGATGAAAGATGCCGGCGTGGACCTGACGGTGATCGGGCTGATGGCGCTGGTGGGCCTCCCCTACACGCTGAAATTCCTGTGGGCGCCGTTGTTCGACCGCTATCGGCTGCCGTTCCTGGGCCGTCGCCGGGGGTGGCTGCTGTGCGTGCAGGCGGCCCTGATGCTGGCCATCGCCGGACTGGGCCTGGCCGATCCTGAAGTGCCCTGGATGGTGGCTTTGGCCGCCCTGCTGGTGACGTTTTGCAGCGCCTCGCAGGACATCCTCGTCGATGCCTATCGACGGGAGGACCTGCCCGATGCTGAACTGGGGCTGGGCTCTTCCCTGTATATCAACGGTTATCGTGTGGGCATGCTGCTGGCTTCGGGCGGCGGACTGATACTGGCCGACCATGTATCCTTTGCATGTGTCTACCTGATCATGGCCGCCTGCATGCTGCCCGGAATGCTAACCACGCTGCTGGCGCCGGAGCCGGAGCTTGCGGCCGGCATGCCGGCCACCCTGCGTGCGGCCGTCATTGACCCGCTGATCGAATACTTCAGCCGCCGTGACGCCGTCTGGGTGCTGGCTTTCATCCTCTTTTACAAACTGGGCGATACCATGGCCAGCGCCATGACCACGCCGTTTTATCTGGACATCGGGTTTTCGAAAACGGAAATCGGGGCGGTGGTGAAACTCTTCGGCTTTTGGGCCACCATCGGTGGGTCGCTGGCCGGCGGTGTATTGATGCTGCGCCTGGGCATCAACCGCTCGCTTTGGCTGTTCGGTGTGCTGCAGGCATTGTCCACGGCCGGTTTTGCCGTGCTGGCCAGAATCGGATACAGCCTGGCCGCGCTTTCGGCCGTGATCGCCTTTGAGAATTTTTCCGGGGGTATGGGAACGGCCGCCTATGCCGCATTCATGGCCAGCATCACCAACAAACGCTTCACCGCGACCCAATACGCGTTGCTTTCCAGCCTGATGGGGGTGCCGCGCGTGCTGGCGTCGGCACCCACCGGGTGGATGGGAAAAACCATGGGCTGGGAGGGGTTTTTCATTTTCTGTACGCTGGTTGCCCTGCCCGGCCTGCTTTTGCTGCAGAAATTCGCGCCGCTTGCGATTTTCCGAAGCAAACCGGTATGAGGGGTTCATGAGCGCTGCGAAACGATCTGATATGCAGCCGGAGACAGGCGGCCAGGTGCCCGACCGCTTCCGGCGGCTGCTGGTAGAAAAGGAGAAGATCCTGTCCATGACACCGGAAGAGGCGCTGTCCCGTATCCTCGAAGCACCTCAGCCGGCGGCCCTGGTGCACGCCCTGGGGGATATGGACTTTCACTTTCTGGTTCAACAACTCGGCGCCGACAGGGCCCTGCCGCTGCTGGCGCTGGCATCCGACGGCCAGATCGATCACATCTTCGACCTGCAGGTCTGGCAGCGGGATCGCCTGGATACAGAGGCCGCCACGCGTTGGCTGGACAGGATGCTGAGCGCGGCGCCCGGCCGGCTGGCCCGCTGGGCCCTGCGCGGGGATGCAGCTTTCATCGAGCTGTATCTGTTTCGCAATATCGAGGTGATCGTGCGGGGGCATGACCAGGATCCCTCTGATTTCCCGGACGGTTTCGCTTCACTGGACGAAACCTTCTATTTCCGCGTGCGGCCCCTGCCGCCGGCCGCAACGCCGGAAGACGACGCTTCCCAAAAAGCGGCCGCTGCCGAGCGGATGCAGCGCGAGAAAGTCCTGCGGGCGCTGCTGCAGAATATCGCGGCGTACGACTACCCGAAATACCAGCATCTTTTGCTGGAACTGGCGGCCCTGCTGCCGGCCGAAGCCGAAGAGGAGCTGTTCCGCCGGCGCAGTGTACGCCTGGCGGAAAAGGGATTTTTGCCTTTCGATGAAGCCCTGGGAATTTACCAGCCGTTAAAAAGAAAACAGCTGCGCCCCCTGCCGCAGGCTGCGCACCGGAAAGAAGATGCTGCCAGCCTGCGGTTTGCCGTGCCGCAGTATCCGCTGCGGATGATTGCGAGCGGATCCCCGCTGGCACGGGCCCTGCAGCTGGTGGCCGATGAGATGCGGCGTGGGCAGCTGCAGATGGAATTCGCCGGGCTGTGCAACCGGATTGCGGTCACCGACAAGGTTGCCGTCGTCTCGCGTCAGCAGTTGGAAGATGTCGGCCGCAAGGCGGTGGCCTACGTGGGCATCGGGCTCGCGCACCTGTGCGGCGCTGCCGGGGCCGGCCGGTGGGCGCAAATATTGACGGATTACGGTCTGGTCCAGGTCTTCCGTGTGGGCTACGGCCGGGCGCTGGCGCTGAAATGGCGCGCCGACGAATGGCTGTACCGGAGCTGGTTCCGTGCGTCCGGGCTGGGTCTGTCTTTCTGGGACGAGGCCTGGATGGGCCTTTTGGGCGGATTGTTTTTAAAAAGGCCGCTTTTCTTTGACGCTTTTCAGGCCGCCGGGCACTACCGGGACTTCATGAATCTCGATGAAATCCGCCGGACCTCGGTGCAACTGGAGCGCATCATGGCTTTTGACACGCTCTTTGCGGCGCTCGATCTGCCTCCGGCCGGTTCCATGCTGGACACCCCGCTGACCTTCAAAAACTTCCTGCTGACGGCCTGGGCGCGGCATTACCTCGGGATGTCCGCTACCCGGACAGCGCCCATTGCGCGTGATGCCTTTGCACGCTTTTTTGCCGATCTCTTTGAACCTTCGTCGGGTGCAAACAGTATCCGGCCGGCCATGAAAACCATTTTTCTGTCCTGGCTGAGCACACGCGCGGGCATGACGCCGGATGCAATATCATCCCGTCTGGCCCAGGCCCTGGAAGATCTGTTTGCCGAAGTCCAGGATGAATACGGCCGCCTGTCGCCGGATGACCTGGACCCGCGTTTTTTACCCCATTTTCTGCTGGATTAGAGCCGCCTCATTTTCCATGCCAGTGCCGTAGTCCCCAGAGCAGTGCCATCAGCGCCATGGCCGTGATGCCCGCCGAAACGGCCGCCGTCGCCCGGATGCCGCCGGTCTGCCATACCCGCCCGCCGATGAGCGAACCGGACACACGGCCGAGGCCGGCACACGCGAAAACAGCGGACATGGTGGTGGCCCGCAGCTCCGGTATCAGTTCGGTGGCCAGGGAGATGAAGGCGACCATGGTAAACTCGAAAACCAGAGAGACGGCAAACAGGCTGGCCAGGGTCAGTGCCAGGCTATGTGCGGCCGGCGGCAGCAGCAGGTAGCTGAACAGCGACAGGCACAGGCCGCTGCAGACGGCCCGTTTCAGACCGATTCTGTCGGACAGGGCCGCCGTCAGGGTCTCACCCGCAAATTCAGCGGCACCCAGCAGGCCGGTTCCCATGCCGATGGCCACGACGCTCAGGTGGAAAGCGCTTTCCAGCCAGGCGCCGTAAACCACAAACAGGTTGTCGTTGGCCATGCTGACGAAAAAAGCAAATCCCAGCGCCCCCAGCGCCGGGCGGTGACGGGCCAGTTGGCGCCAGGCCTGGGGCAGGGAGCCTGTGTGGCGGCCGGCCGGCCGGCACTGTCCATTGGCCTGGACGACCGTGCCGATGGCCAAAAGGCCCAGAAGTCCGGCGGCACCCAGTGCGAAAAAAGGCGACCGCCAGCCGAAGCGGTCCAGCAGCAGGCCGATCAGCGGGATGCCCAGCAGGGTGGACGCGGACCAGGAAAACTCCATCACACCGATCACCGCGCCGCGCTGGCGGTAGGCGACGCGTTCGCCCACGTAGGCCTGGATGGCCGGGTCGAAGATGTTTTTGCTCAGTCCCGCCACCAGCAGGCACACCAGTACGGTGCCGTATGATGGGGCCATACCGGCAGCCAGCATGCCGGCCGTCAGCATACCCATGGCACTCAGCATCATGACCCGGTATCCGAAACGATCTGCCAGGGGGCCCGACAGCATGGCGAGCACACCACCGGCCTGGTTGGCGGCGATCATCGATGTGATGGCTGTCAGAGGGACATTCAGGGCACGGCTGAAGGCCGGGGCAAAAGGGTAGGCAAAACGCCGGGCGGTGTTCAAAACGACCCGGCAGCCGGTGGCCACGGTCAGGATGATGACCAGTTGGCGCTTCCGGCCGCCTGCATCGCGGCTGTGATCAGGTGTCGGCATGCGGCGTCTTTTTCGTGGCGTTAAGGGCTCGCGCAAAAATAACTTCCCATTTTAATCGCCGCTGCATCCCGGCTGGCTACGTTGCGAAAGCTCGGCATATTCCTGATATGCCTGCACTTTCGCGCCTTGCCAGCCGGGCGCCGCGATACCAAAAATCTGCGAACTTATTGTTGCGCGAACCCTAAGCAGAGCGTGCGGGCCGGCCGGAAAAAGCAAGTCTGCCTTCACAGGCGGACCCGGTCGCCGTGCAGTCGGATGGATGGGAAGCGCGTCGTGTCCGTGTGGGGCAGGAACTTGGCGGCGCTGAAGCGGTTCATGAACTCCTGGTTGACGTTCAGTTCAAGATAGGTGATGCGGCTGCGGATGCGCTCGATTTTTTCCAGGCCGTCCGGGGATTGGAGCACCTGTCTGGCCCCGCCCAGGGAGCTGTTGCCGATGGCTTCGTAGCGTTCCAGCGGCAGGTCCGGCAGCATGCCCAAAGCGATGGCCGAAGCCGGATTGATGAAAGAGCCGAAGGTTCCGGCGATGTAAAATTTGTCCAGTTCCTCCAGGCGCATCCCAACGCTGGCCGTGATGGTCTCCAAAATGGTGTACATGGCCGCCTTGGAGCGGATCAGGCTGTCGATATCCGGCTGCGAGATGGTCAGCGCCGTGCCGTTGGCCGATGCTTCGGCCGGCACCAGCACCAGGTGATCGATGCCGTTTTCATCTTTGTACAGACACTGGCCGCAGTTTTCGGGGATTAACTTTCCGCGGATATCGAGCATGCCGGCAAGGAAGAGCTGGGCGGCCAGATCGATGACCCCCGAGCCGCAGATGCCCCTGGGCGGCTGGTCGCCGATGGTGTGCAGTTCGAAGCGCCGGTCCGGCAAGTGGATGGTTACCCGGTCGATGGCGCCGGGGCCTGCCATCATGCCGATGCTGGCCACGCCGCTCTCCAGGGCCGGCCCGGCGGCGCCGGCACAGGCCATCAGCCAGTCGCGGTTGCCGACCACCACCTCGGCGTTGGTGCCCACATCCACCAGGATGGCGGGCGTTTCACGGCTGTCCAGGCCACTGCAGAGGATGCCGGCGATCAAATCGCCGCCGAAGTAGCTGCCGATGTTGGGAAAGACGATCACCCGTCCCGCTGGATTGGTGGACAAACCCAGTTCGGCCGGTTTGACCGGGTCCGGACGATTGACGGCCGGGATATAAGGCTCGCGGATAATCCAGCGCGGATCAAGGCCCATAAACAGGTGCGCCATGGCGGTGTTTCCGGCCACGGCCGTCAGGAAAATATCCGTCGGATTAAGCTCCTGCGCTGCACACAGCCGGGCGACCGCGTCATTGAGCCCGTCGACGATGAGGGACTGCAGGTGCCGCAGCCCCCGGGGCTGTTCGCAGTAGTGGATTCTGGCCAGGATATCGGGCGCAATTTTGAGCTGGGGGTTGTCGAAGGCCGTTTCTGACAGCACCTGCCCGCTTTCCAGGTCGATCAGCTGCAGCACTACCCGCGTGGTGCCCAGGTCGACGGCCAGGCCGGCCATGGGGGATGGGTCGGCACCACCCTTAATGCCCGCAACCTGCCAGCAGGCGTCTGTTTTCAGCATGGCGCAGCGCACCAGGTGGCCGGAGTCGCGCAGCAGTTCAGGCAGTTGCCGTAAGACCGAAAAATCTATGGAAACGCACCGGCTGCTGAGCTGTGGCTTCAAGCTTTCGATCAGGCGTTCGGCGTCGGCGGTGTTGTTCTCCAGGCTGGGCCGGTGCACGGTTACCCGCTGTACGCAGCCCGCGGCCCTTCCTCCGACTTTATGTTGAGGCTTGTTTGGGTCGTTGGTCATGGGAATCTTCTGCATCCTGTCGTTGGCGCATCAGCCGCCGCGCCAATGTCGCCCGGCCGTTAAGGGCGCACGCAAAAATAACTTCACCTTTTAATCGCCGCTGCATCGAAGCCTGGCTGCGTTGCGAAAGATCGGCATATTTCCGATAGGCCTGCACTTTCGCGCCTTGCCAGCCGGGCGCCGCGACACCAAAAATCTGCGAACTTATTTCTGAGCGAACTCCAAGGGATTTCTCTGCCGGGCTTTGGCCGCCCGGTTCCGCATTCGGAAAAGGTTTCTATAGCCGCTCCACGATGGTTTTGACAAGTGCTTTCATCACCGGCCCGGCATTGCCGGCGATCAGGAAATCGCTTACCTTCCCGCTGAGCGCAGTCCGTTCGGGGTTGATCTCAATAACGGTGGCGCCGTTCTGGTTGGCGATGAAGGGCATGGATGCCGCCGGGTATACCGATGCCGACGTGCCGATGACCAGCATGACGTCGCAGTGCGCCGACAGCTGTTCTGCACGCCGCAGGCATTGCGGCGGGATCAGCTCGCCGAAAAAAATGCACTCCGGCCGCAGGATGCCGCCGCAGCGGCACCGGGGCGGCAGGCGGCACAGGTCGACTGCCGCCGTGGCCATGCGCGCATTGCACTTGATGCAGCGCTGCCAGGCAAAGTTTCCGTGGAATTCGATGACGTCCGTGCTGCCGGCGCACTGGTGCAATCCGTCCACGTTCTGGGTAATTACGGCCTGCAGCAGATTCTGTTTTTCCATCCAGGCCAGCGCCCGGTGGGCTTCGTTGGGGTCCGCCCGGTCGAGGACCTCTTTCATGTTCCTGATCAGTACGCGCCACACTTTGGCGGGATCGCGCTGAAAAGCGTTGATGTGGGCGTATTCCATGGGGTCGATGGTTTCCCACAGCCCCCCCTTGCCGCGGAAAGGCGGAATGCCGCTTTCCACCGAAATGCCGGCGCCGGTCAGGGCCACAACCCGTCCGGCCTTAAGGATGGCTGTGGCGGCACGTTCCAGAAGCGGCGGGTCCGGTTTGTCTGCAGTTGTGGCCAGGGTTGCCTCCGTTCCTTGGAGCGGCGGGCCGGCGCAAGGCCCGGTCTACAATGAAAAGGTCATGTCAGCGCCGACGGCAAAGCATTCCAGGGGTTTCCCCGCCGCGGCGATACGTTGGCGGCAGTCGTCGACGATGGCGTCCATCTGGTCGTCGGTGCGCTCCTGGTTCAAATGAAACAGGCCCAGACGCCGCACGCCGGCTTCAAGGGCCAGGTCCAGGACGTCAGTGTAAGCGGAATGCCCCCAGAGGATCTGCTGCTCATATTCTGCGGGTGTGTATTCGGCGTCATGAAACAGCAGGTCGGCGCCGGAGCAGAATGCGACATACTCTCTGTGCGAGCATCCTCCCGGATGGGTAAAACCGAGTTCGTTGTCGGTCAGAAAAACGAAGGCCCTGCCGCCTTCGGTGAATTTGTAGCCGCTGCCCATGTTGGGGTGGGAAAGCGGGATCGGCCGGATCGTCACCGAACCGATTTTAAAGTCTGTCGGACAGCCCTGTTCGTAGACGATCCGGGCCTTGAGTGCCGAGTAGCGGATGGGGAAATTGGGCGGCGTCATGATGCGGGTGACCATGTTTTCCACGAATTTCTTGGGAAAGGGACAGCGGTGCATGACGAATTCGGCGCCCTGATCGTATATGGGACTGAAAAAGGGAAAGCCCATCAGGTGGTCCCAGTGTGCATGGGTGATGATGAAATGGTATTTTCGGCGCTTTTCAGCGGCGAGCTTGTTGCCCAGCCGCCGGATACCGGTGCCGGCGTCCACGATGATGACCTCGCCGCTTCGGGCACGGATCTCCAGGCAGGTTGTGTCCCCGCCGTATTTCAAATATTCTCTGCCGGAAACCGGTGTGGAGCCCCGCGAGCCCCAGCAAGTGATCTGCATGTCGCCTCAGTGCGGCCTCACGCCGTGCCGCCGGTTTGGCCGTAGAAAGTAAACCAGGTGCCCTCTTTGGACCAGGTCTGCAGGATGCGGTGGCCGTCCTGCAGCAAACGGGTTTGGACCTGCTTGGCCTGGCTGCGCAGCAGACCGGACAGGATGAACTTCTTTTGACGCCCGAAAGCAGGGGCGGCAATCAGGGTATCGAGCACGTCCATGTGCAGGTTGGCCAGCAGCAGGTCTGCCGGCGGTTCCATGAACTGTTCGGCGCGGCCACGAACCGCCAGGACGCGTTCATTAAGTCCATTGTATACAATATTGCGCCGTGCCGTGGATACTGCCAGAAAGTTGATGTCCACGGCCAGTGCCCGTCGGCAGCCCAGGCGTGCGGCGGCAATGGCCAGCAGGCCGGTGCCGGTGCCCAGATCGAGGGCTGTCTCCGGGCCGCCTGCGGCGCAGGCCAGGTCGAGGGCCGCCAGGCAGTCGCGGGTGGTGGGGTGGGTGCCCGAGCCGAAAACCAGCCCCGGATCCAGCACGATGGGAATTACCGTCGCATCCGGCGCGCCAGCAGGCGGCGGTGCCTCCCACGGGGGCGTGATCAGGAATCTGCCGCAGCGAAAGGGCCGGCATGTGTCACCCTGCCACTGTTCGTAGGGGATCTGGAAAGTGTCCAAGAGGCTGAGCTGGGGCTGGGCCGCCAGGATTTTTTCCACCTGCTCCGGGCAGGGCCGGGAGAAAAACAGGAAAGAGCACCCGTCTTCTTCCCAGTTGCCGATCAATGCATCCATTGCCGTCGGTGCATCTTTCAGGCACCCCTGGAAATAGTAGATAAACAGCTCCCCGTACGGGCACTGCACCCGGGGACGTAAACGCGAATCGCCGGCTGGCATGTCATGCATTGCCGGGCAGCTGGTCCAGGTACCAGGCCAGGGGGTCTAACAGCGTGAACCCCAGCTTTTCCAGCTTGCGTCTGACCCGGCGGACATCCTGTGTCAGCAGGTAGGGAAAAACCGCCCGTTTGTCCGTGTCGAAGTAGCGTGCCACCAGAATGCTGCCGAACGAAACCCCCTCTTCGGTAATGGCATCCACGATTTTCTTCATCTGTCCGATTTTTTCCTCCACCAGGATGCACAGCAGGGTGCCCGGTTCACCGATGCCGAGCACGTTGATAAAAGCGCGCATCAGGTCGCGCACGGAAATGATGCCTTTGACCTTGCCGCCGTCATCGACAACCGGAAGGGCGCCGACCTTCATTTTCTGGAGCAAAAGCAGGGCATCCTGGATGGTGTCGGCAGGGGTTATCGTCACCGGATCCGCCGTCATCACCTGGCGGACTTGCAGCGCGGCGGACTTCTCAGGAGCCGGCTGGGGGTCGGGCCCCCTGAAATAATCCGGCGGCAGGGCGCTGCGGATGTCGCGATCCGAAATAATACCCAGAAGCCGGTCGTGCGCATCGACAACCGGCAAATGCCGGATGCGGTTGGCGGCCATTTTCTGGTGGGCGTCGCGGACGTCGGCATCCGGCCTGATGGTGATGATTTCGTGCGTCATGGATTGGTTGACGAACATCGCGAATACTCCTTTTCAGCCCGGCGGCACTTGGCCGGGACCGCGGGCGTCTATACCGGCCGGCCCAGCAAAATGGCCACATGGTTGGCGGCAAGTTCGCCCAGGTGCTTGAGATTGTAGCCGCCCTCCAGAACGGAAATCAAACGGCCGTCCGCGTGGCGGCGCGCCATTTCGGTGATGGTCTGCATGATGCGGGAAAAGCCGGCGGTGGTCAGCGAAATCCCCGACATGTCATCTTCTTCGTGGGCATCGAACCCGGCGGACACGAGGACGACCTGGGGTTTGAAAGCGTCGAATACCGGCAGGAAGTCTTCGTCCATGATTCTTTCATATTCCCGGTCGCCGCGTCCCGGCAGCATGGGGTGATTGCGCGTAAACCCGGTACCCGCGCCGCTGCCGGTCTCAAAGGCGCGGCCGGTGCCGGGAAAAGCGAAAGAGGGGTGTTCGTGCATGGAGTAATAGTAAACGCTGGGGTCGGCTTCGAAAATATGCTGCGTACCGTTCCCGTGGTGCACATCGAAATCTACGATGGCCACACGCTCGATGCCCCACCTGCGTTGCAGGTAACGTGCGGCAATGGCCACGTTATTGAAGTAGCAGAATCCCATGGCCTTGCCGGCCTCGGCGTGGTGTCCGGGTGGGCGGACCGCGCAGAAGGCGTTGTCAATTCCGCCTTCCATGAGCATGTCCACGGCCTGCAGTACGCCGCCCACCGCCAGTCGGGCGATCTCAAAAGAGCAGCTGCACATCTGGTTGTCCGGGTAGTCGATGGTCGTGCAGCCGCTGGAGCACAGGCTTTCGAAGCGGCGCACGTACTCGGCCTCGTGGACCGCATGAATCCACTGCATTTCCGCCGGGCGCGGCGTGATCAGCCTCAGCAGCGGCAGCAGGCCGGCTTTTTGGATGCCGTCATATACGGCGTCGACACGCCCGGCTGTTTCGGGGTGGTAATCCCCGGTGTCGTGCAGCAGAAAGCGCTTGTCGTGAACGAAGCCAGTTTTTTTCACGCGTTCCCCCAACGTTTGGGGTCAGGACAACAGCTTGCCGAATATCCCGAAGGCCGCCTGCATGGCCGGATTGTCTTCGGGGATCTGGATCGTGGGGCGCCCTTCCAGGTCGTAACGGTAAACCGCCTCGTCTTCGGGAATGGTACCGGCCAGTTCAAGTCCGTTGGTGTGGACCAGTTCCAGCATCTTGTCCGAAGGCGCCTCCCTGGCCTGGTTAATGACCAGGTAACTCTTGTCGACGCCGATGTTCAGTTCCCGGGCCAGTTTGTCGATACGGCCGGCTGCCTGCAGTCCGCGCCGCGATGTATCGGACACGATCAGGAGAATATTCACATTACTGGTGGTCAGCCGGCTGATATGTTCCATGCCGGCCTCGTTGTCCATGACGATATACGGGTAATTCCCGCTCAGGCGTTCGAGAAATCCGGTCAGCAGCGTGTTGGCGGCACAGTAGCAGCCGGCCCCTTCCGGCTGGCCCATGACGATCAGGTCGAATCCGTTGCTTTCGGCGATGGCCTCTTCCATTCGCATGGACAGAAAAATATCTTTGGTCATGCCGCTGGGGACCTTGCCCTTTTTCATCTCTTCGCGGGCGTTTCCAAGGGTGTCGGAGACCTCCAGTCCCAGGACTTCGTTCAGGTTGGCATTGGAGTCGGCATCCACCGCCAGAATCGGCGTTTTGCCGTGTTTTACCATATACTTGATGAGCATCCCGGCCACGGTGGTTTTCCCGGTTCCACCTTTTCCCGCCAGGGCGATTGAAAACGGCATGGTGCAGTTCCTTTCAGAAAATTAGAATTTCGTTAAAATCTAATAAATAAGGCAGCCCGAATGAACAGTCAAGCAACTTTTGGGCAGCGCGGGCGCCGCTTTTGCAACGGGCAGTTCGTTGGCAGGCGGCCGGCAGGCCGGCGGGGTGCAATAAAGCATTGCCTAAAAAGCGGTGAAACGCTATGAACAGGTCGTCATCGAAATGGCAGCCGGACGTTTGCTGAATCGGCAATGCAACTCTGACAGAATCGCCAGAAGCTGGTTTCGAGTGAAATTCAAGATTTTTCGGTAAAAAGCGCTGTTAGGGGCGGCGTGCTAAAAATTCCGGGCTGTTTGGGGGGCGTAGCGACAACGTTCCTGGGATTTGGCTAAACGGCGCACAGCTGCCGAAAAGGCTTGTGCAAGCGGGAAGTCCGGGCTTTTTTGGAAACCATCAACTATCAAATCTGGGAGGGCGCACATGGATTTTGAACTGGATCGGTCGCAAAAAGAGATTCAGAAAGCCGCACGTGAATTTGCCAAGGGTGAGTTTGACAAAAACCTGGCCTTGGAGCTGGAGGAAAAACACGCATTTCCGGAAAAAATATGGAAAAAAGCAGCGGAACTGGGGTTTATCGGGATCCATTTCCCGGAAAGCTACTCCGGTCAAGGGCTCGGTGTGTTGGAAAACATCATCATCGCCGATGCTTTCTGCAGCCAGGACTCGACCATCGGCAGTGCGGTTATTCTGGCTTCCTTTGCCTCCGAATGCGTGCTGCGGTTTGCCAGCGAGGAACTGAAGCAGCGTTTTCTGCCCAGGGTCGCCGAGGGGGAGATGCTCTCGGCGGGCGCATTCACCGAACCAGACCATGGATCCGACATCACCGTTATGGACACGACGGCCGTCAAAGACGGGGACAGCTGGGTGATCAACGGCACCAAGACCTTTATCACCAATGGCGGGCTGGCCGGCTTTTACTGCGTTTTGTGCCAGACCGACGCGGATGCCAAACCGGGATACCGCGGGATGAGCATGATCCTGGTGGAGGGGGATCGGCCCGGAATAACCGCCACAGACGTGGGCAGCAAAATGGGCATCCGCATGATGGCTACGGCCGAGGTGAACTTCAAAGATGTGCGCGTGCCGCTTTCCAACCTCATCGGCAAGGAGGGGCGCGGCTTCTACCAGGTTCTCGAGTTTTTTGATGAAAGCCGCATCCTGATTGCCGCCCAGGCCCTGGGTACGGCCCAGGGGGCCTATGACCGCGCCCTGGCGTATGTCAAGCATCGCGAGCAGTTCGGCAGAAAAATCGCCCAGTTTCAGGTCACCCAGCACAAGCTGGCCGATATGGCCACCAAGATCGAGCTGGCCCGGCTGATTACCTATAAAGCCGCCTGGAATTTCGATCAGGGGCGCATTGACCCCAAGCTGACCTCCATGGCGAAGATGTTCGCGGCACGTACGGCTGTTGAGGTTGCCGATGAAGCCATTCAACTGCACGGCGGTTACGGTTACATTGCCGAGTACGAAGTGGAGCGCTTCTACCGCGACGCCAAGATCACCGAAATTTACGAAGGCACCAAGGAAATCCAGAAAAACACCATCGCCAGCGCAGTGCTGGGCAAGCTCAAGTAACCTCGGGGATGTTTATCCGGCGGCGGTCTTCGCCGGGGCCACGGCTTGACGACGCCGAGCCTCCGGCGCCCGGGAGCTGCCGCCCGCCGGTTCCCGCCGTGCCGGGATAAGCAACACCCGTTCGGAAACCGGTATGCATAACGGTGTCGGCAAAAAGCCGCAGGTCAATCTGGTGCTCATCGGCATGCCCGGGGTGGGCAAGAGCACGGTGGGTGTGCTGCTGGCCAAACAGCTGGGGTACGGGTTTCTGGATACGGACATTTATATCCAGGAGCGCGAGGGCCGAAAACTGTCCGGAATTATCGCGGACCGCGGCATCGAAGGCTTTAAGAAATGCGAGGAGCGGGCCATTTTGTCGCTGGCTCCGTCCGCCCACGTGATCGCCACCGGCGGCAGCGTCGTCTACAGCCGCCGGTCCATGCAGCATCTCGGGCTCGGCGGGAGGATCGTCTTTCTCGACATTGCACCGGGCCTTCTCGCGCAGCGGCTCGACAACCTGGATGCGCGCGGTGTCGTGTATGCACCGGGCCAGACCCTTTCCCAGTTGTACCGCGAGCGCCATCCGCTCTATGTCCGCTATGCCGATATCACGGTGGTCTGCGACGGGTTGTCACCTGAAGCGGTGAAGGTTGAAATCATCGCGCACCTGGGTGGACGTCTGACATCGCTGTAAGCTGTACCGGCCGGCTTGTCCATGGCCCGGGCGTGTGTTGACTGCCGGGCGGCCGCCTGGCGCCGGTCCGGGCTGTCCCCGCACGGCCGGCCGCGCCGAAGTTGCGGCGATGTGGACCGAATTTTCTTCCGTCTTCCCGAACCCCTTTTCCCGGACAGTAGAATGATTATCATGTAGACGCGTCATTTAGTATCGACCCGGATGGTCGCTTTCCGTGCATTCAACCCTTTTCCCGAGGAGGTTGTGCCATGCGCATCGAATGATTTCCACCTACCCGCCCATTGAATGCGGCATTGCCACCTACACCCAGTATCTGACCGAGGCCCTGCGAATGGAACGTAACGACATCTATCTCGTTGCGCATGTCGGCAGCAGCGGTCGGCAGGTGTTTCCCTGCTTTGACTACGAAGACGGCGATCTGGCCCAGAAAGCCTATTCCACCATGGTCCGCTTTACCCCGGACGTGGTCCACATCCAGCATGAGTTCGGGCTGTTCGGAAAATTTGCGGGCGTGTCCGTGGTGCCCCTGATTTTAAGGTTCCGCCTCACGGGCATTCCGGTTGTGGCGACCCTGCATACGGTGTACCGGGACCCTCCCGAGGCGCACCAGATGATCCTGGGCTCGATTCTGCTGCACGCCAACCGGATCATCGTACATGAGGATTTTCAGAAGGAAATCCTGATACAGGCGGCTCCCTTTGCGGATCCGTCCCATATTCACGTGGTGCCTCACGGGGCCCGGGAACTGGATCCCGTGCCGGATGCCCGGGCGCAGCTCAACCTGCCCGCCGACCGGAAGATCATCCTGATGATCGGCTACTTCCGCCCCAGCAAGAACTTCGAGCTGATCGTGGACCTGCTGCCCCGCATTCTGCAGGCCTACCCCGGAGCCGTACTGGTCGTGGCCGGCAAGACCCGCGGCAACGAGCACCTGCAGTACCGCCGGCATCTTCTCGGCAAAATCCGGCAGTCACCGGTCAACGATCATATTTACCTGATCCGCGGCCAGCTCAAACAGCAGACTTTCGACACCATTCTCTCGGCGGCCGACGTGATGGTGTTGCCGTACACCATCAATTCGCAAAGCGGCATCCTGGCCCATGCTTTTGCCTTCGGCCGTCCGATTGTGGCCAGCAGCAGCGGGGCCATGAAGGGCATTCTGGAGCGTTCCGGAGCCGGTCTGGTCAGTGAAAACAAAGATCAGTTCGTGGATAACATCGTGAAAATCCTGTCCGACGAAGCCCTCGCCGCCCGTCTTTCCGCCAATGCGCGGCGTTACGTGCGCGACTGCATCGGCTGGTCGCGAATAGCGCGTGCGCACATGCGGGTCTATCAGGGCTTTATCGACAATGCCTTTCTGGAATCGAGAACCATCTGGGTGGAATAAAGGGGAAATCAGCATGGAACAATCAATCTTGCATCCGTTCAGACGCTACCGCCGGAATCCCATCTTGAGCCGCAGGGATGTGCCCTACGCCTGCAACACGGTATTCAATGCGGCGGCCGTCAGATTCGAAGGGCGCTACTTGCTTGTGCTGCGGATCGAAGACCTTTCCGGCCGCAGCCACTTGACCAAGGCCTGGTCGGATGACGGTTACAATTTCAAGGTCGAAGGGCGCCCCTGGATCACCCCGGCTGAAGATGCCGAATACGGTGTCTATGAGGCCTACGGTGTGGAAGATCCGCGCATCACCCGGATTGAAGATGCCTATTATATCACCTATACGGCTTTCGGACCCTACGGCCCCCGGGTCGCCATCGGCAGGACCTGCGATTTCAAAACGTTCGAGCGCCTGGCGCTGGCAACCGAAGTGGACAACAAGGATGCCGTTCTGTTCCCTGAAAAAATAGACGGGAAATACATGCTGATCGACCGCCCCGGCGGTTTCGGGGGCCAGCGCGGCGATATCTGGCTGCAGGAATCTTTTGATATGGTCCACTGGGGCCGCGCGCGCGTCCTGCTGTCGGCGGAGCCCGGCTGGGGGGGGGCCAAGCTGGGCATTTCGACACCGCCCATCAGAACAGAAAAAGGCTGGCTGGCGTTTTATCACGGTGTGCGCCGCACGCCGTCGGGCAACCTCTACCGGCTGGGGTGCCTGCTGCTCGACCTCCAAAACCCGGCCCGTGTGATCGGCTATACGCCGCATTTCATCTTCGGCCCCGAAGAGATCTACGAACGTACGGGCGACGTGCCCAATGTCATCTTTCCCTGTGGCCTCATCCTGGAAGAGGACGGAATGCTGAAGATGTACTACGGGGCGGCCGACACCCACATCGCCCTGGCCGAGGGGCGCCTGCAGGAAATCCTGGCGCTGTGCAGCGCCTGTTCAGGGAAATAGCGTTCTGCGTCGGCGGCGGTCCGGCGGTGATCGGTAAAATTCGGCCGTCGACCTGAACGCCTACAGCACTGTTGCCACCTGTTCGAAAATGGGAAACAGGCCGAACAGGCCCCCGGTGTGGTAAAAAACGATGCGGCTGCCGAAGGCGTGCCGGTTTTTCTCCAGTTCCGCCAGCATGCCGAAAAAAGCCTTGCCCGTATACACCGGATCGAGGACCACACCCTCTAGGCGTGCCAGTTCGCAGATGGCGCGCAGTTCCTCGGGCCGCGAGAGGGCATATCCCCTTCCCACGTAGCCGTCGATGATCTCGACGGGACGTGCGGGTTTTGTGGCGCCGCCTTTAAACTGGGTTTTGAAAAAGTCGGTGCAGATTCCACTGATCACCTGGACGAAATAGTCGCGGTCGTTGCACACGTTGACGCCCGCCACCCGCACGTCCAGATTCAGCAGCTGTGCGCCCAGCAGCAGTCCGGCCGTGGTACCGCCCGATCCGGTGGCCGAAATAACGGTGGTCGGCTTGACGGGCCCACCGTCGATTGCGGTCAGGTCGGCGGCCAGCTCGGCCATGGCGCGCACGTAGCCCCAGGCCCCCAGAGCCGTCGAACCGCCTTCGGGGATAATGTAGGGCTTTTTGCCGGCGGCGCGCAGGCGGTCGGCCTCGCGTTGGAACAAAACATCGCGCTGCTGGTATTCTTCCGGCGTGACCCACACGATCTCGGCGCCGGCCATGCGGTCCAGCAGGATGTTGCCGTCCGGCGCCGGTGGATGGTCCGGGTCCGGCGTGCGCAGCAGCAGCAGCGATTCCAGGCCCACGCGGGCCGCTGCCAAGGCCGTGGCACGGCAGTGGTTGGACTGGGCACCGCCGCAGGTCAGTACCGTGTCGGCGCCGTTGGTCCTGGCGTCGGCCAGGATGAATTCCAGTTTGCGGATCTTGTTGCCCGAAAGGGCGCTGCCGGTCAAATCGTCGCGTTTGAAAAAAACCTCCACCCCCAGCTTGCGGCCCAGGCGTGTCATTTTCTGCAGCGGTGTCGGAATGCGCGCCAGTTCGATGCGCTCGGGGTATTTCAGCGGTGCGGTGTCGTGCATGGCCATTTTCCTCCTGGATAACGTGAGATACGTGGCGGCAAAGCACAGTATGGCTGTACAGTGGGCATTGCTAGTCCGTGAATCTAAAAAAGCATAACACAAACCCGTTGCTGGCGGCAAGCGCCGGAAAGCCCTCCCAGCGATGGGCAGATTTAAGGGCGCACGCAAAAATAACTTCACATTTTAATCGCCGCTGCATCGAAGCCTGGCTGTGTTGCGAAAGCCAGGCATATTCCCGATATGACTGCACTTTAGCGCCTTGCCGGCCGGGCGCCGCGACACCAAAAATCTGCGAACTTATTCCTGAGCGAGTCTTAAGGATTGTCGGCGTAACCTTCCGTCCCCGACCTGTCACAGGCATCCTGAGCGCTGGCTTGGCGCGCAGACAGGGCAGTTGAGAAAAGCCGCAACGAAATTTTCAGATGGGCCTTGTTGACAATCGCCCGTCGGTGATTATTTATTTTCTGGGAAAAGATGCCGCCGGGATTTTTCTATGCGGTATCTATTCGATTTTCTTTGATTATTTTTCAGAACGGAGGGATTTATGGAAGGTAATCACAAAGAAAATACCGGCTTGCGCCAACTCTACGAGACCTGCCAGAAAGCCTTCCGGATTCCGGAAAACCTGAACTACTATTCTGTTGAAGATTTCAAAGCCGCCGAGCGCCGCTTTATCAAACATGCCATGCTCTGTGGCTGCGTCGACCTTTTCGGCCTGGCGCATCCCAAACCCCAGTAATGCGAAATGCACGGTAACAGAGCGGATTCGGACAACATTTCCCGGCCGCAGCGGATGCACACAATATATTTGCGTGTCCGGACATGGAAATCGATGCGGAACCTGAGTGTTGCGAAAAACATAATTTATCGGACAGGAGGTTTTGGACAAGATGAAAATCAAGCCGTTGAACGACAGGGTACTGGTACTGCGCGTGGAAGAGGAACAGAAAACCGCCGGAGGCATCATTATTCCGGATACCGCCAAGGAGAAACCCCAGGAGGGCAAGGTTGTGGCCGTGGGTCCCGGGAAAATGGATGACAGCGGCACGCGCACGCCGCTGGAAGTCAAAGTCGGGGACCGGGTTCTGTTTTCCAAGTACGCCGGGAACGATATTAAAATCGATGGCGTGGAGCATGTGTTTATGCGCGAAGACGACATCCTGGGGATTCTGGATTAACGGACACCAACACAGGAGGTAAATATCATGCCTGCAAAGATGATATGTTACGGCGCCACCGCCAGGGAACATATGCTGGCCGGCGTCAACGCTCTGGCCGACGCGGTAAAGGTTACCCTGGGGCCCAAGGGGAACAACGTGGTGCTCGAAAAGTCCTTCGGCGCGCCGCTGGTCACCAAGGACGGGGTCACGGTGGCCAAGGAAATCGAGCTCGAGGGCAAATTCGAAAACATGGGCGCCCAGATGGTCCGGGAAGTGGCCAGTAAAACCAGCGATGTGGCCGGAGATGGCACCACCACCGCCACTGTACTGGCCCAGGCGATTTACGCCGAGGGCCAGAAACTGGTGGCTTCGGGGGTCAACCCCATGTCGCTGAAACGCGGCATCGACAAGGGCGTGGAGGCTGCCGTGAAAACGTTAGAGGGTATCTCCAAACCCATCAGGGACAAGTCCGAGATCGAACAGGTGGGCACCATTTCCGCCAACAACGACCCCAAGGTGGGCAAGATCATCTCCGAGGCCATGGAAAAAGTCGGCAAGGAAGGCGTGATCACCGTCGAAGAGGCCAAAGGCATGGAGACCACTCTCGAGGTTGTCGAGGGCATGCAGTTCGACCGCGGATATCTCTCCCCGTATTTCGTGACGGACGCCGAGAAAATGGAAGTTGTACTGCAGGATCCCTATATCCTGCTTAACGAAAAAAAGATCAGCAACATGAAAGACCTGGTGCCGCTGCTGGAGCAGATCGCCAAGACCGGCAAGGGCCTGCTGATCATCGCCGAGGACGTGGAGGGTGAGGCCCTGGCGACGCTGATCGTCAACAAGCTGCGCGGTACGCTGCAGGCCGTGGCGGTCAAGGCGCCTGGATTCGGTGACCGGCGCAAGGCCATCCTGCAGGACATCGCCGTGCTGACCGGCGGCCGGGTTATTTCGGAGGAGCTGGGCGTCAAACTGGAGAACATCACAATCGGCGACCTGGGCCGTTGCAAGCACGTCAAGATCGACAAGACAACACCACCATCGTGGACGGCGCCGGCCGCCGGGAAGATATCGAGGGGCGGGTCAAACAGATCCGTGCCCAGATCGAGGAGAGCACATCGGACTACGACCGCGAAAAACTCCAGGAACGCCTGGCCAAACTGATCGGCGGTGTCGCCGTGATCAATATCGGGGCGGCCACCGAAACCGAGATGAAGGAAAAGAAAGCCCGTGTCGAGGATGCCCTGAACGCCACCCGCGCGGCCGTGGAAGAGGGCATCGTGCCAGGCGGCGGCGTGGCGCTGATCCGGTGCCTGAAAGCCTTGGGAAAAGTCGATGTGTACGGCGAAGAGCAAAACGGGATTGCGATTCTGCGGCGCGCTTTGGAGGGGCCCTTGCGGCAGATCGCCGAGAATGCTGGGCACGAAGGCTCCATCGTGCTGGCTAGGGTGCGTGACGGCAAGGGCGATTTCGGGTTCAACGCCGCCAGTGAAAAATACGAGAACCTGCTGGACGCCGGCGTCATCGACCCAACCAAGGTGGTGCGCTCTGCTTTGCAGAATGCGGCCTCCGTATCCGGGCTGATGATCACCACCGAGGCCATGATCACCGAAAAACCGGAAAAGAAGAAAGCGCCGGCGCCTTCCCCGGGCATGGATGAAGACATGTACTAGGGATGTGCTAAACGCAAGTGACGCCGGCGGCTTAGCCTTTTCCGGGTTAAGGGCGCACTCAAAAATCTGCGAACTTATTCCTGAGCGCGCCCTAAACGGAAGAACGTGCGCTCCGCGCGGCGCAAAGTGCTTCGACGACCACCATGTCGGCAACTGCCCCATCGGCCGCCGAACGGTTACCGTTTTCGGCGGCCGATGGCGTTTAGGGCGCCGTCGCATCCGAAAGCATATGGCGGGGCAGTGACGGCTGGCGCCGTTACCACCGGAGATGAAACCATGAATATGCACCTGTCTGGACGAACTGGAAAACTGTTTTACGGCATCGTGACCCTGGTAATGCTGGTGGTCTGGGCCGCGGCGGGACCGTCACGCGCCGATGAAGCGGCCTGCCGCGAGAAGAAGCCGGCCCGTCTGATTCGCATGGCTGTGGAGTATCCGGGCGTGGTGGTGCCCTTGGGCGACGATGTCAGCATGGACGTGATCTTTACCAACAAAGGGCGTTCGGATGAAGACCTCGATGTGCGTGTTGCCCAGGCGCCGCCGCGCTGGAAAGTGCGGCTCAAAACCTACCGCTATACCGTCACCGGCGTACACGTGGCTTCCGGAGAAGAAAAGCGCATCACCTTCGAAGCCCATCCCTCCAAGCAGGTGACGCCGGGAGACTATCTATTTTTGGTCGCCGCCCGTACGCCCGACGGCAAATTCAAGTTCCGCCGGCGCATACAGGTTACGGTCAGGCGCAAAAGCACCGGTAATGACGAAGTCAAAGGCATCAAGCTGACCACGTCCTACCCGGTGTTGCGGGGGCCGTCGGACGCCAAATTTGAATTTTCGCTGGACGTGGAGAGCAAGCTCGACAAGGATGCGATTTTCGACCTGTTTGCCAAGGGCCCCGAGGGTTGGGAGATTAACTTCAAGCCGGCGTACGAATCCAAGTACATCTCGAGCCTGCGTCTGAAGGCCGGGCAGAGCTCCAGCGTGGCCGTTGAGGTCAAGCCGCCGCCGCAGGCGCCTGCCAGGGAATATCCCCTGCATATCCGGGTAAGTTCCGGTGACGCCGCGCCGAAGCGACTCTCAAAGTCGTGCTGACGGGCACCTACGCCCTGGACGTCGGCACGCCCAACGGGCTGCTCTCGCTGGATGCCCACCAGGGGATACCGGCCAACCTGTCCTTTTACGTCAAGAACACCGGTTCGGCCGCCAACAACAATATCAAGTTTTTATCCTTCAAACCGGAAAACTGGCAAGTGACGTTCAAACCGCAGAAAATCACCACGCTCAAGCCCGGCGAACTCAAACAGGTCGAGCTGAGCATCACGCCGTACAGCGAAGCCCTGGTGGGCGACTATGCCGTCAATGTGCGTGTTGCCGGGGAAAAAGTCGAAAAGCCGCTGGAGTTCCGGGTGACGGTCAAGGCCTCCTCGGCCTGGGGCTGGATCGGTATCGGCATCATTCTCGCCGTGGTAGGCGGCCTGACCGTTCTCTTCCGCAAGCTGGGAAGGCGTTGAGATGGATGCTGAAAACGTCATCGCAACACGGGAACTGACCAAGCGCTACAATGGCCAGGTCGCCGTGGACGGGCTGACTTTCAGCGTGCGCGCGGGTGAAGTTTACGGTTTTCTGGGGCCCAACGGCGCCGGCAAGACCACCACCCTTCTGATGCTGCTGGGCCTGACCGAACCCACCGGCGGCCAGGTGCGCGTCATGGGCATCGATCCGGCCCGCGAGCCCATCAAGGTCAAGCGTCAAATCGGCTACCTGCAGGAGAACATGGGGTTTTACCGCGATCTGAGTGGCTGGCAGTCCCTGAATTATATCGCCGAACTGAACGGTATATACGGCGCGGATGCCCGCGCGCGCATTGAAGACGCGCTTGTACAGACCGGTCTCGAAAACGAGGCCCACAAGAAGGTGGGCGCTTATTCGCGCGGCATGCGCCAGCGCCTCGGGTTTGCCGAGATCCTGCTGAAAAACCCGCGCATCGCCTTTCTGGATGAACCCACCCTGGGCCTGGATCCGGATGCCACCAACCGCATGCTGGAAATGATCCAGGATCTGTGCCGCCGGCAGAAAATGACCGTCTTGCTGTCTTCCCACCTGCTGCACCAGGTGCAGCGCATCTGTCACCGCGTCGGCATCATGATCGGCGGGCATCTGGTGGCCGAAGGTCCCATGCAAAAGCTGGCCGCCGAAAAACTGGGTGTGGGGCAGGAGCAGTACACACTGGAAGAAATCTACATGAAGTACTTCAAGGAGAGTTGAAGCATGCAGGGCTTTGGCGCCATTTTGAGAAAGGAACTGGCCGATCATTTCAGCAGCTACCGCTTCCTGATCCTGTTTGCCCTGATCGCCATGGTCAGCCTGGTTTCCACTTACATGGTGGGGCTCGATATCCGCCACAGCCTGGAGGGGGCCGCCAAGCCGCGCTTCGTCTTTCTGTTGCTTTTCACCGCGTCGGGAGTGGGCTTTTCACTGGTGCAGTTCGTGGCCTTTTTCGGACCCCTGATCGGCCTGATCCTCGGATTTGACGCCATCAACCGCGAGCGCAATGAGGGCACGCTCAGCAAGCTGCTGGCGCAGCCCATCTACCGGGACGCGGTGATCAACGCCAAGTTTACGGCGTCCGTTTTCATCATTGCGCTGATGTTGGTCTCCATCGTACTGGTCATTTCGGGGCTGGGTCTGATCGTCATCGGCGTGGTCCCCGGGCCCGAGGAAATCCTGAGGATCGCGGTTTACCTGTGCATCAGTATCGTCTATATTTCTCTCTGGCTGGCGGTGGCGATCCTGTTTTCGATTCTTTTCCGCAGCATTTCCACCTCGGCGCTGTCGATGCTGGCCGTCTGGATCTTCTTTACCTTTTTCGTTTCCATGGGGGCTTCCGCCATTGCCGGCGCACTGGTTTCGGGAAGCACCGCCGACAACCCGGTGGCCATCGTGAAAAGCGCGCACATCCAAAATGCGATCCTGCTGGCATCGCCCATGGAACTGTACAACGATGCGACTTCCACCATCATCGACCCCATGCGCAAAACCACCCGCAAACTACTGCAGGTGGGTGTCATGGAACAGATCTCCATGTCCCGCTTTTCGGGCCCCCTGCCGCTATCTGCGAGCATCCTGGTCGTCTGGCCCTACATCGTCATGCTGCTTGCGCTGATGCTGATCAGTTTCGGCATTTCCTACGCCGTGTTTATGCGCCAGGAGATCCGTTCGCTGTAGCGGCCCCAACGGAAATCCGCCGCACGGAAAATCGGCCGGCAGGATCTGCTTGACAAACCGGAGCGCCGTGCGCTATGTAGGCAATCTTACGACAGGTGCGCGGCGCGCAGCACCGGTGGTGCGGCCGGCCGCGATAAAAGGAAAGATGGTGCAAAGCCATCGCAAGCCCGTCATTGCTGTAAGCGGGGACGACCGCCGCGAAAAGCCACTGGGTTCACCGGGAAGGCGCGGCCAGTAGAAAGATCCGCGAGCCAGAAAGCCTGCCTGCCGTAATCGGCGGTGCCGTTTTTTTTAACCGACCGGCACCGGTCGCCCTCGGATCGCTCACTGGGAAGCATCCGTATCTTTTCATTCGTTGAGGCGTTTTTAACGGAGGGACGGATGCGGCATGGCTCCAGTGCTGTCCATAGCGCCACTTTCGACATCTGCAACTTCCCTGTCACTGCAAAACCTTTGTGGTATTTCCAGCCGCAAGGCGGCGCCTCATTTGCGGGTTGCACCCCCATCATTTCAAGGAGTATCTCCATGCTGACACCTGAAGACCGTCGCTTCGGCGCCCTCATCACGCACCTGATCGCCGGCCGCGACCTGGACCGCAGACAGACCCGGGAGGCTTTTAGCGGCATTTTGCAAAATACGGTGACCGAAATGCAGCAGGGCGCCTTTCTGGCGGCGCTGGCAGCCAAGGGCGAAACCCGGGCCGAGGTGGCCGGCGCCTGGGAGGCCATCTATGCACTGGATACCTGCAAAGTCCGTGTGCCGGCCGGACAGCCGCTGGTGGAAAACAGCGGCACCGGCATGGACACCTTTAAAACCTTCAATATCAGCACGGCGGCCGCTGTGGTTGCCGCGGCCGGCGGGATCCGCATGGCACGCCACGGTGCGCGGGCGATTACGTCGGTCTGCGGTACCGTGGACATGGCCGAAGCCCTGGGCGTGGACGTCGAGTGCAGCGCCGCACAGGTGGCCGGCAGCATCGAAAAGGCCGGCATCGGACTGTTCAACGGCATGAGCCCCCGTATCCATCCGCGTGCCCTGGGCCGCATTCTTTCGCAGATCGGTTTCGGGTCTACACTGAATATCGCGGCTTCGCTGGCCAATCCGGCGCTGCCCAGCCTGGGTGTGCGGGGCGTGTACAGCGCCGATATGATCCGACCGGTCGTCGAAGCCATGCAGGCCATCGGCTACCGGCGGGCGCTGGTGTGTTACGGCCGGATCGGCCGATCCGGACAGGGCATGGACGAAGCATCCGTGTGCGGCACCACCGATTGTGCCGAGCTCCTCCCGGACGGCGGTATCCGTCAGTTCAGACTGCGGCCGCAGGATGCGGGGCTCGCAGCGCACCGGCCCGACGATCTGGTGCCGGCAGCCTCCATCGATGTCGAGGCGAGGCGCCTGGTAGCGCTGATCAGCGGGCATGAGAACGGCGTCCGCCGGGATGCCGTGCTGTTGAACGCCGGCCTGATTTTCTATGTCGCCGGTGCGGCGCCGGACATTTCCGGCGGTGTCCGGCAGGCGGCCGCCGCCATAGACAGCGGCGGCGCCCGGGAGGTGCTCGCGAACTGGGTGCAATACCAGAACACGGATCCTGCTGTCGGGCTGGCAAAGCTGGCGCCGCTGATGCGGCCCTGAGGCCGTGGTCGTTCGAGGCTGAAAGCCGCCCGACGCGGAAAGGCGGGGGACATGGAACTTTATGTGATTAAATGTGGTGAAGATTACGTGCGCGTGAAGCCGGACCGGTATGTCATCTGTGGCCTGGACAAGGCCAGCGTCTTTCCCGCCGACCGGATCGGCACGGTCCAGGCGCACGTGCGGCGCATGCGGCGGGAGAGCCGCTTTGCGTCCGCCGTGATATACAGGCTGAAGATCACCGCAACACCGCTGGACGGCACACCGCCGCCGGCCGATGAAAGGTAGGTAGAGATGAAACTGGTACTGACCGGGTTGCAACGACTGGAATTCATACCCGCGGAAAAATCCGCGGCGACCGGCGAAGACGGCGACGTGATGCTGCAGGTCACCCACTGCGCTGTCTGTCGCACCGATGCCAAGATGTGGCGCGACGGGCATCGCGATCTGATCTTCCCGCGCGTTTTGGGCCACGAGCTGGTGGCCGCGGACGACAATGGGCAGCGCTTTGTGGTTTGGCCGGGCCGGGCCTGCGGCAGGTGCCACTACTGCCGCAGCGGCCGGGAAAACCTCTGCGAAAACATGCGCATCATGGGGTTTCACATCGACGGCGGGTTTTGCGACAGCGTTGCGGCGCCGCGCGAGAACCTGATACCAGTGCCCGCGGACCTGCCCGCGGCGGCCGCCTGTTTTGCCGAACCCACGGGCTGCGTATTCAATGCCATGGATATGCTCGATCTCGCTGATGGCGAAAAACTGATCATTTACGGCGGGGGTACGCTGGGGCTGATCGCCGCCATGGTTTGCCTGGAAAAGGGTGTGCGGCCGCTGGTGATCGAAAAAAACGCCCGCAAGGCGGCCCGGGCGGCCAGGTTTCTGGAGCAGTCCGGCATTGCCTGCGTGCCGGACACGCACATGGCGGACTTTGACGCCGCGCTTACGGCCTGTCCGGATCCGGCCGCCTTCTGCCGCGCGGTTGCCAAAGTGCGCAAGGGTGGCCGGCTGGCCTTTTTCAGCGGGCTTGACAAAAACGGGCACATCGAAACCAACCTGCTCAACCTGGTGCATTACAGGGAAGTGCGAATCTGCGGCGCGTACGGCCTGACCCGCAGCGACATGCATGCTGCGCTGGGGGTCATCGCCAGAAAAGCGCCGCTGTTCGAACACCTGGTCGAGCGCATCGTGGCGCCCGATGCGGCCGCAGACCTGATGCCGGCGGTGCTGTCGGGCGATTTTTTCAAGTTCATCATTCGTTTTGACGCGCCGCCGGAAGCGGCTGTCGGGGCGCGGCCCGGGCCGGCCCGGACTCAAGGCGGTAAAACGCCGCCGCAGAGCGTGGACGCGTCGCCGGCCGGCGATGGCCCGGATGCGGTCATCGAATCCATTCGCCCGCTGTCCAAAGACCTGCAGCCGGCGGCACAGGAAAAAATCGACAACAAGACCAAGCCGCTGGGCGCCCTGGGAAAATTAGAGGACCTGGCGCTGCAGATGTGCCTGATTCAAAACAGCCTCGCTCCGCAGGTCGCTGAAAAGGCCCTCTTCGTCTTTGCCGCCGACCACGGCGTGGCCGAAGAGGGCGTCTCCGCCTACCCGGCCGAGGTTACCGGCGAAATGGTCAAGAATTTTCTGGCCGGCGGCGCGGCCATCAACGTTTTGTGCCGTCACCACGGCATCGACATCCGTGTGGTGGACATGGGGGTCAATGCCGACTTCGAGCCCCACCCGCGGCTGGTGGATAAAAAAATCCGCCGCGGCACGCGCAATTTTGCGCTGCAGCCGGCCATGACCGCGCAGGAGGCCCGCCGCGCGCTTGGCGCCGGCATGGACGTTTTCTTTGATCGGCAGCGGACACGCCGGATCGCTATTCTGGGATTGGGGGACATGGGGATTGCCAACACGACCTCGTCTTCGGCCATCATCAGTGCGGTGACCGGGATTTCGGCGCTGCAGGCCACCGGCAGGGGCACCGGCATCGATGACCAGGGCCTGGCGCACAAGGCCGAAATCATTCAGAAAGCCCTGGACTTCCACCGGCCGGACCCCAAAGACGGGTTCGATGTGCTGCAGAAGGTGGGCGGGTTCGAAATCGCCGGCATCGCCGGGGCCGCCCTGGCGGCCGCCTCGCAGCAGGTGGCCGTGGTGCTGGACGGTGTGATCTCCACAGCCGCAGGCCTGATCGCCTACCTGATCAATCCGGATATCAAAGGCTACCTGATCGCCGGCCATCGTTCGGTGGAGGCCGCCCAGGCGGCTGCCCTGGCCCATATGGGGCTCGAGCCGGTGATCGATTTTGGCATGCGCCTGGGGGAGGGTACGGGGGCCGCCCTGACCATGGGCGTGGTCGATGCGGCCTGCCGCATCATGCGCGAAATGGCCTCTTTCGAATCCGCCGGGGTGTCCCAGAACCTGTAGTGCAGCGCATGCCGGGCCGCCGGCCGTTCACGGGGGGCGGAAAAGTGCACGCCGCCGTCGGCCCCGCGGAGCGGTTCAGAATTCTAAATTTTTCGGTGTGCGCGGAAAGGGAATCACGTCGCGGATGTTGGTGACGCCGGTGACCATCATCAGAAAACGCTCGAAACCCAGGCCGAAACCGGCGTGGGGTACGCTGCCGAAGCGGCGGATGTCCAGGTACCACCAGTAGTCCCGCTTGTCCAGGCCGGCTGCGGCCATGCGTTTTTCGATGACCTCCAGGCGCTCTTCGCGCTGGCTGCCGCCCACCAGTTCGCCTACCCGCGGCACCAGCAGGTCCATGGCCGCCACGGTGCGGCCGTCGTCGTTGGCACGCATGTAAAAGGGCTTGATCCCGCTTGGGTAGTCGTAAACGATGACCGGCTTTTTGAAGTGCTGCTCGCATAAAAAACGTTCATGTTCAGTCTGCAGGTCATTGCCGAAAGCCACCGGATATTCGAAGCGCCGGCCTGCTTTTTCCAGGATACGGACCGCCTCTGCGTAGGGCAGGCGCGTATAGGGTTCGTCGACGATACGTTCCAGGTCCGCCATCAGACGCCTGTCCACGAAACGCGCAAACAGCTCCAGGTCGGCGCGGCAGTGCTGCATGACATGGGCGGTGACCTTTTTCACCAGATCTTCGGCCAGGTCCATGTTCTCTTTCAAGTCGGCAAAGGCCACCTCCGGTTCGATCATCCAGAACTCGGCCGCATGGCGCGGTGTGTTGGAATTTTCCGCCCGGAAGGTGGGCCCGAAGGTGTACACGCTGCCCAGTGCACAGGCGAACAGCTCGGCCTCCAGTTGCCCGGAAACCGTCAGGTTGGCCGGCTTGCCGAAAAAATCGTCTTGGAAGCGGTCTGGCAGCGACCCCCCGCCGGTGACCTGCGGCGGCAGACTGGTGACGCGGAAAAGCTCTCCGGCGCCCTCGCAGTCGGATCCGGTGATGATGGGGGTGTGCAGGTAGTAAAATCCGCGCTGCCGGAAGTAGTGGTGAAAGGCGCAGGCGCTTTCGGAGCGGATGCGGAACAGCGCGCCGTACTTGTTTGTGCGCGGCCGCAGGTGGGCGATGCTGCGCAGAAATTCATCCGAGTGGCGCTTTTTCTGTAAGGGATAGGTCGTGGCATCGGCGGCGCCGATCAGTTCAAGTGTCGCGACCCGCAGCTCCCATTTCTGGCCTTTGCCCGGTGATTCCACCAGGGCGCCGCGCAGCGCCACAGCAGCGCCGGTGTTGATCTGTTTCAAGAGGGCGTAGGCGGCTGTATCTGCCCCGATAATCGCCTGCAGGTTTTTCAGGCACGAACCGTCGTTGATTTCGAGAAACGAGAACCCCTTGGCATCCCGACGGGTGCGCACCCATCCCTTGATCAGCACATCTTCACGGCCGCTGGGGGACTCCAGTGCCTTTTTGACGCGTATCCGCTGCATGCTGTTTCTCCCGTGTGGCGTAGGTGGATATTCTCAGGACCCGGGCCAGCGGCGCCCTCAGCGGTCCGCAACGGACACGCCCTTGTTTTTGGCATGAAAATGCCGGCGCATGCGTTCGCGAAGGGTTTTCGACTTGCTGTTGATTACGGTGTATCCGTAGCGGATGTTTTTTTCCAGCAGGTCCGGCGTGTTTTTCAGGTTGGACTTCAGTTTGACGCCGTTTGACGCGACCTTGCGGAGAAGGTCGATCTCCTTGCCGACGACCTTGCTGCGGCCCTGTTTGACTGCGTCCAGAAAAGCGCGACGGCTGCCCCTGCACGCGGCGTAGGTCACGGTGCGGCCCAGGTGCTTCAGGCTGTGGCCGTCGCTGCCGCCGGTGACGGCCTTGTTGAGGTTGAAGGCCAGCAGGGCGCAGCGCAGGTTCCACTTGGTGAGGTTGGAGGCGTTGATGGCCTCGACACCGTCTGCCTGCTGCAGGATGGCGTCCAGCCGCTTCCCGGGAAAGTAAAAGTTGCAGACCCCCGTAAAAGCGGCGCTGAAGGGATGCGCGAAAATGGTCAGCGACCTGTAGCCTTTGGCGCGTGCGATGATTTCCTCCATGGAAAGTGAGATGGAGTGCATCACCGATGGCCCCATAAAGGGCCGCACGTCCCGGGCGTAAAATTTCTGCAGGCTTTTGACGTCGTAAAAATAAATCAGGATGTGGCTGCCTTCGCTTGAGGTGACTTCGATGCCCGGGATGCTCAATACGTTTTTGCAGCGGCTGATCTCGACCGCTCCCGCAATTTCGTTGTGGTCGGTGATGGCCACCCCGATCCCCAGTTCGCGGGCACGGGCGGCGATTTCGTGAACATCGCTGCCGCCGTCGGAGTAGCGGGTGTGAAAATGCATGTCCACCACTGTTCGGTGGCGGGTCAGGTTTTCAAGATCGGGTTTCTGAAAAACGATACGGTTTCTGTGGTCCACGCCTGTTCCCTGTTCCCTGTGAGCTTCGTATGGTTCCCGGTTTAAAGTTGATGATTTCGTAAAAGAGTCCGGGCTTTGCGCTGGCGCAAGCTTTTTCGGAAGCGGTGCGCCGTTGCGCCGGATCTCGAGAACGTTGTCGCTTTGCTCTTTAAAACAGCCTATGATCGTTGATCCTCAACCGTACACCGTGCTTTCCGGCAAAAGGCTGGCAATCCGTCCGCAACCGACTTTTTGCGAATCTGTCGGAATCCGTCAAGTTTAAAGGCTGCTGCTGCTCCGGTCCTGCCGGCGGCTGCGGGTGACTGCCAAGAGTATTTTCGGCATTCCGGTCGATTCCTATAATAATACGTTTGTGACGGAAAAAAAGGGTTATTTTCGAAAGGCGGCTAAAAATGCGCCCAAGGCGGCGGCCAGCAGCACCAGGCCGAAAGTCGCATGCCGGCCCCGGCTGTAGAGGATGGCGCCGGCTATCAGCAGACCGCTGGCCGTAACGCTCCAGGCGAGACGGCGGAGCTGGCTCGTCAGGTGCTCCAGCAGCCGTCGCGTGGAGAGGTCGGGAACCGTGCGCACGGCCAGCATGCCATGTTCGGCGCGGCTCAGCACCCGGTCGACGCGTTTCGGCAGCGTGAAAATCTGCCGCCCCAGGGATTCGATGTCCCTGAGCCAGTCGCGCGCACTGCGCCGTAGCTCCTGCCGGGCAAAGCGCTCGGCATAGGGGATGGTGTTCGCCCAGGGGTCGAAATCGGGGTCGATGCGTGTGGCCAGCCCGGCCAGCATGGCCACCGCCCGCACCACGAACAGCATATCGGCCTGGAACTGAAAGGGCGCTTTCAAAATGACATCCCGGTATTCGTGCAGGAAATGGCGTGCCTCCCGGGCTGCCACCTGCCGGAACTGGCCGACGCGCACACCCCAGAAACGCTCGAAGAGCGCGGCGTGGGCTTCCTCGATGCGCTTCAGGTCGGCCCCTTCCAGCAGCACCCCGGCGTGCCGGTAGGCCTGCACGATCTTGGCGGCATCCTGTGTGCCGACGCCAATGGCATATTCCCGCAGGGCGGCGCGCAGCCGTTCAGGGATCTCGGCCACCATGCCGAAATCAACGAAGGCGATCTGGAAGGCGCGGCCCGAGAGTTCGGGTGCCTGGTCCGCGGCGACGTGCGGCGCCTGCTTGCCCGTGCCTGCGTCTACAGGCGGCAGTGGTTTGACAAACAGGTTGCCGGGATGCGGATCCACATGCACGAACCAGGTTTCAAAGACCTGCCGCATATAGATGCGGTAGAGTGTGCGCGCAACGTCGCTGCGGCAAATGCCGGCCTGTTCGACGGCATCGGTGTCCGTGATGCGGATGCTGGTTACATCTTCCAGCGCCAGCACCTGCCTGGTGCTGTATTTCCAGTAGACCCGCGGGATGTAGACCGCGGCCGTATGGACGAAGTCCCGGGCCAGGTGTTCGGCATGGCGGCCTTCGGCGAGCATATCCAGTTCCCGGCGGGTGACGCTCTGGAATTCATCCAGCAGCCAGTCCAGGTCGACACGTGTGCGCACCGGTTTGTAGAGCTTCAGCCACCTGAAAGCCCGCGCGATGGCCTTGAGATCGGTTTCCACGTACTGTTCGATGCCCGGCCGCAGAACCTTTAAAACCAGCTGTGTGCCGTCCGTGGTGCGGGCCAGGTGCGCCTGGGCCAGCGATGCTGAACCGATGGCCCGGGGCGACAGCCACGTAAACTGCCGCTCCAGCGGCGTGCCGAATGACTGTTTGATACGGGCCACGATCCGCTCCAGCGGCACGGGAGGCACCTCGTCCTGCAGGCCGGCGAGCTCTTCGATAACAGCCGCCGGCAGGATATCGAAGCGCACACTTAAAAACTGCCCCAGTTTGATGAGCACACCCCCCATTTCCAGGGCCAGACGGCGGTAGCGCCGCGCAATGCGGCGCCAGCGGCCCAGCGGCTTCGGGCGCAGCCAGCGCAGCAGGGGCAGGGCCATAATCAAGTCCCACCAGATGAAATGGACAAACACGCGTGCGAAGAAGCACCGGATTTTCCGGTAGCGGGCATTGATCGCGGCCAAAGACACCGGGGTGTCGCCGGCCGGGCATGGCGGGACGGGCACCGAATCGTTTGTTTGCGCATGCTCGGGGTTGGTCACGGCCGGAATCCACCATGCAGGGATGCGGGTTATGGCAAGGGTGCGGGCTGCAATTGGCCTGTTATAAGCATAGCGTCCGTCCGTCGGGCTGTCAAATGCACGCTGCGGCGCACAGGCTGTATTTTCGGTGCAACACCGCTTTTCATATCGCTTTGAAACACCTGCTGTCGGCAAGAGCGACAGGCGCGGAGCCTGCCATGGCCGGCCGACAGCTCTTGACACACCGGGAACGATTGTCTATGCTCGATTTTCCCGGTTGACCTGTCAACCGCAAGTGGCCCCCAAACTCCGAGTGCTGAAAGGACAGTTGCATATTGCCTACAACGCATGCGAATTCACGGCCCTTTCGCAGGATCAGCCGCCGCTGTTTCCTCAAGACGGGCGCCGGCGCCGCCTGCTGCCTGCTGGGTGCATCACCGGCCCTGGCGGCCTTGCGCCCGACCCTGCCCGGCACGCGGCATCTCTCCTTATACAATGTGCACACCGGCGAGAAGCTGCAGGTGCGTTACTGCCGCCGGGGCCGGTACCTCGAAGACGCCCTGTCCGAGATCAACCACGTGCTGCGGGACTACCGTACCGGGGAGGTCAGGGCCATCGATCCGAACCTGTTGGACTGCCTCTGCCGGTTGTCCGGCAAGAGCGGGCATGACTGCACCTTCCACGTCATTTCGGGATACCGTTCACCGGCCACCAATGCCATGCTTCGAAAAAGGAGCCGGCACGTGGCCCGCAACAGCTACCACATGTACGGCCGGGCCATCGACATTTACCTGCCGCACTGTCCGCTGGACAAACTGCGGCGGCTGGCACTCAGCCTGCGTGCCGGCGGGGTCGGCTACTATCCGAAATCCGGTTTTGTGCACATCGACACCGGTCCGCTGCGCCACTGGTAGGCAGGGTCCGTCTATCCGGCAGGGGGTTTTGCCAGCAGCGCTTTTTCCAGCAGGCGGTCACGCCCGTAGATGTCGGGTCTGAAGTGCAGCTTTGCGCTCGTGTCCACCCAGGCGGTCCGGTAGAGCAGGTGAATGTGGATCGGCTTTTTCAGCACGACGACCCGGCGCTGCCCGCTGGCGAGGCATGCGTTGATTTTGGCCCTGTCCCACCCCGCATTGTACTTCAGCAGTTCGACGGCCAGCGTTACAGGCCGCTGGACGCGGATGCATCCCGAACTGAAATCCCGCTGAAAGTGCGCAAAAAGTTCGCGGTGCGGCGTATCGTGCAGGTACACCGAAAAACGGTTGGGGAACATGAACTTTATGCGGCCCAGGGCGTTCTGGGGGCCGGGATCCTGCCGCATCCGGTAGGGGAAGCGATGCCCTTTAAGGCGCTTCCAGTCGATGGTATGCGCATCGATCTCGCGTGCATCGGCGCGCCAGTTTTCAAAAATGCGGATGCCCTGTTTTTGCAGATAAAGCGGATCTGCCAGAACCTTGGGAAGAATGTCTTTACTGGCCAGGCGGCGGGGAACGTTCCAGTACGGATTGAATACCAGGTATTTGATCTTGCTACTGAAAACCGGTGTGCGCCGGTAGGATCGGCCCACGACAATACGCATACCGAGAAGCGCTTGTCCGCGCTCAACAAGTTCCAGATGAAAATCGGCGATATCGACCAGGATGTGACGGCGGCCGAGATCCCGTGGAGTCCAGCGCCAGCGTTCGAGATTGATGACGATCTGCCGGATGCGGTTTTTTAAGGGGACGTTCAGCGCCCGCAGGGTGTCGGGCCCCAGGAGACCGTCCGGTTTCAGATGGTTGCGCTGCTGATAGGCGATCAGCGCGCTTTCCAGCGGGGCATCGAAACATTCGTTGGCCGGGTCTGCCCGGCCGGGTGCCAGATCGCCGCTTGATGCCAGCCGTCGGCGCAGCAGCAGGACCCGTGCGTCGCAGTCGTTTCGGCCGAGGCGCGTTCCCGCCGGCAGCGTCGGCCAACCCCCGATCGCGGCCAGTCGCCGGTAGTGCTGCAGCGCTTTTCTCAGGCGCGTGTAGCCGGGTTGCGGCGGTGCCAGCTGCCGCAGACCGGCGGCAATGCTGCCCGACTGCAGTGCGGCGCTCAGGGTGGTTCCCAGATCAATGGATGGGCTGAAGGCCAGCCACTGCGGGTCGTAGGTCTCGGGATTGACACGGCCGGCCGT
>Ga0114931_10000726_pt1 | contig 40975 bp, 31 predicted proteins | sample 2SBtaG_FD_89579 | JGI IMG/M metagenome (GOLD analysis project Ga0114931, IMG submission 89579) | Deep subsurface microbial communities from Kolumbo volcano to uncover new lineages of life (NeLLi) - 2SBTROV14_V59a metaG | ecosystem: Environmental > Aquatic > Marine > Volcanic | place: Kolumbo... | reverse complement strand
CTACTTCTCCAGCAACAGGATCCACTCGTTGGTCGTGCTCAGCCCGACCGGGTGGTGGTGCAGGACCTTCAGCGATCGGCGGTGCACGTAGGCGAGCACGTCTTCGCTGGTGACATTGCGGAAATGCTGATGCCCGGCGCGTCGCGCCCGGTCGGCGGCGGCAACTTGCTCGGCCTGGCGCAACATCGCAAACGGTGTCGTCTCGACGATGAGAAGTTGACCGCCCGGTTTCAGCACATAGGCCATGCGGGCGATCGCCTCGTCGAGGTCGATGACGTGGTTGAGCGAGCGCAAACACAACAGACGATCGTAGCTCGCCGGGGCGCCGCGATATTCTTCGATCCCACCTCGGATGAATCGCCCCTCGGGCAGAATCGCGCGCCACTCGTCCAGGCTCGGCTCGTCGGGATCGAGGCCGGTGTACGACATGCTGCCGGCGCGCACCAGAGGAACGATCTCGTCGCGATAGAGCTGCTCGCCACAGCCGACGTCGAACACACGCCCGCGCAGGTGAACGACGTAGTCGGCAATCCACGATTCCTCCGCCGCAAACGGTTGCCCAGCGACGACCCGAAAGCGCCGCGCGCAGCCATCCCGGTTGGCGCAGGCATCGCACGTCGGGTCGGGCAGAACCCGCCGCATCCCTTCGCGGAAATCGTCCAGGACTCCGGCCGCGGCGCGGTCGACGAAGATGTGGCTCCACTCGTCTTTGATGCGCGCGATCTCGTGCGGTTCGAAATCGCCGGTGTCGGTGACGTAGCCGACCAGATTATCCGCGTCGTCGCCAACCAGCCACAACGACCGCTCGGTGTCCTCGTCCACACGGTACGCAGTGCAGGCGTCGGCGGTATGGTGGAACGGCACCGTCGCTCCGCTGCGCACGAAGTTGAACGAATTCGATCGCGTTCGCCGCGCCAACGCCTCACTGCGCGCCGCGATCTCCTCGCCGACACCGAGACAACTGGCACGCGGGACGGCACCGACAAAGGTAAAGCCCGGCAGCGGGATCGTCATGCAAGACGCCGGCTCCGCCGCCTCGGCCATCCCCTCGAACGCCAGCAGCGGCCTGCCGGCGTCATCGTTCCAGTGGTGCAGGGCTGCGGCCGCCTCGCGCTGCCCAATCCCGCCATCGGTTTCGTCGTTGAGGGCAATCTGGACCTCCGCCGAACCAATGTCACGCGCCAGTTGCTCGATCTCGCGCGCCGCGCCGTCCGCCGGCCGGCCGCGCAAGGTCAGGCCCACATCGACATCGCACCTACCGTCGCCCTCGCTCAGCCAATCCCTCAACCCGGTGATGATCTTGGCATAGGCACCCGGCACCGACACCGCCGCGTCGTGGGTTTCGCCGCAACCGAAGACCTGCACACGGAGATACGCCAAGCCGGCTCGCCTCAGCTTGTCGCGAACCTGCGCGGAACCGAGTGCGACACCGGTCGTGACCACCCCGGGCTGACACCCGTCGGCGCGGATCGTCGCCAGCAGGCGCAGGACGTCGGAGCGCAGGAAGGGCTCGCCACCGACGAGAAGAACCAATCGCCCTTCGCGATCCGAAATCGCAACCAGCCGCCGGTGCAGCGCAGTTCCGTCCGCGGCCGCCGGCGACACGGCGGCATCGATCGGACAGGCGGCACACCCGTAAACACAGGATGCGCCGGTCCAGACGAGAAGCGAGTCAGCGCTGGGACGCATGCTTCAACGCGCCGCGGCCAACGAGGAAAAATAGGACCACGCGCAAAACTGTGCCACAGGGCGCCGCGCAAAGTCCAGAGTACTGATACAGCCCACCAGGTGGCGACATCCTCCGCTATCGTGATCGACGGACCCGCCCCACAAGGCCGACGGACCAGTGGGTCGGCATCTCTTTCTGAGGTTTGACGCGCCCAGCCGCGCCGGTTAACCCAGTCGTCATGCGCAGCATCCAGCAGTGTACCTCCTCGACGGTTACCGCGACGCTTACTCTGGCCCTCGTCATCGGAGTTCTTTGCGACTCATCCTTCGCCACGGCGAACGATCCCGCCAACGTGATCCCGCCCGGCCAAGAAGAGATTCTCGCTGAGATGCTGGGCAAGGGCGCGACGTTGCCCGGGGGCTGCTCCTTCGCCGATGGTCGGATCCAACACACGGTCATCGAGGCTACGTACGTCTGCCCGAGCGGCGACGTCGTCGTCGAGCTCTCCCACCCGGATGTCGCGCCGCCGAGCTCACAAACCACGGATCGCTTCGCGCTCACCGTCACCAGGGGCGCGGCGCCGGATGGACTCACCGAGGCCCTGCTCGCCAGCATTCGGGCCGGCGAAGGCGCGTTCGAGTGGTTGCACATCGCACCAGAGGCCAGCGCTGAAACCGCGTCCCTGGCGTGGCTGATCGGCGCGGCGCTGGTACTCGTCGTCGCCCTCACATGGGTGCTTCGGCGCCGCATCTCGAGGCATTAACAGCGCGCGAATGGGAGCGCCCCGCAGCCACCGCGCCACCAGCGAATCCCGCGTCCGACCAAGCTCGCCACTCTATCTCGTGGCCCTGTGCGCGATCCTCGGCGCCGCCCTGCTGGCACACTTGCGGGTCGCCGGCACCTCGCCGGTCGTATGGATGGACACGTTCAACGACCAGGTCGAAGTACGGCGCTGCATCGAGGACGACGCCTGCACACTCACCGGCGTCCAGACATCGATTCGCGGACTCTACGCCGCGGTCTCTTGGCTCGACCTGCGAACCCTCGCAGCCTGGAGTGGCGCGAGCCTCGACCAGGTCCATCTGACCGTCATCCTGCTCAACGCGCTCGCCGTCGTCCTCGTATTCCATCTGGCATCGCTCCTCGGCGGCGGCATCGCGGGTTCACTCGCCGCGCTGTTTTTCATCGCGCGGCTCGACGACCTCGTTCCGATGACAGCGCTGCACAACAGCGTTCTCCTCTTCGCCCTCGGCGCGGTATTGGTCATCGCCTGCACGGCGCTGGCCCTGCGACCGGGGATCGCGTCGGTGACCCTCGCCGCGCTGGTCGCCGCGATCATGGCCAACACCCATCTCGTCTGCCTGGTCACCGGCGTCTCGGTAGTCGCCCTGGCGCTGACCGCACCGCGCCACAGGCTGCCGCTCGCCGCGCTCGGCGGCGGCGTGTTCGCGCTCGCGACGATCGCGATCGCCCCGACCGGTTGGCTGGAAAACGCGATCGCCCTGCTCCAATCTCCCGGCGCCCGGACGACGGCCACGATCGCCGGAGTCGACACTTCGACGATGGGCGGGGCGCTGTTTGGGGTGGTCGCCTGGGCAGCGGCTCTCGGCGCGCGATCGCCCGCGTGGAAGATCTACCGGCGACGGGTGGACGGCGCGGTCGCAGTAGTAGCGCCGCTGTTGATCGTCTTTCTCGGCGCTTCCCTTCTCGGCACGCCGGCCGAGGCGAAGTATCTGTTCCACATCAAAGCCGCGGTCGCCCTCGCCGCCGCGCTGCCGATCGCCGCTGCGCTTACCGCCGCGGCCCGAGCCCTCGGCGCCGCTCGTGCCCTGCCGCTCGTCGAAGCGCTCGCACCGTTCGTCGCGACCATTGCAATCGCGCTGCCCGGTGTCGCCCTCTCCGGGAACGCCGTGGCAGCGGCACAGCACCAGACGCCCACGGTCGGCGACCTCGTGAAGACCGTGCAGATTCTCGGCGGCGAGCTCGGTTGGAGCCCGACCCAGCTGCTGCGCCAGCTCAAGTCACCAAGTGGCAACGCGGTTCTGACGGGAGCCCTGCAGTTGGCCGGCCACCAGCCGCGGACTGCGGCGGGCGACAGCGACGCTCGTACGACCGCCTTCCTGTTGGTGCTGAGATCCAGCGATCTACCGCGAGCTGTTCCATCCACCTGGCGGATTCTGCGCCGTTCGACGAACGCGGCGACCGTCCTCGTCCTGGCCCGATCACCAATCGATTGGAGCGACTTCGAGGTCTGCACGAGTACCGGGGCGGGAGCGCAACAGTGCCGCCGCGGCGAGTGGCAGTACAGCGAAGTAACGGGAATCTACGTGTCCGGCATGCCACCGGGCGGCAGCGGCTGGCGCGGCGAGCTTCGCCTGCGACTGCGCATGTACTCGGCCGAGAAGCACGCGCCGGCCGTACTGTTTCTACCGCGCAGCCCCCTGGAGTGCGGCGGCTCGGTCCTATCCGCCAGCGAGGGCTCACTCGAAGTCGACTCGTCACGGCGCCTGGCGACACTCGACCAGCGACGGACTACCGCACACACGCCATCGACAATCGAGATCGCGTGGAACGTCGGCTCACGTGTGTGCGCCGCGAGCTCCTACGCAGGCCTGCCGCCATTCTTCATTGAGGGTGACCGCGCCAGCGTCGGTCCCCTCGTCGCGGCACTGCGAGCGAAGCGAGGTGGGCTGTAGTGCGCCGATCCAGGATTCTAGTGATCATGACGCTGGCGTCAGCTTTGCTCGGCGGACTCCCGCCCGGCGCCGCGATCGCGCTAACCGTGGCCGATTCTCTCGCTGGCTATCTGCGGCCTCTATGCCTGACGCCAGAGGCCGGACGAACCTTACAGAACCTCATGGACACGGGGACCCTGCGCAAACCTCTTGCCGACGGCTCCAGCATCAGTGGCGGCGCAATCCGTCCGCACAGTATCGAGATCTCGGTGCGTGACACGGGTGGGCATTCGCACCGTCTAGCTCTGGCACTCCCCGGAAGCTCGCTGAGCGGCCCTCGTATCGGCGCCGGCAATCGCTTCACCTTCCACCTCGCTGCCGACAGCGACGCACCGAGCGCGGCGGCGACCGACTCACTGCTGGAACTCGCCAAGATCATCGACGAGGCGATCCCGGAGACCGCCTTGGTGCGATGCGCGAACGAAGCCGCGCCGCGCACGGACCGTCGCTTCCCGGTCGCGTGGATTCTGGTGGGCGCCATTCTACAACTCTGCGTTCTGGTGGCCGCCACTTCCTACGGGCTGAACGCAATCCGCGCGGGCACGCAATGACTGCTGCGCAGGCAAACAGGCCGTGGCGAGCCAGCATCGCTCAGTCCGCTGCGTCCTCGATCCAGTAAAAGGCAAGATGCTGCCGCCTGGTCGCCGGCCGGCAGTACCTGGCGGCGAGCGCGCCGACGTAGATACTACAGTCGAGAAAGGGAGCCGCCCGTTGCGTGCTTTCGTAGAGCATCGGCCCCGCTCGCGATCGCTCGATCTCGCGGCATTGTTCGCGCGCGAACGGATACACGTCCTGCTCGAGGCAGGGCAGGCCGGAGAAGAACAAACAGCGACCCGGAGCGCACGCCGTCCGCTCGGGATGCTCCAGGTAGTCGGTGAGGCCGACCAGTCGAGGGCGACGCGCAGCATCCGGCAGGGCGGCGCGAATCATCTCGTACTTGTGGAACAACTCGATCGTCGAGTGCGTCTCGCGCCGCAGCAGCTCGTCGTCGGGAACGATCACCAGCTCGACGCGCGGCGGCATCGCGGCCAGCGCCGCGCCGAAGAACTCGTGTTCGCGGACCTCGAGATAGCGGCTGGCCAGGCGCTGGCGCAGGATCATCGGCTGAGCGGCGAAGTAGACGACGAACGCCGCGGCGACGAGGCGGACGAATTTGCTCCGGGCGGACGACATGAGGGAGATCCCATACGCGGAGAAGGGCAGGATGAGGATCAGCCAGCTCGTGAATACGCGCGCCGCGCCGTGTCCCGAGCCGCCGGCGATGGGCAGGACCAGTGCCGGGATCCACGGCAGCAGGGATAGCGCGCCCCAGAGAAAGCCGCGGTACCGGAAGATTCCAAGGTTGGCCGCGACCAGCACCGGAAGCGAGACAAAGGGGTTGAGAACGATGCTCTCGACGACCATGGCGACCCCCCGTCGCAGCCAGATCGGGTTCTGAAAGGTCAGCCCGGACGTACCCGCCTCGTACCCATAGATCGCCACCAGCAAAGCTCCGAACAGCGCCGGCACCAACAGCGTGCGCGGTCGCAGCCCGGTGCGGCGCGCGAACAGCACCGCAGCCGGCGGGATCAGGAACAACGCGTTCTCGTAGCGAACCTGGGTCAGTAGGGCGAGGCCTGAAAACGCCGCCAGGTAACGCAGCCGGCGAAGCCGATCGCTCTCTTCCGGCCAATCGTCCCAGGTCAGCAAAGCGGTTGCGGCCGCCGCCAGGAAGATCGAGAAGATCGCCAGCGAGTCCGAGGCGGAGAACAAGATGTGCAGCGGGCAGACCGCGAACAAGAACGCCGCGACGGTGGCGATCCGCGAATCCGACGAGAGGTTGCGGCACATCAGGTACACCAGCGGGATCGTCAGCGTTCCGGCGATCTGGTCGAAGAAGATCGCGTGCTCGATGTCGCGCGAGGTCAGCTGGTAGAAGATCGAGTAGAACTGGGCCGTGCCGAAGTGGCCCGCGTACCCGTACAACAACCGGCTGTACGGGATGCCACCGAAATCGACCAGGTTGGGGACCGCCAAGCCGAAGCGCAGGACTGCCGCGAGCACCGTCAGGCCGGCCGCGGTGACGATCGCCGACGGCGAGGCGAGTGCGCGCCGCCGCCCGGCCAAGCGAAAGCCCACGGCGGCCAGGCCTGCGGCCAGGAACACCACGACGTTGATTCGGACGACCAGCAACCACAGCGGGGCGTCGTCGACGCCTCGGCCGAAGAGTAGATCCAGCGCCCGCACGGCGTCGTAGATGCACCCGTGCGGGATCTCAGCTAACAACGCCGCCCCCGTGGTCGCGGCGCCTTCCCCGTCTGGCCGGGGCAATTCCGTCATCGAGCAAAGGCAGCCGGCCCTCGTCGACGTTCCGCAGTTCGCGCCAGGTCACGACTGGCATCAGACCACGCCCGGCCACCAACATGCCACTGTGTCATTCGAGGAGCACCGTCGTGAGCAACCGATCCGACACGAGAGCCGGCATGGATATCCCTTTCCCCGCGCAGCCAAGTGTGGCACGCGTGCACAGTGTGGCACGCGTGCACGATGACAGACGCCCGGGAAACCTCATCGAGCCAGAGGATGAGAGTGCGCGCGCTGTCATGCCTGTGGCTGCTGGCGCTGATGGTCGCGACGGCTCACGCTCAATCCGCGCCGCAGGGCGGCGCCGCGATCACTCCGGAGTTCGCCAAGAGCCTCTTCGACAAGATCGCGCCCCTGCAGGAGAACGACGGCTGCCGCCTCGCCGATTTCAGCACCAGCCGGTTCAGCGTCAGCATTGGCCTGCGCACGGCGAGCGCTGAGCTGCGCCAACTCCAACTCGGCACTGCCGCGGGCACTGCCACGACCGGCGGCCCGCGCGAGCGCCGCATCGGCAGCTGGGTTCTGACCGTACCGGCCGAGTCCGAGAGCGACTGTGCCGCGACCGTCGCCGCGATCGCAGCCCAACTCGCAATGGTTTCCGCGCCGAGCGAACAACCCTGGAAGGCCGGCCGCTGGACCTCGGTGCGACAAAACTACGACCTGATCGCGGCGCAGTTCTTGTTGCTGGCACTGTGGACCGTCGCCATCCTCTACCGCCAGGCCCGCGCCAGCAACGCGCCACGCGCTCCCATCGCTGCGCTAACGGCAATCTGGGGTGCCGGGCTCGCACTGCGCCTGACCGTGTCACCACGTGAGTTTCTGCACGAGTACTACCACATCGCCGAGACCCTGCTGGCGAATCTGCGCGGCCAGGCGGGCCCCGTCTACGGCGATGCCGGGCCGGCACTCTACCAATTGGCGGCGGCCGCTGTCGGCCGCCCCGACCACGCGGCGGTCATCTTCGCCACCAACGCCGTTCTCGCCTCGCTCGCGATTCCCGCCCTGGCGCTGCTCGATCTGGCGGTCTACGGCCGCTGGTCGCGCGCCCTGTGCGGCGCCGCGCTACTCTGCGTCTTGCCGCAACACCTGCGCTTTTCGGCGAGCGAGGTTCTTTTCGTCCCAGCCGTCACTCTCGCCCTGTGGGCGATGGCCCTCGCCGTGCTGTATCTGCGCAGCGGCAAACTCGGCGACGCGCTGTGTGCGGCAATTGCAATGTCGGTGGCCATCCAGACGCGGCCCGAGATGACATTCCTCCCCTTCACCCTGCTGGCATTGGTCCTGCTGACCCAGCCGCGCTCGCTGCGCGCGCTGCTCGACTGGCGCGTGTTGGCGGCACTGGCACTCCTGACGGCGCTACTGATTCCCCGCTTCTTCGAGCTGTCGCAGATCCTGCACAGCCAGCAGATCCCACCACACACGGCGCCGACCTGGAATCGACTCTGGCACAGCGCAGTACTATTCCAGAAGCGGGTCACCCCGGCGCCGTACTGGGTACTGCTCGGCGCCGGGACGCTCTGGGCGTTGCGGCGATCGCCCGGCCTGATCCTCTGGACCGCCGCGGTCGTCATCGGGTACTGCGGGTTTTCGCTGGCCTCGGGCGACAACCCGCCCTACGACATCCGCTCGCAACTCTTGCCCAACAGCCTGACCGCCCTGCTCGCGGCAGGCGCCGCGCCACTGTGGATGGCGCTCTGGGGAAGCAAAAGAAGTGGCGCGATCGGCGTCGGCTCGGCTCTACTGGTCGCAGTCGCCATCGGAATGGTCGCGCCGTCGCGCGGCTTCATCACCGGGATCGGCGACCAGCAACTCGAATGGCATTTCCTCGAGCGCGCCGTGCCCAACCTGCCGGACCACGCCACACTGCTGACTTCGACGGCGATCGGTGACGACCTCGACGCCTTCCCCGAAGTTCTGCTGCAAGCATCACACAAGAGCTATCGCCTCGTCGATCTCCACCAGGCCGTCGCCGGCGACACCGCCTGGCCCGATGCCGGTGATCGGGTTCTGCTGTTCTACCAGGGAATGTTCTGCTACTTCGCCTTCCACGACCAACCCGCGCCAGTGCCGATGACCGCACCCTGCCTCGAAGTACACCGCCGCTACCGCAGCCGGCCGCTCCGCGTAACCGAGCTCGACACCACCGGCTTCTCGGCGTTGCGCTATGCGGATCCGCCGTACGCGATCGGGTTCTACCTACTCGAGCCGATGCGCTGAAATCGGCGCCCGAGCCCGGCCACCGGACCATTCGAGCTCATCCGGCCATTGGACCCGACGCATGACTCCGCTAGCTTGGACGGAAGCAAGGGACGCGGACGAGCCTTGCGTACGATCGCAAGCCTCTTGCAGGAGGGAAACCAATGAGCCGCATATTCGGGGACATCCGGCAGAACGGCTACGTCGTGCGAAACATCGAGGCGGCTATGCAGCACTGGACCGAGGTACTTGGCGTCGGCCCGTTCTTCTATATCGAGAGAGCACCGATTGAGCAGTTCCGCTATGGCGGCGCATCGTCCAACCTGGACGTCAGCATCGCCCTGACCAACTCGGGCCCGCTGCAGATCGAGTTGATCCGGCAACGCAACGACGCACCGTCGATGTACCGGGATTTTCTCGATGCCGGGCACGAGGGATTGCAGCACGTCGCCTACTGGAGCACCGACTTCGACGCCGATCTCGAGCGCGCGACGGGGCTCGGCTACGAAGTCGGACAGTCTGGCCAGGTCGGCGGCCACAACGGTCGGTTCGTCTACTTTGCAACCGAAGCACACCCCGGGACGGTCGTCGAATTATCGGAGATCAGTGGTCCGAAGGGGAAGCTCTTCGAACTGATCGCCAACACTGCGCGCGACTGGGACGGAAGCGAGCCAATCCGCGTGATCAAAACCTGAGACCTCCCCACAGCACCTGACCGGAACCAGAACAGCGAGCAACGCCCATGGCCGACAGCGCACGCGAGATCGAGAACCTCCTCTACACCTATGCCGAGCGAATCGATGCCGGCGATCTGGAAGGCGTAGCCAACCTCTTCGCCCACGGCCGCATCCAATCGGGACCGAGCTCGCCAGCCCAGGTAACCTTCGAAGGTCGCGAGCAGGTCCTCGGTATGTACCAGGCCGCCACCCGGATCTACGAGGACGGAACTCCGCGAACCCGGCATGTTACCACCAACGCCATCATCGAGGTCGATTTCGGTGCCGACACCGGCTCGGCGCGCAGCTACTACACGGTATTCCAGAAAACCGACTCCCTGCCGCTGCAGGCGATCATCTGCGGCCACTACCACGACACGTTCCACCGCATCGACGATTGTTGGTGGTTCGACACACGCGTCATGTTCATCGACCTGGTCGGCGACCTCAGCCACCACCTCCTCTACGAATTGCCTTGACATCGCCATGCACGATACATACGACTTTATGCATGCGGACGACGGTCGATATCGACGATGACATCTTGACCGCCGCCAGGAACCGGGCGAGGCAGCGTCGAACGACCCTCACGCGGGTAATCGAGGAGGCGCTGGCGGCTGCCCTGGCCGATCGGCCTGCCGGCGAGAAGCCCTTCCAGTTGCGCTGGACACCGCACGACGGGAGGCTTCGGGCCGGGGTCGATCTGTCGGATCGCGACTCCCTGATCGACGCGATGGAGGGCCGCCGTTGATTGCGGTCGACACTAACGTACTGGTCTATGCAGACCGCACCGATTCGCCCAAACACGCCCTGGCCATAGCGAGACTGACGGAACTGGCTGAGGGCCGCGAAGCGTGGGCGCTGCCGGTGTTCTGCATCGGCGAGTTCGTCCGCGTCGTCTCGCACCCCCGGGTGTTCGACCCCCCGACACCCGCAATCGAGGCTGTAGCTGCGGTAGCGGCACTGCTGGAGAGCCCGTCGCTCCGCTTGCTCTCTCCCGGACCGCGGTATTGGTCGATCTTCGCGGACCTGATCCGAGAGGGCGACGTTTCTGGAAATCTGGTGTTCGACGCGCAGATCGCGGCGCTATGCCTGGAACACGGCGCTCGCACGCTGCTCACAGAAGATCGCGATTACCACCGCTTTACGCGGATCACAGTGCAGCCTTTGGCAACGTGACCTCGACGCGCCGACTCGCGCGGCTGTGCATCTGGGCTCTCGTTCTGGCAGCATCCGCTCGGGCGGGCGCAACTGATCTGCCTGCACGAAACAGCCATCAACCGCCGCCCGCAGCGAGCGCCTCCGGCGTCGCCATCTCGCCCGAAGTGGCGCGATCTCTGTTCGACAGCATCCGCGTCCTGCATGCCAGCGACGGTTGCCGGCTGGCGCAGTTCAATACCGAGCGACACTTCATCGACGTCGGCCTGATCGCCGCGACCGGTGCACCCTACGGCTTCGCGATAACCGCCGTGGGCAGCGGATTCGGCGGTAGCACATGGACCCTGAGCGCCGGGCCCGAGGTCACCGCTCAGTGCGGTGAGACTCTCGCCGCCGTGCGGCAGATCCTCGCCGAAGCGGAGCCGCCGATGTCGACGGGCGCCGTCTGGGCTGTGGGGCGCTGGCGGAATTTGCGGGGAACCTACGGGATCCTCGCCGCGTCTTTCGTACTACTCCTTTTCGGGTCGATCTGGATCGCGATCCGCGAGGTGCGGTCGACTCGACCACCGGCGCCCGCGGTCCTCGCGCTGCTGTCGGTATCGCTCGCCGCTCTCGCCTTGCGCGGCTGGCTGTCGCCACACACCTTTCTGCACGAGTACTACCACATCGCCGAAACCATCAGCGCGTACCTCGCGGGAAGTGGCCCGCTCACCTACGGCAAGACAGGGCCGGCGATGTTCCGCCTGGCCGCCGCCGTGTTCGGTCGGCCTTTCGACGTCGGCATCATCTTCTGGACCAACGCGGTCCTCGCCTCGCTGGCGGTTCCGGCGGCGGCGGCAGTATCGCTCTCCGTCACCGGGCGCTGGTCGCACGCCCTGGCGACCGCGGTTCTCCTCTGCATCCTGCCGCACCACCTCCGCTTCTCCGCCTCCGAGGTTCTCTTCGTCCAGTCGATCACCTTCGCCATGTGGTCGCTTGCGTTGTTCGCGCTCTACCTGCGCACGCGCCGTCTCTTCGACGCGCTGATCGGAGTCCTGGCACTGTCGCTAGCGATGCAGAGCCGCCCCGAGATGCTCATCTTGCCGGGGCTCCTGGTGGCCTTTGCGGTCCTGGTCGAACCGAAATCGTGGCGCGTCCTCTTCGCCTGGCGCACGCTCCTGGCGCTGGCGGTTCTCGGCCTGTTGCTGACTCCGCGCCTGCTCGAGCTGCCGCAGGCTCTCCACGGCGGCCCGATCCCGCACCTCCCCGAGTGGGACCGCTACTCGAGGGCCCTGGCCCTGCTGCAGGATCGCGTAACGCCCTGGCCCTACAGAGTCATGCTCGCGGTGGGATCGCTGTGGACCTTGTGGCGTAGGCCCGGCCTGCTCGCCTGGGTCGCCCTGGTCTTCTTCGGCTATACCGTCTCGTCGCTGGCCCTGTTCGACAACCCACAGTACAACCTGCGCGCCCAACTCCTGCCGACGAGTTTCACCGTGCTCATCGCCGCCGGGACAGCCACCGCGTGGCTGGACCTATTCGGAAGACGACGGGTCGCTCTGGCCGTTGGCACCGCACTGCTCGCCACGCTCGCCGTCTCGGTAACCGCCGCATCGCGCGGCTTCGTCACCGAGCTGCGCGACCAGCAATTGGAGTTCGCCTTCCTCGACCGCACCGTGCCACAGCTACCGAAGCGCGCCACCCTGCTCACCGCAGCCGAGGTCGGCGGCCGGCGCCTGAACGCGTTCCCCGAGTTTCTCCTCCAGCGCGACGGCAAGAGCTTCGAGCAAATCGACGTTCGCGATACCGCGCACGGCAGCAGGCCGTGGCCGGAACCCGGCCGGGATCTGCTCTACTACCAGGGCATGTACTGCTTCTTCGCTTTCGACGACGAACCGTCGCCGGATCCCATGACCCCGGTCTGCCGCGCCGTACACGACCGCTACGACCTCCAGCCGTTGTTCGTCGAGACCCTCGACTGCAAGGGGTACTCCTGGCTACGCTACGCTCGCGGTCCCTACCAGATCGGATTCTTCCGGCTGCGCAAAGACCGCCAATCGGAACTCCCCTATGCCCGGCCCTGACGAAAAATCGATTCGCGCGCTGTGGGACGATGGGCAGCGCGCAACAGCACTGCGCACGGCCCTGGAGAACTGGGATGATGTTCTCGACGGCGGCGGAGACCTCCACTGGCTCGCTCGAGCGCTGCGCGTGTGCGGGGCCGACGCGGCGGCTCTATCCACCCAGGTGCATATGGCGCGCCGAAGGGAGGGGGACGCCGACTCCTGGTTGCCCCTGATCCGCAGTATCCACCACAGTGGCGATCCATGGTGGGCGCTGGAACTGCTCGACTGTGCCGCCGTCGAAACCCGCGACGCACGAACCCTCCAGGTCGAGGCATCGCTGGCGATAGGCGCCGATGTTTCGACGATGGTAGCGCAGTGGTTACAGGACTATCGCGACGCGGCGGCACACGAAGCCGCCATGAGCTGGTTGGTAGCCTCGGGCCGTATCTGCGAAGCCGAGGATCTGCTGCAGCGCGTCGCGGGCGTTCCGGTATGGCGGGCGCGCCTCGCCCTCTGGCGAATGCGGCCCGATCTGGCGCGAGAGGATCTGGCGCAACTGCCCCCCTCGCCGCAAGCGAGCATCCTGAAAGCGCTGGCGTCCCTACAGGAAGGAGACGCCCGCACCGCTGAAGCGGCGCTTCGGTCGCTCGCTGATTCGGCCGATTCGCCCGAGTCGGTCCAGTGCGAGGCGCGTAGCTGGCTCGCCACCATCCTGCGCGTGGACGGGCGCTACGAAGAGGCGACTCGGGCCGCGGACGAAGCCAACAAAGCCAGCCCGCAGTTCACTCTGGGGCCACGCCTCGAACGAGAGCTCGCCGTCGAGCACAGCACGGACGGCGCCCGCCGCCGCGACCGGGAATCCTTCTTGTGGCGGCTCTTCGGCCGCCACCGCCAGCGCGGGCGAACCATCGGAGATCTCGAATACGCTCACCTGCTCGATCCGCTTGGCGTCGAGCCGGAGGAGGCTGTGATCCCCGGACTGGAAAAGGCGATCGAGCGCCTCGGCGGAAATCGGACGGCGTATCCGACGATCCTCGAAGACGGCGTTCTGCTGCCGCTTCGTCTTCCCCTCGACCCACGCCACCACGGCGCCACCATCCAACGCGTGCTGTGGACCCGCGGGGTCGACGCCGTGCGCCGGCTCTACCGCGAGTTCGAGCCCTAGGTCGGCGCGCATCCGCTATCGCGCATCTATCAGGGCGAGATCGATCTCTGGGTCGGCGAGTACGCCGGAGCCGAGAAGATTTTCCGCGAGGTCATCGCCCAGCAGCGGCGAACCCTCTGGGCATGGATCGGACTCGGCGCCTCGCGCATGTTCCAGGGGGATTTTCAGCAAGCTCTCGAAGTGTGGGAAGAAGGCGTCGCCATCACCCACTTCGAGGGCCCGACTCTCTTCGTCTTTCGCGGCGAATGCCACCGCCGCCTCGGTATGCGCGACCAGGCGCGCAGGGATCTCGAAACCGCGATCGAACAGAAGCCGCAACGTCTCAGCGCCCGCATCAACCTGGCTCTTCTCGACGGCAGCGGCGCAGCGCTGCAGCGCTCGATCGAGGAGTGCTACGAGTTCGCGCCGATTCTCATGGAGCAGCTCGAGGGCGATGCGGCCGAACGACTGGAGCAGGTACTCGCGGCGATGCGCGGCAACCGCAGCTCATCGCCCGACATCATGATGTACCACCTGTGGGGCCAGATCTGGCGCCGCGCCAGACCGTGACGCGATCGATTCGTCCGATCCCAGCTCCATCGCCGATCGTCAGGCTTCGCCCGCGCCGGATTTCTCGTCGGCCGCTCCGGGTCGCACCGGAAAGATCGCCTGCTCGGTAACCAGTGCTCCTCGTATCGACACGCCGGCGGGAACGACCCCCCCGGCAAAGACCACCGAGTCGCGCACCACGGCGTTTTCGCCAATCTCGGCACCCGTACCGACGATCGCTCGCTCGACCGCCGCAGTCGCTGCCACCCGGGCGCCGGACGCAATCCTTCGCTGGCCGCCCTCCTGGGCCAACAGGTGGAGGTTGATGTCGAGCAGGTCTTTGGGAAAGGTGACGTTCAAGTCCTCGTCGATGCATTCGAGTGCGCGCACACAATGGCCGTCGTCGATCATGATCTGGATGCTCTCGGTGATTTCGTACTCGTCGCGCATCGCGGTGCGCGGCGTGCGCCGGATCGCGTCGAATACGACCGGTGAAAAAAGGTACACGCCGACTCCTTTCAGGCGAGTCGGCGGATGGCGCGGCTTCTCGATGACCCGCACCGCTCGGCCGTTCTCGTCGTTGAGGATCACGAAGTTTTTGCACAGCTCATCGAAGTCGGGCTCTTGCCGCGCGCCGAGGACCGCGTCCGTGCCACCGGCGTTGTACAGATCCTTCATCTCACCCAGGCGCGGCGCGCGAAAATAGATATCGCCGAGAAACAAGAGGAACGGCTGTTGGATATGCGCCTCCAGCCGGCCCACGGAATGCGCCAAGCCGAGGGTCTGCTCCTGATCGACGTAGACCACCTCGACTCCGGTCGGCGGCTGGCGCTCGATCTCGCGAACCACCTCGAAGCCGCGATGGCCGACGACGACATAGGCTTTCTCGATCCCCAACTCGGCCATCGCGATCAGGTGGGTGTACGCGATCGGCAGATTGAGAACCGGCAACACAGCCTTCGGCAAGCGCGTCGGAAGTCCAGCCAGGCGCGTCCCCTTACCGGCGGCCAGGATGACACCGACCATCTCGTCGCTCATGATTCTACCCCGCTCGCCATACCCACCTTTCACGGCAGCCGGACGAGACCGGCCCGGTACAGCCAGAGGCGGTGTCTCAAGTAAAGAAGGAAGCGCAACATTCGCCATCCGGTGGATACAACCCGGAGCTTGCTGCCACCCGTGGCGCGCTCCAGATGCCGGACCGGACATTCGGCTACCCGCGCTCCGGCGGCTTCGAGCTTTAACACCACCTCCGTCGGAAAGGCAAACCCGGTCGCGTCGAGCTGCAGGCTCTGCAGAAGGTCGCGGCGAACCAGTTTCAGCGCGCAGTTCGTGTCCCGCAACCGCGTGCCGAACATGGCGCGAACGAGCAGGTTCAAGCAGCGGTCGGCCAGCACTCGCGCCGGCGAATCGCGTTTGTGGACTCGCCGGCCGGTGACACCGTCGCACCCCTCTTCCGCGATCAACGGAAGAAACTTTTCGATGTCGGCGAGATCGAACTGACCGTCCGAATCGAGCGTTGCAATCAGCTCCCCGGTGCAGGCACCGATGGCGGTCGACAGCGCGCTGCCATAGCCGTGGTTCTCGCTGCCGCCAACGACTCGCAGCTCGGGGACGTCCCGCCGCAGGCGTTCGAGAATCGCCGCGGTACCGTCGCTGCTGCCGTCGTTGCAGAGAACGATCTCGGCGGGTCGACCGATGCGATCGAGCACCGTCTTCCAGTAGCGCACGACGGCCTCGATCCCCTCTTCTTCGTTGTAAACGGGAGCGGCCACCGACAGGACCGGCGTAGGACGGATCTCTGTCGACTCGTCAGCCATGCTCTCGGATCGCCGGCGACCGTTCGACTCGCCTGGCAATCGAATCGATGACCTCACCAATCCGATCGACCAGTTCCCCTCGCGGACCGTAGCCGAGCACTCTGCTCGCCTTGTCGATATCGGCGACCGAATAGACCAGCTCCGAGGAATCGCGCTCGACGTGCCGGAACTCCCCCTTGCCGAGACGCTGCCGGATCAGCTCGGCGAGGTCGGCCACCGTCGTGCCGCGGCCGCTACCGAGGTTGAAAACGCCTCCCGCCGCGCCGGGCGTCCGACTCGCCAGAAGACAGCCGCGCACGATGTCCTCCACGTGAGTGAAATCGCGACACTGCAAGCCGTCGCCATAGATCGTGCACGGCTTGCCCGTGAGGATCCGCGTGACGAATATCGTCAACACTCCGACGTACGGAGTGTACCCCTGGCCGACGCCATAGGTGTTGAAGAACCGCAGTACCACCGGCTCGACCCCCAGGGACGGCCCGAGCAGCAGCAAATAGCGCTCAGCGGCGAGCTTGGCGACGCCGTAGGGGCTGACCGGTCTCGTCGGATAACCTTCGCCGATCAGGCTACCGGCTTCACCATCCGCGTAGACGGCCATCGAGCTGGCGAACACGATGCGCCCGACGCCGGCGGCAGCCGCCGAGCGCAAGACGTTCAGCGTGCCCATGAGGTTGGTGTCGGCATCCTCGTAAAACGTTTCCACCGACTGGCGGATACTGACGCGCGCCGCCAGGTGAAACACGACCTCGGCACCATCGCAGGCGGGGCCGACGATCTCCGCCGAGCGGACGTCGCCTTCGACGAGCACGGCTCCAGCGGCAACGTTCGCCGACGTGCCCGTCGAAAAGTCGTCGACGATCCGCACCCCCCACCCCTCGCCTAGCAGGGTGCGCGCGAGGTGGCTGCCGATAAACCCGGCGCCACCGGTGATGACCGCGGTCTTCGCCATCAGACGTGCGTAGAACGTCCCGCGGCCGTTCCACCGCACGGCCAATTGTGATCGGCGCTCACCGACGGGCAGACTTCCGTCGACGCCACCGCGCTGTCAACACCGGCGCAGCCAATGGCGCGGCGGCTCATCCCTCTCCCCGCGGCTTCAAGTCGTGCTGCAGCGGGTACTCCGCCAGGCGTTCGCCGAGGATCTCGTACACCGCGTTATCCTGCACCGTGTTGTAGCCTGGGATGGCCATGTTGAGGATCTCCACGGGCCGTTCCGATCGACGCGCCAGAATCTCGCCGGCACGTGCGAGATAGGTGTCGCGCGGGGACAGGCCGACACCGAACATGATCCAATCGCCGAGGCCAACGACCTTGAAGGTGTCCGTGGCGGCAGCAATTCTCTCCAGCTCGCCTTCGTCGCAACAACGCGCCGTCTCGCGCGCTTTCCACAGGACGACCCCCTCCACTTCGCGGGTCGGAACCCCGTCGAGGGCAATCAAACGGCCAAACTCCGGCGGCAGCCCGACGACGCGGAGCGATAGCTCGCACAGCAGAATCGACTCCAAGGTCGAGCCCACGACCAGCGCGGAGTTCGTCAGAAGACGCGACACGCAACCATATCTTCCGTCACGTAGCGAGCGGCACTTGCGGCGCAGCCGCGAACGGCTCCAGCTCCGCGAACCCGTACAGTTCCGCGTAGCCGCGGCGGATGCCGTAGCAGCGGTGCGCCTCGGCGCATGTCCCGCAAGCGTCGCCCTTGACGAATTCGCCACCGCCGCCGTCCGGCGCCACGGCGATCTCGGAGAACTCACCGCGCTCGCTCTCCGGCACCAGGCACAGCGGCAGACCGCACATCGAATCGAAACCGCACACCTCGAGACCGGCCGCCTGCGCCCGGGCCAACCCCGCCATCAAGTGCGGCATGACATCCGAAAACTTCGGGATCAGGGTGTCGGTGCGCGGCACGACGTCGGTGTGGGAGCCGACGAACGAAAACACGATCGCAGCCTCCGGCCAGCGCTCCGCGACCATGTCGACGAGGCCCGGAAAATCAGCGAGGTTGGCCTGGCAGAAGACGAAGTTCAATCGCAACCGGATGGCGGTGCGGCTGATCTCGTCGATGCCCGCGACGGTCTGGACGAACGTTCCGGGCGTACTGGTAATCGCGTCGGAGATCTCGGCGGTCGATCCGTGCAGAGACACCATGGCCTGCTCGACTCCCGCGTCGGCCAGCGAACGGGTCAGCGCACGGTCGGCGAGCTTGGTCGCGTTGGTCTGGATCTCGATCGCGCGCACACCGGCACTCTTCCCCAGCCGGACGTACTCGATCAGCCTCGGATTCAGCGTCGGCTCGCCGCCCGAGAAGACGAGAACGGCGTTCTCCCGACCCGCCTCGTCGATCGCCGCACGCACCGCTGCGTCCCCCGCCGGCGGTAAGTGCGTCGAGACGAAGCAAAACTCGCACGCCTGGTTGCAGTGGAAGTTGACACGCACCGTGTACTCCGCCACACGGCCGTAGGGGCTGCTGCGCAACTCGTCGCGACCGACGAATTCACGCTCGATCTGCTCCTCCACCGTCGAAACCACGGTCAGGCGGCGGCGCAGCCGCTGCACCGTGATCGCGTGCAGGGGTGGCACCGACCCCGCCGCCAGAGCGGCCCGCGGCAAGCCGGGACAGCGATCGTTGACCAGGCACGATTCGCAAGCTTCCACGTGGTCGAAACCCGGCCGACTCGCGTTGCCCCGGTTCATGGCAAACAGGTGGGCAACGCGTTCGGGTTTTTCGACGATGCACGGCGGAACGAAGGTCGCCGGGTCGATCCGCAGCGCCAGGCCGACGCGACGCGCGGCTTCAGAAACCGCGACGACGGCCGTCGCGACTTCGGCCAGCGATGCGCACTCGCTCCGATCCGGCGCGTCCGTCACGACGACCAGAATCAGCGAATCCACTGGCAACCGCTCCGCGACGATGCCCCTGGCGACCGCTGCAACGTGCCCGAGGTTGCGCCGGACGATCGGCGTCGTCACCTCGACGCGAACGCCGGCCGCGGCAAGAGCGCGAATTCCTGCCACCGCTGCGGCGCGACCGCCGGGATCGCGGGTGATCGCGTCGGCGACCGAGTCGTCCCAAGCGACCATCGCCACGCGCGCGGTGTCGAGACCCGCCGCTGCTAGAGCGCTGGCACGCGGTTCGTCGAGGAGCGCGCCATTCGTTTCGAGAATGACGCGCGCGCCACCCACAGCCGCCCGCTTGACCAGGCCAATCAGATCGCTGCGCAGCGTCGGTTCGCCACCGGTCAGGACAATCTCCTCCGGCTCGCCCAAACGCGCTTCGTCAATGCGCTGCCAGACCGCCCCACGGGCGACGAAGTCCGGATCTTCGGACGGCCGCCGCGCATTGCAGAACCAGCAGTTCTGATTGCACGTTTCGTTGCTGACGACACGTTGCACACGCATGGGTTTGCTCCAATGGATCCGCAGTCAATTGCTCAGTGCGGGCCCATCCCCAATCTCTCCTTCGCCGATCGATAGAAGCCGGTCAAACTCGAGCGCAGGCCCAGCCCGGCGCGCGGCGCCTCGGCCAGAGGCTCGACGCACGATTCGCCGTAGAGGTCGACGTCGGCGATCCGAGGGCCATAGCATGCGGCGCGAACCGCGCAGCCGTCGCAGGCCGGGAGATAGGTACGTCCGCTCAGCAGCTCACCGATCGGCGAGAGATCGGTGATCCGCGGATCGGCTGCAAACGCGCACAACGGCGGGCCACAAGGGCCGTCGAGGCCGCTCACCGGTACGCCGAGCTCGAACGCGCGGTCAATGACCTTACTGAGAACCGCACGAAGCCTGGCCGGCTCGGGAATGATCGACGGCAAGAGAGACGGATCGAATGGATCGCTGGGCTGCGACAGCATCAATCCCTGCAGGTTCGTTCGATCACTGAACTCGCTGGCGATGAAATCCGGCAAGCCCTCGACGTGGCCGATGCCCTCGCGGGTGAGAACGCAGTTCAGACGCACCGGCACGCCCGCCGCCAGCAGCGCTTTGATCCCCGCCACGGTGCGCGAGAAGGTACCCGGCGCGCGGGTAATCGCATCGGAAGTCACCGCATCGCCGCTGTGCAGGGAAACGAAGCAATCGGTCAGTCCGGAATCGCGCAGGCGCTGCGCCAGCCCCGGCCTGGCGAACTGAATCGCGTTGGTCTCGAGTGTGATCGCTGCAAAGCCGAGCCCGCGCGCCCGCGCGACGTAACGATCGAGGCTGGCGTCGAGTGTCGGCTCACCACCCGAGATGATGAGACTGCGCGCGCCGGCCGCGTACAGATCCTCGATCCACGTCAGCACCTGCGCCGCGTCGAACCGGCCCCAGCCGCGATCCTGCCAGCAGATCCCACAGTTCTGGTTGCACTTGAAACCGACCCGAACCAACGCCTGGCCGTCGACGCCGGGCACCAATTGACGGTAAAACGCGATCGGCACACCGACCGGAAGCTCTGCCAGCCGATCGGCCGGCCCCCGCGCCATCTCCCACTTTTCCGTGGTGATCGACGCCGCGAGCCGCTTTGCCATCGCCGCCAGCTGACGCCGGTAGCGACGCGCCACCGGGTGAAGCTCGACGACCTCGGCCGCGACGACCGGGGATCGCTTCGCTTCACCGTCGCCGGGAACAGCGGCGTCGGAGCCGTTCGCGATCCGCCGCAGAGACAGCCGGGCAATCGGCTCGCTCTTTCCGAGAACGAGGCCGATAGTCGTGCGCTCTGCCGAAACCGACAACAGAGTCAAATCGAAGGCCGGCAAATCGATCGGCAGCGCCGGCACATTGACCAGGTCCCGCGCTACCTCGAGCTGCAGGCCGCCCACCCTCCGAGCGAAATCCGCCGGGTCGCGAAACGCAGCGCGCGCCATCGCCGCCCCCTCGCCACGCCCCCGTCCGGACTCGACGGGCAAAGCAGATTCCTGGGCTTCGGGCGGCATGGGGCCAGCCTAGCCCAAACCGCGACCGACTAGAAAGCCGCATTGCGATCCGCTCCCAACCCAACCACCGCCGGCGAGCGGCGGGAACGAACAGGCCGCGGAAATCACACGCCAGCGGAAATCACACGCCAAAGGGAGCGAGAAAGCCGAGGGCCGGGTCGGTTCGGACGAAACGAGCGACGACCGATCCATCCCGCTCGATGCGCAGGGTCGTGCCGTCCAGGAACAGCCGGTTCCCCGCGCGCAGCGTTTCAGCAAACCCCGCAAAGGCTCGCGATGCGCTCCCCGACACGGCGACGGCACGGTAGTCCACCGCCTCGCCACTCACCTCACCAGCGGCCGTCGGCTCGAGAATCAGCTGATGGTCGTGGTCGAAATACAGGACCGGGCGGAGCAACACGTCACGCAATTGTTCGACCGCTTCGGGATATACCTTCGCCATCTCGGCCAGCACGGCGCGCGCCCACGCAAGAGCCTCGGAACATCCGTAGGTGCACGGATAGAACGGCGCGATCATGGTGTGCAGATTGTTGAGCTGCCACGGCCAGCGGCCAGCCGATGCGACGGTGCGACTCCACGAGTAGTAGCGGTTGAGACTGTTGTTGGAGCGATCGGCTTGACTGGCAAACGCTTCGACACAGCAACTCGGATAGCCGACCAGCTCGCCGATTTCACGCATCGCCGCGGTCGGGTCGACCTCGGCCTGGAGGTAGGCGGCGCGGCGCGCCAGGTCCGCGTCGTGGGACAAATAGAGCTCGATACGCGCCTCGCCGCGGTCGCGGCGGTCGTCCCAGCGATCCTGCGCGGTGACGCTGACGAGGCGCTCGCGGCGCTCGCAGTACACGTCGCCGAAGTAGCCCAGCGTACGTTCGACCGCGTCGGCGGCGACGGTCAGGAACGCCACCGGCTTCACTCCAGCGCGAAAGGCCCAGAGCTCGAACGGCTCCGCTGGCAGCACCGGATCGAGTCGGCCAGAAGAACCTCGACTGCCGGCTTCGGCTCCTACCGCGCCGGCCGCCCAATCCCGCCTAGCGCCCGAGTCGCCCTGTGCCACGCCCTCGGACACATCCGCATGCAGCCCCAGCCGCGCCAGAAGGTCGGCCGGCCGGCGGTCACCGATCGACGCAGACTGACGCAACCTACGGGCACTCGGCGGCAATCGCGCCGCCAAGCGCGCCTCGACCTCGGCTTGCAGGAGCAAGACTCGCGCCGCTTCGACCAGGGTATCGCCGCGCGGCTCGTCCACCAGCTGCGCCAGGGCGCGCGCTTCGCCGCTGGCGACGACGCGGCTCGCGCAAACCGGCTCGGAACCGAGCATCACCGTTTCGCGGCCGTTCTCGAACGACCACAGCAGCGTCTCGGCATGACTCTCGACGCGCACCGCCACACGCTGGCCACGCGAACGCAGCTTCACCTCCACCGTCCAATCACCAGCTGCCGACGCAGATACGAGATCGACCGAGATACCGTCGGCGATGGCGCGCGCGCGCGCGACAGATGCCAGCGGCAAGAGTGAGCGGATCAGCGCCAACCCGTGCACGAGAACCTCAGCGGCTTCACCGCACTCGGCCTCCGGCAAACCGGCGATCTCGACGAACAGTCGCCCCGCACCAACCCGCCGCATCAGTTTGTCGACGATCGCTCTTCCCGGCAGAGTCACCCACCCGTGAGCGACGCGAATGCGATCCGCGTCCGGGCCGAGGGCGACATTGCACAGCGCAGGGTGCAGGGGTGCTTCGACGACGCCGGATCGGCCCGCCTCGACCAGAGAAAGGGCTCCTTCCAGAGCCGAGCGCGGCGGCAGCGGTATCGCGAACACAGCCTCGGGGTGCGCATCCATAGCCTCGCGCAACCGCGGATATACGGGGCCGCCCGCCACCAATCCATCGTCGTCCCGCGCAACCGTCGCCACCAAGCGCAGCCGCGGCGATCGCTGTAACGGGTCGAGCCAGGCCCGCGCCCGCTCGCCGGCGCCAACCAGCACCACCTCGAGCGCGTCCATGCGATCCCGGATCGTCCCGGCTACGCCATCGTCAACCATCAAGCACACCGGCGCTCAGTATGCTCCAGCAGCGGGTGAATTTATAGGATCCGCGGCTGACAGCGCGCGCCACGATGATCGCGGGCGCCGGCGCTGGTCGGCCCCGTCACGTCCGAGCTGGGATTCTCGGCGGCCCTCCCCTATAAAGGTATTCCATGTCGGCCCCGCGCTGCTCACCAGATCGACCGCTGGCGATCCTCAGCTTCCACAGCCACAGCGATCGATCGTTCCTCGACGACCGCGAGTTGGCGACTCTGTCGGGAGCGCTGCGCAGCGAGGACATCGCCAACGACCTCGTGCTCACCGTCATCACGCGTGAGATGGAGGGCAGCGACACAGAGACCGAAACCGAGCAACGCCTGGCCGAGATTCTCGCCAGTTACGACCCGATCGTCTACGAACGCGTCTGGAACCCGAGTGTCATCGCACGATTGAAGAACCGACTCCCGTCCAAGACCTTCATCGGGCTGCGCGGCGAGCACGAGATGTTGGAACAGGCACCCGCCGACATCTTCTGCAACGGAGAACCCAAACAAGCTCTCGGGCCGCTCGTCGAATGGTTGCGCGGCGTGCGCGATGTGTCACCCGCCGGCACGCTCTTGCGGGATTCGGCCGGTCGCTGGCAGCCGCAAGCCTCGTCCGTGTCGGTCGAACCACGCAGCTTCGAGTACAATCCCAATTTGCGCCCGGTCGTGGTCAACCCCGAGTTCCTACCGGCGAGCCGCACCTTCTCGGTCACCGGCAACGAAGGCTGCCCGTACCAGCGGGACGCGCGCGACAACCCCTTGTACCGCGACGCCGCGATCCCGGAACACCTCGGCCGCGGTTGCGCGTTCTGTACCACCGGCAACCACTACGTAGCACGTCCCGACGAGGACACCGCGGCATCGGTCTTCGAACAGATTCAGTACGTGCGCAGGCACGCGCCCGATCTGACCGTGCTGGTGCTCAAGGACCAAAACCCATTTGGATATCTCACCGAGGTCATCGAACGCTGCGAGAGCGAGGGAGTCGGCGCGTTCACGTTGCTGCTCGAAACCCGCGCCGAGTGGTTCCTGCGCAGCGCGGCGCGTTTCGACCGCGCGCTCGAGGTGGCGCGGCGCATCGACGCTCGCATCGCACCGTTCCTCGTCGGCATCGAGAACTTCTCGCAGCCCGAGCTCGACCGCTTCAACAAGGGAATCTCGGTAGCGACGAACATCGAGTTCCTCGAGACACTGTGGAAGTGGAAGGACAGACACGGCGAAACGCTCGATCTGAGTCACGCGGCCTTTGGATTCATCCTGTTCTCGCCATGGACGGCGATGAGCGACCTCGAAACCAACCTCGCCGGCATCGTGCGCACCGGTTTCGACCGCCTGCGCGGTAGCATCCTGCTGTCTCGGGCGCGGCTCTACCCCGACACCGCGCTCTACTACCTCGCCGAGCGCGACGGCCTGCTCGCCGACGAGTTCGAGTCGGAATCGGACGACGCCTCGCGCCGCTACGGCTACTACCCGAGCCGGCCGTGGATCCACGCCAACCCCGAAGTCGCCCACTTCGCCACGCTCGCCACCGCAGTCGCCGAGCGCAACCACAGCCGCGACATGGTGAGCCTCTTCGAAGCTCTGCTCGAAGAGTTTCGCAGCGCCGGCGACGAGTGGCGCGACATCAGCGTCGACTCGGTGTGGAAGCGCTACCAGCAGCACTCGCCCGCAGAGGCCGATCCCGACGGGAGCAAACGCCTACGACCTGCGGATACGGCGTTTCGCAGTCGCTTCGAGAAGCTGATTCGACCACTCAGCCTGGAGAGTGCCTTCGCCCGCGGCTGGCGCTTCGCAGGGCTCAGTACCTGTCCCGGCCGTGTCCAAGTCGATCTGCGACACGCTGACGGACCGCGCCTATCGGTCGAACTCGTGCCGCGCGGCCAGGGCCCCCACTTCCGCCGCTCGCGCCACTACAACATCCGCGCAACCGGCCGCGAGCTCACCGCGGCCCAACGACGCGCCTTGGAAACCCTCGCCGATACCATCCGAGTGAACGACGCGTAGCAGCCGTCGAAGAAGAAGGCGGGCGCTACCGACGGTGATCGCCATCGCCAATCCGCGACCAGGGATCGAATCTCCGCTCGCTCTTCCCGCTGGCTAACGAAGTGATACATCCCGTTGGGTGGGATCGCGCGCAGCCGCCCCCCTGAATCGACGAAGGTGAGACACGACGCGCTGCGATTTCCGCGCATGGCACGCAACGCTCGCTCGATCAGTTCAGCGGTTTCGTCGTCGGACAGATCCTCGATCCGTCGAGCGTACTCGAACGCGCGCCTGCCCGAGTCCCGCCGCGGGCGATCGACCAAGTCGATCCATAGCGCCGGCGCCCGCTCCACCACGTCGGCCAGGATACTTCGCGCGCGCACCGGGTCACCCAACTTGCGGCTGACCAGCGCCAGGGAGAGCATCGAACCGCGCCGGCATCGACGCGGCACCGCCCACCGGCGAAGCGTTCCAGCGTTGGTGAACAGTGCCACTCGTCCTCGCGCCGCAAGGACCGCCGCCTACCGGCGGCTGGTGACGAAGCGGTTGCCGACCGCGTCCCACAAGCGATTGTGAGTCACGACGTAGTCACCGCTCGCGACGGTCACATGCACCATGTGGTCGGTGCGGTCGGCATTCGACAAATCCATCGGCACAGTCTGCAAAACCAGCCGGCTGGTTCCCTTCGACGTAAACGTCAGCGCGGCCCGGCGCAGACCGCCGAGGCTACCGGACGGATCTCGGTAGACGAACTTGTTACCATCCGCCTGCAACGTTCCGGCGGGGATCGTCACTCTGTAGATCTCATCGTCGTCGCTCACCGTAACCGTGATGTCATTGGCGTTCGGATCGATGTCAGCAATGCCAGCGCCGGCTTTGATCGTCAGGCGGAGAACGTCGCTTCCCGGCGACGAACCGAAGCTGACTTTGCCGCGCATGCGGGCGATTCCCTCCGGGCGGTACCAGATCGGCGACGTCCAGGCGCGCTCCTGAATCGTCTTCGGGCGACTGGCGTTGCAGCACTCCTCCATTCCGGCGGGAATCGTCCCGGCTGCGCAGTCGACTCCCTGTTGGTTGCACAGCACCGTGCTCCAACGACAGACTGGGTTCTCCAGCACACGCGCGTAGTAGAACGCCCGCTGCGACGCGTCGAACTCCGGGTCGGTCCACACCTCGCACAGCGAGTCGGAGCCCGGCCCACTGGTGACACAGGTCGTCGTATCAACCGTCGCCGATCCACTCACATCGCCGGTGACATCGAAGACCTTTTCGTGCGCCGTTCCCAGTCCGTCGACCCAGCCCTTGACGATCTGGATCCGCTGCAACGGCGTTCCGGCAAAGCCGGTCGTGCCCGGATCGCGCGTCGCCATGACCGCGAAGCGCGGCCGCCTCGCGACCGGTCCGATCTCGCCGCCCATCGGCACGCCACTCTGGTAGCCGCGTTCGACCAGCGTCCCCTTGCGGCACACATTGCGCGGGATGCGACCGCCGAAGAACCGCACGATCGGTCGCGTCCCACTGGTACCGTACACCTCGCGGCGACGCATCGCGGCAAAGAGCGAATCGCGCGAGTTCTCCTCGGCCCAGATGACGGCGAGTCCGCCGCCGTTGGCCTCGATTCCACCGACCACCCCGAGGCCGAGCGGGACCAGCTGATTCGCCGGCGTGGCGTCGCGCAGACCGAGGTGCCCGGCACCGATATAATCGTTCTCGTTGGTCAGCCCCGGCGTCGCGTTGTGCGAGTCGGTAGCGGCAAGCAGGCCCAGGCGCATCGGGTTGACGCCGAGAGCCTCCTCCTGCTCCAGCCCCTCCATCAAGGCGCCGCGGACGAAGGACGTCGAATTCGGCACTCCGGCGCCAAGGATACCCGGCGGAATGCCGATCTTGTCCGAGCTCCACTTCTCGAAACCGCACAGCTCGTCATTGACCGAGATGCCCGGATGGCATTCGGAGTCCCCCTTGTGTTGCATCACCTCGACCAGCGGCTCCATCGCCGAGCGCTGGGCCGCGTCGGTGGCAGTCAGCGGGCTGCCGTCGGCATTCTCCGGGAGAAACATGATCCCGTTGCTGAGATTCGAGTTGTGCGGGATGGCCAGAACGTCGCAGCCGGTGCCCGCCTCCGTGCACTGGGCGCGCAACTGCGCCCACAGGTTCTGGGGCTTCGACTCCTCGAAATAACTGATCGGTAGGGCGATGACCGTCTCGTTGCGAAAGATGACGTTGCGGTGGATATTCTGCACCCCCGGGTTACCGGTCCACTCGTAGGCGGGAAACGTCGTAAACGTGCACGCCGCAGACCGATCGTAGAACTCTTCGGCGGCGTCCTGCATGTCCTGCCAGATCGGCGAGGCCGCCGTCGTGCACGTCGCCCCACCCGCGCCGCAGAAGTCGAAGCGCGAGGCTGGGTCCGTGGTCAGCCCGAAACCGAAGAGCACGATACCCGGACTCGACGACTGCACGGTCTGCGGAATCGAGGCACGGAACTGAACGCACTCGGTCGAATCGTACTCCGGCGTACCCGGCGTGAGACACAGGTCGACTTCGCCGAAGAACTCCGAGTGGTCGGTCACCGCGGTGAAGTCGAGCGGACGGCGCAGCTGCACGATGCGTGGTCCAGACACGCCCGGCAGCGCGACCGACTGGCCCAACGCAAACTGGTAGGCGTCTCGCGGACCGAGATTGATACCGCCGCTAACCGCGTCGAAGGATCGTTTGGTGTGTACGTGCGTCTCGCCGAAAAACGGGCTGCGCAAAGTAGCGAAGTCGGTACAGTCGGCGCGTACCTCCGTCCGTTGCCACGGCCCCTGGGCGCCGGCGGATACGCCGGGCGCCGCGGCATGAAACGCCGTAACCAACAGCGCCGCCGCGAATTTTGTCATCCGCATGATGTCCCCGTTTCCCCTGATCGCCCATGGCCCGCGCGATGCGAGAGCCACCGACATCATCTATCACAAACCCTTTACAGGCGATAAGTCAAAACACCCGATCCGACCAACCACAAAACGGCGCGCCAGCAGAGGAAGGCAGCCAACCAGGTGGCCTGACACATGCTCGCGAAGAATGTGGGCGGCCTACAAACGCACGCTTGACACACGCTGTTCTTCGTCGTAGAAGAGGAACCGGAACCCCGGTTCCGCTCTTATTATGCAAGCCGCCTCCCACCTCCTTGGTCCCGATGTCCTGCGCTGGGTCCGGCCGCCCCAGCAGGAGCGGACCCGGCGCTCGCTCGGCTTGATGCTCGATGCCGCCGAGGCCTTGGTCGTCGAGAAGGGCTTCGACGAGTCGGCGATCGCCGAGATCGCCAAGCGGGCCGGTGGCTCGGTCGGCGGGTTCTATCGCCGCTTCAAGGACAAGCAGGGGCTACTGCACGCGCTGCACGAGCGGTTCTGCGAAGAGGCCCGGGCGACCGCCGACGACGCTCTCGATCCGGCCCGCTGGAGCGGCGCTCCGGCGAACGAGATCATCGCGTCCTTTACCGCGTTCCTGGTCGAGATCTACCGCGAGCGCGAGGGCCTGCTGCGCGGCTTCCTGGTCTGCGGCGCCAGCGACGAGACCATGCGGGCGCGCACCGAAGTACTGCTCGACGATTTGGCCGACAAGGTCGGCCGGCTGCTGGAGCCGCGACGCAGCGAGCTCTCGCACCCACACCCGGCCGCCGCGGCGGGGTTCGGTCTGCGCGTCGTCCTCGGCGCGCTGATCCAGGAACTGCTGCTGCGGCCCGGCACGATGTCAAAGGCGGACGAGCGATTTGCCGAGGAGCTCGCGCGCGTCTTCAACGGCTACCTCGGCGCATCCATGGCCGAGGTCTAAACGACCTCGAATGAGCCCGAGGAGAGAACTCCAATGAACATGCCCCGCCTGCACCCCGCCGAGCCGATCGAGGAATTCCGCGTCGACCAGAGCCTCGCCTACAACTGGGCCTACGACAACGACCGCCGCCGCCTCGTGCGGCTGTATGAGAACGCCAAGCGCGATCAGTGGAACTCGACGGAGCGCCTCGACTGGTCGATCGACGTCGACCCGCACGGCGAGATCCTTCCCGACATGGCGATTCCCATCTACGGAACGCCGATGTGGGAGAAGCTTACCGCGAAGGAAATCGAGCGACTGCGGCACGAGGCCATTACCTGGCAGCTCTGTCAGTTTCTGCACGGCGAACAGGGGGCCTTGTTGGCAACCGCGCAGATCGTCGACACGGCTCAATGGTACGAGGCCAAGCAGTACGCGGCGACGCAGGTCATGGATGAGGCGCGCCACGTCGAGGTGTACCGCCGCTTCGTCCAGGAGAAGCTCGAGCACGAGTATCCGGTCAACCCCGAGCTCAAGCAACTTCTCGACTCCATTCTCACCGATTCGCGCTGGGATATGAAGTTTCTCGGCATGCAAATCATGGTCGAGGGGCTCGCGCTGGCCGCCTTCGGGACGATCCGAGACCTGACGACGAACCAGTTGCTGCGCGAGCTGACCGCCGCCGTAATCCAGGACGAGACACGGCACGTCGCCTTCGGCGTGCTGAGCCTGCGCGAGCTCTATCAGGACCTGCCGGAGAAGGAGCGCGAGGAGCGCGAGGACTTCGTCTACGAGGCGGCCGTGCTGATGCGCGACCGGATCCTCAGCCGCGACGTCTGGGCAACCATGGGACTCGATGTCGAGGCGTGCGTCGAGGCAACCTTGAGTTCAGAGCTGTTCGCCGATTACCGCCGCCGGCTATTCTCGAAGATCGTCCCCAACATCAAGAGCCTCGGGCTGCTTTCCGATCGCCAGCGGGCCCGTTTCGCCGATCTCGGGATCCTCGAGTTCGAGCACGGCAGCAGCTCCGACGTCGACGCGGACATCGAAGAGGAGCAGAAGATCCGCAGCGGCGAGGCAGAGGCGGCGGCGTAGCCGGGAAAATTCAGAAAATGGGAGGAAACGCCCGCCAACCCGAGCGGGCGGTTCCTTCGATCCATTTCGATCCATAGGGTATTGAGCACCGCGACTTACGTCTCCACCGAACGAGTCGAGCTGAGCCCAGCACCCCGAAACGGCCTATCCGCACGAGGCCCCGTGCTCCGCCATTGAATCTCCGGTCACGACATTGCTATGTCAGTCCGGGGTTCGCCAGATGTCACATCGCCTGGCCACCCGTCTCGGTATTCGTCATTCTGGGCACGTCGCTAGGCCACACTGCCTCGTGCCGTCAACGTACCGCTCGCCAAAGATCAAAACACAGGAGGTAGGGATGACTGACGAGACGCTGAGGAGAGACGCAATCAGGAAACTCGAGACGACCCGAGACGAGCTGCGAGTCCAGGCCCATCTGTTCAAGATGAATACTAAAGACGACTGGGAGAACCTGGAAAAGAAGTGGGGCAAGTTGGAGCAACACCTGGCGTCTGCGAAAGGAGCCGCCGGAGAAGCCGCCGGCGGCGTAAGCACGGCCACAAGCTTGCTGATGGACGAGCTCGCCAAGGGCTACAAGGGGATAAAGGACGCCTTGAAGAGTTGATGGTGCACGTCGTGGTGGTCCACGCGGCGCGGGCAGGTGCGGCGGCCGTACTCGGGCGTGACGGCGGCGAGTGCGCCTGGTTGGCGAGTACCAGAAGGTTGCACCCGGGCCTCGAGGTAAGAGAAGCATTCCCATGACAGAATCGCTCGTGGTACGGGAAGATCGCGATGGCGTCGCCGCGCTCACGTTGAACCGCCCCGGCAAGCGCAACGCCCTCTCGCGCGCCATGCGTAACGAGGTCGTCTGTCGCCTCGACGAGTTGGAGAACGACGACGCGGTCCAGGTGGCGATTCTCACCGGCGCCGGGCCGGCGTTCTGCGCCGGCTTCGACCGCGATGAGCTGGCCAGCGGAGACGCGGCGGAGATCTTCGCCGACGCCATGGCCTATCACCGCAGCGTATACACCTTCGCCAAGCCGCTTCTCGCCGCCGTCAACGGGCCGGCGCTCGGCGGCGGCTGCGACCTGGCGGCAATGTGCGACGTGCGCATCGCCGCCAGCACCGCCGTGTTCGGCCAGCCCCAGGTTCGCTTCGGTGCCGCGGCGGTTTACGACCTGATGCGCGCGGTCATCGGTACCGGACCGGCGCGCGAGATGTGCCTGACCGGACGCCGCTACGACGCCGAGGAGGCGCACGCGATCGGACTGGTCGAGCGCGTCGTCGAGCCCGACGAACTGACCGCGGTAGCGACAGAGATCGCCCACGAGATCGCGACCCTCCCCGAGGGAATGGCCCGAGCGACGAAACAGAGCTTTCTCGCTGGCCAGCCTCCGCTGTTCACGTCGTGAGGCTCTTCCGCGGAGCGCACGGCATCGGCAAACCGGCAACTCCCGCAGATGCCCGGACTGCTGACCTCGGACCACCGGGCCTCTCGGCTTCGGGCGCCGGCATGGGTCGGCCCGAAAACACCGAGATTCAACCGGTTTGCCTTTGATTTTCCCGTGTTGATTCCACTTTCCCAAGAGTTGTAGGCTGTCTCCCGTGAAGGAGGCCAAGCTGACCGTCTTTCCAGACTCCCTGGAGTACCGGTTCGCGGCGCCGGGACGCTTGGCTGCGCCCAGGCCCGAACCGATCGACGGCCTTTTTGCCCAGCTTCGGTCGATCGATGCCAAACGCTGCGAGCGGCTGGTCATCTCGGGGGGCTCGCCGATCGACCACCCCAACTTCGTCGAACTCATTCAAGAGTGCACCAACCTCGGCTTTCCCCGCATCGCGCTGGAGAGCGACGCCCCCCCGCTGGCGCGCCGGGGAATGGCAACTCTTCTGGGCCGCCTCGGCTTCGCCGAGCTGATGATCGTCGCCGGCGGACTCAGGGAGGCGGTTCACGACGCGGTAATGGGCGAAACCGGCACCCTCCGCGCAAGCCTCGAGGGCCTGCAACGGGCTCTCGCGCATGCGGGAGCGGAGAAAGACGCGCCGCGCATCTACCTGGTGGCTCCACTGGTTCGCGGCAACCTCGACGATCTCGAGCAACTCGTCGATTGGGCGATCGGCCTCGGCAACCTGCAGGGATTCTTGCTCGCGCTACCCGAGATCGCGCGCGTACCGCGGGACGCTCGAGATCGGCTCGTCTCCTATTCGACGCAGGCCGAGACCGCGGCGCGGTTGTTCCGCAAGTGCCAAGGGCACAATGTCGAGTACGGCTTCACCAGCAAGCGAGGGATCCTGCCCTGCGCCGCGGACGGCGTCCTCGAACACTTCGCCACCGTCTTCTTCGATCGCGCCCAGTACGTGAAACACGCGCTGAGCCATCGCGGCGAAGAGAAGTTCAGCCGCGTCGACGCCTGCGCCGAGTGTTCGCTGCAACACAGCTGCAACGGCGTCGAGCAGGAGTACCTCGACCGCTTCGGCACCACCGAGTTCGCGCCGGTATCCCTCGAGACGTCGATGGGCTGGAAGCTGCGGCGCATCAACCGCCTCGAAGGCGTCGAGTACCGCAACGTGTCTCCGTTCGAGAACGAATCCGTGGTCAACCCTCGCGGTCTCATCCGGATCAACGGCCATTGCAACATGTCGTGCTCGTTCTGCTTCGTCGACCGCACCGCGCCCGACTTCGACACCGGCCAACTGCGGGGCGAAATCCAGCAGATGGCGGACAACGGGACCCGCCATCTGGTGCTATCCGGCGGCGAGCCGACGCTGCACCCGCAACTCGCCGAGCTGATCCGCTTCGCCAAGTCGACCGGCGCCTTCGACGTCATCGAGATGCAGTCCAACGGCGTCAAGTGCGCCGAGCTCGACTACGCCCGCGAGCTGGTCGAGGCCGGACTCGACAAGGTCACGTTCTCCCTGCACAGCGTCGACGCCGAGCACTCGGACAGCATCACCCGCTTGCCGAACGCCTTCGCCAAGACCGTCCAGTCGATTCACAACTTTCGCGAGCTCGGCATCCTCACCCAGATCGCCCATGTCATCACCAAGGCCAACTACCAGGAACTGCCAACCACGATGCGCTACCTGCGCGAGGAGTTTCCCGCCGAGGGCGGTCATCTGAGCATTTGCCTGGCCATCGCCCAGGGCATCAGCGACCTGGTCTTCGAGTGGGTCATCCCCACCTTCAGCGAGATCAAGCCCTACGTCTCCGAGGCACTCGACTACTGCCTCGAGACAGGAGTCGGCTTCGGCGGAATGATCGGCCAGGGCGGCTACCCGCCGTGCATGCTCGATGGCGACCTCCGTTACTACGCGCACGTGCTCGACCAAGTCTACAAGAGCGCCGACTCCTCCGACCAGTTCCACAAACCCGACCGCTGTCGCGAGTGCAGCTTCGATCAGCACTGCCTGGGGCCGCGCAAGTCCTACGTCGAGCACTACGGCGACGCCGAAATCGTGCCATTCCTCGGCGAGGTCCCAACACCGGCGCAGCGGTCCACGACGGCGACGGCCGACCACTCCGCTGAAACCGCATCGGGCGCGGTCGCGCGCGGCACCGCTCGCCGCGCTACGGAGAGGCGGGCGCCACACACCACGCTGCGCCTCGCCAAGTAGGCGACCCGGATGTCCGCCGCACCGGCGTCGGCGAACAGCTCGCAGCGCTCGGCCCTACTCCATGCAGCCGCGGTCTGCGATCTCAGCTGCGCGGTGTGCGATTGCGCCACGTCCGCCTCATCGCCGGACGACATCGCGCGCACCCTGCGCGGCGGCGGGGACCGACTGGTGGTGCGCGGCGCCTGCGAACAAAGCTCGAACGTCGCTGAGATCGTCGGCCGCGCCAGGGAAGAAGGATTCACTGAGATCGTTCTGCGCACCAACGCCGCGTGGTGCCGATCCGCCGAAGACGCCGCCACCTTCGCGCGCCTCGGCGGGGACGTCGCGCTGATCCCGATCTTCTCGCAGATGCCGGCCGTACACGACCGCATCGCCGGCGTGGCCGGCGCGTTGCGCGACACCCTGCGCGGCATGGTGCGGCTGGCACGAACGGGACTGGGCATCGAGATCGAGGTGCCCATCCTACAGCCGAGACTGCAGACCCTCGAGGACATCGTTCACATGACCCACCGGGCGGTGCCGACGCTGCGCGCGGTGCACCTGTTCCTGCCGCCGGAGGCGCGGCATCGCGTACTGACACCACCGTCCTGGCCGCAAGGTGCACCGAACCTTGCGGCAGCGCTGCTCGCCTGCCGCGACCTCGGCGTAACCGCGCGGCTGTCGGCCGACGCGGCCGTTCCGCTCTGCGCGCTGCGCGACTTCCCCGACCTCTACGACTCCTACGCGATCAACCCGAAGGCCCGGTCCTCTACCCGAGGTACGGCAATCCTCGGCGCCACCTGCACCGGGTGCGCCGTACGCGCGCAGTGCGCTGGCATCGCTCCCTCGTATCGCGCCGCGCATGGTGAGGACGGGATCACACCCTACGACCACCAGCCAAAGCTGATGTACGAGCAGCGCACGACTCGGCGCCGCGAATGGACACCGCAGCAGCGCGCCGCCGCCGCGAAGGCGAGTCTCCTGGTGATCCGACCGACCGTGAACTGCAACCAGGACTGCACCTTCTGCAGCGCCAATGAAACCTCGGCCAACGTGTGGACCAACCACGATGAGATGCTGCGGGCGATCGCCCGCGCCGCCCGCCGCGGCATCGAGTGGTTGTCCTTCTCGGGCGGCGAGCCGACCCTGTCGAAGCACCTCCCCGAGTACATCCGTTGCGCCACGCGTCTCGGCATCGCGCGCCGGGAGATCGTCTCGAACGCGGTACTGCTCGACCGTCCGGACAAGGTCGCCACCCTGGTCGCCGCCGGCCTCACCGACGCTTTTATCTCCCTGCACGCTCACGACGAAGCGTTGTCGCGCCAATCGACACAGAAAGTCGACGACTTCGAGCGTACGGTTGCTGGAATCAAGAACCTGATCGGCGGCGGGGTGCGCACAGCCCTCAACCACGTCATCACCGCGCGCAACTATCCGTACCTGCAAGCCTACGTCGAGTTCGTCCGGCGCGAGTTCGGCGGCAAGGTCAAGATTTCGTTCGCCTTCGTCACGCCCCAGTTCAAGGCGCTCGACAACATCGAGGTCATGCCGCGCTTGACCGAGGTCATGCCGTATCTGAAACGCGCCATGTACCGAGCCATCGACCTCGCGCAACCCTTCGCCATCGGCTCGCGGCAGGGAATCCCGTTTTGCTTTCTCGACGAGTTCCGCGCCTGGTCCGACGGCCTCAAGCTCTCCAACTCCGCCATCGCCGAAGACTCGCCGCAGAAGCAGCGCGCACCGGTCTGCGACGAATGTCGATTTTCCAACCACTGCACCGGACTGTGGCGCCCCTACGTCGCCAAGTACGGATTGGAGGAGCTGCGCGCGGTTGCCGGTGGCAAACTGACGGACCGTGAGATCCAGGGCCTCGAATGGATGGCGCGCCTCTACCCGTGGGGTGAGCCAATGGCGTTCGATGAGGTGTCCGAGGCTCTTCGAGAGCGCGAGCTGGAAACCGGGCCGCCCGAGATCGTCGAGCCGTCTGCCGCCGAGACGTTACCCGAGTTTGTCGTGCAGCGGACCAGACCGCTGCGCATCCTCATGGTCGGCTCCGGCCGGCAGGCGCGGCGCATCGCGCGGGCCGCGCGGAACGTCCCCGGCTTGTCGATCGACGCTGTCGCATCCCCACACGCGCCAGACGCCGACGTGGGCGACTTCGGGGACTGCCCCACGTATCGCGACGCGGTCGAGGCAATCGAAGACATTCGCCCCGAGGGAGTGATCATCGCCGCCGCCACCTCGGTTCACGAAGAGCTCGCCAAGGCGGCGATCGATCGGGGCATCCCGACGCTCGTTGAGAAGCCGATCGCGAATACCGCCGAAGCGGCCATGGAACTGCGCGGCGTCGCCGCCGCCGCTGATGTCGCGGTCCTCCCCGCCCACAATTCGATCCACGCGACCGGCCTCGGAGAGATCCGTGCCGGTATGTCAGCCGGCGTCGACGTCAGCTACCTGTGGCGGCGCACGGTGCGCAGCAGCGACAGCCTGCGCACCTGGAGCCGCTCGTTTCTCTACGAAACGGTCTACCACGTCATCGCCGTGGTGCGCCGCGCCTGCGCCGGCGGCGAAGGCGAAATTACGCAGGTGTCCTTCCGCGGCGAAGCAGCGCCGGAGCAACTGCGTGTCCGACTGCGCTTCGGCGATGCCGCTGCGGAGATCGTCCTCGAATTCGCCGCCGCCGAAGAAGAAGACATCCTCAGCGTGCGTGAGCGCGCCGCCCCGGCCACCTCGCGCACCTGGCGGCGCAGCGGTCGCGACACCACGATCGACTTCGGCGGCACCACTCGGCCAGTCGAGTCCAGCGGCAGCGACATCGAATGCGTGCTGGCCAATTTTCGCGACGTCATCCTCGGCAACGCGGAACCCGCGGCGACGCTCGACGATGCTATCGACGTCATGCGTACGGCGCGCGCGGTCGTGGACGCGCTCAGCGAAGCCGGTACGCCCTTCGAACGACCGAACGCACCGCGCCACGTGGCATCGAGATCCCTGCAACAGGGTATGTGAGACTTCACGCCGAGCACCCCTCCCCTGCGCCGAAAGAGAGCTAGAGTGGATCGATCTCCTCGTCCGTGCAGATGCGAACGACCAAGTCGGAGCGCGGCTTGGCCTGACAGAGGAGAACGAACCCCTGGCTCTGCTGGTCCTCGTCGAGAAAAATTCCACTGCTCTGATCGACCTCGCCCTCGACGATCACAGCCGTACACATCCCGCACGAACCCATGCGACAGCCAAAAGGCATGCGCGCTCCGCGCTCGAGGGCATCGTCGAGAACCGGCACCGTGCCATCGGCCGCGAACCCGAAGCGATCGCCCTCGGGATTACAGACCTCCACGTAGTGGCGGCCGTCGGTCGGCCGCGGCTCGGAACGCGCCGGCAGGTCGAGTCGCCCCTGCGGCGACTTCGATTTTCCCATCACGTTCTTGATGCGGTTTTGCTCGTACTCGATGTGGTCGCCGGCAAACAAATGCTCGCGCGAGAACCCGTACGGCTTGACACTGGCGCCGAGCCCCTGGGTCTTCTCGAGTAATTCGTTCAGATGCGGCAAGATCTCCTCTTCGGAGATCTCGAGCGCCGCTTGACGTTCGGGCGAAAGGCCGATCGAGCGCACCGGTTGCAGGATGAAACTGCGCACCCCGCGATCGTAGGTGGCGTGGAAAATCTCCTCCAATTGCAACACGTTGAGCCGCGACACGACGATCTTCTGGGTGATGCTGACGCGAACCCCCAGTGCCTCCGCCAGGCAATAGATGTTGGCGACGCCGCGCAGGGCTTCCGCCAGCGACGCACCGCCATCGCCGATCGGATTGACTTCGAGCTGCGTCGCGGTGTCGGCGGCATGTAACGAGATGTCGAAATACTCGAAGCCCGCCTGCAACGTCTTCAGTGCGAAGTGCGGATCGGCGAAGGTGCGAAAGTGGGACGACATACCGAAACAACGGAAGCCCTCGCGCTTGGCCAGCTTGACATGCTCGAACAGCTTGGGATGGATCGTCGGCTCGCCACTGGCGAAGAACAGCATGTCGAACTCGCCATTGGCTTCGAGGATGTGCTGGCGCGTCGCGTCGGTCGTCGGCATCAGGCGGTTGCCCGGATTGAATTTCTCGCAGCAGAAGAGACAGTCGCTGTCACACGCGCCGGTGCCGAGAATGTTCATGACGCGCAGATTCTCGTGTCCCGGCCCGCGCTCCGGTTGGTAACCCAAGCCCACCGTCATCGGGTCCGCCGCATCGAGTTCCTCGAGCAGGGCATCGAGATCGACACGGGGCCTCACCAATCGCGGCAACCCATCGCCGCCGGCGGCGCGCGCCGGCGCGCCCGCCACCGCTTGGCGCGCAACGTGATTGAGCGCCTTGCTGAGATCGCGCACGAGGATCTTGAACTGCGTCTCCGACAGACGAGCTCGCGGCCGCACGGTGACGCCGATCGCACTCCCTTCGCCGCGATCGAGGAACACGTAACACCGATCCGCGAACGCCAACACGGCGTCGTAGAGCTCTAAACGCGGGATCCCCGCTTCGTCGAAATCGAAGCAGATCGTCTGCGCCTCGCGATCGAGCCGCGGCGCCACTCGGCGCGGCGCGGTTGCCGCGCCCTGAGCCGGCGCCATCCCCTGCGGCGTCCCGGTCTCGGCATGCGGCCGCAGCAACGCCACCAGTCTTTCGTCCGGCCCGTCAGTCTGATGCTCCGGTAGAGCGCGCGCCAACGCGACCAGGATCCTGCCGATGGATTCGTCTGTCTGCGCCGCTCCACTGCCACCGTTCATCAGCATGAAGTCCAGGTGATCGGTGTGCGCCACACCCAGAGGAGCGCCGCTGTTACGGCGGATGGCAACCCTCGCCGTACCGTGCTCGTCGTGCCGCAGGACCATGCTCGCCGCACCGTCGCGAACCGGGGTGAGAGACTCCAGCGACCAGCCGAGAGCGAGATGGGTACCTTCGGTAAACGGATGCAACAATCCCCAAGGCGCCTCGCTCGACGCCGCGACGAGTGGCTCCACCGCGGCACCCGCCGCACGGTCGCGCAAGCGCCGGGCGGTTTCGGAAAACACCTCGTTGCAGAACTCGTCAAGCGCGTCGTCGTCGCCGGCGAGCGGCTCGACGTGCGCTATCACGTGAGGTCCGGAATCGGCGAGCTCGACCCGTATCCGGTCCCGATAGCGTTCGGCCGCGACTTCGAGAGCATCCCGCCGATACAAGTCACTGTGGAAGCGCACTGCCCCCATCACCCGGTCCCTCCCTGTCGATCACCCGGGCCGTCCGTCCATGGAACGAGCTCGGAGACACCGAACTTCCTCGCGTACAACCGCGAGATACCAGGGCAGATCGGCAGCACGGAGCAGCGGCGGCAGACGTCGGCGTACGCCGACAGCTCGGCCTCGATGTGGCGCATCGCGTACACCTGATCGCCGGTGGCGTCGTCCAGGTAGTGCGACTCGCCGAAACCGGAACGCCCCACGTTGACGGAATCGCGATCACCGAGCACGCAGTTGGGAAACGATTCGAAAGAGACCCGGGCGCCGAGCTCGGCCACGCGGGCGCGTAAAGTGCGCATGGAATCGCGGACGTCGTCATAGCGAAGCTCCGCAATCGCCGGCCAGTTGCCGCCTTTGCCGATCATGGTCGGAAAAACGAACTTGAAGGCGACGTCGCCACCGAAGCGCGAGCGAGCGGCGCTCAGATACTCACCCAGATGCGCCAGGTTGAGGCGGTTGAGGACACAGTTCAGCACGACCTCGACGCCCGCGGCGACCATTTGCTCAATTCCGTCTAGAGACTCCGCGTGCGCCTTTTCCTGCACGCCGAAGATCGCAGCGCCAACCGTCGGATCGAACGAATGCATCGAGACGATGGCCCGCTGCAATCCAGTGTCGAACGCGCGCGCCGCAAAACCGGGTTGGGAAAACGATCGACCGTGGGTGTTGATGTCCCACCGCATGGCGTCGCTCGCCAGCTGCTCGACGACCGTCCAGAAACCCGGGTGGATGGTCGGTTCGCCGCCGGTGACCATGACCCGCTTGAAGCCGAAGTCGCGCAGAAACGCCGCCCTGCGCAGTAGCTCTTCCGTTTCATGGAAGAACAGAGCCGGATCTCCGGTGTTGCTGCACATCGGACAGCGGTAGTTGCACTGTTCGCCGAAACGGAACAACGACGTACTGTCCGCGCTCAGGGCCGTATCGTCAGCGACCCGCTTCTTGAACAGGCGCGGCGCAGCCCTCGCGCGAGGATCCACCGGATCGGCTGGCAAGGACGAATGCATGGTCACCGATCGAGCCGGCTGCGCGCCGTGGAAGGCCGCCGCCAATTCCTACGAATCCTCTTCGTCCGCGTCCGCATCTTCCGGCGGCAGTACCTCGGGGTCGTCGGCCCGATCGGCTTCCCGATCGGCTTCCCGGCCGGCTTCCCGGCCGGATTCCCGGCCGGGTCGCGGCGGTCCGACCCGGCGATCGAGCTCGAGAGCAACGATCTCTTCGACGTGTTCGGAAACCAGACCGACGATCAGGTCGACAATCCTCTTCTCACCGCCGCCACCGTCGCCGCGATCCCGCTCGCCACGATCGTCGCGCCGTTCGCCGTGCTCGTGTCCGCGCCACCGGCGATCTCCTCCGTGCCGACCGTCGCCGCCCGACCCGAACCAACCGGCATCCGCACGCTCGTCGTGAAAACGGTCATCGCGGCAGCTCTCGTCCTCGAAGCCATCATCAACACGGTCATCGCGAAAATTCTCTCGGGGGCGGTAGTGGCCACAGGCGTGGCGATGCGCGTGTTCGCGACGGGACTGGATCTGATTCTCGCGTTGAATTACCCGCGCCACCCGCTCGACCACCAGGCGAACGACGGTATCGATGACTCGCTTCTCGTCGAACCCGATCGCGGCTTCCGGGCGCCGACGTGGCGCTTCGTCTTCCGACGCGCCACGTCGATCGTGATCGGCGTGCTCGCGCACGACCCGCTCCAAGCGATCGAGTCGCCTGAGAATTTTTCGTTTCTCAATCTTACCCATGCGACATCCCCCGCGGCCAGCGCGCCCGGCCCAGCTCCGACCTGACGAGCCTCAAAACCCTAACTCACCGAGACTTGGAGTGAAAAAACAAGACCAAACACCGGGCGGCTATTTCGCAAGTCGGGGACCGCTGGTGTGCCCAAGGGGGTGGAATCGAAGGGGTATCGGTGGGCGGGAAGGAACAGTCAGG
>Ga0114931_10000725_pt1 | contig 40981 bp, 38 predicted proteins | sample 2SBtaG_FD_89579 | JGI IMG/M metagenome (GOLD analysis project Ga0114931, IMG submission 89579) | Deep subsurface microbial communities from Kolumbo volcano to uncover new lineages of life (NeLLi) - 2SBTROV14_V59a metaG | ecosystem: Environmental > Aquatic > Marine > Volcanic | place: Kolumbo... | reverse complement strand
GCCCTGCGCGCTGCAGTATCGCCCGCGGCGACCAAGGATCTGTATTTCGTATCGCGCAACGACGGCAGCCACGAGTTCTCGCGCAGCCTGCGCCAGCACAACAACGCCGTTCGCAAGTACCAGAGGTGAGCGCACCCTGGCGCGGTACGGTGGGGAGAACTCATCGACTTCGGGCCGGCAGCACCAGTAGAAGATAACCGTCCGGCGCGAGACTCGTCGCCAGCATGACTTCGTTGATGTCCCGGTGTTCGCTCCAGCTAGATGTGTGTTGGTGTTCGGGGTCGCGCCACATCGTCTCAACCTTGTCGCGCAGGGGCAGGTATCGCATGAGCGACTGGAGTGGTCGGCGCAACTGAGGGCTGGATGCGTCGCGCTGAGTCGCACGATTGGACACCTGCTGCATACGTTCCACGGCATGCAGTCCGATTGCCAAGCCGAGTTCGCGAAATGCCAGCCGGTGCCCCGCTGGCAGGTCCAACTCACCGCTTTGCACGTAGTGTTGCAGGCCGGATAGAGCAGCCGCGAGCAGTCGATCGGGTAGTTGCCTATCAGGTGTTGCACCTTGCTGCACGAGTTGCTGGACGCGCCAGGCATCGACCAGCAACCCGCCGATGCCGAGCGGGTCGGCGGTGGCCCATTCGCCTCCCCTCGTCAACGTTGCGTACTGGCGGGTAAGATTCCCGAGGTCCGGTCCTGCCTCCGTCGGCGGCAGGGCGGCCGTAGTGGACTGCAGCTGCAGGTTGCTGACGTAGCCGTCGAGCGGGTCGTGCTGCCCCATGGAAAGTACCTGTGGACGGGTCAGGTCGATGCTCATCTTCCAGAACATCCGGCGGGGTTCTCCTCCGGGTGAAAGCTGGCAGGTAAATGCGTGGAACGCAGTAGCGGCGAGCTCACGTGCCCAGGTGTTGAACAATGGCTGCAGCGTGGCGCGCGCGACTTGGTCGAGGGCATGCATCCACCTGGTCAGGTAATGGAAGTACTGTCCGTCGCGGTCCCACTCCCGGCGCTCGTCGTAGGGTTCGTGAGCGCCGCGCTCCGGCAGCTTTTTTCCGATGCGCAACCCACCCAGCGTCGGATGCCGCTCGCCCTCATCATCAGCCAGGCCACTGATCCAGCCAGTGCGTGGGTCGTCGTCCCGGTGCCGGCCCAGCGTATGGTGCACCTGTTCGACCAGCTGCAGCGCGTGCTCCAGGTAGACCTGCTCGCCAGTGATGCGTGCCAAGCCGAGAAAGTTGCAGACCGCGAAGGCGTCCGTCCACAGGTAGCGTCTCTGCGGTTGCGTGGACGAAAGACCGGTACGCTCCGCAAAGGCGTTCATGAGAGCGATGGCCTCCCGGGTACGTTGATCGGGCATGATTGCGTCCCCCGTCTCGCGCCTGCCAGCGCCCCCGCGAGCGGTCAGCTCGCTGCGGATCACTGGATTCGTGTTGAGCTGCGCCAATCCTATGCGGACGCGAGAAGGCGATACCTCCCCGCAGATACTACTCGAACATCACCCGATCCAAGAACCTGCGTGACCCTTGTAGTCGGCGGCGGTCTTTTTCGCCGCTGCATCAGGTGAATTACCCGGGTTCCGATGTCGGCGAGGCATCCTTCGCCAGACTCGCCTCGAGTCTCTCCAGCTTGCCGTAGAGGCTGTCGACTTCCTTCTTCAGCTTTGCGTACTCACTGTACAGCGCCTGTGGATTCTCGTGCTGATCGTGGAAATCGGGCTGGTTGATCTGTGTCTCGAGTGCGGTCAGGTCGTTTTCCTTGCGGCAGATCGCCGCTTCCGCTGATTCGAGATCGCGTTTGCGCTTCGCCCGCTTGCGCGCCTGCTTCTGTCTTCCGGCGCCGTCCCGTAGCTGCGGCTTGCTCTTTGTTTCGCGTTCGTCGATTGGGGAGTCCGCGTCGTCGGGCGTGGCAGCGTCGTGCACGTGGTACGCCTGCGCTGAGTGGCCGGAGTTCTCCGAGTCCTGCGCCGCCTTCTGTCGCAGGTACTCTTCGTAGTTGCCGATGTAGCGGGTCGCGTTACCCGCGCCCACCTCGATGATCTGTTGTGGCAGCTCGTCGAGGATGTAGCGATCGTGGGCGACGATGATCACGGTACCATCGTAGTCGCGCAACGCGCTTAGCAGCACTGCCTTGGCGGTCATATCGAGGTGGTTGGTCGGCTCGTCGAGCAGCAGGCAGTTGGTCTTGCGCAGCAGCAGCAGAGCCAACGCCAGCCGGTGGCGTTCGCCGCCGCTGAGGACCCGGATCGGCTTGTCGACCGCTTCGCCCGAGAAGAGGAACGCGCCGAGGAGCTGTCGCACCTGGGGCGCTACCTCGAAGGGCGCGGCGTTGGTAGTTTCTTCGAGGATCGTCTTGGTCGAGTCGAGTGCCGCCGACTGATCCTGGGCGAAGTAGCCGAGGTCGACGTTGTGGCCGAGGATGCGCTGGCCCGAAGTGGGTGCTTCGACGCCGGCCAGCATGCGGATCAAGGTCGACTTACCGGCGCCGTTGGGGCCGACCAGGGCGACCTTCTCTCCACGTTCGATGGTGAGATCGAGGCCCTGGTAGACCACTAGATCACCGTACGCCTTGCGCGCGCCCTCGAGCCGTAACACTTGACGGCCGCTGCGCGGGCAAGGCGGGAAGCGGAAGCGAACGCGTCGCGAACCGCCGGCGGGAGCCGGCAGGCGCACGAGCTTGTCGAGGTACTTGATGCGACTCTGTACCAGCGCCGCTTTCGACGCCTGGTAGCGGAATCTGGAGACGAAGGCCTCGATTCGGGTGATTTCCTCCTGTTGCGACTCGTAGGCGGCGCGCTCTTGCTGCAGAGTTTCGGCGCGAACCTTTTCGAACTTGGAGTACGGGGCGGGGTAGTCGTTGAGCTTGCCGCCCGAAATCTCCGTGATGCGCTTGGCGACGACATCGAGGAAGTAGCGGTCGTGGGCGACCAGAATTACCGCGTGCGGGTAGTCGCGGAGGAACTCTTCTAGCCAGTTGCGCGCTTCGAGGTCGAGGTGGTTGGTGGGCTCGTCGAGTAGCAGGATGTCGGGCTGCTCGAGTAAGAGCACCGCGAGCGCGATGCGCATCTGCCAGCCGCCGGAAAACTCACCGCCGTCGCGATGGAAATCCTCGCCTGAGAAGCCGAGGCCTTCAAGGACTGCCTCGGCGCGGCTCTCGTAGTCGTAGCAACCTTCGTGGTCCCAGCGTTCACGCGCGGTCGAGTAGTCTTCGAGAATCTGGCCGTAGCCGTCGCCGCTCGGGTCCGCGGTGCCGAGCTCTTGTTCTAGGCGCTGGCACTCCTTCTCGAGTTCGCGCAGTCCGTCGAAAGCCTCGAGCGCAGTCTCGAAGACGGTGTGACCAGCGGCCGAGATGCCGTCCTGTGGCAGGTAGCCGACCGTTCCACCTTTGGTGATCGAGATCGCGCCTTCGTCGGCGACCTCGAGCCCGGCAATCATCTTGAGCAGTGTGGATTTGCCCGATCCGTTGGCTCCGACCAGCGCGACCCGGTCGTCCTCGGCGACGAACCAGCTGGCGTGGTCGAGGACGGTTTGGCCGCCGAACGATCGGCACAATTGACTTATCGTGAGCACCCCCCCGGACTAACCGGGATTGCGATCGATTGCGACTCGGGGAGAGTATCCCTACGCCGCTCGACGGGGTTTTGGCGCGGGCGGGCCCCCTCGGGCCCGCCCGCGGTGTGGCCACTCTCAGGGAGTCGTGCCTCCCGACCCGCCGAGAAGAGAATTGACTGCTGCCGAACCGCCCTTCTTGCCCATGGCGCCCATGTTGCCGCCCTTGATCCCCTCCTGGGCGGCGGCTGCCGCACCGACCGATCCGGCCTTCTGGATCGAGCCACTCATCGTGTCGGGGGCCGCCGCAGCTGCGTCTGCGGATCCGGCCGCCGCCTCTGCCGCATCGTCGGTTGCGCCCGCGGCTGCAGCGGTAGCATCGTTGGTTGCGCCCGCGGCCGTGCCCGTCGCATCGTTGATCGCCGCGTTCGCCTCATCCTCGGCCGGGGCGACTGCGCCGGCCGCGGCGCCGGCCGCGGCGTCCTTCAGCATGTCGTCCATCGAACCCGCCATCGTCACCGAAGCCATCATGGCCAGAACCGCCACTGCCAAAAAGTAAATCTGTCTCATCGTGTTCCTCCCTCTATCTGCCGGTTATGTGTCCCCCCTCTATACAGCGCACGGGCGGTACTGCACCACATTTTTATTCGGGATCAGCGTTTGCGTGGGTACGCCAATGCCGGCGATTGCTTGACTGTGGCGTCGCGTCGGTCGACCTTGTTCGGCGAACGCGGAGTATCGCCATTGTGGTTCCATCTCAAATTCGCCGCTCTCGTATCCCTCGCCTGGGTCGCTCTGGTCGTGGTCCGGCCAACCCATGGCGCGAGCCAGTTGATCGCGCTGATGCCCGGTGCGTTCTGGGTCGTTTTCGTCGCCGGGCACGCCGCCCTGGCAGCGCTGTTCTGGTGGGGATCGAGGGACCCATCGCAGAGGTTGATCGCGGCCTACGTCGGCCTGGCGACCTTCGCCGTGCGCTCCGCGTTGGGTATCTACCTGGTGCTGTACGTGATGCAGGGCGAGGCTGCGATGATCGTGCTGGTCGAGATGGTGCTGTCGATCGGCTTCTTCTCGGCACTGGTCAACGCCCTTCCGGCGGCGGTTCGGGCCGGGCGTTAGCGATTCAGGCTTCTTCGGTCGAGAACGACGTGCCGCATCCGCAGGTGCGTGCTGCGTTTGGGTTGACGAACTTGAACCCCGCGGCGTGCAGGCCGGAGACGTAGTCGATTGTCATTCCGTGCAGGTATTGCTGGCTCTCCGAATCGACGAATACAGGAACGCCACCGATGTCGAGAACCGAATCGCCGGGCTTCGGGCCTTCCTCGAAGGCCAGCTGGTACTGCATGCCGGAGCAACCCCCACCGGTCACGCCAACTCGCAGTCCGCGGTCTTTGCCACCTTGGTGATTCGGCCGCCCGTGCTGGTCAGCATCGCGCTCGGCTGCTCGCCCCACCATCTCCACCGCCTTGGCAGTGAAGACCAAGAGATCTCCGGAAACGGGACCCTGCGGGGCGCTTTCTTCGAGGAACTGAACAGTCATGGCACGGTACCCACGGGAAAATGTGAAGATTTCTGAACTTGTCGCGTCTGACTACAGCTAACGCCCGTGCCGCAGGCGGTCAAGGCCTCGATTTTGGGCTGACCTTGAATCACGGCGGGGTTTTATCATAAAACATGCCGGATTTTAACAATATGTCCTTTTCGCCGCGATACCTGGTGGTGGTGAATCTAGTTCTCCTCGCCCTTGCCGCTTACTCCGCGTCCGCCATTGTCGGGACGGCGATATCGGCTCGTCTGTCCAGGACGCGCCATGCCGAGATTTCGCCGCCGCCGCCGCCGCTGGCACGTCAGTCGAAACGCCCGAAGTCGTACTACGCGCTCATTTACAAACGGGACATCTTCAATTCGGCGAAACCGGTCGAGACACCGGCGGCGGGCCCGGTGTCACCGCAGGTGACCGATCTCCGCCTCAAACTGTGGGGCGTTGCGCTGTATGAAAACCAGGACTCGTACTGCGTCATAGAAGAAGAGAAGAAGCGCAAGCAGGGCGTCTACAGGGTTGGCGAAGAAGTGCCGGGGGGAGCTATCCTCAAGCAAGTCGAGTGGGACAGGGTCATCCTGACGCGCGCGGGCAAGGACGAGGTTCTCGAGCTGCAGGACACGATCGGTGGCGCCAAGATGGCAACGCGATTCAGCTCGTCGCGAAGGTCCAGTGCCGGTGGGAAGAAAGGCAAGGTCAAGGGAGTCGAGGTTGTCAGCGATACCGAGTACATTGTCGACCGCGAGGAGGTCGATAACGCACTCGACAATATGAGCAAACTGTTCACACAAATCCGGGCGGTTCCTCATTTCGAGGGTGGTGAGGCAACCGGGTTCCGTTTGTTCGCGATCCGCCGGGGCAGCATCTTCGACAAGATCGGTCTCAAGAACGGTGACATCATTCGCAATATCAACGGGCAGGCAATGAACGATCCCACACGTGCGCTCGCTTTACTCGAGGAGATGCGCGATGCGTCCGATCTTTCGGTTACGGTTACGCGCAATCGCAAGGAGAAGACGCTTAGTTACACGGTTCGGTAAGCGGACCTCGGCGGGGCGATAAATGGAGTGGATGCGATGGCGGTTGCCCGTATGCGGGCTTGCAGTGACTGTGGTGTTGGGAGCGGCGCCCCCCCTCATTGCTCAGGGTGATAGCCAGCTCGCTGGAGCGAAAAACGCCGCCGGTACCGCGCAGCCAGCCAAGGCGGCGGTCAAGTCAGCCGAGCCGACGTCTACCGGCCGCGCGGAAGAGGCGGACGACGACGCCAAGCTGATCACGATGAACTTCCAGGACATCGAGCTCAACGCGCTGGTCAAGTTCATTTCGGAGATTACTGGCAAAAACTTTATCTTGGACGAGCGAGTGAAGGGGAAGGTTACCATCATTTCGCCCGCGAAAATTTCGGTTGAGGAGGCGTACGCGGTCTTCCAGTCCGTCCTCCAGGTGAAGGGTTTTGCAACGGTGCCGAGCGGTGCCATTTTCAAGGTTCTGCCCGCGCAGGAAGCGAAGAGCACGACCCTGCAGACCATCATGCCCAAAGGCGTGGTCGGGCTCAGTGATGAGGTCGTCACCAAGCTGCTGCCGCTGCACAACGTCGACGTCAACAACTTGCTGCCGATCATCCAACCGCTGGTATCGCCGAACGGCTTGCTGGCGGCTTATGTCGCCACCAACACCCTGATTTTGATTGACAGCTCCCTCAACATCGATCGCATCGCGAGGATTCTGAACGTCCTCGATGTCGAAGGGCAAGACCGCGGGGTGGAGGTTCTGCGTCTCAACTACGCTTTCTCGGTCGAGATCGCGGCGCTGCTCGAGCAGGTTCTCAACGACCAGCAGCAGGGGGCCGTGGCCACCACCCGAGCTGGGGCGGCGTCGACGGCAGCCGCGGCGCGTTCCTCGGCTTCGCGCACCAGTCGGCGTTCGCGGCGCGGGGGCAACGCCCAGCGCGGCTCGAGCGTGGTGACTGGCGGCGGTGCAACAGTCGCCTACAAGATCATCCCGGACGAGCGTACCAATACCCTGGTCGTGGTCGCGGGGCCTCTCGATATGCGCCGGATCAAGGATCTGGTCGTGCGCCTCGACGTCCCACTGCCGCACGGCACCGGGCGGATTCAAGTCTACTATCTCAAACACGCCAACTCCTTCGAGATCGTCCCGGTACTGTCCGACCTGATTGGATCGGGTGGTGGCGGCATCGGCGGTCTCGGGGGCGGACTGACAGCCCGCCGGATCGCTGGCTCGACTGCTGCGCGCGGCGGGCGTCTCGGCCAGCGTGGTGGGTTGGCGGGCCGAACGCAGAGCGGCTTCGGCGCTTTTGGTGGCGGCGGCGGTGCGTTCGGCGGCGGTGGCGGTTTCGGTCGCGGATCGCGTGGCCAGCGGGGGGGACTCGGCGGTGGGTCCCGGTTCGGCGGTGGGTCCCGTTTGGGGGGGGGCGGCGGCGGCAATATTCGCGGCGGCGGCGGCTTCGCACAGGGGGGAGCGGGCGGCGGCGGCGTATCGTCGGTCGTCGGCGGCGGTACCGGTGAGTTTATCGGCGAGATCCGAATCACGGCCGACCCGTCGACCAACGCCTTGATCATCAACGCGTCGCCGCAGGACTACGACACTCTGAAGCAGGTGATCGGGAAGCTCGACGTCCCGCGGCGCCAGGTCTACGTCGAGGCCATTGTCATGGAAGTTCGGGTGGGTAGTGACAGCCAACTCGGGATCGAGCTGCAGGGCGGTGTCGGCCTCGGCGGCGCCGGTGTCGGTATCGGCCGCAACGGTTTCGGCGGGATCAACAATCTCGTGGCGAATCCAGCCGGGCTTCCGGGGTTCGTCCTCGCGGCTGCCAGCAACCAGACGGTTCGCCTGCCGGACGGCACCGTCGTACCGGCCCAGGTGGCCTTGCTTACGGCGGCCAAGAGCGACACCAATGCCAACATCCTATCGGCGCCGAATATTCTGACCACGGACAACCTCGAGGCCGAGATTGTGATCGGCGAGAACGTTCCTTTCATCGCTTCGAGATCGACCAGCAACATCAACTTGTCCAATAGCTTTGCGACCGTCGAGCGCCGCGATGTCGGTATTACGCTGCGCATCACGCCGCAGATTTCGGCGGGTGGTATGGTGCGCTTGGACATCTTTCAAGAAGTGTCGGACGTAGTCGATAGCGCGGTCGCTGGCATCGACGTCAACCAACTCGGGCCGACGACGACGATCCGTTCCGCGACGACCTCGGTGGTCGTGCGCGATGGCCATACCGTGGTGATCGGCGGTCTGATCGCCGACCGCAAGGACAATAGCGTCCAGGGGGTTCCGTACATCAGCGATATCCCGATTATCGGCAACTTCTTCAACAACACGGCCAAGAAGGTTACGAAGGGCAATCTGCTGATCTTTCTCACCCCTCATATCGTTCGCAATCCCGCCGAGCTGCGCGACGAGTCCGTGGCACGCAAAGAAGCGTTCAAAGCCTACATGGAGGAACACCGCTTCCCCGATCTCCGCCGGGATCGACTCGATGCGAGTTCGTGGAATCCGGATCTCTCGGAGTTCGAGAATCTCAACTACACGCATGACGGGCTGCTGATTGAGAGGCATCCGGAGTCCCCGCCTGACAAACGACCGTCGCCGGATGCTCCTGTTGATACCCGCACCGCGCCGCCGGCGAACAGGTCGATCGTCGAGACCGCCCCGGACGGACGAATCGATCCGTCTCTCGATCTGGTGCAAATGCGCCCGCAGATTCCCGACCAGGGGCGGGCTCGGTTTGTGTTGCTGGCGAGTTTTGCGCAGCGCGGTACCCCGCCTCCGGGCTTGCAAACTGCCAGTGGGCTGCTGGCCATTGTACTGCCGCCAGATTCGCGGTTGAGCGTGTTGTTCAGGCCGGGCAGGCAGTACCGCTTTACCAGTGAACGGTACGATGGCTTCTACCACGTGTTGGAGGCGTACTCGTCGCTGCGCCAGGCGCAATTGGTGTACCCCGAGGGGCTTCCGGTCGATCCGGCAAACGGCGAATACTTGCATTGGCGTGAGCTCAAGGATGCAACTTCTGCTAACGCCGCGTCTTGGACTGCGCTAAACTGAGCTGGCGATGGCAGTTGCTGCACAGTCACTCGACGCATGTCTCATCGAGGAAGGCTCGATCTCCGAGTCGATTCTCGAGAAGGCGCGCGAACGCCAGCGCGAGGGGAAGCGGTTGGGTGACGTCCTGCGCGAGATGGGCGCGATTGATTCCGAGGCCTACGCGCGTGCCGTCGCGACCCACTACGGCCTGCCTTTTGTCGCCGCGCTGCCGGAAGATGATCCGACGGCCGGTGAATGCGCCGACCTCTTGCCGATCAACTTCGCCAAGAAATGCCAGGTGTTGCCGATCCGGCGCGATCAAGACGCGATCGTCGTTGCGACCGCGGACCCTTCCGAACTCGGCCCGCTCGACGATCTGCGCGTGTTGCTGCACCAGCCGATCCGCGTCGTTGTCGCGCCGGGCGACGTGATCGTCGATCGTATCAACCGAGTCTACGACCTGGCCTCGGGCAACGCTTCCGATCTGATGGACGGCCTCGAGGAAGAGCGCTTGGATATGCTCGCCACGGAACTCGAAGAGCCGCGCGATCTGCTCGATGCCGACGATGAGGCGCCGATCATTCGCTTGGTGAACTCGCTGCTGTTTCAGGCCGTCAAGGATCGAGCGAGCGACATCCACATCGAGCCCTACGAACGCGACCTGACGGTGCGCTTCCGTATCGACGGTGTCCTGTACGATATCATCTCGCCGCCGAAGCGTTTTCAGCCGGTGGTCATCTCGCGCGTGAAGATCATGGCGGGATTGAACATCGCCGAGAAGAGGTTGCCCCAGGACGGGCGCATTCGCATCAAGCTCGCCGGTAAGGATGTCGATATCCGAGTGTCGACCGTTCCGACCGTGCACGGTGAGCGCGTGGTGATGCGATTGCTCGATAGGTCGTCGACGATTTTGCAGTTGGACGATCTCGGGCTGGTTGGCGACAAGCTCGATTCGGTAGACCAGCTGATTCGCCAATCCCATGGGATCCTCCTGGTGACGGGGCCGACTGGTAGCGGCAAGACGACGACCCTTTACGCCGCGCTGTCGCGGATCAATACCACCGACAAAAACATCATCACGATCGAGGATCCGATCGAGTATCAGCTGCACGGCGTCGGCCAGATCCAGGTCAACCCCAAGATCGACCTCACCTTTGCTGGCGGACTACGTTCCGTGTTGCGCCAGGACCCGGACGTCATCATGGTCGGTGAAGTACGCGATTCCGAGACCGCCAAGATCTCGATCCAGGCGGCGCTGACTGGACACCTGGTGTTCTCCACGTTGCATACCAACGATTCGTGCGCCGCGATCACCCGCCTGTTGGACATGGGGATCGAGCCGTTCCTGGTGTCGTCCTCCTTGGTCGCGGTGATGGCGCAGCGCTTGGTGCGCAAGGTCTGTCCTACCTGCCGTGAGGCCTACCGCCCGCCGATGGAAGAGCTGCGCCAACTCGGCGTGACCCTCGATGATCTCGCGGATAACGCGGTGTACCGCCCCGGTCCGGGATGCGACGCCTGTAAACAGACCGGGTACCGCGGCCGTTTGGGAATTCACGAACTGCTGGTCGTCGACGACGAGGTTCGCAACTTGATCATGCGTTCGGCGGATTCTTCGGAGATCCGGCGCGCCGCTGCTGCCAAGGGAATGGCGACGTTGCGCGAGGACGGAGCCGACAAAATCATGCAGGGAATCACGACGATTGACGAAGTCCTGCGTGTGACGCAGGACGATCTCGGGGTTTAGGGAGCCGAACAGGCGCCCAGCGACCGGCCGCTTTGGATGAATCCCTGGCCGGTTCGCGCGTCGATGGAATAAGCGATGCCGGTATACGCGTATAAGGGGCTCAACGACAAGGGGCGAAATGTCGCGGGGGTCGTGGATGCCGACACGCCCAAAGCGGCGCGACAGAAGCTGCGCGGGCAGGGGGTTTTTCCGACCGGTCTGGCTGAGGAAACGCAGACTGAGGGGGGCTCGTCGCGGTCGGTTACACAATCGTCGACCGACATCCGCGCCTACTTCGAGCGCATCAAGCCGCAGGATCTTGCGCTGCTGACTCGCCAGCTGTCGACTCTGGTCGGCGCCGGGCTACCTCTGGTCGATTGTCTCGGCGCGCTCATCGAGCAGGTCGAGAATGCGGCTGAAAAGCGCATTCTCTCCCAGGTCCGTGAGCACGTCGTCGAGGGTGGCAATCTGGCTGACGCGATGGGGATGCACCCCCAAGTATTCAACGATCTCTACGTCAACATGGTGCGTGCCGGCGAGGCCAGCGGCGCGCTTGATATCGTCCTGATCCGGCTTGCCGATTACACGGAACGCGCCGCCGATCTGCGCGCCAAGGTTCGCTCGGCGACGACCTACCCGATCGTCATGGGATCCATCAGCTTTTCGATTCTATTGTTCCTGCTGTCGTACGTCGTTCCCAACATCACCAAGATCTTCCAGGACACACATCAGGAATTGCCCGGAATCACCCTGGTCCTGCTCGCAGTTTCCGATTTCACCGCGAACTACTGGTGGTTAATCGTCATCTCCGTGGTGGCCGCGTACCTGGGGCTGCGCGCATGGGTCGGGACGCCGAAAGGCCGGCTGAAGTTCGACAGCTTGACCCTGCGGATTCCCTATTTCGGCAAGGTCCTGAAGAAGGTCGCACTGGCGCGCTTCGCGCGGACCTTGTCGACTCTCCTCGATGGAGGAATTCCGCTCCTGCAATCGCTGGACATCGTCAAGCATGTGGTCAACAACACGGTCCTGCAAAACGCGATCGAAGACGGTCGCGTGAGCATCCGCGAGGGCCACAGTGTCGCCGAGCCGTTGAAGGCGAGTGGTCAGTTCCCGCCGCTCTTGGTGCACATGATCGCGGTTGGCGAGCGAAGCGGTGAGCTCGAATCGATGCTGGCCCGCGCTGCCGATGCCTACGACAATGAAGTCGAGGCATCGGTGAACGCTCTCAGCAGTATCATGGCGCCGGTCCTCGTCGTCTTCATGGGTGGGATCGTCGCCTTTATGGTGATCGCGATTTTGTTGCCGATTTTCGAATTGAATCAGGTAGTAGGATGATGGCTCGCCCGGTCAGCGTCGGTCGCGCCGCGGGATGGGCAACGTCGTTGTGCCATGTTTTGTTCCGAAGACATGTGTACTCTTGGAGGAGAAAAATGAAACGACTTTCGATGCAAGCGGGATTTACCCTGATCGAGATCATGGTCGTGGTGTTCATCCTCGGACTGTTGGTCACACTGGTGGCGCCCAAAATCATTGGTCGCACCGATCAGGCGCGTCAGACCAAGGCGATTGCCGATATCAAGGCGATCGAGCAGGGGATGAAGCTATTCAAGCTCGACAACGGCTTCTACCCGAGCACGGCCGAGGGCATCAACGCCTTGGTGCAGGCGCCGCCGCGGGCGCGCCGCTTCAATCCCGACGGGTATCTCGACAAGGTTCCGCTCGACCCCTGGGGCATGGAGTACGTGTATTCCACGGATGGACGCACCGTCCACGTCATGTCTTACGGCGCCGACGGCGTCGAGGGTGGCGATGGATACAACCGCGACCTGGACAACTACGAAGACTGAGACGAGGAACTGAGCCGAGTGGGCCGCGGATGAAAACGGATGAGACGGGATAAGGGCTGCCGTGCGCTCCCCGGATCACCCGTGTCCCGGTGCGCTCGTCACCGGCGGTCGCTCGAGGCCTGATGCGTATTTGTCCTCCACACTTCCCGCTGTCACCGGGTCGCGGTCGCGGCCAGGCGGGATTCACCCTGATCGAGCTGAGTCTGGTCCTCTTGATCATCGGCGTGATGCTGGCGATCACGGTTCCGCGTATTGGCAACCGAGCCTATGCGCAGCTGGGATCGGAGACGCGTAAGCTGGCGCTGGCCTTTCGCTACCTGCGCCATGCGGCGATCTTGAACGGGCGCTCGTACCGGCTGGTGTACGATCTGGAGCAGCAAAAATACTGGCCCGAGGTCGGCCAGGTGGCTGCTCCGCCGCCGGCCGACGATGAGAACCTCGCAGACCAGGATTTCTCGTCCGGCGACACAGCGACCGTGCCGGAGGAGCTCTTTACGATCGACCGGGAAGGGCCGTTGGAGGTCCGCAAACTGCCCGAACCGATCGGCTTTTCCGATGTCAATCTGCCGCTGGTGGCGGGCAAGGTGTTCGAAGGAGTGGTGTGGACGACCTTCTACCCGGACGGTTATGTCGACCTTAGTATTGTCCACCTCGACAATGGGCAGGACGTCTACACGCTCTACCTGCTGAACTCGATCACCGGCAAGGTTTTCGTCGAGCCTGGATATTTGTCCTGGAACCAATGAATCGCTTTCGACGAGGTGGGCCAGGCTCGCGTGGGGCGCATGGTTTCACGCTGATCGAGGTTTTGGTGGCGCTGGCGATCGTAGCCTACGCATTGATCGGATTGATCGGTCTCGTCAACCGCAACCTCGGTGTGGTGGGCCGTGATGAGGATCTAACGCGGGCGATGCTGTTGGCGCGCAAGTTCGTCGCCGAGATGGAAGTGCGGGAGAAGTTTCCCGATCTCGGTTTCAGCAGCGGGCAGTTCGATGAGTACCCCGGGTTCTCCTGGGAACGTGAGGTCACGGAGCTGTTTATCCCCGATGTTCGGCAAGTGGTCCTGAGGATCGTTTTCGATGAGCGCCAGCCGGATGCCGTCGAACTTCTGTACTACGTTCGCGATCGCCGCGATCCGGACGAGCTCGAGGGTTCCGGGCAGTGAGGTGTTGCTTGTTCGATCGGCGGGGATTTACACTGATGGAACTGCTGCTCGCAGTCTTCATCTTCGGATTCATCGTCCTGACGGTCTACGGAGTGCTGTCGCGCGCCATCAACGCGCGCCAGGTTGGCGAAGAGCGGGCTGAGCTCTATGCCCAGGGGCGCGAGGTGGTGCTGAGGATCGCCAGCGATATCGAGGGTGCGCTGTTGCCACTGTCGGGCGATCGAATCTTCTTCTCGGGCGATGTCGGCAAGGTCGAGTTCGTCGCGATGAATCGCGGCGGTTACGGATTGAACCGGGTGCGCCCGGGACAGGTCTTGATCGAATACTCGTTGGACGCTCCCGACCAGAACGGTTACTTCCCACTCATTCGAGTCGAGCAGGACTTCAAACATATCCTCAACGAGGCGGATGGAATCGACGATCAGCAGAAAGACTCGGCGTTTGACCTCAATGACGACAACGAGCCCCAGGCCCCGACCGAGCAGGTGCAGGTTTTTCTCGACTGTCCGCCTGGGGCGGTGCTGTCGGATCTACCGGGGGCTTGTTCGCGCGTCGCCGGCTTGCGGTTTCGGTTTTACGACGACGCCTTCGGAGATTGGCGCGACTACTGGGACTCTTTCGAGGCCGACAGCGGAATGGAAGACCGGATTCCGGACGCGGTGGAGATCGTGCTGGTGATGCTTGACGAGCAGGCTCGTGAGCATGAGTTCTACACGGTCGTCGACCTGCCGTTGGCCAAGGCGAATCCGACGCCTGGTGCTGATGATGAGGAAGATGATGGCACGCCGTAGTGTCGCACGCGCAGATGGGCCCGGTTCCGGCGTGCGGCGCAGGTTCGTGGCGGAGACCGAGGTGTGCCACGGGATGGTCCGAGACGAGCGCGGGATAGCGCTCCTCATCGTCGTTGCGGTGATCGCGATGTTGACGATTGTCGTCACCGAGTTCACGTACTCGGTGACCCTCGACCAGTACCGCGTGCGCAATTCTCTGCACGCGCTGCAAGCCGAGCTCATCGTCCGTTCGGGGATCAATCTGGCGGAAGGATTTCTCAGTCTCGATGAGGACGCTAGCGTCGATACCTACACCGATGAGTGGTTCTTCGCCATGAAGAATTTCTGCGCCAAGATCCCGCTTCCGGACGGCTCGGTCGCCAAGTGCGACGTCAAGGATGAGAGCGGAAAGATCAACATCAACAACACGCGCACGCGTGCGCAGTCGGGCGCGTTGACCGGAAGCCCTACCAAGCAGGATTACCTGTCCGACGCGCTGCGCTGTATCTTCCAACGACAAGAGGGGCTGGAGGTCGAGATCGTCGACGACCTGCGCGACTACTGGCGGCGCGATCCGCCGACTCTCCCCGACGGCAACCAGCGCCGGAAGATGCCATCGTTCCAATCGATCGAGGCCTTTGTCGCTGAATTCAACATTCCAACCAAGCAAATACCGTACCTGCGCAAGTACCTCACGGCGCAACCGCCGCGCAGGCTGCGCGGTGTCAATATCAATATTGCCGAACCGGAGGTCCTGGGCGCGATTATCAATAGCCAGGATCCGGGTACCAAGTGTGGCCGTACCCAGGTGATCGAAGACATCCTAGATCGTCAGCTCGATCCCGACAATCCGATCAAAGATGTGGATGTCGCCGGATTGCTCTCTGGCATCGAGGGCGCTCGTACGATTGCTTCCCTGTTCGTGACCCACAGCAGCCTGTACCGGCTGGAGGCCAGCGCCATTACCAACCCCAACCCCGACAATCCGACCAGCAGCGGAATCGGTAAGACCCTCAGCGTGCTGGTCTTTCGGGAGTGCGTCGAAGAGAACGGCGGTACATGCGAGCGCTGGACTTCAAGGCCACTCGACTGGCAGAAGGAGTCAGGCGCCCGTCTTTTTCGCGAGAAGAATCGATTCTCGGGACTATCGGAGTACTATGGGGAATTTGACCCGTCTGCCCTGGGCGACTTGTTCAACTGATGGCAACCGAACGAAAACGGATAATCGTGAATGAAATTGGCTCTGCCGGTCCCACGTGTTGTGCCGGAGACTCGCGTCAGCGGCGAGCCGTGATCGTAGCCGTGGGTGTCGTGTACTTTCCTGACTCTCTGAGTCGTTCCGCGTAAAAGCTTCCCATGCCGCGCAAAATCGTATCGTTCGACATCACGAAATCCGACCTGAAGGCGACGGTGATCGAGACCGGATTTCGCGACTTCAAGGTCGCGGGCTTTTATCGGGAGTCCCTCAATGGTGACCCCGCCGGGATCGCTGCGCACATCGGCAAGTTCATCGACGAATACGGCAGCGACGCCGATACCGTCTTGTCGGCGCTGCCCGCCGAGGTGGTTAGCTGGCGCACGCTCTATTTGCCCTTCCGCGACAATCGAAAGGTAGCGCAGACGGTTCCATTCGAGCTGGAGAACAATGTTCCCTTCGGTCTCGATGATGTCGTCGTCGATTATCACGTCCTCCATCGGGACGCGTCGGGAACCACGGTTCTAGCGGCCTTGGCGCCGAAGTCCGAGGTGGAGCGCCATCTGCAGGTATTGCAGGATGCGGGCGTCGACCCGAAGGTCGTCGCGGCCAGCCCGCTGGCGGCCCTCAATACCTTGCACCTGGTCCCGGATCGGCCACCAACCTTCGCGTTTGTGGACGGTTCGCAACTCAGCGCGACAGTTGCTCTCTACCGCAATGGCTCGCTGGTAGGGGTTCGTTCGTTGACGGCGGTCGACGCCTTCGCGGGTGCTGGCAACGGCGATGGTGCGGCGTCGCCCGGTGCCGAGGAGTCCGATGCGCGGTCGCGGAGCGTGGGGGCCTCGCTTGCCGCGAACGTTCGCTGGACGCTGCTGGCGATGAACGGAGCGCCTCTCGACGAGGGGTTGCCCTGCTACCTCGCCGGGCCCGTAGCGTGGGTGGAGGCGGTTGCCGGCGATCTCGAGCGGGTCCTGAATGTCGAGGTGAGGCGTCTCGACCAGCTGCAGCTGGAGAGCATTGACGTGGGTGCGCGCGCCGACGCGTCTGCTTTTGGGGCTAGTCTCGGCCTGGCGCTGCGCGAAATCACGCCCGGGGATACGGTGGGCGTGAACTTCCGCCGTGGCGAGTTCATTTTTCATCGCAGCGAGCAGGAGTTGAAAGCGGGGTTGCGTACGGTGGCGATCTTGGCGCTGCTGGTGGTTGCGCTGACGGTCGGCGAGCTTTACACGAAGTACCGCGAGTCGCAGGTTCGACTGGCGGCGGTGGAGGACGAGATTTACCAAGTGTTCGAAGCGACGCTCCCAGATGTTGGGAGAGTTGGCCGCCCGCTCGATGTTCTCGGAGAGGAAATCTCCCAATTGCGCCAAGACGTGGAGATGCTCGACGATGTGGTTCCCATCGCCAACTCGACCAGCGTCGATCTGCTGCGAGCGGTTTCGGCGGCAGTGCCCAACAGTGTTCGGATCGACAGCAAGGAGTATTTGATGGATCCGGGTTCCGTTCGCCTCACTGCCGAGACGGATACGTTCGAGTCGGTGGACTCCTTGAAGCAAAAGTTTTTCGAAACGGGCTTTTTCTCTGATGTACAGGTGAAAGATGCGAAGACTACCAAGACGGGCATCTCCTTTCGCATGATGATGATTCTCAACAAAAATTTCCGGCCTCCGGGTAGCACGCGATGAGCTTCGACTGGCGACAAATTCTCAACTACCTGCAGCGGCTCTCCTCCCGCGAGCGTACGCTGCTCGGTGCTGCGGTGGCGGTTGGCGTGATCCTGGGCTTTTACACTCTCGTCTGGGAGCCCCTTTCGGCGGACCGCGCGCTGGCGGAAAGGTTGATCCGCGTGCGCCAGCAGGATCTCGTCGATATCAAGGAGATGCGGATCGAATACATGGACTTGTTGGTGCGGCTCGACGCGAGTCGGGATGTCATCAATGCCGGAACGATTGACAAGAATTTTTCGCTGTTTCCGCACATCGAGTCGACGGTCAGTAAGGTTCTCGGTGGACGAGACAAAATCCGATCGATGAATCCGAAGACCAAGGCGATCAACGACGCCTACCGGGAAGAAGCTGTGGAGTTCAAGCTCGACGGAATCGCGCTCGACCAGCTCATCGACATGATGGTTCGCATCGAGAAAGGCGACCGACCGCTGCGCGTAACTCGACTGCAAATCAAGAAGCGTCGGCGCGACCCACAACAGTTCGACGTGATCGCGACCGTGTCGATGCTCAAGGCCAACGAGGAGAGCTAGTGGACCGTTTTCATGCGTTTGCCCTGTCTTTCAACGGGCTGCGAGTCGTGAGCTTTCTTCCGATACAGTCGGCAACCGTCGCTGAACAAGGCCCGGATACACTTCGTTCGGGCAGTGCCAGGCCGGCACAATGACGACACCGTGCCGATTTTCCGGATTCGGCTTGATGCCCAGTGATATTTGCGCACCGGGTTTTTCAGGCGATTCCCTCAGCCCAATGAATTTTCCTGGTTAGAAGATCGATGCAGATCCGCAACTTCGAGCTTCCCACGCTGTCGATCGGAGATCGCTTCGAGGACTTCCCCGTGCGTGCAGCGCTGCTGTACGGCCTGTACGCCGTGGTACTGTTTCTCATCTTCCTGGTGTTGAACTTCCCGTACGGGGTGTTGGTCGATCAGCTTCTCGACGACGTCGACCTTTCTCCGGCGGAGGTCACCCATGGCAGCGTGGAGATGGCGATCCTGGGTGGGCTCGAGTTGCGCGGTGTAACGGTGCGCCGTTCGGATTGGACACGACTTCCGGTTCTCGAGATCCCGCGCGCCGACCTGCGCGTGGGGCTCTCCGGCCTTCTGCGTGGCAAGGTGTCGAAAGTCAACGTGATTGGCGATTTATATGGAGGCGTGCTCAAGGCGAAGTGGAGGGGCGGCGAGGATCTGCAGCGAGCAATTGTGCAGGTGGAGGACCTCCAGGTCGCTCGTTATCCTCCGTTGCGCGAGATTATGGAAAAAGGTCAGATCTTCGGACTCTTGTCTGGGTTCGTGCAGGCGGAAGGGCGGCCGGGCGATAGCGCCGCAGTGCGTGCGAACGGCGAGATATACCTGGACCGCGCTGGATCCGAAGGTTTGGAGTATCACGGGTGGCCGGTTCTAGACCTCTCTTTCGAGGAAAGCAGTGTCTTGTTTTCGATGCAGGGGGGACGAATCGAGATCGAGGAATTCAACGCAGCTGGACCGGATGTCATCATGTCGGGCAGCGGTCAGATCGGCCTGCGCGACTCGCTCGGGGATACCGTGCTCGACCTGAAGGTAGTAGTCCAGGCGGCGCCTGATGCTCGCCCGGAGGTCAAGGGGCTGGTTTCCTTGATCCCGCGTCAGCGTGGTGCCCAGCCGGATACACCAATTTCGATCACGGGCACGTTGGCCAAGCCTCGATATCGATAGGGCACTACTTGTTTGCCAGGTCCGTTGACTTTCGCCAGGCCATTTTGAATCTTGGCGTGGTTCCGAGGATCTGAGAATACGTAAGGAGATTGAGCGATGACCTACATCATCACACGCCTTTGCCGGGACTGTGTCGATACCGCTTGTGTGGCGGTTTGCCCGGTGGATTGCATCTACAAATACACGGGCGGCGACACCGAGGCTTTCCCGAACCAGCTTTACATCCATCCGGACGAGTGCATCGATTGCGGTGCTTGCGAGCCCGAGTGCCCGTGGCAGGCGATTTTCGAGGAAGAGTCGGTGCCGGAGGTATTTCAGGAAGATACGCCGTTGAACTACAAGATGGGCGAGAACAGTGACGATTTCGAGGTTTCTCCGAACGACGACAAGGAGAAGCCCACGGCAGAACAGATCGAGGCGAACAAGAAAAAGTGGGGCTGGGCTGGCTAGAAGCATGGATCCAAGCCCCTTGAAGCTATAGAGTAGGGCCCGGCCATGAGTTACGAAGAAGTCGAGTTCGAGCGAGATTGCGATGCTGTCCAGATTCCTCAGGGCACCGTGGTGCGCATCGTCAAGGGTACTGGCGCCATCGTGACCCAGTCGCTGGGCGGCAGCTATACGATCCAGGTGCCGAGTCTGGGGGGCCTTTTCCGGGTTGCCGGATCCGACGGCGACGCCATCGGTCGACGTGCCGCGGTGGCTGATTCGGTGGCGTCGGAGACCCGGGGGCCGGTTACCGAAGAGGCTGTTTGGGAGCAACTCAAAGGGGTATTCGACCCCGAAATACCGGTCAATATTGTCGATCTAGGGCTCGTCTACGACTTGCGCATCGACCAACCTGGCTCGGGCGCGAGCAGGGTCGAGGTGAAGATGACTCTGACGGCCCCGGGCTGTGGCATGGGCGGCCCGATCTCGATGGATGCCAAGCAGAGGATCGAGACCCTTCCCGGAGTTGCTTCCGCCGATGTCGAAGTGGTCTGGGACCCGCCGTGGAATCCGCAGATGATCTCGCCGGAAGGTCGATCGAAGCTCGGAATGGAGTGAGTCGGCGCCGACTGGCGCTGATACCTTGGGTTGATGGTTGCTGAGCGCTTTCGGCCCTACCTGCCGCGCGAGCGGATCGATGGCCACCGGATGGCCGGGGAGTGGCCGCAGCGGGGCCTCGCCGAGCTTGCCGCGGATCGGCTTGCCACGGATTCCGCGTCGGAAATCCTGGTCGACGGGCCGGTTCGGCTGACCGTCGATGACTTGGTGTGCCGGGCGCGGGGGCTGGCCGGTGGGCTGGCAGGTCTGGGCGTCGGCGCTGGCGACGTCGTATCGTGGGAGTTGCCGAGTTGGTGGGAGTCGGCGGCACTCGCGATCGCCATCGATTGGGTCGGCGCGATCAACAACCCGATCATCCCGATCTACCGCGAGCGTGAGGTCACTTTCGTCGCCCGCCAGGCGGGTTCGCGGGTGCTTCTGGTCCCAGGCGAGTTTCGCGGTTTCGACTTTCGCGATCTGGCGCGCACGGTGCGGGCTTCGAGTGACTCCCTGGAGCATATCGTCGTGGTGCGGGATCGGCCGGGTGAGGGGATGTTGGGTTTCGAGGATCTGATGGCGGGCCCGACGTTACCCGAACGCGTTGAGCGTTCGCCGGACGACGTGGCGATGTTGTTCTATACCTCGGGAACCACTGCCGCTCCCAAGGGGGTGATGCACACGACTTCGACGATGGGTGCGTACACCGCCGCGAGTGTGCTGGCGATGGGTACCTCCGGCGGCGATGTCGGCCTCCTGCAGTTCCCCCTGACGCACATCGGAGGCCTGTCGGCTTTTGTCGCAGTACCGCTGATGACCGGGTCGCGGGTCGTTTACCTCGATGCTTGGGAACCTGATGCGGCGCTGGATTTGATCGAGCGCGAACAGGTGACCTCGGCCGGCGGCCCACCGGTGATTTTGCAAGGGTTGATGGCTGCGCCGTCATTGACGCCACAACGGGTACGCAGTCTTCGCAGCGCTGGGACCGGTGCGGCTGGGATTCCACCGCAGCTCGTTCGCGAGGTGGGCGAGCGACTCGGCGCGGTGAGCTATCGCGCGTATGGGCTTACCGAGTGCCCGATGCTGACAACCGGCCGGCGCGACGACCCGGAGGAGAAGCGGATGCACAGCGACGGTCGCCCGAGTCCGGGGTGCCGTGTCCGCGTCGTCGACGCGCACGGGAACGAGGTTGGCCGCGGAGTGGAGGGGGAGATCGAGGCCTTCGGGCCACAGCTGTGCGTTGGTTATCTCGACGATTCGCTGAACGCGGCTGCTTTCACCGAGGACGGTTTCCTGCGCACTGGCGATCTCGGTGTCGTCGACGAAGATGGTTACGTTCGTGTTACCGGGCGGGTCAAGGACATCATCATCCGCAAAGGCGAGAACCTGAGTGCCCAGGCAATGGAGGCGGTGTTGCACGAGCATCCGGACGTCGTTGACGTCACGGTCGTTGGCCTGCCGGATGCTGCGAGGGGCGAGCGTGCATGTGCGGTCGTCGTGCCCCGCGAAGGCGCACGCCTGACCCTGGGGGTGTTGCGCGACTACATGGTCGAACGGCAGGTCATGCGCCAAATGATCCCCGAACAACTCGAAATGGTCGAGACTCTGCCGCGCAACGCGACGGGAAAAGTGCTGAAATTCGAGCTGCGCAAGCGGTTCCGAAATTGAACCGCGGATTAGTGTCGGGCCGAGCCGAAAACTATCGGTGCACGTACACCGGGCACTCTGCGTTGCGCAAGACGTATTCGGTGGTGCTGCCGAGCACCATCTCGATGATTCGGCTGTGCCCATAGGCACCGATGAACAGCAAGTCGTGCTCCTTTTCGCGGATGAAGTTCGCGATCCTCTCGGGTGTGTTGCCGGTGCGCTGGAGTTCGAGCCTGACGTCGAGATCGTACGACTCGAGGTATTTCCCGGCCTCCTCGAGGTGTTCATGCCCTCGGGCCTCTTCGTGATCGACGGTCAACACGGTGAGAGGCGTGCCCAGTTGGGTACAAAACTCTGCGGCGTCATGCATCACCGCTGCGGATTTGTTGCTGCCGTCGTAGGCGAGTACCGGGTTCTCGCAGGGGCGAAACTCCATCGGAGTCACGAATACGGGCTTGGGACTCTTCCTCGTGATGCTCTCGGCGGTGCTGCCGAGAAGACCGGTCGAGAACTTCTCGTTGATGCCGCGGTGACCGATCAGCACCAGATCAGCGGTGCGGGCCACTTCTGCGATTTCGTTGGCGACAACTCCGATCCGGTTGATGGTGTCAATTTTCAGATTGGCCGCGGCTGCCTGCTCGGCGAAGGCTTGGAGAATGATCTCACCGCGCTCCTTGAGCGCCGTGCGGATCTTTGAGGACATATCGAGATATGGTTCGAAGCCGAGCGATCCGGAGATGTCGTGATAGAAGGTGCCCTCGATGGCCGCGAGGTCGATGATATGGAGCGCTGTAACCTTCGCATCGAGTTTTTCTGCCAGCCAGAGAGCGTATGCCCCTGCGGCCAGTGCGTGCTCCGAACCATCCAGTCCAACCATGAGTGATTTGATCATGTGATCGCCCGCCTCCGTCGAAGGCGGATACTACCCTTTTATCGGCCGTTGCGAAAAGGGCGGCGTGCGCGCCGCGCGCTTTACAAGAGCATTGGGCTTCACTAGGTTCGCGTCATCGTGCGGGTGAAGGTGAAAAGGAAGGCTGACAAGCCGGAACAGACGGGTATTCTGGAGGAGCTCAAATCCGCTGCCGAGAAGATTGGTCTCAAGGTGCGGGAAGAGAAGCTGTTGCGCGAAGTCGGTTACCGCGTGCGCAGCGGTCGCTGCCGGGTTGGCGACGAGCAGGTGATCTTTCTCGATCGCAACCTGCCAACGGAGTTGCAGATCGATGTGCTGCTCGAGGAGCTGGCACTGCGTGAGCTCGATCAGGTGTATCTGTCGCCAGCGACCCGAGTATTGCTGGGCCGAGTGGCGAAACGCGAAACGAGCGAAGATGGCGAAGGCGACGGCCTCAACGGATGATGCTTTTGCCCGCTTCAAGGCTTATCTGCGCGGGCAGAGACTGAAGTCGACCGCCCAGAGAGACGCGATCGTAGAATCGTTTCTCGAAGGATCGGGGCATGTCAGTGTCGAGGAGCTCTACGGCCGGGTCCGTGTGCGAAACCCGCGGATCGGGTACGCGACGGTCTATCGGACGATGAAGCTGTTGACCGAGTGTGGGCTCGCTGACGAGCGGCACTTCCGCAATGGCGAGGCGCGCTACGAGATCGCCGAGAAGCGCCACCACGACCATCTTATCTGCGAGATCTGCGGCAAAATTGTCGAGTTTCAGGAGGAGCGGATCGAGGCGCTCCAAGAAAAAGCGGCGTGCGACCACGGCTTTGAGCTTCGCGGCCACAAGATGGAGCTCTACGGCATCTGCGGTCCGTGCCGACGGTCTTGACAGTGCCGGGGCGGTGACTGCGGGCGCTCCGCGGTGTCCGTGAGTGCCGGATGAGGTGTGCCCGTGGGGCAAACTTGCCGATCTCCCAGATCGGCTGGCCGGCCTCTGCCAGCCCGGGACGATCCTCGGGTTGACAACGGAACGCCGCGCGGTTAACTGATAATGAGTTTCATTATCGCATTAATGCCGTGCCACTTCGAGATCTTAGCCCTTTCGTGATGAACCTCCCGCATCGATCGCCGCGCAGCGACTACCGCCCTCTGCCTTGCTTCAGCCTGTGCCTGCGAGCCAAGCGAGTATCGGTGTAGAGCGGCCTTCCCGGTATGGTGTCTCGTTGCCTTTGCGCCTTCGCGGCCATTCTCGCTGTCGGGCAGTATGTTTTCCCATCGCCTTGCGGAGCCAAGGTGTTCTATGCCCGGGACGAAGTTCGAGGGTTGGCTTTTCCGCGGGCGACTCGCATGGAGGCTCTGGAGTTCTTCTTGACTGCGCAACAGCGGGAGACGATAGAGCACCAGAGCCTGGCGCCGGTCGAGTCGGATTTCGTGACGGCGTATGCGGGGTACGCGGCGGACGAATTGCTCGGCTATGCGTTCATCGATACGCATCAGGTGCGCACGCTGCCGGAGACCTTTCTGGTGGTTGTCGATCCGGATGGTCAGATCGCGAGCGTGCACGTTCTGGCGTTCTACGAGCCGCTCGAGTATCTGCCCGCTGATCGTTGGTTGTCGCAGTATCGAGGTATGCGGCTCGACGCTGGGCTGCGGGTCGGCGACCGGGTTGCCGGTATCACTGGGGCGACACTGACGGCGCACGCGATCAACGGAGGGATTCGCCGAGCGCTTGCGATGTATTCGGTCTTGATCGCGGAGCGTTGATCGTGCGCTTCGTCGTTACCGGGGAGTGGACACGCAACCGGCTTCTCAAGGTCATCGTATGGTGTTTCCTCAGCTACACGTTGATTCTTTGGCTGAGCAACGCGGGACTCTACTTTTCCAAGATGAGTCTGGATCCGGCGTCCGTGGTCGACTACTACCTCGGCAACGAGAAGCTCTATCTGCGGCCGAGATCGTTGGCGGGGTTACTCGAGGTTCTGCATTTCCACGCGTTCGGTATGGGCATACTTCTGATGACCCTGACGCACCTGGTGCTGTTCGTGCCGATCTCGATGCGCACCAAGGCGATCGGTATCTCGGTAGCCTTCGTCTCGGGAATGGGTGGCGAGTTGTGCGGTTGGGGCGTGCGTTTCGTGCACCCCGGCTTCGCCTATCTCAAAGTCGCGATGTTCTTGACTTTGCAGGGGTCGATTCTGTGGCTCATGGTGGCTGTTGGGAGCGCACTGGTGTTCGACGCTCCGAGTGCCTACAGCGGCGACAGCGCCAAGCGACCGGGCTGATTTCCCGATTCCTTTCACTGCTGGTGATGTTCGTCGCGGTTGGATGCGGGCCGGCCATCGAACGCCCGGTGGCAGTGTCACGGGCACCGGGAGAGGCGGTCGTTCTGCTCGGGCGTCCGGCGATGGGTACTCTTCTCGAGGTGGCGGTGTATGCCAGGGACCGAGATGCGGCGCAGCGCCTTGCCGATCAGGCGTTCGCTATCGCCGCGACATGGGAAGATGTGCTGACGACCTGGCGTCCCGACGGTGAGTTGGCGCGACTCAATCGAAGAGCCGGCTCGGGGTGGACACCGGTGAGTAAGAACCTCGAAGCCGCGCTGGTGGAGATGGTGTCGATGTCGGCTCGCACCGGCGGGGCGTTCGATCCAGCAGTCGGAGCGCTCGTAGCTTAGCTCAGAAAGGGACGGAGACCAGCGGCGCGCCGTCGACCCGGGCGTGCGATTTCCCAGGCTCTCGCACTGAAGCCCGGCCGGGCGAAGCTCGACGCATCGGTCCAGCTGGACGCCGGCGGAATTGGCAAGGGGATGGCGCTCGATGCCATCGCGCGCCACCTCGTGGCGCGTGGGGCGAGGGCGGCGTTCCTCGACTTCGGTGGATCGAGTCAGCTGGCTTTTGGTTTCACCGATGACCCGCCGATCATGGTTGTCGCCGGGTTGGGCCCGGGCGAGGTCGTGCGCAGTGTCGCGCTGAGTGACGCTGCGTTGTCGACATCGCGATCGCCGGCAGCAGGTGAGGCTGGGGCCATTGTAGATCCGCGCAGTGGGCGCGCAGTGGTCGATGCTCGTGTGGTGACGGTGGTTGGTCCCAGTGCGACGCTGGCCGAGGTCTGGTCGACGGCGTTGGTGGTGCTGGGGCGGCCGGGAATCGCGCGGGCGATTGCCGATGGGGTGGAGGTGATGTTGGCCGACGAGGATGGCGTCGTCGTTTCGTCTGATTTTCCCGGCGGACCGCGCAGTGACCAACAAGGGGAGGATCGCGAGAAGCGGGAATCGCGGGAAGAGTCGCAGGCGCACGCGGATCGGCAAGACCCGTGCAACCCGCCGCGTGAGGGATCGCTGAGATCCGCGTGGGTAGGGTCGTGTGATGAATGTCCGCGTTGGGATCAAGTGATGGCAGCTGGAGCCTGCGGCTGGTGGAGCCGCGTGCCTGAGTTCCACAGTTGACACCCTGCCGAGCGGCAGGCAAGCAGGGAGAGATGGCGCACCTCAAGGTAGAAGAGTTCAACAAGATTATCGAGTGTCTCGCGGCGGACCATGGATTGCAGCGGTTGCGTGACAAACTCGTTCGTTTGAACGCGCTGGTCACCCGGCGGCGCGCGGGCAAGGCCTCGGCGCTGGCGAGCCAGCTCTATACGCTGACGGGCGGACTGAGGCGCGATGTTCCGGCGACGGTGGCGATCCACACTCTTTGGGCGGAGCAGATCGGTGAACGGCTGGACGAGGATGGCGAGAAGGCGCTCGAGGCGATTGCCGAGAAGATCAACGCATGCCTTGGTGAACACGATCGTATCGTCGAGGAGAGATCAGGGGAAATCGCCGGCCACATCCGCGACTACGAGGCGCGGTTGGCCGTGGCGATCGGGGCGGACCGGGCTCGTATCGACATGATCCTGAAGGCGGTACCCGATGTGGCTTCCAGGTTGCGCGAGATGCCGCTGGTGGCGGTTGAGCCAGACGCCGTGGCGGTTGGGGAGCAGGAGGGGGACGCCGAGGTGTCCGAGGATACCACCGCCTGAAGATGACCCGCCTCGCAGACCTCTTCGATGCGCAGCGAGTCCTGGCCCATCGAGGCGACACCTCGATGCGGGTGTCCGGGGTTGCGACCGACTCCCGATTGGTAGGGCCCGGCGATCTGTTCGTGTGCCTACCCGGATACCGGGCGCCCGGTGGAGAGACCCTTTCGGACCGGCACGATTACGCGCGTCAGGCATATGAGCGGGGCGCTGTAGCCTTCTTGGTCGAACGGGATGTCGACGTGCCGCCTACGTGTGCGGTCGTTCGAGTCGACGATACTTGGAGCGCCGCAGCGATCGCAGCGGCGCGATTCCACGGCCAACCTTCGGCATCTCTGTTCTCGGTCGGCATCACTGGGACCAGTGGCAAGACGTCGACGAGTTACTTCGTCGATGCGGTTCTGCGCGCCGGTGGGCACCGAGTGGCGCGGCTGGGTACGATCGACTACCGGCTCGGCGACGAGATCATACCGGCCGAGCAGACGACCCCCGAAGCTCCGGTCTTGCAACGACTGTTGCGACGAGCGGTCGATTCCGGGTGCTCGGCAGTGGTGATGGAGGTGTCGTCGCACGCCCTCGAGTTACAGCGCGTCCGCGGCGTCCACTTCGATGTCGGTGTGTTCACCAACCTGAGCCGCGACCATCTCAATTTTCATCCAGACATGGCGAGTTACCGCCTGGCCAAGGCACGGCTCTTCAAGGGACTCGGGGCGGCGGCGGCGGCGGTGGTCAATATCGACGATCGGGAGTGGCGGGAGATGGTGTCGGGGAGTCAGGCGCAGCCAATTCGCTACGGATTGAGCCTCGCTGCGGAAGTGGTGGCGACAGCAGTACACACGACCATGGCTGGACTGGAATTCGAGGTGAATACTCCGTCCGGTTCGGCGCGGGTAAAGCTGTCTCAACTCGGTGCCTACAACGTTCACAATGCACTGGCCGCGTTCGCAGTGGGCCTCCACATGGGGATGAGCCCGCCGGACATCGCGCACGCGCTGGCGTCCGCTGAATCAGTGCCGGGGAGGTTTGAAGTCATTGAAGGGCCCCGTGACTTCACCGTGGTCGTTGACTACGCCCACAAGCCCGATGCCCTCGAGCGCGTGCTGGAGTGTGCGAGGCGATTGAAACCCCGCCGGCTGCTAACTGTGTTTGGCTGTGGCGGCGATCGCGACCGCGGAAAACGGGCACTCATGGGGCGGATCGCCGGTCGCGCGAGCGACCTGGTGGTGGTGACCTCGGACAATCCGCGGAGCGAGGAACCGGGGGCGATCATCGACGACATCCTGGTCGGTTCGCGCGAGAGTGATCCCCAGCTTCGTCGTCACTTGGTCGAGGTCGACCGTGCCAAGGCCATCCGGTGTGCCGTGGAACTAGCCGAGGCTGGTGACCTGGTGGTGATTGCCGGCAAGGGGCACGAGTCCTACCAACTCGTCGCCGGTCGGCGGCTAGATTTCGACGACCGTGAACACGCTCGGCTCGCAGTCCGCTGAGCGATAGGTTCCGCGACGCAAGTCGTTGCTCTGCATCTCTCCGGTCCTTGGCCTGCTGCCTGTTTATCGACGGTGTGCTAAGAAACGCTAAGAGCTCGGTTGAAATATACCGAGGGCTGATGCGAGCGAGTTGGGCAGGTCGCCGGGCACCAGCGTGCCACGTCCGGAGAGCATCCGGATGCCGGCGGTTACGAAGGATTCCTCGCGTGGTTGCGCCTCTTCGTCGAGCAGGAACAAGATCGGAACGTCACGCGTCTCCTCTTGCGAGCGGAGACCGGCGACAGCGCGGAAGACATCGGTGCAGTTCGGCGACATGTGGAGGATCGCGGCTTGCGGTTTGACCGTGGGTACGAGGTCGAGAACCTGGCGACCATCGAAGACGACAGCGGTCGAGATCCGCGCCGCGGTGAGCTGCGCGCGGACCTCTTCCATGACGTCGAAGTCGTGACTCATGGCGATGACACGGCGCAGGTTGGGGACCATTGAGCTAAGTAGCTCGCCGACGTTACTTTCGGCTACCGGCAACGTCGCAAAATCCACGGGACCGAGCCAGAATCCTTTGTCGGCGTGTTGTCCGAGGGCATAGGCGATCATCGGCGAGTGCGGAACCCCCGCTCCGTTGCGCATTTTGCGCAGAGTTGGCCAGGCGGCAGGGGCGGCGAGGTTGATCGCTGCGCACGCAAAAGCGCTCTGCGCCAACTTGGTCGCGGACTCAGGTTCCGGCTTGAGCGAGGTGACTCGGTGTCCGATGGCAGTGAGCTGCCGGGCTGCCGCTTCGATCAGGCTCTCGTCGTCGAGCAGAACGATCGCTTCGGGTGGACTCGGTCGCGACTCGGTTTCTGTGGTCGACTCGGTGTCGATCTCATCGTCTTCTGGGATACCACTGCGATCGATCTCGAGCGGGATTTCGTCGTCGGCGTCAATGCCATCTTCCATCTCGAGCGTGGTGAGGCCGTGTTCGGCTGACTGTAGCAGCTGGTCTTTCTCGTCGAGGGTTTGTGCGAGTTGCTCCTTTTCCTGCTGGACCATCGCCAGGCGGTCCTGTAGGTCGATCAGCTCGAGTGTGTGCCTCTCCTGGGCGGCGGCGAGCGCCTCCTCGGCTTCGCTTCGGCTGCGGCCGGTCGACTCGAGCTCGGCGCGGAGATTCTTCAGGTCGCCGTCGCGGAGAGTACGCAGACCTTCTTCGAGCTCAGCGACGCGGGACTGTGTCTCGGCGGCGAGCCGGGCGGATTCTTCGAGCTGGTTGCGCGCCTCGGTGAGGTTTTCGTTCAGGGTGGCACGTTCCTGGGCGAGTGTATCGATCTGGGCGACCAGATCCTTCTGTTCGTCTTCGGCGGTGGCAAGTAGCTCGTCGCGGACCGACTCGTCCTCTTTAGCGGCACGCAGCTGCTCGCTGAACTTGTCTCGTTGCTGGTTGACCTGAGTGAGCTCGCGGCGAACCTCCTCGAGGGCTGTCTCGGCCTTCGACCGAGCTTCGGCGAGTTGGGCGTCGAGCTCTTGGTGTTTGTTCTGAAGTGCATCTTCGGCTGTCGAAAGCTGTTGGCGAGATCTCTGTAGCTCGGCTTCGAGTTGGGCGACCGCCTCATTCTTTTCTCGCGCGACGTTCTGTTCGCCTTCGGCGAGCACCTCGATGCGCATTTCGAGCGCACCCTTCTCGATGTCGAGTCTCTCGGATTCCTTCTTCGCCTGTGCGAGCTGGTCCTCGAGCCGTTGATTCGAGTGTCGTGCGATCCGCGTGTCGCCCTCGAGCTCTTCGACCCGAGAAACCAGCCGATCGCGCTCCTCCTCGATGCGCTTGAGTGCCGCGATCTGTTCAGAAAGGCCGGTGCGGTCGCGATCGGTCTGCTCGACCTGTTCGCGCAGCTCGGAGATCGTATGGCTGGATTCGTTGCGAATCCTTTCGAGCTCTTCGCGGAGGTGTTCGCGCTGTGCGTCGAGTGTCTCGACCTGGCCGGCGAGCTGATCCAATGATGTCGCTTGATTTCGTTTCTCCGCTTCGAGGGCGTCGCGCACGGCCTCGAGCTCCTGGATGCGCTGCAGCTGGCCCTCGTTGATCGACGCGAGGCTCTCGCGTTCGCGGGTGAGGTCGGCCTGATGTTTCTCGATGTGCTCGAGTTTCTCCCAGCTCTCGAGCGCGTCGGTATAAAGGCTCTCGCGCTCCTTCGAAGTGGAGTCGAGCTCGGTCTTCGATTCGGTAAGCGCCTTGGCGAGGTCGTCGCGTGCGGCATCGGCTGCGGCCAGAGATGTCTCCAGCTCGGCGATTCTCTCTTCGGCTGCGCGCTTCGCGGATGTGGTTGCTTCGAGCTCGTTGCCCAGCCGTTCGGCCTCGGTGCGGATTGCGTCGAAGCGCCCGAGTTGCGCGTTGAGTTCTGCCGCCGATTGTTCGTGGCGCGTCGCGCGTTCGCCAGCCCGCTGCAGATCTCGCTCGAGTTGGGTCCGCTTGGCCCGTAGCTCGACCAGCTCAGATGCCTTGGTCTCGTTGTCGCGTGTCTTCTCTTCGAGGCTCTCCTCGAGTGCGATCACTCGGGTCTTGGCTCGCTCGGCGAGCTCGGTCGCGTTTTGTAGCCGTCGGTCGAGATCTTGTCCTTGCTGCTCGAGCTCGGGGATACGTTTTTGTTTTTCGCGCAACTCGATGAGCTCTTGCTCGGCGCGCTCGCTTCGTTGCTGCGCGGCTTTGAGGAAGGATTGCGCAGTAACGCGCTCGGCAACCTCTGAAGCACGATGACGCTCGGACTCCTCGAGAGCCGTGGTGAGGCGGACGAGCTCTGTCTTGAGCGCCGCAAGCCCACGCAGAAGATTGGGTTGCCCGCCGCCGGCGCTAGGAGCCTCGGTCATCTGCGACGCCGCTACCGATACATCGGGGAGATCCTTGATCGCCGCGCCGAATACCCTCAGGCCCTGACTCACGCGGCGCAGAACGTTGTCGGGGAATCCGGCGGCGTCGAGGGAGAACAGGACCGCGACGCCGACCGCGGCGTTAGCGTGGTAAAAGGGAATCGAGGCGATCGTCAGGTTGTCGGGCGCAATCGCCTTGATCGCCTCGGGCACGAACGGATTTTCATGGGCCGCGTCGATGACGTTGATGCGGCGATTGCGGATACTGCGCAAGGGGATGTCCCAAGTGCGCCCGACACTCGCCCTCACCGTGCTCATCGACTTCTCGTCGAGCCCATTCATCGTCAGGGCGGTGAGCTGGTTGGTGCGTGAGGCGTAGGTGAAGACGGCCGCCGCGGCGACTGCTGGTTCGGAAACGATCAGGCGGATTGCTTCGTCGCAGAACGTGTCGAGTGAGGGGCGGAGTGCATAGAGACGGTGGAGCTCTTCGCGGAGAGTGGCGGTACCGGCTGTTGCCATTCCGTTGGTGGGGCCATCGGCGCTCATGGTCGTGTGTTGTCCTGGAATGGGCCCGTCGTGGAGTCGATTCCTGGATCAGGACCTTCCGGTTCGCGTGGTGCGAATATCGCCGCTGCGGAAATCCCCATCCCCCCTCCGGTTGGCAGTATTCTGCTCGACGCCCTCTGGGCTCCGGCGGTCGTTGCTTTCATCGTATCGCATCCTGCGGTCTCCCCGGGGGGCGAGAAACGGTTGAATTTGTTGCTCCCGGCTTGTTCCACGACCCGGAGGTACCGCAATTGGCATACCACGTCGGTTCGACCGGCCTGGGTCGACTCGGGACGCCTTCGCAGGCCCTATAAATAGAGGAATTCAGCGTACAGCTGTTATGATCTGGGGATACTGGCCGCGCACGCGAGTGTGCGCCGCGCGTCGGTGTTGTGCACACTTGCACGGCGAACGGGCGGCACTGTGGCAAAGGCGTGACGCTCGGATGCCAAAGGATGGGGTGTCTGCGGTGGCATACGGTGAGGAGGGTGCTTGCATTTGGCAGGGCAGCAGCTACCGTAAGTAGTGACCGGCGAGTTTGCCGGGTCCAACCTGCTTGAGTTGAGCTTGGCCCGTAAGTGGGGCCGCGAGAAGGCAGCCAGTGTTTTTTCCTTCGCGAAAGATCGCGTGCGTGCGAGGTGCGCGGGCCGCGCTAGCGGCTGCCCTGACCATCTTCCTGGTGGTGATGCCGCGGAGCGTCGATTTCGGTCGGGCCTCGTCGACAGCTCCGCGATCAACGCTCGAGGGATCCGCGACGCGGTCGGCCCGCTCGGCCGGTACGGTCGAACGAGCGACCCCCGCCGCAGCCGAGATGGCGCGGATCTATTCTGCGATCTCGAGCTGCGCGCCGCGCATGGCGGAGCGCGAACGTCGCACGATAGCGGCCACCATCATTAGCGAAAGCTTGCGTCATGGGTACGATCCCCTGTTCGTACAGGCGATTGTCGAAGTGGAGAGCACCTGTCGGCCCGCGGTGCGTAGCCACGCGGGTGCGATCGGATTGATCCAAATCAAGCCGGCGACGGCCCGGTCGGTTGCCCAGCGCTACGGCATTCGTTGGCGGGGAGCATCGATGCTCCTCGACCCGGGGGTCAACGTTCAACTCGGACTTCAATACCTCGCCGAACTAGAAGAACGCTTCCAGGACCCGTATCTGGCGGTGGCGGCGTACAACCTGGGGCCTACCCGCGTGGCCCGCATGGCGCCTACTCGGGCGCGGCGATCTCGATACGTTCGAGAAGTGTTTCGCCGGTACGAAGGGCTCTTGAGCGAATACGGCACGCTGGGGTTGTAGGGCGCCTCGAATCCGAATGCAGGGGGCGCGGCAACCTGCTGGCGTGACTCCGTCGGCCGCCAGGTACTACTTTTTACTTGCGAGCCATAACCGCAGCCCGTTGAAAAACAGGCCGGGGCCTGCGAAGGGTTTTTCAGCGCCATTCGGGCTGCTGGGTGCGTTGCGGCATTCTCGACGGAAGTCACAACTTTGCCTTCCCCTTCGCCATGGCTTCGACCGGCATGCTGGATTCGCGCTTTGTCCTGACGCTGATACTTTCATTTTCTCCCGCGCGCCTGTGTTTTGAAGAAACTTCACTGCAGTGACACATCATCGTCGTCGATGGACACGAAGAGACCACCGCTCTCTGCCCGCCTACGCCTGTGCCCACGAGCGAAGCGGGTTTCTAGTTAGCACTACCATCGGCGTGCCGCCGGATCATTCAAAGGAGAAACAGCTCTTAGCTATTGGCTATTGGCTCTTAGCTCAATGACAAATCGTCGACCATCGTCGCGCAACAGCCACCCTCCTCAGCCTGAGCCTTTGCCCGTGCCTCAGCCTACGAGCGAAGCGAGTTTCGGCCTAGTGCCTTCGTTGTGGCACAGGTAGTCGACATTCTCGAGGCCGGCGGCGTGGTACTTCCGCGCGGCGTGTTGGACTTCGAAGACGTGGTTGGCGAGTTGGTCGATGAGTTGGTCGGCAACGGTCGGCTGAGGCCTGATCTGCGTGGCCGCGTAGTTTCTGCCGTGGTCGAGCGTGAGAGCCTTTCGAGTACCGTCATGGTCGAGATCGGCGTCAGTATTCCACATGCCCGTGTCGATGGGGTTGAAGGAGTTCTCGGCGCTCTGGCCGTTTCCCCGACCGCTGTCTACCACGCGATGACCGGCGTGCCGATTGCCATCGTGGTCCTCGTTCTGTCGTCGCCTGATCTCGCCGGTGAGCACCTCAACGTGTTGGCGGGTTTGTCACTGATGCTTCAGTCCGAATCACTGCGCGACGACCTCGCGAGGGCCCGTGATGCCGAGAGGGTGATGGCGCTGCTCAGGAAGCATGGCCGGCGACGTGGCGCATAGCGCGGCTGCGAAATGCGCGGCCGCTACCCCCGGGCGCGATCGGCAGGCATCAATGCCTGTGGTCGGCGGTGTTAGTGGGAGCTGGCCGCGTCGAGCCGAGGAGTTGCGTGCGGTAGGGTGACGGTGAAGGTTGCCCCGTGTCCGATGGCGCTATCGACCGATACCGTACCGCCGTGCGCTTCGACGATCGACTGGACGATAAAGAGGCCGAGGCCCGACCCGTCGACCGTAGAGGAACTCGCGGTGCGGCGGTATTTGCGAAAGATCGATCCGACTTCGTTGGGTCCGATGCCACAGCCGGTGTCTTGGACCGATACCGCGATACCAGTTGCTACTTCCCCTAGCTTGACGTCGACTCGCCCCTCGTCGGGGGTGAACTTGATGGCGTTGCTGATCAGGTTCGAAACCACGCGCTCGAGGTAGGCGCGGTCGCCGAAGACCGATGGCAGATTCTGCGGCTCCTGTAGCTCGAGGGCGATTTGTTTGTTCTCGGCCATTGGTTGATGGCGTCGCACGACTCTGCGAACGACCTGCGAGAAGCACATCGGGGCTGACTCTAGGCAGAGTTGCCCAGCCTCGATTCGATCGAGCTCGACAAAGTTGCTGACGAGATCGAGGGTGGTCAGTGCGTTGTCCTTGATCCGTTCCAGCAATTCCCGACCGGCGTCGGCCGGCGGCATGGTTTCCTCGAGCATGTCTGCGTAGTTGTAGATGATGTTGAGAGGGTTGCGGATGTCGTGACTGATCATCGAACGAAATAGGCTGCGATCGCGCATCAGCGAGCGTCGCTCCAGATTGCGCTCGATGACGTGCGATAGCTCGCTCAAATGACCGAGGTCGGGTCGTTTGACCACGTAGTCCCATGCGCCGCGGCGGAGCGCGTCTACCGCCACCGAAAGGTCGTCGTTGCCGGTGACGACGACGACTGGTGCGAGAGGGTGAGACTCGATGACTCGATCGAGGATTTCGAACTCGTGTGCGTCGGGTAGCCCGAGGTCGAGGAGCACGAAACAGTCTGATCCTTCGGCCAGGGCGTCGATGCAGGCGGCACCGGTTGCGGCCCGTCTGGTAGCGTAGCCGAGCTTGGTCAGCCTGCGTTGGGTCAGTAGCGCGTGGCCGTCGTCGTCTTCGGCAACGACGACGACGGGGCGTTCCTCGCCAACTGTGAGATGGGTCGACACGTCGATTCACGCAACCGCGGGAAGCTCCACGATCTCCAGGAAAAGCCCGAGGCGTCGCAGTTTTTCGCCGAGGCTCGCGATATTGACTGGCTTCGCCACATAGCCGCTCGCTCCGGCTCGGTAACAGCGATCGATCTCGGCGCGGGTGTCGGTCGAGGTGAGCATGATGATGGGAATGGCGTGCAGGGTGGGGTTTTGCTTGGCGCGCTCGAGTACTTCGATGCCGTCGATTTTTGGCAGGTTGATATCGAGCAGGACGAGATGTGGCCGTGGTGCCGCCCCAGGGGCGGAGTAGCCGCCCGCTTGATTCAGGTAGTCCAAGGCCTCTTGTCCGTCAGCGACGCGGTGAATCGGATTGATCAGGTTGACCTTGCGCAAGTTGCGCTCGATCAGTCGAGCGTGCCCATCGTCATCCTCGACGAGTAGGATGGTGATTGCGTCAAGCGGCTGCATCATGGTGGTCCTCCATCGACCCAGTGGCCGAGCGCGGCCAGGTAAAGTGAAACTCGCTACCCCTACCAGGGGCGGATTTGATCCAGATCCGGCCGCCCTCTTGTTCGACGATCTTGCGGACGGAAGTGAGGCCGATTCCATCACCGCCCGCTGTCGATCGGCCGAGTCGAGTGAAAAGCCGAAAGACACGTGCCTGGTCCTCGGAGCGGATTCCGATGCTGTTGTCTTTCACTGCAAAGTGGAACTCGTCTGGATCTGTGACGCATCGAATTTCAATGCGAGCGTCGCCGGTAGGGTTTAGATATTTGATGGCGTTGTCCAATAGGTTGCTGAAGATCTGGTGAACGCGAATTGGATCGCCACAGATTTCGGGAAGGGGGTCTGCGGCGATCTCGATCCCCCGCTGATCGATGGTGAAGTGGAAAGTGTCGAGGATCTCGGTGACCAGCACGTCGGTGTCGATCGCCTGGTGGATTCCGGCTCTGGTCTGGATCCGTGACAGATCGAGCACAGCTCTCACGAGAAAGTCCATTTTATCTACGCTGCGCCGGATGAAGCCCAGCGATTCGGCGATCTCGCCGTCGATCTCAGCGCGCCGCTCTGTTTCGGCGGCGCCCGTGTCGAGTGTCGCCTGCTCGGCGAGGCTTTCCTCGAGTGCGCGCGAGAATCCATCGAGGTTGATCAGCGGCGCCCGGAGGTCGTGCGAAACGACGTAGAGAAAGTCACTGAGCTCCGAGTTCTTGGACTCGAGCTGCTCGGTCAGTAGCTCCAGTTCTTCGGTCCGACGATCGATGATCCGGGCCGCGTTGGCCGCTGCGCGTGCGGCCTGCCACGCCTCCTGGCGGGACGCGGACAGGTTGTTGCTGATCAACCAAAACATCAGCATCGGGTAGGGAAGACCGAGTATCGTGCCGGCGAGAGTGGCAGCGATCCTCAGGTCCGGTGGCAGTGTCATTTGGGCGACGACCGGGAACTGGTTCAGCAAGGCGCTGAGCGTTGCCGTGATGACCACCGCAGCAGCGACCCAGCCGAGCTCTCGGCGGTCGAGCGTGATGGCTGCGATGCTCATGGCTACGCAATAGGCGATGACACTAGTGAGCTCGACGTTGGAGATAGCGACCATGCTGATGCTGGCGATCGCCAGCAGGGCGATAATCAGGGTGGTGGCGGCAGCGCGCACTTTGCCGCGGGAGCCGAGGATATAGGCCGCGGCGCCGATCATGGCCACTGCCACCGGCGCTGCGGAATGGATCGGCGCGAAGCCACCGGCGGGCTCGCCGAGGACCCCTGATATCAGCAGCGTTGTCCACAGCACTCCGCAGAGCATGAGCGGCGCGGCGCAGATGCGGATCAAGAACAGGCGTTGACCCGCGACCTGGTCATCGAGAGCGGCCGTGGTCGGGACCCGAGATGCTATTTCCGCCGCTTCGCCGGCAGCCTCTGCGGTAGTAGCGCGGTCGGTGTCGAGTTGCGCTGCGCCCTCTCTCCGAACTCCCGCCATCATCGAACTTGCAAAGCACGCTGCATGCCAGTCGGTTAGCCCCGGCGAATGATAACGCCAGACCGCGTGCGGTTGGCGCAGGGGGTCGTCGATTCGACACTGCCATATTGCGGCTCATCCCGAGTCGACGGGAGATGTTGACAATTTACTGGCGAGTCAGTAGGAAAAACAGGGGATTATCGCTGATGGGACAAGAAATGAATTCGGGTCTTGCGAGGCATCAGGTTCGGGAATCGAAGGGGGACCGTACCCGGGCGAGGATTCTCGAGTCGGCAGAACGTTGTTTTGCTGCCCACGGGTTCGCCGAGACCAGGTTGGAAGACGTGGCCGAAGAAGTCGGAGTTCGCCGAGCTGCGCTGTTCTACCACTTCAAAGATAAGCAGGCTCTGTACGACGCGGTTGTTGCCGATGTCTTCCGTGACCTGCTCGATGGGATGGGGGGGGTACTCTTTGGCAGCGGGTCTGTCCCGGCCCGGATCGATCGCTGCATCGAGGTCTGGGTCGACGCGGTCGGTGTGCGGCCCTCGCTCGCCAGGTTCATGCTACGTGAGGCCGCGGGCGCGGATCCCGGAGCGATTCGGCCACTCGCCGAGCGCGGTGCTGAGTTTCTGGATCGGGGACGTCGGCTATTCGAGGAAGGGGTGCGAACCGGCGTTCTGCGTCCGGTGCGCTCCGACTCGTTTCACGTCATCAGTGCCGTGGTTGGCTCGACCGTCTTCTACGTCGCGGCGTTGGGGTCGCTGCTGCCATCGATGCGTTTCGACCCTCTCGAGCCGGTTGAATTGGCGGCCCACAAGCGGGACGTTCTCGCCACCGTGCATCTTCTGCTCGGTTACGAGACCGTGGCGGAGCCGGATTGATAGTCTGTAGTCGTTGGTGGAGAAGCCGTTGACTTTGCGCCAAAGTGACAAAACACGTGGAGCACGTCGGTTCGAGCCTGGTACGCGGTCACCGTCATTCCTTGAGAGGCGCGCCCGCGGCCTGACCAGGTGCAATTTGCTGGCATGCCGGGAAACCGGCTGTGTCGGATTATGGAAGAGGGTAAAACCGAGGGCGAGGGGGCCCCAAGCCTCTAGTTAGGAGAATGCACGACATGTCGCTACCCGCTGATCAGATTCTCATCTCTGCTGACGATCACATGGATATTCACGCGATGCCGCCGAGCACCTGGGAGGAGCGCTTGCCGGTAGAATGGCGCGAGCGCGGACCACGCGTCGAGCAGACGGACGACGGGCCGTGGTGGATCGTTGATGGCAAGAAGCTGGCTCCGAGTGGCCGTAAACCTGCGGGTCTGATCGAAACCCGGCAACACGGGTTTCGCCCGGGGCAGGCCGAAGCGCGACTGGCCGACATGGACGAGGACGGTGTGTTTGCCCAGGTCATTTACGGTCCGACGACGACGCAGTTGCGAATCGCCAATCCGGATCTACACGCGCAGTGCGCGATGGTGTACAACGATTGGGCGGCCGAGTTCCAAAGTGCTGCACCGGGTCGGCTGGTGTTGCTGCCGGACATTCCGTCACACGATGTCGGTCTGGCCACAGCTGAGCTGCTGCGCTGCGCCAAGATGGGGCACAAAGGTGCGATCGTCAGTGATACGATCGGCAAGGGCGAGCCTATCTTCGAAGATTCCTGGATGCCGTTCTGGGACGCGGCCGAGGAATCGGGATTGCCGATCCATGTACACCTGACCGGTGGGACTCACAGCTTGAGCATGAAGCCGGGCTCATGGCGCTCGCCGGCTTTCGTGGCGATCGTGCCCATGCAACTCGACGAGACGCTGTCGGGGATGATTTTTTCGGGGATTCTGGAGAAGCGTCCGCGGGTGAAGTTCGTCATGGGAGAAGCTGGATTGGGATGGATTCCCTACGTCGTCGAGCGGCTCGATCACGAACTCCACAAGTACGGGCCCAAGATTTCGGATTACAAAATCTCGATGCTACCGAGCGAGATCTTTGCGCGTCAGGTCTTTACGACCTATGAGGACGAAACCCTCGGCCTCGAACTGTTGCCGCGGATCGGAGTGGATAATGTGATGTGGGCATCCGACTATCCGCATGGCGATAGTACCTGGCCGGAATCGCGCGATGCCGTCTCGGCGTCCCCGCTGTCGAGTCATGGCGCGGAGGTCGTGCGCAAGGTGACATGCGAGAACGCGTCGCGAGTCTACGGGATCGACTACCCCGGATCCTGACCCGACCACGGGTGTCGGCGGGCGGGCTCGCGCCCGCCGTGCCCGGTCCGGCGGCGAGGTAGCGGGCAGGGCATCAGCGCTTGGGGGCTTCCGGGCGAGTTGCCTCTTCCATGTCGATGATGGAACGACCGACGAACGGCTCTACGCGGATGGGGCAGTCTTCAACGTCGCACTGACGACAGTGGCTTCGCTGGCACGGGTCGATGTGGAACGCGATCTCGGCCTCTCCGGAGATCCTGCGGGTGACACGCACCTCGACTTCGTCGGCGAGATCGTGAGCGCGTTCGACCGTCCAGTATTCGGGCACCACGAGGTGGGCGTCGACGTGGCGGAAACCTCCGCTGCGAATGGCGCGGAGAAAATGGAGTCGAATGACACCGGGCATCGGGTTCTCGTTGATCGCGTCGAGAATTTCGCTCAGGAGGGCGGGATCCTCTTCGTCTAGCAGCCCTCCTGCTGCTTGACGGAGCACGCGCCATCCGGTGGCGGCGAGGTTGAGTCCGACGACGATCGCAACAACCGGGTCGATCCACGGCTGGCCGGTGGAGGCGACCAGAGCGAGGCCGACAACGACGCCGACGCTCGTCCAAAAGTCGGCCAGGACGTGTTTGCCGTCCGCGACCAGGGCGATCGATGTGTGGCGTCGGCCGGTCCGGATGAGGAACCAGCCGAGAAGTGCGTTGACGGTACCAACGCCCAGAGTCAGCGCGATCCCGGCGCCGAGATCCTGAATCGCGATGCCGTAGAGCAGCGCTCGTCCGCCCTCGGCGACGATGACGAGGGCGGCGAAGGCGATCAGGCCGCCCTCGAAAGCGGCGGTCATGAATTCGACTTTTCCGTGACCGTACGGGTGGTTCTTGTCGGCTGGCCAAGATGCGACGACGAGGGCGCCGAGGGCGAATGCGGCGGCAATCACGTTGACGATGCTCTCCATGGCGTCGGAGAGCACGGCCGTCGATCCTGTAATGCTAAATGCGTAGAACTTGATGCCGAGCAGCGCGGTGCCAACCAGCAATGACAGGATCGCGGCACGGACACGGGCCGTATGTGATGTTTCCGGCGACGGCCGAACGGAGGTGACGGATCGATCCACGTTACTGGCAATGTATGTGAAAGTGGGCGCGAAAGTCGATGGACCGGTTTCCCCCCGGGTTTCGTCGAGTGGGGGCGCGGACCTTGGCGGTAATGATTTCTTTTAGAATCTCCCGATCGTTGATGAATCGAGCGGGATGGGTCCCCAAAATGGCTTGTGTGCCAGCCAGACTTGCACTTTGCCAGCTCTGCAGTGAGACTAGGGAATTCGACGGCGTGCCTTAGCGCGGCACAATCAGGAGGTATGCACGTGGAAGGTTTGAGCGTCCTTGAAATGATCCACCGGGGGGCGATGGCGACGTATCCGCTGATTGCCTTCTCCGTGATTACCGTGACGATCGTATTCGAACGCTTGTGGTCGCTACGCAACCTGGTCAAGGACAGTCTCGGTCTGGCCAGTGGGATCTGCCCGAGTCTCGAAAAGGGGCAGGTCGGCGAGGCTCTTGGCCAGGCGAAGGGGCACGTGGATCGGCCTGCGGGGAGAATTTTTACCGACGTTCTCGCGCGCCAATCCACTGACTCCCTGGAGTATC
>Ga0114931_10000724_pt1 | contig 41063 bp, 36 predicted proteins | sample 2SBtaG_FD_89579 | JGI IMG/M metagenome (GOLD analysis project Ga0114931, IMG submission 89579) | Deep subsurface microbial communities from Kolumbo volcano to uncover new lineages of life (NeLLi) - 2SBTROV14_V59a metaG | ecosystem: Environmental > Aquatic > Marine > Volcanic | place: Kolumbo... | reverse complement strand
GGGGAGGCTCGGCGAAGCCGAGGGGGCGCTGCTGCGCCCCCAACAAACGCTGCTAGTCCCGCGTTGCGCGGCGCAGCCGCGCGTGCGAAGCAGCCATCGCTTCGATGGAAACGCGGGACTAGCGTGGCGTCCGTCTGTGCAGGAGCCCCACGTCGCTGGACTTGTCCAGGCGGACGATGCGCACCGTGCGCACCACGTGGCCTCCACGGCGGATCGCGACGCGGCTGATGCTCTTCACGGTGCGGTTCGGCAGCTCCTTTTCCGGATCGATGTGGAAGCGGCTATCGGTGACGTAGAGGACGACGGGTGCGTCGAGCCAGCGCTTGCGAGGATACCAGCGGTCGAAGTCGTCGCGGATCGTCGTGTTGCAGCCGACGGGCACCTTGTGCCCGACGGCGGCCTGCGCCTGCGCGCACACAACCCAGTGCGGACCCACGACCACGGGCAGGCGCGCGCTGTCGATCATGGTCGTCTCGATGGCGTCGTCGAGCAGCTGCCGCGCCGGGCCCCAGGTGTACAGGTCGTTCGCCAGATCGTACCGCGCGCGGTAGTGCGACCCCATCAGCTCGATAGGCAGGTCCGTCTTGACCCAGACCCAGGCCAGCGCCGCGATGGCCGCCCCGGTGATCACCGAGCCCAGCGCGAGCTTCCGCCCCACCACGTCGGAGCGGGCGAGCTGGATGCCGAGCGGCAGGTACGCCGGAGCAAGCCAGTGCGGCTCTGCGACGCGCGACCACAGGCACAGGACGACGAGCGCTGCGCCGGGAACCACCGTGGCGATCCAGAGCAGGTGCGAGATGGAGTCGTCCTTGCGCGTCTTCCAGACGTCGCGGAGCAGGAACCAGCCGGCGATCAGGAACGGCGGCGTGACGTACAGCAACTGGCCGCCGACGAGCGCGCCGAAATTGCGTAGCGACAGTCCGGCGTGCGCCTGCGTGGCGACCAGGCGGTGGTGGAGCAGGGGATAGCCGCTTTGCGATTCCCAGCGCACGGCGGGGGCGACCAGGATCCCCACCAGAAGCATGGCGACCCAGGGCGCGGGGGTGCGGAAGTGGGCGCGCCCCGGCCTGGACAGGAAGGCGATGAAGAGTGCGAGACCGAGCAGTACGCCGCTCGCCTGCGACAGGAACGACAGCCCGACCAGCACACCCGCGCCCAGGATGCCGGACATGGCGCGGTAGCTGCCCGGCGTCGAGCGCAGGCCGACGGCGGCCAGCCCGAGAGCGCCCATCCACGTGACGGCCAGCGGCAGCTCCGGAGCAAAGGCGTACAGCCCGATCGCGAACTCCGGCACTAGCGCGAGGCCGATCACCGTGCGGAAGGCGCCGCGCCACGACGCGCCCGAAGCGCGCGCCGCGAGCGCGCCGAGCCAGGGGAACAGTGTTGCCACGACCGTCGTGAAGACGTGGGCGCGCGCGGGCGACGGCGCGCCGCCCGCGCCGAGCAGGCGCGCGATGAAACCGATCAGCCCGGGGTGATCGAGATAGACCGGCTGGGGGTGCAGGGCGTAGCTAGCGTACAGCGCTTCCGCGTCGCCGAAATCGGTGCCGCTGGACACGGCGAGCCGCAGCATGAACAGCGCCACCGAGACCACCAGCGCGGCCCGCAGCACGCGCACGGTGTCCGCGTCGACGGGGCGGGGCTTCCGGGCGGGCGCGGGCGTGGAGCTCCGGGCCTTGGTGCGCTCGATGCGTCGTCTCAGTCCAGCCATGGCGCGAGCAGTCGCGCGACGCGCGCGGAGGGACCAACGCCGGGGACGGGAGCCGGGCCGCGCTCTGGTGCGGTCTGGAGAGCCTGGCGCAAGCGCCCGCAGGGCAGGGTCGCCTTGTCGCCGGCGTCGAGCAGGCGCCCGGCTTCGTCGGCCATGGCTTCAGCGGTCACGGCGTCCTGCAATAGCTCGACGAAGGCCCGCTCGCCCAGGACGACATTGGGCAGCCCGATCGAGTCCACATGGAGCAGGCGCCGCGCGAAGAACGCGCCGGCCCTTCCCGTGCGGTAGACGATCACGGGGGGCACGCCGGCCAGGGCGCTTTCCAGGGTGACGGTGCCGCTCGAAGCGAGCGCTACGTTGAACGCGGGCAGCGCTTCGACCGCCGGCCAGCCGGAAAGCAGAGGTACGCGCATTTCCCGCGCGACCTTTTCGGCCCAGCGTGCGGAGCGTGGCGGCAGCGCTGGAGACAGGATCACGCGCGCGTCCAGCGCGCCGCGCTCGGCGCGCAGCGCGAGGACCGCATCGAGCATGGGCACGAGGTGAGCCGAGACTTCCGCCGCGCGGCTGCCGGGCAGGACCGCGACGCAGTCCGCGAAGGGCGTGAGTCCAATGCGCTCGCGCACCACGGCGCGTGGCTCCGGCGGGTGTTCGAGTGCCGGGTGGCCGACGTAGTGCGCGTCTGCGCCGAGGGCGCGCCACAGCGGCTCCTCGAACGGCAGGATCAGCGCCATGCGATCGCAGGCGCGGCGCAACGCCGGGCCGCGTGCCGATCGCCAGGCCCAGATCTGCGGCGGGCTGTACCAGAGCACGCGGACGCCGAGGCGTCGCAGTCGCGGACCGAGCCAGGCGTTGAACTCGCTGTAGCCAACCAGCAGCGCCGCGCGCGGCCGCCTGGTGCGGGCGGCGCGGAGCAGGCACAAGCCTGCCCGGACGATCGCCGGCGCCCGGGCCAGCACTCCGCCGAAGCCCATGGCCGAGACCCGTGACAGATCCACGAGCCTCTCGAGCCCCGCGGCGCGCAGAGCAGCGCCGCCCATGCCGAAGGCAGGGACGTCGAGCCACGATACCACCGGCGCGGCCATCGCATCGCCGGAAGGCTCGCCCGCGACGACGAGAAGTGCGCGCGAGCCCGGCAACCTACTTCTGCATCACGTTCGGCTTGATCTCGTACACGTTGACCGAGTTCGGGAAGATCTCCACCGACTTCTCGGCGAACATCACCGGTTTCGTGTCCGAGCTGCGCAGCCGCCCGAAGAACTGGACCTTGTAGACGTGTCCCTTGTCCGCGCCGGAGACGTTCGTCGGCGCGTTGATCACGAGCATCAGCGCCTGGCGGTAGTCGGAGTACTGGCACTTGGTGTTCGGCGTGCTGCCGTCGAAGTAGATGAAGCGCGGATCGCGGGCGCAAGTGCCCGGCTGCACTTCCTGGACCGTCTTGCCGTCGATCAACTTGAAGAGCGCGCCGCCCACGTCATCGCCGTTGCAGTCGCGGATCGGCGCCGTCACGATGCCGAGGTCGTCCGGCGGCGTCCAACCCGGGAGCGTGACGGCGAACGTGGCGAGCTGGTTGTAGAGCTGCGGCGAGACCGTGGCGCCCTGCACCTTGCCGGGCGGCGCCGGAACCTCGTACCCGAACCCGACGAAGTCCTTGGCGATGCCGGGCTTCGCCTTGACGTGATACGAGAGGATCGGGCTCGACGGGTGGGGGAAGTAGAGCTGGCCGTAGTTCAGCTCGGCGGGGCCTGGCGTATCGACGCCCTTCGTCGTGCCCGTGAAAAACGGCGTCTTGTCGACGACGCTGTCGCCTTCGAACAGGTCCACGTCGACATCCGCGACCAGCCCGTCGGCGCCGAAGTTTTCCACCTCGAAGACGTTCATGTTCGGCGGCGGACCGCCGTCGCTGCCGCCTGCGCCTGCGCTGCCCCCGCTGCCGGCCGCACCGGCGTCGCTGCCCATTCCGCCGACGCCCGCGTCGGAACCCGCGACCCCGGCGTCGGATCCGCTACTGCCTGCGGACCCGCCGCTTCCGCCGGCGCCTTTCGGGCTCCCGATGCCGATGCAGGACCAGTCAGGCGCGACGAGCTGGTTGTTCGTGCGCACCTGCATGACTGGCAGATCGGTGGCGCAACACTGCTGGGGCGCACCCGGTTTGCAGTCGCCGGTGAAGCCGGAGGTCGTCTGGGTGCCGCAGCTCGACGAACCGCCCGTCCCGCCAGCGCCTGCCGTGCCGCCCTTGTCCTTGTTGCCGCCGCTGGAGCAGGAAAACGCGGCGAGCGACAGCACGCCGACCAGAACAACACCGATGATTCCAGGAGTCCGACTCACCCCGCTCTCCTTGTCCGGGCGTATCAACCCGGATCGCTTGTATCAGAGATCCGCTGGGCGATCACGCGGGGCGCCGCCGGCGCGCGAGCAAGCCGAGAGCGAAAAGCACGCCCCACAGCGCCTCGGCGTCCCGGGGCCCGGTCGGCGCCCCGGGTGCGCCCACGCGGCAGCCGCTCTTCGGCGGCGGAGCGCACGTGCTGGAATAGCCGTGGCGCGGCGTAGGGTTGCACGCGCCCACGTCGCGACCGGGCGGATAGATCGCGCAGATGCCGTCCACGTCGTCCTGGGACAGTGACCTGAGGCTCGTGTCCCCGTACTGGTACGAGGCGTACATGGTCGCGCTGGCGTTCGGTGAGTGGGAGAGGCCGAGGAAGTGTCCGCCCTCGTGCGTCACGATCGATTGCAGATCCGCCGCGACGTTCTTGTCGCTGATGGTGATGTCGTTGTCGTGCGAGTTGATCTCGACGTCGGCGTCGTAGATCTCGCCCGTCTTGATGTTGTACGTGATGGTCGTAAGCGCGAGCGTCTCGGCGCTCGTGGCAGCTCCGCCGCTGGTGTTCGCGCCGTAGGGCCAACGCGTGTCGCGGAACATGAAGATGTTCGCGTTGCCGCTCTTCTGGTTGTATTCCTGCTTGGTGCAGCTCACCTGGCCGTGGTCGTAGAGCCCGATCGAGGGATGCCCGCTCCCGCAGTCGGCGCTCGCCCACTGGCTGAAGCCGTCCGAGATCACCTTGTCCGCCGCCTCTGCGGTGATGTCCCGGAGCGGCGAGCCGCTTTTCTGCACCGAGAACGAAACGCACGCTCCCGACCAGTACAGTGGGTTTCCCCCGCTCAGGCAGCCGTTCGCGTCGAGCGTGCAGGGCAGATCCGGATCGTCGGCCGAGCAGGTCGTCGTGCGGCAGTAGGCCTGCGCCGTTCCGGCCGCGGTCAGCACGAGGAGTGCCGCCAATGCTGCGCGGATGGGGTCACGGTGCATGGGAGTGCGCTACTGCGATCAGCTGTTCAGCCTCCGGCACACTGCGACCGACCAGCCGCTGGACCGCCGAATGCTGCGCGCCGACCAGGTTGGCGAGGCGCGGGCTTGGGCGCAGCCGCAGTGTGCCGTGCCCGTCGCGCCGGAGCGGGAAGTGCCCCTGCGCCATCGCGGTCACCGCCAGCACGCCGTCCGCCGAGCGTCCGACAAAGATCAGCGCGGGCTGTCCGATCGAGAGCACGGCTTCCCCGCTGACCACCTGTCCGATGTCCCCGACGTGGCCGCCGAGGGTACGGACCAGCAGCTCGCTCTGTCCGCCGCCATCGATGGCCGCATCGACGCGTACGCGGGTGTACGTCACGATCCGGCGTTGCCCTCCGGGGGATTCCCAGCGCGCGTGGGCCTCGAGCGGTGTACCGACCACGACCTGCTCGCTCCGGGCCACGAGCTGGGCGAGGGTCACGGCCCGGGCCACGCTGGCTCCGGCGCCGCGCGGGAGCATCAGCGCGAGCAAGCTGGCGGCGAGCATCGATAGGGCACGGCGCCGGGCAAGCATGATGCCTGGAGGGTAGCCGAGTGCGGCGGATTCGACCAGTCGCGCCGGTCGTGGCAGGGTCCGAGCAGCGTTTCCGGCACCGCCTGTGCCGGGGCAGGCAGCGGGGGATCAGGCTCCCGCACACCGTTCCTCCTACAGAGCTCGATGCACTGCGCTATAACGAGCCCCCCGCCCGGTGTGGCGCCACCGGGGCGGCCTAGCCCGGCATGACCTCGACCGTTTCGGTGGACGCACAGGTTCCCCTCCTCGAGCGGGTGTCGCCGGCTCTGCTGCCGGAGCTCCGGCGCTACATCGCCATGCACCGGGGCGAAGTGGAGTCGATGATCCGCACCGGCGGCAAGGAGGGCGGGCTGCCCGCTGGCCGCCGCTACGCCAAGGCGTACGACGGGCTCCTGTCGTCGCTCTACCACGCGGTCAAGGCGGCCATGACCCGCGACCAGAGCTGGACGCCCGTGTCGCTCGCGGCGGTCGGCAGCTACGGCCGCGGCGCGGTGGCCTTCAGCAGCGATCTGGACGTGCGGCTCTTGTGCGGCGAGGACCAGGAAGCGGCGCGCCCGATCGCCGAGGCGCTGCTCTATCCGCTATGGGACGCCGGCCTGACCATCGGGCACCAGGTGGTGACGCCCGATCAGATGCTCGAGCTCGCCCACCAGGATCTGCCGACGGCGACCACGCTGCTCGACTGGCGCGTGGTCACCGGGGAGATGCCCGAAACGCGGCAGATGCTCGACCGCGTGTTCGAAGGCGTGTTCGGCATGGGCGTCATCCGCGACTTCATCGAGCGGCTCGAGCAGCGCGCTGCCGAACGCCACGAACGCTACGGCGGTTCGGTCTACCTGCTCGAGCCCGACGTGAAGAACGGGCCGGACGAGTTGCGCGACCTGGACGTGGCGCACTGGGTGGCGCGCGCGCGCTGGCGCATCTCCGACCTGTCCGATCTGGTCCGCATCGGGATCCTGGTGCCGCGCGAGTGGCAGCAGATCGACGCTTCGAACAACCTCCTGTGGCGCGTGCGCAACCTGCTGCACGCCTACTCGGGGCGTCGCTCCGACCGGCTCAGCTTCGATCGGCAAGAGCAGCTCGCCGTGGACCTGGGCTACGGTAGCGGCGGACCGGCCGTCGAGCGCTTCATGAGCGAGTACTACCGGCACGCCCGCATGTTGATGCAGGCCCGGGACATGGTTGTGGCACGCGCAGTGCCGCCTCCCACGCGGCGCCCACACGCGCGCAGCCTCGGCCGCGGGCTCAAGCTGATCAACGGTGCGGTGTCGCTGGCGCATCCCGGCGCGCTCGACACCGAGCCGGCGCAGGCGTTGCGTTTGTACGACGAGGCCGTCAAGCGCGGACTGCCGGTCTATGCCTTCGCGCGCGACGCGGTGGCGCGCGCCGCCACGTTGCCGTCGTTCTGTGAGAAGCTGCGCGCCAGCGACGAGGCCGCGCGGCTCTTCGCGCGTCTCGTGATGACCTCGCAGCGGACCCGCTTCAAGAACGGCTCCGTCCTGGCCGAGCTGCACGACGTGGGGCTTCTAGTCGCCATGGTGCCGGAGTTTTTTCCGGTCGTCGGGCGCGTGCATCACGACGTGTATCACGTGTTCACGGTCGACGCGCACTCCATCGCCGCGGTGGATCGGCTGCGCGCCCTGGCACGCGGCGAGCTGGCGGCGGAGCATCCTCTCGCATCGCGGCTTGCAGCCGAGATCGCGCGCCCGCGCGTGCTGTTCTTCGCCACGCTGCTCCACGACGTGGGCAAGGACATCGGCGGGAAGAACCACTCCGAGCGTGGTCACGACATGGTCCGGAGCATCCTCCAGCGGCTGCACTTGCCCGACGCCGACATTCGCGAGGTACAGCACCTGGTGCTAAACCACCTCGAGATGTACCATGTGGCAACCCGCCGCGACATCGACGACCCGCGCACCCTCGAGGAATTCCGCGGCGACGTGCACGGCCCCGAGGGGCTCCGCGAGCTGTATCTGCTCACCGTTTCGGACGTGTCCACGACCAGCCCGACAGCCATGACGAGCTGGAAGGCGCGCATGCTGGACGAGCTGTACGTTGCGGCGAATCGATTCCTGGCCGAAGGCGTCGAGCCGCGCCGTGGAGTACGCCCCGACGTGGCCGAGCAGGTGCGCACGGGCTGGGGCAAGCGCGACCGGCGCTTCATCGACCATTTCGTCGAGGCGGTGCCCGAGCGCTACCTGTACGCCAACGATCCGGACGACATCATCCTGCACGCGCGCTTCGTCAACAGCGCCCGGCTCAAGCAGGGAGCGGTCAGCGTTATCAAGAGCGACGATCCGTACGTGGAGCTCGGGTTCGTTGCCGACGATCGCCCCGGCCTGCTCGCGTGCATCACCGCAACGCTCGCCGCGGCGCGGCTGCACGTCGTCGGCGCGCAGATCTACTCCTGGCTCGACGACGGCGGACGCGTCCGCGCTCTGGATCTGTTCTGGGTGCGCGGCAGCGGCGAGCCCGGCGCGGTGGTCGCGGCCGTGCCGCGGCTAGAGCGCGACCTCGGGCGGCTGCTCGCCGGCGAGACCGAACCAACGGAGCTGGTGCTCGGGCGGCGGCCGCGCACAACGCGCTGGTCGGAGCGCCCGACGCCGGAAGTGTCGACCAAGGTGAGCTTCGACGACCGTGCCGCGACCGATCACACGGTCATCGAGGTGACGACCCGCGATCGACCGGGCCTCTTGTTCTGGCTCGCGAACACCCTGCAGGAAGCCGGGCTGACGATCTCGCTGGCCAAGATCAACACCGAGGGTACGCGCGTCGCCGACGTTTTCTACGTGACGGACCGGGCCGGCGCCAAGATCGCCGATCCCGATCGCGCAGCCGAGCTACAACAGCGTATCGTATCGACCATCGCGAAGCTGGAAGCGACAACCGGAGCAGGAACATCATGAGAGCCCAGGGCAGCACAAGCACTTCACACAACCGGCAGCGCACGGCGCGCCGGCTCGGCGCGGGCGTTCTGTCGGTCGCGCTCGTCGCCCTGTCCGTCGGATGCGGCCCGGCTCCGGGCCCCAAGGCGCCCGGGAACCCGCCGCCACTCGATGACAACGCGCAGTCAGCCGGCGGGGGAGGGGGCGGCGGCCCAGTGGTGAAGGCTTCCAGCGCCAAGGTGCAGCAGGGGATCGATGCCATCCAGGCCAAGGACTTCGCCAAGGCGAAGTCGGTGCTGACCGAGGCCCACACCGCGGACCCGGAAGATCCCCAGGCTGCGTTCTATCTGGGAGTGGCCAACGAGGGCCTGGGCGACGGACAGAGCGCGGCGGATCTGTACCGGCAGGCGCTGAAGCTCGATCCAAAGCTGCTGCAGGCGAGCATGAACCTCTCGGCGCTGCTGCTCGACATGAAGCAGCCGGCGGAAGCGGTGAAGGTGGTCAAGGCGGGGCTCGCGAGCGCACCGAAGGATCCGGGGCTGCTCATGAACCTGGCGCTGGCGACCGAAGCCGCCGGCGACAAGCCCGGGGCGATCAAGGCCTACGCGGACGCCGTGGCCGCGCAGCCGAAGAACATGGAGCTGCGCTTCGCCTACGCCGAGAATCTCGCGGCCTCGGGCAAGGGCGACGAGGCTGCCCAGCAGCTCGGGCAGGTGGTCAGCGATGATCCGAAGCTGCTGGCCGCGACCGGCGACCTGTACGCGCGGCTGCACAAATTCAGCGAGTGCGTGGGCGCGCTCGACAAGGCGATCCAGGCCAAAGACCTGCCGGGCCTGCACGTGCTGCGCGGTCGCTGCCGTCACGGAATGAAGGACGCGGCGGGCGAGAAAGCGGACTACGAGGCCGCGCTGAAGCTCGACGACAAGCTCGCCGCACCGCACTTCTACCTGGGACAGCTCTACAAATCCCAGGGCAAGAAGAAGGCGGCGGTGGCCGAGTTCAAGAAGGCAGCCGAGCTCGGCGCCGGCAAGAAGGTCGGCGCCGCCGCCAAGAAGGCGATCGCGGCGATCAAGTCCGGGAAATAGCGTCACCACGCCGGGCAGGGCCGGGCAGGGCAGGGCCGCGCAGGGTGCCGAATCCTGGCAGCCTCTGGTCTTCATGGATACGCCAGGCTCGCGCCGCGCTTCGCCCCCGGCTTCGTCGTGGCAAGTTACCATGCGCGACGCTTCGCGCTCCGCTTAGACGTTTGCAGTGGTAACATGCGCGGTGATGGCCGCGAGACGTTGGCGCCGGGGGCGAGCGTGGGGTGCATTGCTGGTCGTGGCAGGCGTGGTAGCGGCGTGTGCGCCGGCAACGCGGGGGCCGGCCTCCGCGCCCGCAAGGAACAGCGCTGCGCGGCCACCCGCAAGACCCAGCACGCACGAAGCGTCCCGCTCGCCGGGCCAGGATGGGCAGCCGGTTCCGGAGTGGGTGCGGAGGCTCTTGCAGGGGCTCCGGATCGCGTCGGCCGATCACGGAATGGATCTGGTTGGAGCGCCCGCGATCGTGATCACCCGGACGCGCGTCTTCGTCGAGGGGCGCACCGTGGCCGATGTCGCGGAGTATGCGGGCAAGCACCGCCTCCAGCGCATCGACCCGGTCTTCGACTCGATGAAGCAGCTGCGGGAACAATACGAGGCGTCGCATCCGGGCAGGGTGTTTCCCGGCGTGGTGATGATCTGGGTCGACCGGAGGGTGCCGGTGCTTGTCGTCAAGGACGTGTTCCAGACCGCGGCGTTTGCGGGTTTCCCGAATGCGTCCTTCGTGGTCCGCGACCGCAATGCACCACACCGTTTTGCCCGGCTGAACGCGGACGCGCTCGTACCCCGCCCCGGGGGGCGCCTGCCGCCGGAAGTGATCCAGCGCATCATCCGCGGCCACTACGATGAATTCCGCTTCTGCTACGAGAAGGGGCTGGCGAAGGATGCCAAGCTGAAGGGAAAGGTCGTCGTGCGCTTCGTCATCGAGCGCGACGGACACGTGGACCAGGTGACGGACGACGGCTCCACGCTCCCCGACAAGGACGCGGTCGCCTGCGTCTTCGCGGGCTACCGGAAGCTCGTGTTCCCGCAGCCCGAAGGCGGCATCGTGACGGTCATCTACCCGATCAAGTTCTTGCCGTCGGAGTAGGTCGGTCGGCGCAGTCGTCCGGGGAGACAGGGCGGCTGCCGCCCGCTTCGGTGCGCAGCGCTACAAGAACTGCTCGAGCAACCGGTCGAGATCGTCCCAGGACGAGTACTTGATGACGAGCTCGCCCTTGCCCTTCCTGTCGCGGACTTCGCAGCGGGCACCGAGTTTTTTTTCGAGGCGGGTCTCGAGATCGCGGACGGAGGCGCTCTTGCCGCCAGGGCCGGCGCCGGCCTGGTCGCCCTTCCGCGCCGCGGCCTTGGCGGCGCGCACGATGGACTCGGTCTGGCGCACGCTGAGACGGCCGCGCACGACCTTGTCGGCGAGGGCGGCGAGCGTCGCCTCGTCGGGCGCGCCAAGCAGCGCGCGGGCGTGGCCTTCGCTGAGCTCGCCGCCTATCACCAGCTTGCGCACCGGTGCGGGCAGCTTGAGCAGGCGCAGGGCGTTGGCGATGGTGGAGCGGTCCTTGCCGAGGCGCTGGGCGAGCGACTCCTGCGTGTACTCGCAGTCCTTCATCAGCCGTTCGAGCGCCTCGGCAAACTCGATGGCGTCGAGATCCTCGCGCTGGACGTTCTCGATCAGGGCAAGCTCGAAGGCTTCCCTGGCGGACACGTCGCGGACGACGACCAGCGCTTCGCGGAGTCCGGCACGCTGGCAGGCGCGCCAGCGCCGCTCGCCCGCGATCAGCTCGAAGCTGTCGCTGCCGGCGCGGCGACGCACCACGAGCGGCTCGATCAGGCCGTGCTCCTTGATCGACTCGGCCAGCTCGTCGAGCGCGTGGGCTTCGAAGTGCTGGCGGGGCTGGACCTTCTGCGGCTCGATCTTGTCGAGCGCGCAGGAAAAGGCGTTGCCCTCGCCGTAGCTTGTTCCGGAGCGCGCGGGCGGGGCAGGGGACTTCGCCGGCAATAGAGCGTCGAGCCCGCGGCCGAGCCCGCGCGACGGCTTGCCGGGTCGCGCGCTCATGCCCGCGCCTCGATCAGCTCGCGCGCGAGGCTCAAATAGCCCTGGGCGCCTTTGCTCTGCACGTCGTAGAGCAGTGCGGGCAGGCCGTGCGAGGGTGCTTCGCTCAGACGCACGTTACGCGGAATGACGGCGTCGAACACGTGGAAGTGCCGCCGCACCTGCTCGGCGACCTGGTGTGCCAGGCGATTTCTCGGATCCCACATGGTGAGCACGATGCCCTCGACCGTGAGGTCGGGATTGAGCGAGCCGCGGACGCGGTCGATGGTTGCCATCAGGTAGGTGATGCCCTCGAGTGCGTAGTACTCCGGCTGCAGCGGTACGATCACGCGGTCCGCGGCCACGAGCACGTTGAGCGTCAACACCCCCAGCGAGGGCGGCGAGTCGATCACCACGTAGCGGTAGCGATCGATATCGGCGTTGGCGAGGACGCGCCTGAGGTGCGTTCCGCGTTCTTCGTCGAACAGCTCGTATTCGACCGCTGTGAGATCCTGGCTGGCCGGTGCCACCTACAGCATCTCGATCGGTGTCGGTCGGATCACCTCGGCGAGCGGCGTGCCCCCGATGAGCGCATCGTAGATGGTGCGGTCCACCGTCCCCGGCGCCAGGCCGACGCCGCTCGACGCGTTCGCCTGCGGATCGAGATCGACCAGCAGCGTGGGTTGTTCGGCAGCCGCCAGGCTCGCCGCGAGGTTCACCGCAGTGGTGGTCTTGCCGACGCCGCCCTTCTGGTTGGCGATCGCGATGATGTCGGGTCGGTGAGGCATGTCGTGGTGTGCGGGAGGGCGGCATAGCCGGCCACCGCGCGTGCCGGCTACCGCAATAGGCTCTTATCGAAATAGCGGCGAGGATTCTCGTTTTGTTGGTCCGCCCCGGACCGTGTCGTACTGTGTGTGCAGATGTAGGTGCAGGTAGTCAAAGGTGAGTCCACGACGGAAGCTCGGGGCCTGCCAGCACAAGCTGGGTTTGAGGGCCGCATTGCGGAAGCCGCCTGCCAGCTGCGGCAGAGCGGTCGAGCGGATCCTCCGCGAGCAGTTCTGGCTGTCACCCGGGCCCCGGCCCGCCTCGACCATCCGAAACCTCCATGCCCCCGCCTCGCCGACCGGGGCAAAACCCGCCCCCTCAAGGAAACCCGACATCCCGTAGCCCTACCAGGAGAGTACGACATGGCATCCCCCCGAGGTTATCGCAGCTTTGCCGAGTTCGAGCGCGAGGCGCTCCGGCCCGACATGCGCATAGGTTGGTCCGTCGACGATCTGGAGCAGCCGGAAAGCGAGCTCGACTTCGATGCGGACCCGTTCGAAGCGGCGCTCCTCGCCGCCGAGCAGGAAGGCTACGAAGACGACGACTAGGTGAACGACTTTCGTCCCGCCTCCCGGGACGCTGGCCCCCGCGGACTGCCTGCCGCGGGGGTCACTTTTTTTGTGGTATGCGCCGGCCCACTTGCCGATCACGAGCGCGCGGCGCCGGGGGTGAAGCGGCGGCCAAGTGGCTTGACCTGGCGAACGCAGCATGGCACGGGAAGCGCTCTCGAGATGCAGGTCAACGTCCAGAAGCTCAGTCCCGTTCTTGTCGAGTTCAACGTCAGCGTCCCGGCTGAGCGCGTAAAAAGCGAGTTGGACAGGGCCTATACCAGCGTTGCGCGCAACGCCCGGGTGCGTGGGTTCCGCCCCGGCAAGGCGCCTCGCAAGGTGCTGGTGCACATGTTTGGTGCGCGCATCGCGGCGGATGTGGCCCAGCGCCTGGTCGACGACACCTTTCCCAAGGCGATCGACGAAAAGCAGCTGCAGCCCGTCAGCAACCCCGATTTCGAGCCCCAGAAGGTCGTGGAGAGCGAGCCCTTCGTCTACAAGGCCCGCTTCGAGGTCGTCCCCGAGATCGAGGCGCTGAAGTACGACGCGCTCGAGGCCAAGCGACCGAAGGTCGAGGTCACCCCGGAGATGGTCAAGGCCGAGGTCGACAAGCTCCGCGAAGCGCACTCCACCCTGGAGGCGCCGGGCAAGCCCCGGGCCGCGCAGAAGGGCGACGTGGTCAGTATCGACTTCGACGTCCAGGTCGATGGGAAGACGATCGAAGACGCCGGCGCGAAGGACTTCCAGGTCGAGCTCGGTAACGGCAATCTCATCGCCGCCATCGACGAGGCGCTGATCGGGAAGAAGCCGGGCGAGCAGGCCGACGCCGAGGTGGAGATGCCGGAGACCCATCCGCATCCCGACCTCAAGGGGCAGAAATCGATCTTCAAGATCACGCTCAAGGATCTGAAGGAGAGGATCCTGCCCGAAGCCGACGACGAGTTCGCGAAGGACCTCGGCGACTTCGACACGCTGGCCGAGCTCGAGAAGGACTTGAACGAGCGGCTGCAAAAGCAGCTGAAGGAGCAGTCCGACAACTCCGTCGCCGAGCAGTTGGTCAAGGATCTGGTCGCGAAGAACCCCATCCCGTTGCCTCCGTCGCTGGTGCAGCGCCAGGCGCAGGTAACCGAGCAGGAGGTCCTCACCCAGGCGCGCCGTCAGGGGCAGATCGGCGAGGAACTACGCGCCCGCATCCGGAGCGAGAGCGAGGAGAAGGTGCGCGCGGGCCTGCTGATGGCCGAGATCGCCAAGAAGGAAAGCATCAAGATCGGCGACCCTGAGCTCGAAGAGGGCTTGAAGGAGCTCGCCGAGCAGTCCGGGAAGAACATCGCCAAGTTGCGAGCTGAGTATCGGAACGACAAGAAGCGCGAGATGCTGGTCGGGATGATTCTGGAGAACAAGGTTCTCGACATCATCGAATCCAAGGCCAAGATTGAGGACGCCTGACGCGGCGCGTTCTGCGTTCCGGCTGGTTGGGAGGAGAACGGAAACATGGTGAAGCGACCCGAGACCCGTGCGCAGGCCATCGACGTACTGGAGGGGAAAGCCGCCCGGGACAGCATCATCTACCCCCACGTCGTGGAGACGACCCACCGCGGGGAGCGGACCTGGGACATCTTCAGCCGGCTGCTCAAGGACCGCATCGTGTTCCTCGGCAGCCAGGTCGACGATGACGTGGCGAACATCATCATCGCCCAATTTCTCTTTCTGGAATCAGAAGATCCGGAAAAGGATATCCAGCTTTACATCAACTCTCCGGGCGGTGTGGTGACGGCGGGCCTCGCCATCTACGACACCATGCAGTACGTCCGTTGCCCGGTCAGCACGATCTGCATCGGCCAAGCGGCCAGCATGGGTGCGCTGCTGCTCGGTGCCGGCGGCAAGGGCCGGCGCTATGCCCTGCCGCACTCGCGCATCATGATCCACCAGCCGCTCGGTGGCGCCCGGGGGCAGGCGACGGACATCGAGATCCAGGCCCGTGAGATCCGTCATATGAAGGACGTGGTCACCGATATCCTGGTGCGGTCGACCGGCAAGCCCCGGGAGGACATCACCCGGGACATCGAGCGCGACTTCTATATGGGCGCGGCCCAGGCGCGGGAGTACGGGCTCATCGACGAGATCTTCGAGCACAAGAAGAAGGACTGAAGCCGGCGGCGTCCGGCCGGGGCCCGGCACCGGTCGGGCTGGCAGGGTCGGGCGACTGCCCGAACCTTGCGACCCCTGGGCGCGGGCTTTAGACTTCTTTCCGGATTATCAGCCATTGTGCGCGGATCGATGCCGCGTCGAGGGTACAAGTGGAGCGACGGCGAGACGATTCAAACGGCAACCTGTGCTGCTCCTTCTGCGGAAAGTCGCAGAAGGAGGTCAAGAAGCTCATAGCCGGCCCGACGGTCTACATCTGCGACGAGTGCATCGCGCTCTGTAATGACATCATCGCCGAGGAGGTCGAGAAGGACGAGCCCAGCACCGGCTCGGACCCGATGCCCAAGCCGGCGGAGATCAAGAACATCCTCGACGACTACGTGGTCGGCCAGGAACGGGCGAAGAAGATCCTCTCCGTCGCGGTGCACAACCACTACAAGCGCATCGATTCCAAGGTCGCCACGGATGACGTGGAGCTCAGCAAGAGCAACATCCTCCTGCTCGGCCCGACCGGCAGCGGAAAGACGCTCCTCGCCCAGACGCTGGCGAAGATCCTCAAGGTGCCCTTCGCCATTGCCGACGCCACGACGCTGACCGAGGCGGGCTACGTAGGCGAGGACGTCGAGAACATCATCGTCCAGCTCCTGCAGAACGCCGATCACGACGTGGAGCGCGCCCAGCGTGGCATCGTCTACATCGACGAGATCGACAAGATCAGCCGCAAGAGCGACAACCCCTCCATCACCCGCGACGTGTCGGGCGAGGGCGTCCAGCAGGCCTTGCTCAAGATCATCGAGGGAACGGTGGCCAACGTGCCGCCGAAGGGCGGGCGCAAGCACCCGCAGCAGGACTTCCTGCAGATCGACACCAGCAACATCCTGTTCATCTGCGGCGGCGCCTTCGTGGGGCTCGACCAGATCATCCAGCGCCGTCTGGGCCACTCGCGGCTCGGCTTCGGCGCGGACATCAAGGGCAAGAACGACATCAAGCTCGGCGAGCTGCTGGTCAGCGTCCAGCCGGAAGACCTGTTGAAGTTCGGGCTGATCCCCGAGTTTATCGGGCGCTTGCCGGTGCTGGCCACGCTGCACGAGCTGACGGACGACGCGCTCATCGACATCCTCACCAAGCCCCGCAACAGCCTGGTGAAGCAGTTCCAGAAGCTCTTCGAGATGGACGGCGTGAAGCTGAAGTTCACGAAGGGCGCGCTGCAGGCCATCGCGACGAAAGCACTCGAACGCGAGAGCGGTGCGCGCGGCCTCAGAGCCATCCTCGAGGAGGCGATGCTCGACATCATGTACGACGTGCCCTCGAAGACCGGCATCAAGGAAGTCGTCGTCAACGAGGACGTGATCGCCAAGGGCGAGGCTCCGCTCATCGTCTACCACAAGGAAGCCGGCGTAGGCTGAGTCCGGCCGCATAGCGTACATGTTCTTCAAGAACGAAAACGAGAAGGCGGGCTCGCCGGAGCGGCGCCCGCTCCCGGCGCTGCCCCTGCGCGACATCATCGTCTTCCCGCACATGGTCTCGCAGCTGTTCGTCGGCCGCGAGAAGAGCATCGCTGCGCTCGACGAGGCGATGGCGCGCGACAAGGAAATCTTCCTCGCCGCACAGAAGAGCGCCAAGACGAACGACCCGTCCCCGGACGACGTCTTCGACGTCGGTACCATCGGCACCGTGGTGCAGCTCCTGCGCCTGGCCGACGGCACCGTGAAGGTGCTGGTGGAGGGCCGGCAGCGCGCCAGGGTCCGCCAGTACGTCGAGACGCGCGACTACTTCCTGGTCGAGGTCGACGAGATCGCCGAGTCGGTCGACCCCGGCGTGGAGGTCGAGGCGCTGATCCGCAGCGTGCAGAGCACCTTCGAGGTCTACGTCAAGCTCAACAAGAAGGTGCAGCCCGAGGTGCTGATGAGCGTGCAGAGCATCGACGACCCGTCGAAGCTCAGCGACACGATCGCGGCGAACCTCCCGACCATCAAGCTGGCCGACCGCCAGAATCTGCTCGAAACGCCTGACGCCAAGAAGCGCCTGGAGCGCCTCTACGAGCTGATGCAGGCGGAGATCGAGATCCTGCAGGTAGAAAAGAAGATCCGCTCCCGCGTCAAGAAGCAGATGGAGAAGACGCAGAAGGAGTACTACCTGAACGAGCAGATGCAGGCCATCCAGAAGGAGCTGGGTGGCGGCGAACGCGACGAGTTCAAGACCGAGATCCAGGAGATCGAGGAGAAGCTCAAGACCAAGCGCATGAGCGAAGAGGCTCAGGGCAAGCTCAAGAAGGAGCTCAAGAAGCTCAAGATGATGCACCCGACCAGCGCCGAGGCGACGGTCGTGCGCAACTACGTCGACTGGATCATCAGCCTGCCCTGGTTCGACAAGACGGAAGAGCGCTTCGACGTGGCAGAGGCCGCGAAGATCCTCGACGAGGATCACTACGGTCTGAAGAAGCCCAAGGAGCGCATCGTGGAGTACCTGGCGGTCCAGGCGCTCACCAAGACGCTGAAGGGGCCGATCCTCTGCTTCGTGGGTCCGCCCGGCGTGGGCAAGACGAGCATCGCGAAGAGCATCGCGCGTGCGACGGGGCGGGAGTTCGTGCGGCTGTCGCTAGGCGGCGTGCGCGACGAAGCGGAGATCCGCGGTCACCGCCGGACGTACATCGGCGCGCTGCCCGGCAAGATCATCCAGAACCTGAAGAAGGTCGGGACGAACAACCCGGTGTTCCTGCTCGACGAGGTCGACAAGATGAGCACTGACTTCCGCGGGGACCCCGCGGCGGCGCTGCTCGAGGTGCTCGATCCGGAGCAGAACAACACGTTCAACGACCACTACCTGGACATGGACTACGACCTCAGCGACGTGATGTTCATCACCACGGCGAACACGCTGGGGGGCATCCCGATCCCGCTGCAGGACAGGATGGAGATCATCTCGCTCTCGAGCTACACGGAGTTCGAGAAGCTGAACATCGCGCTCAAGTACCTGATCCCACGGCAGAAGCACGAGTGCGGCCTCGACGACGTCGACTTCAAGGTGACCGAGAATGCCGTCCGCACGGTCATCCACCACTACACGAGGGAGGCCGGGGTCCGCTCGCTGGAGCGCGAGATCGCCAGCCTGTGCCGGAAGATGGCCCTGCGTGTGGTGAAGGAAGGCGCCGAGCAGCACGTCGAGCTGCGCGGCGGGGACATCCCGAAGTATCTCGGCGTGCCCAAGTTCCGCCTCGGCAAGAAGGAAGACGAGGACTCGGTCGGTCTGACGCACGGCCTCTCCGTCTCGGAGTACGGCGGCGACATCCTCGACTGCGAGGTCAGCGTGGTGTCCGGCAAGGGCAAGCTGGTCATCACCGGCCTCCTTGAAAAGGGCATGGAGGAGAGCGCGCAGGCGGCGATGAGCTACATCCGCTCGCGCGCCGGCGTGCTCAAGCTCGAGCAGGATTTCTACCAGAAGATCGACGTCCACGTTCACTTCCCCGACTTCATCCGCAAGGACGGGCCGAGCGCGGGCGTGACCATGGCCACCAGCATCGCCAGCGCGCTGACGCGCATCTCCGTGCGCTCCGACGTGGCGATGACGGGGGAGATCACGCTGCGCGGGCGCGTGATGCCGATCGGCGGCCTGAAGGAAAAGCTTCTCGCGGCCCACCGCAACGGCATCAAGACGGTGTTGATCCCGAAGGACAACCGCAAGGATCTGCGCGAGATACCGCGTCGCGTGCTGCGCGCGCTGCGTATCGTGCTGGTGGATCACATGGACGACGTGCTGCGCGAGGCGCTCACGCTCGACGATCCGACCCAGCTGTTCGGCGAGCGGCGCTTGCACATGGAGTACGTCAACGGCGAGTTCCACGAGGGCGAGAGCGACGACTCCCTGCCGCCCCCCTCGCCGCTGAAGGACGAGGCGCCCGGCGAGCAGCCGGGGATGGCCTAGGGCGGCGCGGCGGCTCCCCGCCGATCTTCGACACGCCGGGCTGCTCGTCCGTTGACCACGGTCAATGCGGACGCGTGTGCTGGGGGCTAGCGTCTAGCGCGTGAAAGCGCTCTTGATCTGGCCCAAGTTCGACAGCTTCTCGTTCTGGAACTTCGAGAAGGTGTGCGAGCTCGCGGGCGTGAAGTACATGACTCCGCCGCTCGGTCTGCTCACCGTGGCGGCGCTACTGCCGCAGGAGTGGGACATCCGCCTCGTCGACGAGAACGTTCGGATGCTCGAGGACGGCGACCTCGACTGGGCCGACATCGTGATGGTCGGCAGCAAGATCGTGCATCGCGGTCGTGCGATCGAGGTGATCAAGAAGGCGCGGGCGTTGGGCCTGCCGGTCGTCGTCGGCGGTCCCGATCCGACGCTCAGCCCGCAGTTCTACCGTGACGCGGGCGCCAACTTCCTGTGCCTCGGCGAGGGCGAGGTCAGCGTGCCGATGCTACTCCGGGCGCTCGAGCGCGGAGACGAGCGGGGCGAGTTCCTCGCCGACCGTCTGCCGGACCTGGCGAAGGAAAGCCCGGTACCGCGCTTCGATCTGATAAACCACCGCGATTACCTGTACGTCGGGGTGCAGTACTCGCGCGGCTGCCCGTACCACTGCGAGTTCTGCAACGTCATCGACCTGTTCAAGAACAAGTACCGGACCAAGACTCTGGAGCAGGTGCTGGCCGAGTTCCAGCTGCTCTACGACCTTGGTTACCGCGGCCAGCTCGACTTCTTCGACGACAACCTGGTCGGACACCTGAAGGACGTGAAGCCGTTCCTGCGCGGCATCGCCGACTGGCTGAAGGCGCACAACTACCCGTTCACGCTGTCGACCTCCGTGACGCTGAACGTCGCGCATGAACCGGAGCTACTGGCACTCCTCCGCGAGGCGCGCTTCAAGGCGATGCTGGTCGGCATCGAGACGCCCAGCGAATCGGCACTGAAAGGCGCTCAGAAGCCCCAGAACACGGGATTTTCCATTGCCGAAGCGACCGACCGGATCTATCGCGAGGCGGGGGCGACGCTGCACTCCGGCTTTTTGCTCGGTCTGGACGGCTAGCCCGAGAGCATCGCCGACGAGATCATCCAGTGCATCGACGATGCGTGCATTCCCTGGGTGATGGCGGGCGTCGTGTACCCGTTGCCCGGGACGCAGCTGTCCAAGCGCCTGGACCGCGAGCACCGTCTATTCCCGAAGGCGCGCTACAGCATCGGCGAGAACGCGCGCGACCAGATCTCGGCGGGCCTCCAGTTCAGGTCCCAGCGCCCGCCGGCCGACGTCATCCGCGACCTCGAGCGCGTGATGCATCACTCGTTCGACCCGGAGCAGTACTTCAAGCGCTGCGCTGATGTCGCCACGCGCCTGAACACCGTCCCCGTCATGATCCCGGGCTGGTACGTCTTCTTCCGCAACGTGCGCACGTTCCTCCGCCTGTGCGTGAAGATGACGCGGATGAAGGCCACGCGGCGCCCGTTCTGGAAGGCGCTGTGGCGCGTCGTGACGAAGAACCGTGCGGGGCTCGAGGCGCTCGCGACGCTGAGCGTCCTGTACGTGCACTTCAAGTCCATGCTGCCCTACGTGTACGAGCAGCTCGCTCTGCAGCGGAACGCGATCGCCGAGCGCGGCGACGAAGCCTGGCTCGAGGAAAACCTGCGCGAGGCCGACGAAGCGCCGATCTCCGGCGAGACGTCACGGGGACCCGAGCTGCCGCTCGCCTCCGAAGCGTAACGGAGCGCCGGCGCGAAGCCATCGCCGCCTTCCGGCGTCCGGACGCCTAGTTCCGCGTTTCCATCGAAGCGATGGGTGCTTCGCACGCGCGGCTGCGCGGCGCAACGCGGGACTAGCTCCGTTTGTCTGGGGCGCAGCAGCGCCCCCTCGGCTTCGCCGAGCCTCCCCCTCGACCGCTCCGCGGTCGTCTAGCCCCTCGATTCAAGAAAATCGAGGGGCTAGCCTAGGCGTGGCACTCGTCTGGATCGTGAGGCTCGTCCAGCTCGAGGGCGCGGCGGAGCCCGCTCTCCAGCTCCTCGAGCGCGGCGGGTGCAAGGCCGGGCGCGGCGAACAGCTGCAGATGCAGCTCGCCGCGGAAACCGAAGGCCACTACGGTCGGCACGTCCACCCCGCGCACACTCGGACCGATGACGCGCACGCTCTCGATGTCTTCACCGAACGTGGCCAGCCCATCGTCGAGCCTGCCGATATTCGTGACCATCAGCCCGCGACGCAGCGGTAGATCGACGAGCACCGGCTCCAGCCAGTGTGTCATCTGTCGCACCCAGGCGTGCGGCGCACCGACCGCCATCGATAGCGGCACGAGGATCGACGCCGGGCCGACGAGCCCCCGCCGCTGCTTGGCGGTGATCGCCGCGACGGCGCCGGCGGTCGTCGCCAGGTCGCCGACCGACTCGCGCGGCACGATCGCGACGAGGATGGTCGAGGTGTTGGCGGCTGTGAGGCGCGGGGCGCCCGCGTAGCGGCGCAGATCCATCGTGTACATGACCACGACGGGGCCACTGCTCGATCGCGTCGTGGCAACGCGGGCGAGCGCCGCGATGAGCGCGTCGTTCACGCTTGCTCCAGCCGGGCGGCAGCGCGCCTTGATCTGCTCCAGATCGGCGGAGCGGATCCTGAGATGGCGCCAGCTGGCTTCGCCCCGTCCGGTCGAGAAGGGACGGTCGCGTTTTCCCGCGCGCAGCAGCCGGAGCGGCATGCCGAGCGTGCCGAGTGCGTCGCGCGCCAGGACGGGAAGGTGACGCCACCCGAGCCCTGCAAGCGCTGCGGAGACGCTGCGACGCCGTTCCACCGGAGCGATCGTCGGCACGCCGTAGAGCCGCGCTCCTAGCACGTTCCCGACCGCTGCCATGCCGCCACCATCCGCCGCGATGTGCGACAGGCTCAGGATCAGGCGCGAGCCGCCCGGCCGCGTCAGGCTTGTAACCCTGATCGGCCGCTCGCGCGTCACGTCGATCGGACGGCGCGCCCAGGCAGCGGTCGCGTCCTCCAGATCGGCCGCGGCGTCGCCGACGTGGATCGCGTCGCCCACGGGACCCTCGACCACGCGCCAGCGATCCCGCCACGCGCCCGGCTCGTACCTGCGCCCGAGCACCGGGAATGCAGCGATTGCGCCTTGGACTGCGTGCTCGATCTCGTCGCGGGGGAAGCGGCGCCGGACGTCGACGATCGCGTGCACACCCAGATCGCCGTAGCGTTCCGTGGCGCTGAACAGCGCCGCGTCGGATAGCTCGGCGGGAAATGCACGGTAGCTCATGAGCCACCCGCCGCGGCCGCTCGCTGCTGCGCTGAAGATGGCGTCATTCCGGGCTGTACGGTGTCGTAACCGCTCCTGAATGCGGCCCATAGAGGGCAGCAGAAGGGATATCGAGCCTGACACAGATCAGTTGCCCGCTCTCACCATTTCCAGGTCGTTCCCGTTTCGGTAGACCCGGAGCCCAGGATGACCTCCTGGGCTTCAACCACGTCCCACAGCAGCCGTCGTCCAGCGTGCCGGAGCAGATCGAGGTCGGGTGCCCGCCGGACAGCAGGAACGCCATCGCCATCGCCAGCGGCAGCCCTCCGTGCAGCGCCAGGCTCGCCAGACCCTTTTCGACGTGACCATGAGCGAAGTGGATGACGGGGCGACCACACCAGCTCACTCTGCCGAAGCTCGCGAGCGGGATCCCCGGGATCCCAAAGCCGCGTTCGCGCCGTTCGCGCGATCGCGAACCGAGCATTATTTCCTGGTGGGCGGGACAGGGCTCGAACCTGCGACATCCGGCTTGTAAGGCCAGCGCTCTACCACTGAGCTACCCGCCCGGTCGGCGGCACAGCGAGCCGCCGCGGCGGTATAGCGCGGCTCGCCGCGGCATTCAGCCCCGATCGCTCTCGGCCGCGTGGCCGGCGCGACCGTGCGCGTAGGATGGGGGCATTTTTTCGAGGCGACGCCGGAAGGCACGGTCCCCCCGAACAGTGTCGACCTGGGCAACCCGGCCGGCACGCTGGGTGAAGTCTACTAAACGGAAGCGAAGTACAACGAGCACAGATCTGCAACGGGGGCAGCTGCCACGGTGCCTGCGACGGCATCACGTGCCCCTACGGACAGGTGTGCCAGGCCGGTACCTGCGTCGACCCGTGTGACGCGATCACCTGCGATCAGGGCTACGTCTGCCACGTGGGCGTGTGCACGGCCGACTGCAGCTGCGAAGGCTGCAAGGGAAGCAAGGTCTGCGACAGCGCGAGCAAGCTGTGCGTGGACCCGACGTGCGTGAACAAGAACTGCGCCGCGGGCACCCACTGCCAGACCGGGCAATGCGTCGACGCCTGCGCGGGCGCGAGCTGCCCGAACGGAGGGGCCTGTGTTCAAGGCAAGTGCCAGGCTGCCGACGGCGGGTTTCGCGATTGTCATCCGGCCTCCAAGGTGCGAAAACGCGAGGCGGCGCTGCTAGCTCGCACGTGACACACGAGCGGCGCGTTCCATCCGCACGCCGAGGGACGATTCCATGATTGTCGGTGTACCCAAGGAGATCAAGGACCACGAGTACCGCATCGCGATGCTGCCCGTCGGCGTCGAGGAGCTGGTGCGCGCGGGACACACGGTGCTGGTCGAGAAAGCTGCGGGGCTCGGCAGTGGCCTCTCCGACGCCGAGTACGAGAAGAACGGCGCCAGGCTCGTCGGGGCCCGCGAGGAGATCTGGGGCAGCGCCGACCTGATCGTGAAGGTCAAGGAGCCGCAGCCCGACGAGATCCTGTTGCTCCGCAAAGGGCAGACCGTCCTCACGTACTTCCACTTCGCTGCGAACGAAAAGCTCACCCGCGGCGTGCTCGAGTCCGGCGCCACGGCGGTCGCCTACGAGACCCTGCGCGACGAGGAGGGGCGGCTGCCGCTGCTCACCCCGATGAGCGAGGTAGCGGGTCGCATGAGCATCCAGGAGGGCGCGAAGTACCTGGAACGCCCGCAGGATGGCCGCGGCATCCTGCTCGGAGGCGTGCCGGGTGTGCATCCCGCCCACATCATGGTGCTGGGCGGCGGTATCGTCGGTACGAATGCGGCGAAGATCGCCGCAGGCTTCGGCGCCAGCGTGACGATCCTCGACGTGAACGTCGAGCGGCTCCGCTACCTCGACGACATCATGCCGAAGAACGTCACCACCGTGTTCAGCGATCGCCACACCATCCGGGAGCAGCTGGCGCTCGCCGACCTGGTCATCGGCGCGGTGCTGATCGAGGGCGCGCGGGCTCCGCGACTGATCGACAAGGCTGATCTCTCGCGCATGAAGCCGGGCAGCGTGATCGTCGACGTCGCGGTGGACCAGGGCGGTTGTGTCGAGACCACGCGCCCGACCACGCACGGCGATCCGACGTTCATCGTCGACGACGTGGTGCACTACTGCGTGGCCAACATGCCGGGAGCGGTCGGCCGTACCAGCACGTACGCGCTGTGCAACGTGACCCTGCCGTACGCGTTCAAGATCGCCGAGCACGGCATCGAGGCAGCGCCGGACAAGGATCCGCGGCTCATCAGCGCCGTGAACATCCATCGGGGCAAGGTCACCAACCGCGCTGTGGCCGCTACGTTCGACCTCGACTACGAGCCCTTCGCGCCCTGAACGCCGCCTGGCACGCGCTGCCGGAAATAGGAAACGGGGGCCGGTCAACCCCCGTAGTACGGCCCCAGTACAGGTCTGTGCTCGATGGAAAATGAAGGGGCCGCCCGCCTTGCGGCGGGCGACCCCGTTCGCCCCCCCAGATCCCCCCCACGGTCCGCCATTGCCCCCAGCATGGCGGCCCGGTGATCGAGCATGTCGGGTCGGAGAGTCTTCTTTTCAGTTCGGTGTTCTCCGTTTCCGCCGGTCACGCACCAGCAGGTCTCCTGTCTTGTCTTGCAGCAAGCGTGCCGGACAGCCGAAGGGAGGCGGTCAGGGTCATCCGGTCGCATGCAACCGTTGTTTCAGCCAGCGCCCGCGCCGGGGGATACCTGCCGGGAAGTCACGACCGCTCGCGTTTCGACGTTTCGCAGGAGTCGCGGGTCCTCGAACCAGCGCCGGGAAGGCGGGGAGCCAGCGGTCCGCAATGGTTTCGCCGCTAGTGAGGATCTGCGCAAGCGTCGCGGTGCGACGACGCGGCCTGACCCATCGGTCAGCGTGTGTTCCGGTAGGCGCGGGCGAGCAACGCGGGTGGCACACCGATCCGGTACAGGAGCGGGAAGGCGTTCACGATCAGCGTGTCGCGCAGGGGATGGGCGAGGAAGCGGCGCCCCGAGACCTTCACGCTCGCCGGGGCGATCCGGATCCGTCCCGCGCGGCGCAGCCGGCGCGACAGCTCCAGGTCCTCCATCAGCTCGACGGGTGCGAAGCCGCCCAGGCTCTCGAACACATTGCGTCGCACGAATAGCGCCTGGTCGCCGTAGGGTGTGCGCGAAAGGCGCGATCGAAGGTCGGCCAGGTGCAGCCAGGGCGCGCGCCGGCCGGGCTCGGTGTCGGCGACGTGCCAGGTACGGAAAGCGCCGGCAACGGTGTCGGGGGCTGCCAGCGTGCGCTCGACCCAGTGCACCGCGTCCAAAGGCAACTGGCTGTCGGCGTGGAGGAACAGCAGCACGGAGCCCCTTGCGGCGCGCGCGCCGGCATTCATCTGCCGCGCCCGGCCGCGCGGCGCCGACACGAGCCGGAGTTGGCTGGCGGGGTGCGCGGTCACGATTTCCTGGCTCCGGTCGCGGCTCCCGCCGTCCACGACCACGATCTCGTCGATCCCCGGCATCGCCGCGAGTTCGTCGAGCCGGCGGCCGATGCGGGCTTCCTCGTCGAGGACGGGCAGGATGACGCTGAGCCGTGGCGCCGCTTCCCGGAGGGCGCGCGCGGTGTGGGGCGCGCGGATGCACCTCGTGCGGAGATCGCGCCGCAGGCGCTCGAGATCCTGCGGCTCGTCGATGTCGTACCAGCCGTCGAGCACGCGGGCTTCGAGACCGCGTTCCCTCAGCCGTTCGAGCGTGCGGCGGCTCGTCGAGAGGGTACTCCAGGGCAGCCCGGAGAGCAGGCCGGGTGGGCAGCGCGACACACCGAGCAGGTAGAAACCGCCATCGTCGGTGGGGCCGAGCACCGCCGGAGCTCCCTCGTCGAGTGCCCGCGCGGCAGCGGCGAGTCGCGAAGCGGGCAGGCCGGGCAGATCCGTGCTCACCACCATCGCCCACGGCGCGCCGTCCGACAAAGCGCACGACAGGACGCGTTCCATCCGCGCGCCCAGATCGCCCTCGCCCTGGTCGCGGATCTCCGGACGCGGGGTGAGGGCAGGTAGCGCGGCCGCATCACCGGTCAAGGCGAGCACGGCGTGCGCGGCGTCGAAGCGCGTCGCGAGCGCCCACGTATCGAGCAGGAAGGCCCGGGAGAGTCCGGCTGCTCTGGCGTCGCCGAGCGTGGGTGCAAGGCGTGTCTTGACGCTGCCTTCGACGGGAGCCTTGGCGAAGACGCACAGCGTGCCGCGCGCGCTCACGGCGTCCACCTCAGCCAGCGCGCGAGCCAGCGCGCCACGCCGGGCGTGAGCCGCGTGCGGATGTAGGTGTCGCCGCGTCGCTTCACCAGCTCCGAGCTGGAAGGGTAGGGATGGACGGTGTCCGCGATGCGGCCCAGGCCGACTCCGGCGTGGGCGACTTCCGGATCGGTGTAGGTTGCCCAGGGCAGCACGAACGAGCTGGCTTTCTGCCGCCCGGAAAACAGCGCGTGCTTCAACACCACGCGAGCCATCGCGTCGGCGGCGTGCGTGAACTTGAAGCTCGAGCAGACGTCGCCGGCCGCGTAGCTGCGGCGGTTGGATGTGCGGAGCCTGTCGCCGCCGAGCAGGTGGCGCTCGACAAGCGCGACGCGGGCGCCCAGTGCCGCGGCGCCCATGGCCGAGACCAGTCCTGCGGTGCCCCCACCGATCACAACCAGGTTGTAGCGATCAGCGGGTTCGGGGTTCGCCCAGCTGGCGGGATGGACGTTGTCGAGCAGCCGCCGGTCGTGGTCGTCGTTGGGCTGGATGAGCCGGCGTACGTGTGCGTCGATCGCGCGCCGGGATGGCGTGTACGCTGGGGTGGGCTCTGTCATGCGGAGGCCGCGCCGCTCTCTTCGCCGAAGGTCCTCGAAAGCTCGCGGCGCGCGAGCCGGGTGAGCAGCAGGGTTACCGCGACGGTTGCTGCGAGTCCCACCCAATACAGCGCGGAGCCGGCCCAGCCTGCGCCGCCATGTCCGGTTGCGAGCGCGCTGGCGCTCGTCACCAGCGATCCGAGGTACACGAACAGGATCGTGCCCGGCAGCATGCCGACGAGCGACGCCAGGACGTAGTCGCCGAGCTTCAGACTGGTGAGGCCCAGGGTGTAGTTGAGGAAGTTGAACGGGAAGAGCGGGCTGAGGCGCAGAAGCAGCATGATGCGGAAGCCGCGGCGGCCCACGGCGTGATCGAGCGCGGCGAAGCGGGGGTGGCGCGCAGCCCTGGCCGCGACCCAGTCGCGGGCCACGAACCGCCCCGTGACGAAGGCCAGCGTCGAGCCGAGGGTGGCCGTCGGCCAGACGATGAGCGTGCCCCAGAGCGGCCCGTACGCGAAGCCCGCCGCCAGCGTGAGCAGCGCGCCGGGGAAGAACATCAGCGTGCCCAGCACGTACACAGCGGCGTAGACCGCCGCACCAGCCGCTCCGGCGCCGCGGACCCAGCCGGCCAGCTCGAGCACCCAGCTTCGCGTCGGAAGCAGGAACGACAGGATCACTCCCGCCGCCAGCGTCGAAAGGCCGATGGCGAGCTTGAGGCCCGGGGTGGCAGAAGAGGTGGTTCGAGATGGCATCGGCGCGGGTCGGGCTACAGTTGGGTACGAACGCGGTGCAGGGATCGTTACAGCGTCATCCGTCCCCGGCCCAGCGGCCGTTGGGTGTACAAATTCGCGTCTGCGCACGCGAATTTCTCCTGTTGAGAGCGCTGGGCCGTGTGCTATGAACCGCGTCCACCGCTAAGGGGCGGTAGTTAAGTTGGTTATAACGCCGGCCTGTCACGCCGGAGGCCACGGGTTCGAGTCCCGTCCGCCCCGCCACGATTCGCGATAGTTAGAGAGTCCGTGGACTTTGTCCGTGGACTATTCGGCCCACGGCGAGTTCGCGGGAGGCACGCGCCGGCGCGTTCCAGCTCCTGTTGGTGGACACGACCACGACCAGCTGGTCTGCAACCCCCGCCGTGCCCAACAAACGGTGCTAGTCCCGCGTTGCGCGGCGCAGCCGCGCGTGCGAAGCACCCATCGCTTCGATGGAAACGCGGTACTAGCTCGGGATCTGGCCCTTGCAGCCGAAGCCGACGACGATGCTGTTGACGTGCTTCTGCTGGATGCTGTCGCAGGCGGCGCCGTGGAAGTGGATGGTGTTGGAAGCGGCGTCGTAGGAAAAGCCGTTGTTCGGGTCGTTGGCGACGCCCGAGGCGTCGCCGTTGAAGTAGACGTAGACCTGGTTGGGATCCGGCGGCTGGCTTGTGAGCTTGAGGTCGCAGGAGCTGATCTGCGACGCGATGCTGTCGAGCGCGGCGTTGAGCTCGGTCTGGTTCTGGGCCGAGACGAGCTTTCCGGTGCCGCCCGCCTGGGCGACGGCGTCCAGGCTCGAGGCGTTGACGCCGAGCCCGACCACGAACGTCTTCACGGAAGGTGACTGCGCAAGCAGCTCCGCGGCGCTCGTTGGCCCGTCCTTGCCGCCCGACACACACGAGCTCGACTCCTCCCCGTCCGTCAACAGGAGCACGGCGTTCTGCCGGGCGGTGTCCTGCAGCGACTGCTCGCCCGCCAGCGCGTCGAGGCTCTTGCCGGTGCTCGTCTCGGGGTCCCCGCTGTCACACAGGTACTGGATGCCACCGGAGACCTGGTTCTGCCCGTTCGAGCTGCCCTGGTCGAGCTTGTCCGAGAGGAAGCCGTTCACCTTGGCTGCGTTGTTCGGCGCGATCGGTACGACGATGCTGCCCGCCGAACAGCCGCCGGACAGGCATGACGAATAGGTGGCCAGGCCGAAGCGGATATCGGCGTCGTAGGTCGTGGTGACGCTCTGGATAGCCGTCTTGGCGACGTTCCAGCGCGTGTTGCCGCCGGCGTCGTTGTGCATGCTGCCGCTGCGGTCGAGCAGGATCAGTACGTTGGGCGCGATGTGTGTGAATTCGATCTTGCCGCAGGCTCCCCCCAGCGAGCACTTGTGGCTGGTGGTGTCGCAGGTCTGTCCCGTGGGGCAGTCCCCGGCGAACAGGCAGGTTCCGGCGGCGAGGCAGGTATGCGAGCCCTGGCCGCAGACGTCGGGTGACGTGCAGTCCGCATTGACCGCGCACTTTCCCGCGGCCAGGCACAGCTTGGTCGCGTTGCAGTAGTAGCCTGTCGCGCAGTCCGTGGTGGCGGTGCAGGATTGACTGCCGATGCCGCCCATCCCGCCGGAGCCACTGCCTCCGCCGGAACCGCCCGCTGCGGAGCTGCCGCCGTTCGCGTTGCTGGCGACGCCGCCGCCCGAGGAGCAGGCCGGCAGGAGAGCGAGGTTCAGGAGCGGAAGCAGAAGAGCAAGCAGGAAGCGACGCATGATGCGCGGATCATACCGCGGATTTTTCCGGCCTTGGGGCGACGGATCGCATCAACGCTGCAGACGCTAGAACATCTTGCTGAACTTCAGGCGCCGCATCATCACACCGCCCTGGGCCAGCACCCCCATCAGCTTGGCCGCCCGCAGCGGATTGTTGGCGTCCACGAGCTTCTTTACCTGCACTTCCAGTTGCTCCCCCGTGGCAAGCACGTCGCAGACGGCGTGGGTGCGCTTCAGGCAGCGCTCCCGCAGCTGGTCGTCGCGGAGGTCCTTCTCGAGCAGCTCCAGCTCCTTGATCAGCTTGTCGATTTCGGTGCGGGGTAGTGCGAAGGCCATGCCCCATCGTGCACGAGTGGGGCGTGGGAGCCAAGCTGGTCGCGCTGTTCCCCGCAGAGTGCGCCCGGAGGCTCAATCTGCGCGGTGCTGGATCTCCGGCGGCGATTGGAAGAAGTGGTTCTTGCTCGGATCGTTGTAGCGCTCGTAGTCGATGGTGAGCGGCGTGATCGTGCTTTCCCCGTCCTTGAAGTGGAGGGTCATGGCCCGGGGCGTGACGTCGCGGTAGCTGCTCTCGGCTGGTAGATCGTCGTTCGTCTTTCCGCCCGCGGAAAACACCGTGATCAACAGCTGGTTCTCGTCGTCGTAGGCGCGGCGGAACCCTTCCTCCACCTTCTCGTGTCCGCGGATCAGCGTGTGGCAGCCGATGCGCTGCAGGAAGGCCTGGCTCTGCAGGCGTCCAAACGGGAAGCGCGCTGACTGCTTCTGCAGCGAAGCCGGGATCACGTCCGCGCTCGAGGGGTCGCTCCACATCATCTCGAAGCGGATGTCCCAGTCGTTGAGGCTCGACAGGTCCTTGTACTTCTCCTTGAGCGTGAGGTCGCGCGGGATGCCGCCGTGCACGAACAGGAAGCGCTCGAACAGGAGCATGTTCGGCATCGCGTCGAAGAACTTCATGTAGTGGGCGAAGACCTGCTGCGAGATGTGCGGCTTGAGCGTGCTCATCGCCTCTGATGGCCGTACGGCGCCGTACACCTTGCCCTGGTGCTCGACGTAGTACTCGTGGTTGCCGCGCAGCACGTAGACGTGCTCGGGCGCGGTGACGAACAGCTGCATCGCCGAGCGGAGTACGCCCTGGTAGCTGAACATCCCGCGGTCGATATAGTCGCCGAGCAGGATCAGCTTGGGATTCGGATTGTTCGCCGGGTCCTGCTGGTAACGGCCGACTTTCGCGAAGAAGTCGCTCTGCATCAGCACCGCCTTGAGGCAGCTGTAGCAGCCGTGCAGGTCGCCGATGACGATCAGCTCGTAGTCCTCGCCAGGCTTGGTAGGGCACACGTAGACGTGCCCGTCGAGAAACGGATCCTGCCCGCTGAACTCGCTCACGCTCTGCTTTCCGGCGAGGCCCGGATGGGACACCTTGCGCTGCTGGTCGAGCGTCGAGATGACCTTGTCCATGAGCGTCTCGTCGGCGTGTACCTGCTGCATCAAGCGCTCGTGGTCGGCGGTGTAGTTGTGTTCGAACTGGTCGAAGAAGGGATGGTTCTCGACGCTGGGAGCCGGCGCGTCGGGCTTTCCGATGGACACGGGCGGCTTGGCCGCTCCGTCGTCGATCAGCTGCACGCCGAGATCTTCTTCCAGCAGGTCCGCCAGCTCGCCCCGGAACTTGGCTTCGGCAGGGTGGACGTGCCCATCGGCGTGGATCAGCTCGTCGATGGTGTCCATGAGCTGTTCCTGATTGTTCTGGTCGAAGCTCTTGAAGATCTCGAAGCAGCGCAGCTTGAGCTTGGCGTGGACGAAGTCGTCCTGCTTTTCGCCGGTCGACACGGCTTCGTCGAACAGGTCCCTGACCTGGTGGTCGATGCCCTCGAACACCTCGTGGAAGTGGCTGGTGAACTTCTGCTTGAGCTCGCCACGGAGCTGCTCGTCCTCGGCCGGTATCGCGCCGTTGACGCGGTGCTCGACGAGCTTCCCGATGTAGTCCCGGACGAACGTCTTCTCCGAGTCGTCGAAGTCGCCGTCGATGTACCCGAACGTCGTCAGGTAGAAGATGACCGCGCGCATCTGCTTGTCGGCGGTCGGCCCATCCGCGCTGAACGTCAGCATGCCGCCCAGGGTAAGCGTTTTGTGGCTGGGGTCAGAGCGTTTTCTCGACGGCGGCGACGATGCGCTCGGCGTCGGGAAGTGCGGCGTTTTCCAGTTTCGAGTTGTAGGGCAGGGGCACGTCCGCCGCGCCGACGCGGCGCGGGGCAGCGCGCAGGGCGCCGTGGGTCACTTCAACGAGCCGAGCAACGATTTCCGAACCGAAGCCGTGCCCGACCGGTCCGTCCTCGACGGTGACCAGCCGCCCGGTGCGCGCGACGGATCGGACGATCGCCGGCAGATCGAGCGGGACCAGGGTTCGCATGTCGACCACCTCGGCGGACACGCGCTGGCCCTCCAGCATCCGCGCCGCCTCCAGCGCGCGGCCGAGCGCGGCGCCGACGCTGACTATCGTCACGTCCGTGCCGGCCCGCTTCACGTCCGCCATGCTGAGCGGGACCAGGAACTCGCCGTCGGGAACCGGGCCCGGCTCCGCGTACAGCAGCTTGTTCTCGAAGAAGAGCACGGGGTTGTTGGAGCGGATGGCCGCTTTCAGAAGCCCCTTGGAGTCGGCGGCGGTGCCCGGCGCCACCACCAGCAGCCCCGGGATGCCCGTCAAGAGCGCTTCCAGGCTCTGCGAGTGCTGCGCCGCCATCCCCAGACCCGCGCCCCCGGGCGTGCGCACCACCATCGGCAGCGAGTACTGGCCGCCGGACATGTAGCGCAGCTTGGCAGCCTGGTTGACCAGGGGGTCCATGCAGGTTGTCAGGAAGTCGGAGAACAGGATCTCGCACACGGGACGCCGGCCGGCGATGGCGGCGCCTACAGCCGAGCCGACGATCGCGTACTCGCTGATGGGCGTGTCCACGATGCGGCTCGTGCCGAAGCGCTCCACGAGCCCGGAGGTCACGGCGAAGTAGCCGCCGGTGGTCACGTCTTCGCCGAGCAGATAGACGCGCTCGTCGCGCTCGAGCTCCTCGGCGAGCGCCTCGAACAGCGCCTTCGAGCACGTGATGTCGCGCGCCGCGACGGGAGCCGCGCTGGGGGCGGTGTACAGGCTCCGCGGCTCGGGTGAGTAGATGTCCGTGTAGAGCGCCGCGGATTCCGGTTCTGCTGCCTCGTTGGCCCGCCGCCAGGCCGTCGAGACGCGGCTCCGCGCCTCGTCCGCCAGCGCAGCGGCTTTGACCTCGGTAAGGACGCCATCGTCCAGCAGCGCGCGTTCGAGCGTGGTGATGGGGCAACGCGCCTTCCAGGCCTGGATCTCGTCCGCGTCGCGGTAGGCGGCGGTCTCGCCCTCCATGTGTCCATGCCAGCGGTAGGTGCGGCACTCGAGCAGCGTCGGACCGCCGCCCCGCCGCGCCCGATCAACGGCTGCGCACGTCGCCTGGTACACCGTGCGCGCGTCGTTGCCGTCGACGTCCACGCCGGGGATGCCGTAGGCCGCCGCGCGGTCGGCCAGGCGCGTCACGCGCGTGTGCCGGGCGAGCGGCGTGAACTCGCCGTACTGATTGTTCTCGACCACGAACAGCGCCGGCAGTCCGAACACCGCCGCCAGGTTGAGCGCTTCGTGGAACATGCCCTGGTTCGTCGCGCCGTCACCGAGGAACGCCACGGCGACGTGATCGCTGCCGGCGAGCTGCGCGGCGTGGGCGGCGCCGGCGGCGATGAGCCCGCTTGCCCCCACGATACCGTTGGCTCCGATGGCGCCCACCGCGGAGTCGGTGACGTGCATCGAGCCGCCCTTTCCGCCGCACAGGCCAGTGGCGCGGCCCAGAAGCTCCGCCATCATCCCGTCGAGGTCCGCTCCCTTCGCGAGCATGTGGCCGTGGCCGCGATGCGTGGTCGCCAGGTAGTCGCCGGCGCCGAGCGCGAAGCAGACGCCTACGGCCGTCGCTTCCTGGCCGATCGACAGGTGGATGGCCTCGGTCGGCAGTTCGCCGCGCGCCCAGGCTGCGGACAGATGCTCTTCGAAAGCGCGGATCAGACGCATGCGGCGCAACATCTCGACGGCGAGCGCGTCCGGCTCCGCCGGCAGATCCTGGGGGCGCAGCACGACGCGCTCCGCCTCCACCTCGTCGACGAGCGGGATCTGGTGCGGCTCCAGCGCATCGAAGTCCACGCCACGGCGTCCTGGCAGATGACCGCGCGCGCGCTGGGCGACGCGCCGCGCTTCGGCGAGCAGGCGTTTGCCCAGTGGAGGATGCGCGGGCTCGTCGATCACGAGCGCGCTCTCGCCGAGCTCGCGGAGCACATCGGCGTAGAGCGGGTAGGCGCCATCAAGCGCCGGCAGCAGGGCGAGTGCTTTCTTGATCGGTCCTCGCGCGACGACCTTGCGCGTTGCGATCGCACTGGTGATATCGAGCCGCCCCTGCCAGAAGCGATTGGCGACGTCGGCGGACTGGATCAGCTCGAGTTCCGGCTCGAGCGAAGTCTCGCCGAACTCCCAGCGGATGGGTGCCTTGCCGAGGTCGATCGTGACCTGTCCGTCTGGGTCCTTGTAGCGGAGGCGCAGCACCATACGGCTTCCGAGCAGCGCGTCAGCGAGCTCGCGCCGGTCGGCGACCCGGCGGAAGAAGGCGTCGAATACGCGGTAGAGTTGATCGGTGTCACGGAAGCTCGCCATGCTGCGCGTCTCCTCAGCTCGAGGTGCCGCGTGGTGCGCGGCGATTTGCGGACCATGCGGGACCGAGTTGTTCGACGTAGCCCTCACCGCTGAAGCGGCCCGACCAGGCACCAGTTCCTTCGGCCTCGTAGTCGAACGCAGAGACGAAGCCGTCGCCGAGCACCGGCTGCGGCACGCTGGCCCGCGTGGCGCTGTAGCGCAGCGTGCCGTCGGGCCCCGAAAGCTCCGCCCTCCAGCGTCGCGGCACGTGCCGGCTCGCGTTCGCGTAGTTGGCGAAGCGATCGAGCTCCTCCACGCGGCACGAATAGCCTGTCTGCAACGTGTTCCCCCGACGGCGCATCACCCCGACGTCGCGCAACCCAAGTCCCGCCGGTCCCTCGGTCCAGAGACCGATCGCGATGTCGCCGCCGGGCAGGCGCAACACCTCGTAGCGGAACAGCCCGAGCGCGGAGGCCAGCGGCGCTCGCCGCCCCCAGCCGTGGTCGAGCAGAGCCGGAGTCGACAGCTCGCCGGAGTCGCCGCGCCAGCGCCAGCTCAGCTGACAGTCGCCGAAGCTGGTGTAGTGGCAGAAGTAGCGCGGCGCCCAGGCCCAGCGCTGCACGTCTCCGTGCGTCTCGATCGCGATGTCGAGCGACAGCTCTTCCTCGGCCTGGCGCCATTCGATGCGGTAGTGCGGCCAGGCGCCGTCGATGCGTAGCCGCTCGCCGAGATGGAGGTGCACCGCGCCGGCTGTCGACTCGAGCTCGGAGCCGACGCGGTGGTAGCGCTTGTAGCCTGCGGTTTTCCCGCGCCCCTCCAGACACACCTGCACGTCGAACGCGGCGTCGGGAGCCCCGGACCAGCTCTGCCCCTGGTCGAACGGCAATCCCGTCAGGCCGAGCGTCGTGGTCAGGCTCAGGAAGCGCAGCGGGGCGTCGGGTCCGAAGACAGCGATCAGGGTCCTGAGGTCCCACTGTGCGCGCGGGAACTGCGTGCCGTCCTCGGCCGGCGTCGGCGGCGCCGCGGCCCGCGCGCCGCCGTCGACTCTGGCAATCAGTGGGCCCAGCGCCCGGAAGAATTTTGGCATCCAGCTACCCGATGGCGATGCCGTCCGAGCGGAACACCAGCCCCGGATCTTCCCAGACGTGCGACATGTCGACCATGGTCGGCGAGGAACACGACGAACAGCTCTCGGCAGCGCAACGGAGCCCGGAGAAGGCCGGACTCTGCATGATCCCGGCCAGGGGCGTGGTCTGGATGTTTCCGAGCGGGTGATCCAGGTCGAGGCAGTTTTCCACCATGCCGCGGGCGTCGACGCTCATGGCGAGCTTGGGGAAGTGGCAGCGGTAGCCTGGCCTGCCGTCGATGAAATACTGGAAGTACCGCTCGGAGTTCAGGATCGGAGCGCCCGCATGTTTCTTTGCGGAAAGCTCGCTGCAGACGCGGGCGAGCTCCGCCTGGGGCAGCCCCATGTCGGTCAAGGAGAAGTGCGAGCCCTCGGCGCCGTTGCGGAACGGCGTGATCACGTCGAACGAGATCGGTACTCCCAGCCGATCGGCCAGCGCGACAAGCTCGTCGATCTCGCCGTCGGCTTCGAGGCCGCGCTGCACGCAGGTGTTGAGCTGTACCGACAGCTCCGGGTAGCGCTGCTTGACCCGCTTGATCGAGCTCATCAGCCGCGCATGCAGGCCGGGAAGACGCCGGATCTCGTCGTGTCGCTCCGGCCGCGCCGAGTCGAGGCTCAGCATCAGCATGTCGACCCACGGCAGCACCTCGTCCATGCGTCGCTCGAGGTACCAGCCGGTCGTGAACAGCAGCACGGCCATGTCGAGCTCGTCGTGGACGTAGCGCACGATCTCCCCCAGGTCGCGGCGCATGAACGGCTCGCCGCCGGTGATGGCCGTCGCGACGAAACCCTCGTCCCGGGCTTCACGATAGAAGCGTTTCAAGGTCTCGGTGGGGACGTTTTCCCAGTCGTTGTGCTTCCACAGGCAGCTCTTGCAGTCGCACATGCAGTGCTGCGTAATGAACAACCCGACGACGAACGGCCTGCCGTCGCCGCGCTGGCGCGCTTCGATGGCCCGCCCGGCCAGCTTTGTCAGGACCGTCTGCATTCGCGGTGTCGTGCTTGTCATGTTTTCCTCCTGCGCGCAGCTGCGTCCGCAGCCGGAGCGCGCGGTTGTCCTTCGAGCGAGGCGATGACCAGGTCGACCATCCTCGCCAGGTGGGCCTTACGTAGCGCCAGGCCCTCTTCGCCAAGTGGGTCTTGGCCCAGAAGCTGCTCGACCACCGGGGCGTACGTGACCCAGGTGACGGCCATGCCGTAGAAGCTCACCAGGAGCTGGGCGGCCGACAGCGGCCCCTCGAGCGTGGCCGGATAGGCCTCGTGCAGCAGTGCGGCCCCGGTTTCGAACAGGGGCGCCATGTGCGCGGTGACCCGCTCGACGTGCTGCCCGCCCGCCACCTCGCGCTGCACCATGCGCGCGAAGGTGCGATTGGCCGCCAGGAAGTCGAGGTAGCTTCCGAGCAGGCCGATCATCTGCTCGCGCAGCTTCCCGCCCTGCGCGAGCGCGGTCTGGATCTCGCTGCCCAGCCGCTCGTAGTAGCGGTCCAGCACCGCGTTCCAGAGCTCGCTCTTGTCCTTGAAGTGGTAGTGGATGAGCGCCTTGTTGACGCCCGAGCGCTCGCCGATGAGCCGGGTGCTGGCGCTCTCGAACCCCACCTCGCCGAACAGCTGGTCGGCGGCGCCGAGGATGGCTTCCCTGGTATTTGTGCCGGCTCGCGCCATTGGTCAGTCGACCAACCAAATGACACCGCCGGGAGCGCCTGTCAACCCCCAGCGGGTGCTATTGAAGGGCTCGATGCTGCAGACGCAGGGCTGGCAGGTGGCGGAGGCGCTGGCGGGGGTCGCCGCGGCGTACGCCGTCGGCATCGGCCTGTACATCGCCAGCAGCTACGGTTTCGCTCGCGCCGATCACGAGCCGCGCGGGCTGGGAGCGACGCTGCGCGAGGCGCTGCGCGAGGCCCTCGTCGTCGCGGTCGTCCTACCGCTGCTGCCGCTCTTCTACCTGTACGGCAGGCGCATGGGCGGCGGCAACGGGCGCCCGGTGGTGCTGGTCCACGGCTACGCGCAGATCCGCGTCGATTTCCTGTGGCTGGCGCGCGCTCTTGCGGAGCGGGGTCTGGGTCCGGTCTACGGCTTCAACTACTGGCCGCTCAGTCACCTCTCGCGGAGCGCGTCACAGCTCGAGCGCTTCGTGCAGTGGGTGTGCGACAAGGAACACTGTGACGCGGTGGACGTCGTCTGTCACTCGATGGGCGGGCTCGTGGCGCTCGAGATGCTGGGGCAGGGTGGGTCCCGTATCCGCCGGCTCGTGACCATCGGTTCGCCGCACGCCGGGATCTCCTGGCCGCCGCTCATCCCGGGCGCGAGCGCGGAGCATCTGCGCGCCGGCGCGCTGCACCTGCGCGAGCAGCGCGCGCTCGATCTGCCATCACTCAGCATTTTCTCGACGCACGACAACATCGTGCACCCGGCTGCCACCTCGTCGCTCGAGGTTGTGGGCGGCCGCGATCTCGAGGTGCGGGACCTCGGCCACGTGGCGCTCCTGTTCGACGCCGGCGTTGCCGACGAGGTGGCAGCGTTCCTCGCTGAACCCCAGGCGTCGGCTAGTTGACGGCGCCGCCCGAGCCGTCGCGCTGGACCACGGCGCGACGCCCGGCGCCCTCCGCTCGGCCCGGATGATGGGAGTCACAGCTGCGGAAAAGCCGCGGGATCCCGGCGTGCCCATCTTTCCCCGCTAGCAGTTGCCGGGGCGGGAAATCCGGGACTACGCTCGGGGATGCGCCGGTTTCTTCTGGACGCCTGCGAGGATTCGTGGGGCGCGCGGAGCTCTGGGACGACAAGGTGAGTGAAAACGGGGAACTCTCGCGCTACGCAGGCCTGGTCCACCCGCAGGTCCTGGCGGCCAACGGCAAGGGCGCCTACGTCGGCGATCTCGGCAGCGGATCCGGCGATGGCCGGATCGTCGCAGCCATCACGGGGCAGCCGGGTGTCACCCTGCTCGCGAAGGGCAGCGTGCGCCGCGTGCAGCACCTGTAGCGCTTCACCGGCGCTCCCGCACTGCTGCTAGACTCCGCGCCGGGAGCCCGTCTTGGCCAAGCCGCCGCCGTCCATCCGCAGTCCGCGCTTGAAGCGCGGGACCGCCCAACGCCCCCGCTTCCGGCGCTTCAGCGATCTGCCCGAGCTGAGCAACGAGCCCGTCGAGCCCGAGGTCCGCCGCGGCCGCCGCATCGCGCTCGGCGTGCTCACGGTCCTGTCGTTCGCGGCCGTGGCCTGGGTCGCATCGCCGCTGTGGGTGGGGCTGATGCTCGGCGCGATGATGGCGTTCTCGGCGCAGCCGCTGCAGAGCTGGCTGGCGCGGCGGCTGGGCGGGCGCCACGTGCTGGCCGCCGTGCTGACGACGGTAGTCGGAGGGCTCGTGACCGCGGCGGGCGTCGGGGTCGCCGGATACGTGCTGGTCACTGGTTTCATGGAGGTAGTTGCGCTGCTCAAACAGCACGCGCCAACCATCACCGGGAACGTTCACCTCGGCGCGCGCGGCGCGCGCCTCCTGGCGCGCTTCGGGGTCGACCGCCACGACCTGGTGACCCACCTGCAGGAGTGGGCGTCGCGCGCATCCGGCTATCTCGCCGACGCGGCCGGCAGCATCCTGCAGACGACGACTTCGGCGCTGCTCTCGTTCGTGATTGCCCTGTTTGCGATGTACTACGTGCTGCTCCACTGGCCGAAGATCAGCGTGCGGCTGGAGCGCGTGCTGCCGCTCGATCCCCACCACACCCGGGCGCTGATGCAGGAGTTCCGCGATGTCGGGCGCGGCGCATTCATCGGTGGGATCGCCACGGCGGTGGTGCAAGGCGTGTTCGCTGGCGTGGGCTTTGCGATCGCAGGCGTCCCGCATGCCGCGACCTGGGGGCTGCTCACGGCGATCGCATCCTTGTTGCCCGTCGTGGGCACCGCGCTGATCTGGCTGCCGGTCGGTGGCTACCTGCTCGCGATGGGTTCAGTCAGCTCGGGCATCTTCGTGCTGGCCTGGGGTGTGGTGGTCGTGATGGGCGTCGCCGACTACATCGTGCGTCCCCGATTGGTCGGTCGGCATGGCGCGGAGCAGCCCTTCCTGATGCTGATCGCGCTGCTCGGCGGCATCGAGATATTCGGCCTGGCCGGGCTGATCGTCGGCCCGGTCTTGATGTCCCTGTTCCAGGCGATCCTGCGTATCTACGAGCGCGAGATCACGGGGGAGAGTCCCCCCGCAGGGTAGGGCGGCGCCCGTCGGCTGGTCTGGCCTGCCCATTCGTGCGAGAACGCCGCCACCATGGCCATCTGGAGCGGCTGGCTGGCGACCGCGCTGATCGTGATCGCGGGGCTCGTGCCGCTGGTAGTCCGGCTCCGGTACGGCAAACGTGTGCCGCCGGAGTCACCGCCGATGAGGACCCACGTGCTGCTCGGGCTCACGACGGGCACCGTCGCTTTCGTGCACACGCTGCTCGTTGTTCCCGCGCTCGGGGCGCCCGGCGCGGTGGGTGGCGGCATGCTCGCGCTCGGCGCCGCGGGAGCGGCGTTCTTCCTGCTGGTGGCGCACACGGGTCTGGGCTTCCAGCTGCGCCGCCCGAAGCTCAGGCAGCGTGCGAAGAAGCGCCGCGCCCACCTGACGACGGCGCTGTTGATCGTCGCAGCCGTCTCCATCCACGTCATCGCGCTGCTCCAGGCGGAACACTGAACCCACCGGGCCGAATTGTTGGCCCGCCCGCTCTGGCTCTGCCTTCTCTGGCAGCATGCGCCTCGCGTCCGCACTGTGTGTCCTGGCGTCGGTGTCGGTGAGCCTCGCCGCCTGCCAGCGCGGCCGACCCTACCGGCCGACGGGCGCGCGGCCGGCACCCACCGCGAGCGCCGCGCTCGCGCGCGATCGGAGCCGCACCGCCGGCGCGCGCGCCCTGGTGCGCACCGAGATCTCGCGCAGCTTCGCGCTGCCGGCGCACCTCGTCGAGCGGCGCTGCCCCGACGCGAAGCTCGACGCGCTGCCGGAAGGCGAGCGAGAGCTGCCGCTCACCCTGAGTGACGCCCGCTACCAGGGTCGCAGCGTGCTGCCGCTCCCGGTGACGCGTCATCTCGTCGATCCCGACCCGAGCCGTCTCGAAGCCGAGCTCGTCGGCATCGACCACTCCGGCTCCCAGGACTCCGCCATCGACGCCATCCAGTGGCTCGCTTCCCAGCGCTACGTCGCTGTCTTCCACATCGTCGACTTCGCCCGCGCACGGCGCTTCCACCGCATCGGGCATCGGCACGCCGAGTGGGACGCGGGACGGATCTTGGCCTGGCTGGTCGTCCACGAGGTGGCGAGCGGCAAGGCGCTGTGCCAGACCCGGCTGGCTGTGGCCGGCGACGCCCACGGGGCACCGCTGTCCGTGCGGCTGCGTTCGAGGACGCGCGATCGGCTCACCGAGCAGCTCGGAAAGCGACTCGGACGCGCCGCGCGCCCGGCCTTGGCGCGCCTCAGCTCCGTGCTGTTCCTGCGCGGCGACCCGCGCGCCCGCAGCTTGGCGGCTCGCTAGTCCCGCGTTTCCATCGAAGCGATGGGTGCTTCGCACGCGCGGCTGCGCCGCGCACCGCGGGACTAGCACCGTTTGTTGGGGCGCAGCAGCGCCCCCTCGGCTTCGCCGAGCCTCCCCCTCGACCGCTCCGCGGTCGTCTAGCCGCTCGATTCAAGAGAATCGAGCGGCTAGTCCCGCGTTTCCATCGAAGCGATGGGT
>Ga0114931_10000723_pt1 | contig 41064 bp, 41 predicted proteins | sample 2SBtaG_FD_89579 | JGI IMG/M metagenome (GOLD analysis project Ga0114931, IMG submission 89579) | Deep subsurface microbial communities from Kolumbo volcano to uncover new lineages of life (NeLLi) - 2SBTROV14_V59a metaG | ecosystem: Environmental > Aquatic > Marine > Volcanic | place: Kolumbo... | reverse complement strand
TGCGCAAGGAGTTGTTGCAGCACGAGATCGTGGTCGAGGAAATGGGCGGCGACGTGCTCACGGTCGAGGTTTCGGCGCTCAAGCGGACCAACCTCGACAAGCTGGAGGACGCGATTCTCCTGCAGGCCGAGATGCTCGATCTCAAGGCCAATCCCGATCGTCCGGCCGAGGGCGTGGTGATCGAGGCCAAGCTCGACCGCGGCCGCGGCGCCGTGGCCACGGTGCTGGTCGCGCGCGGCACGCTGCGGGTCGGCGATATCGTCGTCGCCGGCAGCGAGTGGGCGCGGGTGCGGGCGCTGGTCGACGAGCGTGGCCGCAATCTCGACCAGGCCGGACCGTCGATGCCGGTCGAGGTGCTGGGCCTGAGCGGCGTTCCGGCGGCCGGTGACGAGGTGGTCGCGGTCGACAGCGAGCGCCGCGCCCGCGAGGTCGCCAGTTATCGCCGGCAGCGCGAACGCACCGCCGCCGCGACCACCGGCGCCCGGGGCAGCCTGGAGCAGATGTTCGCCAATATTTCCGCCGGCGAGGTCGCCGAACTGCCGGTGGTGGTCAAGGGCGACGTCCAGGGCTCGGTCGAGGCGATCGTCGCCAGCCTGGAGAAGCTGGCCACCGACGAGGTCTCGGTGCGGGTGCTGCATTCGGGCGTCGGCGGCATCAACGAATCCGATGTCACCCTGGCCCGGGCCTCCAACGCCACCATCATCGGCTTCAATGTCCGCGCCAACGCCCAGGCGCGCCAGTTGGCGCGGCGCGATAAGATCGACATCCGCTACTATTCGGTCATCTACGACGTGGTCGACGAGATGAAGGCGGCGCTCTCCGGCCTGCTCGCGCCCGAACGCCGCGAACGCATCGTCGGCAACGCCCAGGTGCTCGAAATCTTCGATGTTTCCAAGGCCGGCCGCGTCGCCGGCTGCCGGGTCACCGACGGCATCATCCGGCGCGGCGCCGGGGTTCGCCTGCTGCGCGACGACACGGTCATCCACGAAGGCCGCCTGTCGACGCTCAGGCGCTTCAAGGACGACGTGCGCGAGGTCAAGGAAGGGCTCGAATGCGGCATGTCGCTCGAAAATTATCAGGATATCCGCATCGGCGACGTGATCGAGGCCTTCGAGGTCGAGGAGGTCGCCCGGACGCTTTGAGAAGCACGGCCAAATGGTCGGCGGCGACGTGAACACGATGTCCGCATCCAAGGCGATGAGCCAGCGCCAGCTTCGCGTCGGCGAGGAGCTTCGCCACGCCCTCGCCGAGGTGCTGTCGCGCGGGGTCTTGCGCGACCCCGACGTGGCCGGGGCCTCGGTCACCGTGACCGAGGTTCGGGTCGGCCCCGATCTGCGCAACGCCACCGCCTATATCATGCCGCTCGGCGGCGCCGATATCGGGCCGGTGATCGCCGGCCTCAACCGCGCCGCGCCCTTTTTGCGTCGCGAGGTGGCCCGCCGCGTGCGGCTTCGCTTCGCCACCGCCTTCGTCTTTCGCGCCGATACCGCGTTCGAGACCGCGACCAGAATCGACCGTCTGCTGAGCGATCCGGCGGTGGCGGCCGATATCGGCGACGACGGCGATGGGGCGTAGGCGGCGCGGCCAGCCGATCCACGGCTGGTTGATCCTCGACAAGCCGGCCGCCATGACCTCGGCCCGTGCCGTCGCCCGGGTGCTGCGCATCACCGGCGCCGCCAAGGGTGGCCACGGCGGCACCCTCGACCCGATGGCCACGGGCGTGCTTCCGGTGGCCCTCGGCGAGGCGACCAAGACCACCGCCTACGCCATGGGGAGCGCCAAGGAATACAAATTCACCATTCGCTGGGGCGAGGCGCGGGATACCGACGACGGCGACGGCGCGGTCGTCGAAACCAGCGCCATTCGCCCCGAGGCCGCCGCCATCGGCGCCGCCTTGGGCGCCTTCATCGGCCGCGTTACCCAAGTGCCACCGGCTTACGCGGCGATCAAGATCGGTGGCGAGCGGGCCTATGACCTGGCCCGCGAGGGACGGCCGGCGACGATGCCGCCGCGCGAGGTCGTGATCGAGAGCCTCGAGATGACGGAGATCGTCGATCGCGACCATGCCCGCTTCGTCATGCGCTGCGGCAAGGGCACCTATGTGCGGGCGCTGGCCCGCGATCTGGCCCGGCGCCTCGGCACCGTCGGCCACCTCGCCAGCCTGCGCCGCACGGCGGTCGGCGATTACCGGGCCGCGGATGCGATTTCGCTAGATAAACTGGAGACCCTGGTCCATAGTGGCGCGCTTTTCGAGCACTTGCGTCCGGTCGAGACCGCGCTGGACGACATCCCGGCGCTGGCCGTCACCGACGAACAGGCCGATCGCCTCAAGAAGGGGCAGGCCGTGCATGTGCTTGAAAGCGCCCCCGGACGGGTGTGCGTCGCCGCCAACGGGCGCTTGGTCGCATTGGCCGACGTCAAGGATGGCAAGGCGCGCCCCGTTCGCGTGTTCAACCTCTAAATCTCGCGTGTTCAACCCTTAGAGACGGAATGGCCGATGTCGATTACGCCCGAGCGCAAGGCGACGCTGATCAATGACTATGGCGTCAAGGATGGCGATACCGGATCGCCCGAGGTGCAGGTGGCGATCTTGAGCGAAAGGATCGCCAATCTCACCGAGCACTTCAAGACCCACAAGAAGGACAACCACTCGCGCCGTGGTCTCCTGATGCTGGTGAGCCGTCGCCGACGGCTCCTGGACTACGTCAAGGGCAAGGATCGGGAGCGCTATCAGACCCTGATCCAACGTCTTGGCCTGCGCCGGTAACAACTGGGTTTGGGGGCGTCCAGGACGCCCCCGTTATCATTTCGCGATCGCGCCTTCCCGGGCGCGCCGCGTTGGACGTCGTCCGCGCCACGATGGTCGTGGCGTTTCGGGACGACAGATTGTTTCCGTCCGCGTCATATGGATCGCGCGGCGGATGTAGGAAGGAAATAGGGAATGTTTGATATCTCCAAGAAGGCGCTGACCTGGGCTGGTCGCACCTTCTCGTTCGAAAGCGGCCGCATCGCCCGTCAGGCCGACGGCGCCGTGCTGGTCCAATACGGCGAGACCGTGGTGCTCTGCACCGCCGTCGCCCAAAAGACGCCGCGCGTCGGCATCGACTTTTTTCCGCTCACCGTGAACTACCAGGAAAAGGCGTTCGCGGCGGGTAAGATCCCCGGCGGATTTTTCAAGCGCGAAGGCCGTCCGGGCGAGAAGGAAACCCTGGTTTCGCGCCTGATCGACCGGCCCATCCGGCCGCTGTTCGCCAAGGGTTTCCGCAACGAAACCCAGGTCATCTGCACGGTGCTGTCGCATGATCTGGAGAACGATCCCGACGTCGTCGCCATGGTCGGCGCCTCGGCGGCGCTGACCCTTTCGGGCATTCCCTTCATGGGACCGATCGCCGGCGCCCGGGTCGGCTATATCGACGGCGAGTACATCCTCAACCCGACCCTGGCCGAACGCGAACAAAGCACCCTCGACCTGGTCGTGGCCGGTACCCGCGACGGGGTGCTGATGGTCGAATCGCAGGCTGGCGAGCTCTCGGAGGACATCATGCTGGGGGCCGTGACCTTCGGCCATCGCGGCATGCAGCCGATGATCGACGCGATCATCGAACTCGCCGAGACCTGCGCCAAGGAGCCTTGGGAGCTGGCCCCCGAGGACCCCGGCACGGAGGCCGCCCGGACGCGTCTCGCCGAGATCGCCGAGAGCGCGCTGCGCGCGGCCTACGCCGAGCGCGAGAAACAGGCCCGCCAGGAGAAGATCGCCACCGCCCGCGAGGCGGCGCTGGCCACGCTCGAGGCCGAGGAGGTCGATCCCACCCTGGCGAGCGCGCTGTTCAAGTCGCTGGAGAAATCGATCGTCCGCCTCGGCATCCTCGAGACCGGGCGGCGCATCGACGGTCGCGACACCCGCACCGTGCGGCCGATCTCGGTCGAGGTCGGCGTCCTGCCCCGGGCCCATGGCAGCGCGCTGTTCACCCGCGGCGAGACCCAGGCGCTGGTGACGGCGACGCTCGGCACCGGCGAGGACGAGCAGATCATGGACGTGCTCGAGGGCGAGTACCGCGAGAACTTCCTGCTGCACTATAATTTCCCGCCCTATTCGGTCGGCGAGGCGTCGTTCCTGCGCTCGCCGGGCCGACGCGAAATCGGCCACGGCAAGCTCGCCTGGCGGGCGGTCCGCGCGCTTCTCCCCGACAAGGCGTCGTTCCCCTACACCATTCGCGTGGTCTCCGAGATCACCGAATCGAACGGCTCGTCGTCGATGGCCACGGTCTGCGGCACCTCGTTGTCGCTGATGGACGCCGGCGTGCCGCTGCCCCGTCCAGTGGCCGGGATCGCCATGGGCCTGATCAAGGAGGAGAGCGGGGTCGCGGTGTTGTCCGACATCCTCGGCGACGAGGATCACCTGGGCGACATGGACTTCAAGGTCGCCGGCACCGAGGCCGGCATCACCGCCTTGCAGATGGACATCAAGATCACCGGCATCACCGAGGTGATCATGCGGACCGCGCTCGATCAGGCGCGCGAGGGGCGCATACATATCCTCGGCGAGATGACCAAGACCATGGCCACGGCGCGCGACGGGGTCAGCGACCACGCGCCCCGGATCACCGTGATCAACATCCCGCGCGACAAGATCGGCGAGATCATCGGCCCGGGTGGCAAGATTATCCGCGAGATTTGCGAGACCACCGGCACCAAGATCGACATCGAGGACGACGGCTCGGTGCGGGTCGCGGGCACCAGCGCCGAGGCGTCGGAAGCGGCGATCCAGCGCATCCGCGACATCGTCGCCGAGCCCGAGGTCGGCGAGATCTACACCGGCAAGGTGGTCAAGGTGCTGGATTTCGGCGCCTTCGTGAACTTCATCGGCAACCGCGACGGCCTGGTTCACATCAGCGAACTGGCGGCGCATCGGGTCAACGCGGTCGGCGATGTGGTCAAGGAAGGCGACGTCGTCAAGGTCAAGGTGTTGGCGGTCGACAATCGGGGCAAGGTGCGGCTCTCGATGAAGTCGGTCGATCAGGCCACCGGCGCCGATCTGGGTGGCGATTCAGGGGGAAGTTCGGGTCGTCGGGCGGGCTGAGGAAGCCCGCGTCCCGACCCGGTTTCCCGGAATGCGACCGCTACGACGGAGACGGCGATGGACTTGCCACGGGTGATCGGTCACCGCGGGGCGGCGGCGCACGCGCCGGAGAACACCATCGCCGGCATCCGTCGCGCCGCCGCCCTGGGCGCCACCTGGGTCGAGTTCGATACCAAGCTCACCGCCGACGATCACTGCATCGTCTTTCACGACGACAAGCTCGATCGCACCACCGACGGCCGCGGCAAGGTGGCGGATACGCGCTATGACGACATCCGCCGCCTCGACGCCGGCTCGTGGTTCGGCGGCGATTTCGCCGACGAGCCGATCCCCCGGCTCGACGCGCTGCTCGACACGGTCGCGCGGCTCGGGATGCACCCCGATATCGAGATCAAGGCCACCCCGGGCCGCGAGCGCGAGACGGCGGCCCGGGTGGTCGACGAAGCCCGGGCGACATGGCCGGCCGAGCGGCCGCCGCCGCTGGTGACCAGCTTCAGCGACGACAGCCTATCAGTGGCCCGCGATCTGGTCCCGACTTGGCCGCGCGGGCTGATTGCCTTCGATCGGCCGCGCGACTGGATCGAGCGACTGGCGCGTTTGGAGAGCCGGTTGTTCGTCTGCCGTCACGACGACATCACCCCGGCCATGGTGGCCGAGGCCGAGGCGATTTCGGTCCAGTTGGCGGCCTTCACGGTCAACGAGCCGGCGCGCGCGATGGCCCTGATCGGCTGGGGCGTGAGCGCCATCATCAGCGACCGGCCGGCGGCGATTTTCGCCGCGCTCGGCGACCGATCTCGCGGCGCGACTGGCCTTTCGGGCGGCGACGCCTATACTGACGCGGAAAGCAGCGTTTCGGGTTCGATGAGCGTCGCGGATACCGACAAGCAAGGAAACGAAGCGTGAAGGCACTGAACCCGATTTTCATCTCGGGGCGCGAGGTGTTGCCGCTGGTCGAAGGCGGCAAGGGCATTTCGATCACCAACGGCGAAAGCTCGGGCGCCTGGGCGCGGGTGTGCGGGGTCGGAACCTTTTCCGGCGTCAACGCCGATACGCGCGATGAGAACGGCGAGGTCATCCCGCAGGTCTATCACGGCCGCACCCGCCGCGAACGCCACGAGGAACTGGTCCGCTTCGCCATCGAGGGCGCCCTGAGCCAGGCCCGGATCGCTTACGAGACCGCCTCCGGCGAAGGCCGCATCCACATGAACATCCTGTGGGAAATGGGCGGCTCGGAGCGGATTCTTGAAGGCGTTCTGGAACGCGCTCGCGACATCGTCCACGGCGTCACCTGCGGCGCCGGCATGCCGTATCGGATCGCCGAGATTTGCGCCCGCTACCGGGTCTATTACTACCCCATCGTGTCCTCGGCGCGGGCCTTCCGGGCCTTGTGGAAGCGGGCCTATCACCGTTTTTCCAACTGGCTCGGCGGGGTGGTCTACGAGGATCCCTGGCGCGCCGGCGGCCACAACGGGCTGTCCAACAACGAGGACCCGGAAATGCCCGAGGACCCCTATCCCAGGGTCGTCGATCTGCGCGAGATGATGAGTGGCTTCGGGCTCGGGCAAATCCCGATCTTCGTCGCCGGCGGGGTCTGGTGCTTGCGCGAATGGAGCGATTGGATCGACAATCCCGAGCTCGGCCCGGTCTGCTTCCAGTTCGGAACCCGGCCGCTCCTCACCCGCGAGAGCCCGATCTCGGAAGCCTGGAAACGGCGACTTCTGACGCTCGCCGAGGGCGATGTGTTCCTCAACCGCTACAGTCCGACCGGGTTCTATTCCTCGGCCGTCGACAACGCCTTCATGGCCGAGCTGCGCGGCCGCCACGAACGTCAGGTCGCCTATACCACCGAGCCGATCGGCCAGCACAAGGCCGATTTTCCGGTCGGGGCGCGCAACCGTCTGGTCTATCTCACGCCCGAGGATCGCCGCCGCGCCCAGCGCTGGGTCGGGGAAGGCTTCACCGAGGCGCTGCGGACCCCCGACGCGACCCTGATCTTCGTCGCTCCCGACAGAGCGTCCGAAATCCGCACCGACCAGATCAATTGCATGGGCTGTCTCAGCCAGTGCCGGTTCTCGAATTGGGCCTGCGGCCCGGTCGCCACCACCGGCAAGAAGGCCGATCCGCGCAGCTATTGCATCCAGAAGACCCTTCAGGCGATCAGCCATTCCGACGACATCGACCACCAGCTCATGTTCGCCGGGCACAACGCCTATCGTTTCGCCCGGGACCCCTTCTACGCCAACGGCTTCGTTCCCACGGTGGCCGAGCTGGTGGCCCGGCTGCTGACCGGCGACTGAATGGCGCGCCACCCGACGCCGCCCGAATTCACGAGAGTTTTTTAAGCGCCGCCACGCGATTTCTCCCTTTATTAGTATTGTTCCAATCCTATATGGTTGAGCCATGAGTACCAAGCGCCCCTATACGGAAGCCCTTGCCCGCCTGCGCGCGGTCAATCTGCGCCCGACCCGGCAGCGCCTGGCCCTGGCCAAGCTCCTGTTTTCGGGCGGCGACCGGCACGTCACCGCCGAGAGCCTCCATCGCGAAGCCCATGGCAAGCAGATCAGGGTATCGCTGGCGACCGTCTATAACGCCCTGCACCAGTTCACCGAGGCCGGCCTTTTGCGCCAAGTCGCCGTCGACGCCACCCGCTCCTATTTCGATACCAATACCCGGCACCACCACCACTTCTTCTCCGAAGACGAAAACACGCTCACCGATATTCCCGACGAGACCATCGCCGTGAGCCGTTTGCCGACCCCACCGGCGGGCAAGACGATCGACCGCGTCGATGTGGTGGTCCGCGTCCGGAAATCCGATCTCTAAGTCGCCTTTCCGGACTATTTCGCTATATAACAGCCTATTTCGCTGTTTTCTGGAAAAGCACTAAACTATTGACAACCGCGCCGTCGTCACGCATATAGTGGGTATGCGCGGCGCCTGAGTCGCGACGACCAACGATCACCCGATCAAACACGATGGAATTGGAGAGGAGCAGGCCATGCCGTCCCTAGCAGGTACCAAGACCGAGACCAATCTCAAGGACGCCTTCGCCGGCGAGTCCCAGGCCAACCGGCGTTATCTCTATTTCGCGCAGAAGGCCGACGTCGAGGGCTACAACGACGTCGCCGCCGTCTTCCGCTCGACCGCCGAGGGCGAGACCGGCCATGCCCACGGCCATCTCGAGTATCTGGCCGAGGTCGGCGACCCGGCCACCGGTCTGCCGATCGGCGGCACCGGCGACAACCTGCGCGCGGCCGTCGCCGGCGAGACTTACGAGTACACCGACATGTACCCGGGCATGGCGCGCTCCGCCCGCGACGAGGGCTTCGACGAGATCGCCGACTGGTTCGAGACCCTGGCCAAGGCCGAGCGTTCGCATGCCGGGCGCTTCCAAAAGGCGCTCGACACGGTCGACTGAGCCTGGGCGCGCGAGCCGACCGACAAGACCGCGGAGCCCGGATCGGCTCCGCGGTCCGTTCCCGGCCATCGAGGGGGAAGCCCGTCATGAAGGAGGGTGGTACCGAGGCCCCCACGCGGCATCCGATCGCGTGGCGCGAGCCCGAATTCTACGACCGAGACGCGCTCGACACCGAGCTGCGTCGGGTGTTCGACATCTGCCACACTTGCCGTCGCTGCTTCAATCTCTGCGACAGCTTTCCCCGGCTGTTCGATCTGATCGACGAGGCGCCGAGTGGCGAACTCGACAGCGTCGACAGCGCCGATTTCAAGCCCGTAATCGACGCCTGTACGCTGTGCGACATGTGCTTCATGACCAAATGTCCCTATGTGCCGCCGCATGAATTCGACCTCGATTTTCCCCATCTCATGCTGCGCTATCGCGCGGTCGAGGCGCGCGCGGGCAAGGTCGGTTTCGCCGAACGCCAGATCAAGGAGACCGACCGCAACGGCCGCCTCGCGGCGCCGCTGGCGCCGGTCGTGAACTGGGCCAGCGATACCCGCAACGATCTCACCCGGCCCATGATGGAGAAGCTCGCCGGCATCCATCGCGCCGCCGCGCTACCCAAATACCACGGCCGCACTTTCGTCGGCCGGGCCAAGGCCAAGACGCCCGAGATCAATCGCGCGGCGCCGGCGTTTGGCCGCAAGGCGGTGCTCTACGCCACCTGCTTCGTCAACTACAACGGCCCCGAGATCGGCGAGGCGACCCGCGCGGTGCTGGCCCGCAACGGGGTCGAGACCGCGGTCGTCTATCCCCAGTGCTGCGGCATGCCGATCCTCGAAAGCGGTGAATTGGCGCGCGTCGCCGAGCGCGCCCGCAAGGTCGCGGCCGAACTCGGCGAGTGGATCGACAAGGGCTACGACGTGATCGCCCTGGTTCCCTCCTGCGCCCTGATGTTGAAGTTCGAATGGCCGCTGATCGAGCCCGGCGACGCGGCCGTCGAGCGGCTTTCCGAGGCGACCTTCGACATCAGCGAATACGTCGTCGACATCGCCCGCAAGGAAGGACTGGCGCCGGGCCTCGAGGCGCTCGACGGCGGCGTCGCGCTGCATATCGCCTGCCATGCCCGAGCCCAGAACATAGGCCAGAAAGCGCGCGAGATGCTGGCCCTGATCCCCGACGCCGACCTCGAGGTGATCGAGCGCTGTTCGGGCCACGGCGGCGCCTGGGGAATGATGAAGGACCATTTCGAGATCGCCCTCAAGGTCGGCCGTCCGGTCGCCCGCCAGGCGGCCAAGAGCGGGCGTCGCCACCTGGTTTCCGAATGTCCGCTCGCCGGCCTGCACATCCTGCAAGGGATCGAACGGATCGACGGCGCCGAGACCCGGGTCGATCACGCGCCCCATCCGATCGAACTCCTCGCCCGCGCCTACGGCATCGCCGCCACCGATTGAACGAAGAGGCCCCGCCATGACCGCCAAGCACGAGATCACCCACGACGACATCCTGCCGATGGAGGTCTTCGCCCGCGAACGCCGCGACCGGCGCCGGGCGCTGGCCGATATCAAGCGCGACCGCCGGCTCGCCCTCGGCCCCTCGGCGACGCTCTATTTCGAGAACTACGACACCATGTGGTGGCAGGTTCACGAGATGTTGCTTGTCGAGGGCGGCGGCGAGGCCCAGCTCGCCGACGAGCTCGCCGCCTACAACCCGCTGATCCCCAAGGGCCAAGAGCTGGTCGCGACGCTGATGTTCGAGATCGACGATCCGGTGCGCCGCGACGCGCTCCTCGACCGCCTGGGCGGGGTCGAGCACGGCCTGCGCCTGACGGTCGATGGCGAGACCATCGTCGCCGTGCCCGAGGGCGACGTCGAACGCACTACCGAGGACGGGCGCGCTTCGGCGGTACACTTCCTCCACTTCCCCTTCACGCCCAACCAGATCGCCCGTTTCCGCGCCGCCGACGCCCGGGTCGTGGTGGCCATCGAGCATCCCGCCTACGGTCACATGACGGTCATGCCCGACGCCGTCCGCCAGGCCCTCGCCCGGGACTTCGACTAGATGCCCGCCCGCCCGCTGGCCGCGCTGCCGTCGTCGTCCTGGGCGCGGAATCCTGGCTACGAGATCGACCTGGCGCCATTGCCAACCCGCGTCCGGGCGCTGTTCGGCGGCGCGACCGTGGTCGACAGCGTCCGCGCCCTGGTGATGTTCGAGCTCGGCCACGCCCCGGTCTATTACTTTCCCCGCGCCGATGTCGCCCTGGACCTTTTGCGCCCGACCGATCACGCCAGCCACTGCCCCTATAAGGGCGATGCGTCCTATTGGACTCTGGCGGTGGCTGATCGCGAAGCCGAGAACGCGGCCTGGAGCTATCGCGACCCCTACCGAGATGGCCGCCCTCAAGGACCTGATCGGCCTCTATTGGGAGCGCATGGACGCCTGGTATCACGGCGACGCGGTGACGCAAGCGCCGGTCGAGATCGCCGGCCGGGTCGACCAAGCGGCGAGCTTCGCCCGCGCCTACCCGGCGCTCGCCGCCGAGTGGGACCGCGAACGCAACCAACGCATCCAGCCCTATGAATTCGCCGCCACCTCGACCACGCCCGTGTGGTGGCGCGACGGCACTGGCGAAAGCTGGCGGGAAAGCATTCGCGACCGCGTGCTGCGCGCCGCGCTCGGTTGAGCGGCCGATAATGGCCTACTCGAACGTCTCGTCGGGGTAGACGCCCCACAGCGCGCCGCGCGGCAGCCAGCCCTTGTAATCGCCGCCGATCCTCAGCCGGCACCAGGCGCCCGAACAGGCCAATAGGCGACCGAGAACCCCGGGCTCGACCCGGGCCACCGCCGGCGCGGTTTCGGCCGGATCGCGGCGCAGCACGCGGCGGCCGCCGATCACCATCGCCCAGCGCTGTCCCGACAACAGGCTCTGATGAACCCAGCCCTCGCTGCCGTCGGCGTCGCGGATTTTCCGCCACTGGCCGTATTCGGCGATGATCTCGGCCGGCAGGTTGCGCCGCTGAAACACCCATTCGACCTGGAACTGGGTGCCCGGCCCGGCCCGCAGATTGACCTCGTCCGCGCGCAAGGAGGCGAAGCGCGGCAACGACGGGGCGCCCGTCTCGCCGGCGCGCGCCGGCGCGGCGAGCCAGGCGAACAGCAGGAACAGGGCGAGGATTGGGATACCGGGACGCATCGCTGACAACGACGGGAAACGCGGCGCGAACTATAGCCCCGCCCGCCGCCCCGCGCATCCGCCAAGTTGGGGAGAGGGAAGCGCGAAGGGCGCGTTGTCTCGCGCTCGCGCATTTGCTAACACTAGGCTTGGCGCGTGGGACGGCTCTTGCCCTGGCGTCGTCCAGCGTAAGCCCAGGGAGACCGGCATGACGACCAAGAAGCCCCTCGTCATCGTGACGCGCAAGCTCCCCGAGGTCATCGAGACCCGGATGATGGAGCTGTTCGACACCCGCCTCAACGACGACGACGCGCCGCGCGGTCGCGAGGGCATGATCGAGGCGGTCAAGGCCGCCCATGTCCTGGTGCCGACCGTCACCGATCGGATCGACAAGTCGGTGCTCGCCCACGCCAATCCCGATCTGCGCCTGATCGCCAACTTCGGCACCGGGGTCGATCACATCGACCTGGCCTCGGCGCGCGAGCGCGGCATCACCGTCACCAATACACCCGGCGTCCTGACCGAGGACACCGCCGACATGACCATGGCCCTGATCCTCGCCGTGCCCCGGCGCCTGGCCGAGGGCGAGCGGCTGGTGCGCAGCGGTAAATGGACCGGCTGGGGCCCGACGACCATGCTCGGCAACCGCATCTGGGGCAAGCGCCTGGGCATCGTCGGCATGGGCCGCATCGGCACGGCGGTGGCGCGCCGCGCGCGCGGCTTCGGCCTCTCGATCCATTATCACAACCGCCACCGCGTGGCCGAGGCCCTGGAAACCGAGCTCGAGGCCACCTATTGGGAAAGCCTCGATCAGACGCTGGCGCGGATGGACATCATCTCGATCAACTGTCCGCACACGCCGGCGACCTATCACCTCTTGTCGGCGCGGCGGCTCAAGCTGATGCGGCCGCACTCCTACATCGTCAACACCTCGCGCGGCGAGGTGATCGACGAGAATGCCCTGACCCGCATGCTGCGCGCCGGCGACATCGCCGGAGCCGGGCTCGACGTCTTCGAGCACGAGCCAGCGATCAATCCGCGCATGACCGCGCTCGACAACGTCGTCCTCTTGCCGCATATGGGCTCGGCCACCATCGAGGGGCGGATCGACATGGGCGAGAAGGTGATCATCAACATCAAGACCTTCGTCGACGGCCACGTCCCCCCCGACCGGGTGATCGACCTCTACGGCTAGGGGCGGCGGATCAGGCGACCCTTGGGCGAGCCCGTTACCCGTCACCCGTCGCGGGCGATCTCCAGCGCTTGGGCGATGGCCGTGGCGAGGTCGATGTCGCCGCGCAGGAACGCCTCGCGGGCGGCGTCGAGGTGCTCGTCATCGCTGGTCAGGACTTGGCGGACACGGTCGGCGGCGGCGGCGGCGATCAGGCGGCGGGCGCGTTCGCGCGGCGCGGTTCGGGGCTCGACGACGGCCGCCCGCGCCTCGATTTCATCGGCCAGGGCGGCGATGCCCTCGCCGCTCGTCGCGGTGGTCAGCAGCACCGGCGGCGCGGCCCCCACGCCGAGCCCGACCAAACGCCCGAGCCGCCGGGCGTCGCGCGTCGCCAAGGGCCGGTCGGCCTTGTTGACGACCAGGATATCGGCGATCTCCAGCACCCCGGCCTTGAGCGCCTGCACGTCGTCGCCGAGCCCCGGCGCGGTGACCACCACCTTGACAGCGGCCAGGCCGGCGACCGCGATCTCGGACTGGCCGGTGCCCACGGTCTCGACCACGATCACGTCCTTGCCGGCGGCGTCCATGACGTCGACCACCCGGGCGGTGCTCCGCGACAGGCCGCCTAACGCACCGCGCGCCGCCAAGCTGCGAACGAAGACGCCGGCGTCGGCCGCATGCGCGGTCATGCGGATGCGGTCGCCGAGAACGGCGCCGCCGCTGATCGGGCTCGACGGATCGACGGCGACGATGCCGACCGATTTGCCGCGCGCGCGAAGCACCCCGACATAGGCGCCGACCAGGGTCGACTTACCGGCCCCGGGCGCGCCGGTGACGCCGACCACCAGCGCCCGGCCGAGGCGGGGGTAGGCGGCGGCGACCACCCGGGCCGCGTCGCCGGTTTCGTTCTCGACCGCCGTGATGGCCCGCGCCAGCGCCGCCCGGTCGCCGGCGAACGCGGCCTCGATCCAGTCGTCGGGCGCGCTCACGGGAGGGGGCTCAGGCGGGCGGGCTCGCCGGCGCCGCGAGGCCGGTCTCGACGGCGGTGGTCAGCATCGACTGGCGCGTCTTCTCGAAGGCCCTGACCTCGATCTGGCGCACGCGCTCGCGCGAGATGCCATAAATCTTGCTCAATTCCTCCAAGGTCTTGGGCGGGTCCGAGAGGCAGCGTTCGACAAAGATGTGGCGCTCGCGGTCGTTCAACTCGCCGATCGCGGCCTGCAGCAATTCGCGCCGCTTGTCGAGCTCCTGGGCCTCGACGACGCGGGTCTCCTGGTCGTCGCCGGGCTCGATCAATCGGTCCTGCCATTCGACGTCGCCGTCGGCCGCGAGCGGCGCGTTGAGCGATTGATCGGGGCCGGTAAGTCGGCGATCCATATCGACCACCTCTTTCTCGCTGACATCGAGTTCGCGCGCGATCCGCTCGACCGCCTCCGACGGCAGGTCGCCGCCGTCGATGGCGTCGATCCGCGACTTGAGCCGACGCAGATTGAAGAACAGCTTCTTCTGCGCCGCCGTGGTCCCGAGCTTGACCAGCGACGAGGCGCGCAGGATGTATTCCTGGATCGAGGCCCGGATCCACCACATGGCGTAGGTCGAGAGGCGAAATCCGCGATCGGGATCGAAGCGTTTGACCGCCTTCATCAGCCCGACGCTGCCCTCCGAGATCACGTCCTCGATCGGCAGGCCGTAGCCGCGATAGCCCATGGCGATCTTGGCCACCAGGCGCAAATGGCTGGTGATCAGCCGCCGCGCGGCCTCGGCGTCGGCGTGCTCGCGCCAGCGCTTGGCCAGCATGAACTCCTCGTCGGCGGCGAGGACGGGGTATTTCTGGACCTCGGCGAGATAGGCCGAAAGGCCCTTGTTCCGGGCCGATACCAATGATCGTGAAGATGCCATGAGCGAAACCGAACCCCGGTCGTCGAGAGGCGGGCGCAAGTTCTCTAATGTGGGCCGGCGCGTGGCCGCTGGCAATGTTCTTTCTGGGGCCGGGGTTGTCATGCCGTCGCCGGGCTGAAATAAGCTAACCCCTTGGTAACCATTCCCGGCTCGAATGGCGGACGGGTGAAGGGCAATCGGCGCGACCGGGTGCGTCGTGGCCGCTGGGCGCCCGGTTAGCGAGGTCTCATGGCGACACTGGTTCCCGTGCTCTTGGCTGGCGGCGTCGGCTCGCGTTTGTGGCCGACCAGCCGCGAGATCTATCCCAAGCAGCTCCTCAACCTCACCGGCGACGGCTCGCTCCTGCAACAGGCGGCGCGCCGCGCCCTGGCCCTGGCCCCGGCCGCCCACGCGATCACGGTGACCACCGAGGGCCAGTATTTCCTGGTTCTCGACCAGTTGCGCGACGTTGCCCCCGAGTTCGCCCATCACGTCGTCGCCGAGCCCATGGGGCGCAACACCGCCGCCGCGGTGGCCCTGGCCGCGCTTTACGCCCGCGACCGTTTCGCCGACGCCACGCTCTGGGTGGCCCCGGCCGACCATGTGGTGCGCCGCCCCGAGGCCCTCGCCGAGGCCATGAGCGCGGCCCGCGCGGCGGCCGAGACCGGCGCCCTGGTGACCTTCGGCATCACCCCCACCACCGCCGACACCGGCTTCGGCTATATCCGCCGGGGCGCGGCGCTCGATGGGAACGCGGGCGCCTTCCAAGTCGCGAGCTTCGTCGAAAAGCCGCCGGCCGACGAGGCGGCGCGCCTAGTCGCGGCCGGCGATTGCTATTGGAACAGCGGCATGTTCGTGTTCACCGCCGCCGCCGTGATCGCCGCCTTCGAGGCTCATGCGCCCGATATCTTGGCCGCTGTCGGCGCCGCCATGGACGGCGCCGGCGGCGACGAGACGCCCTATCGGGTCGCGGCCGAGGCCTATGGCGCGGTGCCCTCGCTGCCGATCGACAAGGCGGTGATGGAGCGCTCCACCGACGTGGCCGTAATCCCGCTCGACATGGGCTGGTCGGACGTCGGCTCGTGGAACCGCTTGTGGGAAGTCTGCGACAAGGACGCCGACGGCAACGTCGCCCAAGGCGACGTCATGCTGGAGGGGACCCGCGACACCCTGGTCAGGGCGCAACACCGCCTGGTCGCCTGCGCCGGCTTGCGCGATCTGGTGGTGGTCGAGACCGCCGACGCGCTGCTCGTCGCCGACCGCCACGACGATGGCGGCATCAAGGCCATCGTCGAGCGTCTCAAGGCGGACGAACGGGTCGAGGCCACCGCCCATCTCGTCGAGCGCCGTCCCTGGGGCTCGTTCGCGGTGCTGCTGGAAGGCGAGCGCTTCAAGATCAAGGAAATCACGGTCAACCCCGGCGCCTCGCTGTCGCTGCAGATGCACCATCACCGCAGCGAGCACTGGGTGGTGATCGAGGGCACCGCGCGCATCACCTGCGGCGACGAGGCGAGGCTCCTGAGCGAGAACGAATCGACCTATATCCCGGTCGGCACCAAGCACCGGCTTCAGAACCCGGGCGTGGTTTCCTTGCGCATCGTCGAGGTCCAGTGCGGCGCCTATGTCGGCGAGGACGATATCGTCCGCTTCGAGGACGTCTACGGCCGCGAAGGCTGATTGGGCGTCGGGCGCTGTCGCCGGCGATAGGCGCCGGGGCTGTCGCCGGTCCAGCGGCGGAAGGCGCGGCTGAAGGCGCTGCTTTCGGAATAGCCGAGCAGGAAGGCGATTTCGGTCGCGGTCATCGCTTGCCTGTCGATCCAGTCGAGCGCCAGGCGCCGGCGCACGCTGTCGACCACCTCGGAATAATCGAGCCCGGCGGCCTGAAGGCGCCGTTGCAGCGTGCGCGTGCCCATGCCGAGCGTGGCCGCCACCTCGTTGATGGTCGGAATCCCCGACCCCAGGCTCCGGGCGACCAGCTCGCGGACCCGGTCGATCAAATCGTCGCCGGCCGGCATGCGGGCGAGGGCGTCGTCGATATGGCGCTCGAGGATGCGGTAGAGACGCGGATCGGCGTTGGCGATCGGATGATCGAGAAAGGCGCGCTCGAAGACCAGGGAATTGGTCGGCCGATGGAAGTGGACCGGGGCGCCGAAGACGCGCCGATGCTCGGCCTCGTCGGCCGGCGGCGAATGGGTGAACCAGACCGCGTCGGGCGACCAGTCGCCGCCGATCGCCACCCGGAGCGCGTTGAACAGGCGGGCCACCGCGAGCTCGGCGTCCTGGCGCCCGAGATCGATGTTCAATGAATGAACTCTATAGACCGTGCGGGCCGTTCGGCCCTCGATTTTCAAGGCCAGTTCGGTCGCGTCGCGGTGGACGCCGAGATAGCGCGACACGTTGTCGAGCGCGACGCCAACCGTCGGCGAATTCAGCACGACATAGCCGAGCGCGCCATAGGCGGCCGGATCGAAGGCGGCCCCGAAATGGAGCCCGAAACATGGGTCGCCTAGGCGTTCGGCGGCGCCCTCCAACAGCGCGATCCATTTGGCGAGAGGGATGCGCCGCTCGGGGTCGGCGAGAGCCGCCCGCGTCAGCCCCGCTTCGGCGAGCACCAGCTCCGGGGCGATGCCGGTGTCCTCGATCGCCGCGATGATCCCGGCCGTCGCGGCGACCTGGATTGTCGGGCCTTGCGCCACCGGCGCCCCCTCTCTCCGAGATGCCACCTGTTCCCCATCGCGCGAAAATCCGCGCGACGTCGCGACTACCACAGAGTTCCGAAGTAATGGCATCCAAGATAAATGCTTTGTCGCGCGATGTCAAGGAACCGGGGCGCCATGATCCCATATAGGTATGGCGCGAGGGTCGCTCGCGCGCCGCCGATTACATCGCCAAGCAGCGCCGCCGGGGACTACCCGGGGCGATGCCTTGTCCAAGTCTGTCGTGGTTATCGAACCGTCCATGTCGCCGCCGAGACTCCTGATTATTCACGATGAAGCCGAGACCCGAGCGCGCGTTCGCCGCGCCGGCGAGCGCGCCGGGCTAACGGTGGTGGTGGTGGAACGGGCGCGCGAGGCGATGGACCGCGCCCGGGAGACGAGGCCGCGGATCGTCGTCCTCGATGCCGTGCTCGACGACGTCGACGGCATTGAACTGATCCGCCAACTCGCCGACGACGGTTTCGACGGCACGCTGATGATCGTCTCCGATCACGATCCGCGCCATGGCGATCTGGCGATGCATTTCGCCCGCGCCAAGGGCCTCGCCTGCCTCGGCGCCTTTCCCGGCGAAATCACCATGGACGAGCTCGAACGGCGGTTGGCCGCCGCCGGCGCGGCCGAGACGCCGCCCGATCTCGGCCTGGCCGAGACCTCCGGCGTCCACTCCTGAACCGGATCAGTCGCGCGGCACCAGCTTGAGCGCCGCCGAATTGACGCAGTAGCGCAGCCCGGTCGGCGCGGGGCCATCGGGAAAGAGATGGCCGAGATGGGCGTCGCAGCGGCCACACAGAACCTCGGTCCGCCGCATGCCGAGGCTGGCGTCGGCGGCGGTCGCCACCCGTTCGTCGGCCAGCGGCGAATGAAAGCTCGGCCAGCCCGAGCGCGAGGCGAACTTGGCCTCCGAGCCGAACAGTTCCTGGCCGCAGCAGGCGCAGATATAGACCCCGTCGCGCTGGCAATTCCAATAGGCGCCGGTGAACGGCGGCTCGGTGGCCTTGCCGCGACAGACCTGATACTGCTCGCGGCTCAGGCGCCGGCGCCACTCGTCGTCGCTCAGCACCAGCTTTTCCTCGTTACTCATGGCCGTTCTCTCCCCAGGCTCGCGAATGAGACGCCATATAGGGCGTCAGCCCGCGCCGTCCATATGTCGGCGCACCCGCGCCGCCAGCGCGTGCATGGGGCCGTGATCGCGGCCCAGCGTCTCGAGCGCGGCGACGGTCGCGAACAGGTAGTCGCGGCAAGACCCGAGCCCGCCCGAGGCGGAGGCGATCACCCGGGTCATGGTCTCGACCGGCAGGCGGCCGGCGTAGCGCTCGTGGCGCGGGTTGATGGCGAAGGCGATCGCCGCCACCGGCCCCTTGGGCGTGCGGGCGCGGACTACGCGCGGCACATAGGCGTCGCCGATCATCTCGCGGCCCCAGACCACCGCCAGCTCGCTCTCCACCCGCTCGGACGCGATGCGAAAGGCGACGCCCAGGCACGAGCCGCCGGGCTCCAGCCCGAGCATCAGGCCGGGCCGCTCGGGGGTGCCGCGACCGATCGCGCTCCACAGGCAGAAACGCCGGTGCAGGCCGTGAACCCGGGCCGGGCGGCGCTCGGCGTGATGAAAGGCCGGGTTCCACATCAGCGAGCCGTAGCCGAACACCCAGACCTCGGCGCCGGCCGGAAACGCCTCTAGCGTTTGCCGGATCGAGGCCGCGCGCTCCTCGGGCCGCAGGCGCCGGAACAGGCCCAGGCGCTCGGCCTCGCGGGCGACCGCCTCGACCCGCCCGGCGAGGATATCGTCGCGGCTCAGACACATCGTTACGAGACCGCGTCCCGGCCCAAGAGCGCCAAGCGAAAACGGGTCTTGAGATGAACCGCTTCGCGCGGCGGCAGCGCCCGGGGCGGGGTTTCGGCGCGCAGCTTGATCGCCTGGAAGACCGGCCCGGGGGCGGCGAGCACGGCGTCGAGCGCGGCCGCGAGGCCGGCCTCGTCGCGCACCGTGCCGGCGATCGGGAAGCCGGCGCCGGCGGCGATCCGGGCGAGGTCGACGCCGCGCGCGGTGTGGGTCTCCTGCATCCCGGTCTCGCCGTAGCGCTCGTTGTCGAGGACCATGATGGCGAGATTGGCCGGCGCCCGCGCCGCCACGGTGGCCAGCGCGCCCAGGCCCATCAGCATTTCGCCGTCGCCGGTGATCACGATCACCCGCCGCCCAGGCTGGGCCAGGGCGAGGCCGAGACCCATCGGTACCGCGCCGCCCATCGCCCCCCATAACGGAAAGTCGAGCGGCCCGTCGCCGGCCGCCGCCACGTCCCAGGCCGGCGCGCCGAGGCCGGCGATCACCAGCGCCGCGCCGCGCCGCTCCAGGAGCGCCCGCACCACCGCCCGGCGACGCAAGGGATAGGTGTCGGCACTCACCGCCCGTCCTCCCGCTCGAACGCCTTGGCCCCGACCACCCGCTGGCCGATCAGAACCGCGTTCCGGGTCTCGCCCTCGAAGGCCATGGTCGCGGCGGCGGCCACCGTCTCGGCGACGCGCTCGGGCGTGTCAACCGGGTGGACCGAGACCCCGGCCAGGCGCAGCACATCGCCGGCGATCCGCCCCATCGGCACCTGCCAAGGATTGGCCTCGCCCCACTCACCGCGCATGGTGGCGAGAAGGAGAAGCGGGAAACGCCCGATGGTCGCGAGCGAGAGCATGTTGACGCAGTTGCCGATCCCGCTCGATTGCATCAGAAGCGCCGCGCGCATGCCCCCGAGCCAGGCGCCGGCGGCGAGCGCGATGCCTTCCTCCTCGGTCGTAAGACCCACGCAATCGACCGCCGCGTCGGCCCGGCACCGCGCGATCAGGCGCGCGTGGCCGACGTCGGGCACGTGGGCGACGAGCGTAACGCCGGCGCCGCGCAAGGCGTCGAACAGCGCGTCGGGCCAGCCTTCGCTCATCGCGTTTCTTCGCTCATCGCGCCGTCGCGCCGCCATCGACCGAGAGCGCGGCGCCGGTGACGTGGCGGGCCCGGTCGGAGGCCAGGAACAGAACCGCGTCGGCGACGTCCTCGGGCGTGGCGATACGGCCCAGCGGCACCGCCGCGCCCCAATTCGCGCGCGCTTCTTCGATGCTCTCGCCGCGCTCGACCGCCTCGGCCGCCAGCATCGGCGTGTCGACCTCGCCCGGGCAGACGATGTTGACCCGGATGCCGTCGCGGGCGTGGTCGAGCGCCATCGCCCGGGTCATCTGCAAAAGCGCGCCCTTGCTGGCGCAGTAGGCGACCGCGTCCTCGCCCGCGACCAGCGACCAGTCGGAGCCGATGTTAACGATCGCGCCGCCGCCCCGCGCCCGCATCCGGGGCACGGCGGCGCGGCTCAGGTAGAACGGACCATCGACGTTGATGGCCATGGTCGCCCGCCAGTCGTCGTCGTTGAGCGCCTCGACCGCGCCCCGGCGAAAGATACCGGCGCAGTTGACCAGGATGTCGAGGCCGCCGAAACGCTCGACCGTGGCCGCGACCAGGCGGTCGCAGGCGCGCGGATCGGCGACGTCGGCGACGACGAACAGGGCCTCGCCGCCGGCGGCCTCGATCCCGGCCGCGACCGCCGTGCCGCGATCGCGGTCACGGCCGCCGAGCACCACCCGTGCCCCCGCCCGGGCGAAGGCCGCCGCCGTCGCGGCGCCGATGCCCGAGGTGGCGCCCGTCACCAGGGCGACCTTGGCGGCGAAATCGCCGTCCTCGTTCCGCGCCGTCGCGTTCATGCCGCCGAGACCTTGGCCCAGGGGGACATGACGAAGGCGGCCCCTGTTTGGGTCGAACCGGAAGCGACCGCGTTGGGACAGGCGAAGAGCGCCGGATAGACCGCGTGCTGTTCGACCGCGACCGGCCCTTCCTTGGCGACGGCGGCGACGGTGGCGGCGTCGACGCGGTTGTCGAGCGTGATCTCGTCGCCGCCCGAGACGTCGAGCCTCGGCGTATGAAAGGCGGCGTCGAGGTCCATGCCGAAATCGACCAGGAAGGAGATCAGTTGCATCACCGCCGGCATGATCCGCCGCCCGCCCGAGGCGCCGAGGGCGACCCGGCCGCCGTCGGCGCGGGCGAGAATGGTCGGGCACATGTTCGACAGCGGCCGCTTGCCGGGGCCGATCGAGTTGGGACGGCCGGGCCGGGGGTCGAACCACATAATGCCGTTGTTCATCATGATCCCGGTCTCGGGCAGCATGACCTTGGAGCCGAACAGCGACAACAGGGTCTGGGTCAGGGCGACCATGTTGCCGTCGCGGTCGACGACGCTCAAATGCGTGGTGCAGGTCGGCACCGGCCCCTCGGCGCTGGCGTCGCCCATGGTCGCGAAGCGGTGGGCATAGGCCACGCGCAGCGCGCGGGCGTAGGCGGCGTAGGTTTCGGCGTCGATATCGGCGGGCGGCGCGAGGTCGCTCGCGAGCATGGCGAGCGCGTGATCCAGCGTCGGTCCGGCGGTCAGCCCCGGGGCGCCGTGGACGGTCGCGTCGCGATAGGCGGCGGCGCTGGCCGGGCCGATATGGGCGGCGTAATCGGCGAGGTCGTCGGCCGCCAGCCGCGAGCCAAGCGCCTGGGCGTCGGCGACCAGCGCGCGGGCGATCTCGCCGCGATAGAAATCACCGGCCCCGGCCTCGGCCAGGCGGGCCAACGTCGCCGCCAGTTTGCCGAGACGGATGCCGGGCGGCGACCTGCCCCATTCACCGACCGGCGGGAAGCCTCCGGGAAGATAGACCCGGCGGCTCTCGTCGTGGCGCGTCAGGAGGGCGGCGTCGGAGGCGATCTTGAACGAGGCGTACCAGTCGACCGTCATGCCGCGCTCGGCCAGGGCGATGGCCGGGGCCAGGGTCTCGGCCCAGCTCCGGGTGGCGAAGCGTTCATGCGCCAGCGCCAGGCCGGCGACGAAGCCCGGCACGGCGATCGAATGCGGCCCCTGGAGGTTGCGGTCCTCGACCACCGACGGCCAAGCGAAGAGGTCCGGCCCGGTGCCCTCGACCAGCGGATAGTCGGCGGGATCGAGCGCCCGGGGCGCGACCATGCCGAAATCGATCGCCTGGGTGCGATCCTCGGCGGCGCTATAGACCAGCATGTAGCCGCCGCCGCCGAGACCGCTCATCCACGGCTCGACGGTGCCGATGGCGACGCTCGCGGCGAGCGCGGCGTCGACCGCGTTGCCGCCCTCGGCCAGCACCCGCGCGCCGATGTCGGAGGCGAGATAATGCTGGCTCGCCACCAGGCCGTTGGTTCCCGAGACCGCCGGCTTGGTCACGGTCCAGGTTTCGATCGCTTGCGTCGTTTCCACCGGTTTCCTCCCCAAAAAAACAACCTATCGCGGCCGCCGCCATCCTGCGCCAGCCGGCCCGATCCGACAAGCGCCTGGGGGGTTCTATCTCAGGCGCCGGTCGGCGGCGCCTCGCCCAGGTCCCAAAACAGGCCGGCCATGATCGCCAGGCCCTGGCGGACGATCGGCGCCAAAAGGTGCTCATTCGGCGCGTGTTGCGAACAGGCGGCGTAGGAATGCGGCACCCACAGCGTCGGCAACCCCAGGGTCTCGGCGAAGACATCGTTGGGCAGCGAGCCGCCGAGGCTCGGCAGCACCGCCGGCGGCGCCCCGGTGGTGCGTTCGATCGAGGCCACCGCCCAGCGCGCCCAGGGGCTCTCGGGGTCGAGCCGGGTGGCGCGGAAATAATCATCGCCCTCGGCCGGCGCGACCGTCACCATGGCAAAACCATGAGCGTCGAGATGGCGGCGCAGGGCCGCGACGATCCGTTCTGGATCGATGCCCGGGACGAAGCGAAGCTGGCAGTGGGCGCGCGCCCGGGGCGGGATGGCGTTGACCGGCGCCTCGGGATTGCCGGCGTGCAACGCGAGCACCTCGAAGCTGTTCCAGGCGAACACCTTCTCGGCCGCGCTCAGGCCGGGCTCGCCCCAGTCGGGGTCGATCGCCGGGGCCTCGGCGCCGCCGTCGATGACCAGATCGCGAACCGCGTCGCGGACCCCTTTGGGGATCGCCTCGGGCAGCCAGCCGGGGACCAGGATGCGGCCCTTGGGGCCGGTGATGGTGGCCAGGGCGTGGGCGAGGACGATGGCCGGGTTGGCGAGCAGGCCGCCCCAGTTGCCGGAGTGATGGCCGCCGGCGCGCAAATCGACCGCGAGATCGAAATTATAGGCGCCGCGCGCGCCGAGAAAGAGGGTCGGCCGCCCGGGCGCGAGGCGCGGCCCGTCGGAGGCGATGAAGACGTCGGCGGCGAGGCTGTCGCGGCGTTGGGCCGTGACCGCGCGGAGGCCCGGCGAGCCGGTTTCCTCGCCGGTTTCGATCAGGATCTTGGCGTTGAAGCCGAGCCGTCCCCGGGTTTCGATCACGGCGCCAAGCGCGGCCAGGTTGATCGAATGCTGGCCCTTGTTGTCGGCCGCGCCGCGCCCATAAAGGCGCTCGCCGACCCGGGTCAGCCGCCAGGGCGCGAGGCCGTCGCGCCAGGCGCCCTCTTGGCCGCGAACGACATCGCCGTGGCCGTAACTCAAGACCGTCGGCAGGGTCGCGTCCTCATGGCGCTCGGCGATCAGCAAGGGACCGCCGCCGGCCACCGGGTTGGCGAGCCTATGCCACGTAAAGCCCATCGCCGCCAGCGCCGGCCCGATATCGTCGTCGAGATAGGCTCGCAGCACATCGGCCCGGGTCGGCTCCTGGCTCTCGGTCGGCATCGCCACCCGGCGGGCGAGATCGGTGAAAAAACGGCCGTCGTCAAAATACGCGGTGGCGCGGGCGATGGCGTCGGCGCGGCTCATGATCGGGGCCTTTCCTTGGTCGAGCGCTCAAGGGCATAGAGCACGGCGGGGTGGTCGGGGGGATGGACGAAACGCTTGGCGAGGCGCAAGCCCACCTTCTCCATCACCCGAATCGAGGCCGGGTTCGCGGCCAGCGCCGAGGCGCTGACGCGGGCGACGCCGAGGGTATCGAAGGCGTGCTCGATCAGCGCCCGCGCGCCTTCCGTGGCGTAGCCCCGGCCCCAGACGGCGTGGCGCAGGCGAAAGCCGAGCTCGGCCTCGCCTTCGGCCGCCGCCAGCAGGTGGAACCAGCCGATGAAGGCGCCGTCGGCGCGCATCTCGGCGGCCCAGAAGCCGAACCCGGGGCGCGCCCGCCGATGGGCCAGCGCCCGGGCGAGCATGGCGGCCGGATCGGCGGCGGCGCCGTCGAGGCCGGCCTTGGTATGGCGGATGACGCGCGGATCGGCGTCAAGCGCCATGATCGCCGCCGCGTCGCTTTCGGCCAGCGGGCGCAGGATCAGGCGGTCGCTCTCCAGGATCACCGCCCGGACGAGGCCGCCCGGTGGGCGGCGGCGAAGGCGGCCAGGCTCGGGAACTCGAAATCCGGGGTCGCCGTGGCCGGTGGCGTCGCGCCCGGGCCGGGCTTGTCGTGGCGGCGGTTGATCCAGTTGGTGACCAGACCGATGGCCTTGGCCGGCTCGATGTCGTGAAACAGGCTCTGGGCTGTGTGCAGGATGTCGCCCTTGGCGATCCCCTGTTCACCAAGCTTGTCGAGCATGCTGTGGAAGTTGCGCGGATCGGGCTTGTAAGAGCCGATGTCCTCGGCCGTGTAGACGTCATCGAAGGTCACGCCCAGCTTGGCGTTGGAGTGGACGAATGACGCGTTGTCGACGTTCGACAGCACCACCAGGCGATAGTGGCCGGCGAGATAGCGCAGCGCCTCGTGGCTGTCGGGAAAGGCCGGCCAGTCCTTGATCGAGGCGCCGAGCGCGGTCGCTTCCGCGTCGCTCACCCGGACGCGGAAGTCGTCGCCGAGGGCGCGCATGAGGTCGGCCAGGAGGTCGGGATAGATGGCCCCCGCCCGAGCCCGTTGGAGGCGCGATTCATGGCGCCCCATGGCGGCCAGCAGATCGTCGTCGGAAACCGCCAGCCGATGGCGGTCGGCCCACGGTCGCAGCACCGCCAGCAAGCCCGTCTCCCAATCGATCAGGGTGCCATAGCAATCGAAGGTCAGGGTCGAGAAATCGGTGATCTTCATGCCAGCCTCGCCACCAGTGAACCGCCCGCCCTTATCGACCACGATCACCGATGGCGCAAGGGGGCGGGACGCAAAAAAAGGGGGCGCCCGGTGGGGCGCCCCTAGTCTGGAGGCTTGGGGGAGCCGCGGCAGCTCTAACGGTTGTCGGAGTTGCCGCGTTCGGTCTGGGGGGGACCGAACCGGGTCGCCGCGCCCGCCGCCAACGGGGTGGCCAAGGGCGCGGCGATGAGAGGCGTCGCCGCGACCGTCACGGTCGCGGGCGCGTCGGGAACTTGAGAGGTGATGTCGGGAGAACTAGCGGTGGCGGGCGCGAGCGGCTCTCCGTTGGCGTCGATCTCGACCTCGGGCGGCATGCCACCCGCGCGCGCCGGCGCGGTGGCGGCGGCGATGACGACCAGGGCGGCGAGCGCGAGCGGGCGGCGAAACGGCGAGGGCATGGGCGGTCTCCTTCGGCGGCGGTCCGGGTCCGTCGTCCCGGCGAAGCCCATGTCTAGTCGCCGAATGAGGCCGCAATAGGGCTCGATTGGGGTAACTTCGTGGCTGCCCCTGGCCGGGGAGATGCCCTAATCCGGGAAGCGGGCGAAGGAGAGGGTGCCGTCGCGTGCGATCTGGTGAACCAGGTCGACCTCCCAGCTCAGATAAGCCCGCATCTGGTCCTCGACCCCGGCGGCGTGGTCATAGGGCTTGTACCAGACGTCGTCGGTCGCGGCCGCCATACGGCTCTCGCCTTCCTCCAGCGCCAGGCCCGCCGCCCGCCAAGCGTCGGTCCCGCCGTCGAGCGCCAGGGTCGGCCGCCCCGACGTCGCCGTCATATCGGCCGCCGCCAAGCGGGCGATGACCCCGTCTTGCGAGGCGAAGACCAGATCGCCCTTTGCCGGCAGCTTGGCCAGGGCGGCGTCGAGGCGCGAGCGGACCGCGAACCAGGCGCCCGGGATATGGCCGGCGCGATACGCCAGGCTGTCGTCGAGATCGACAACCACCGCCGCGCCGGCGTCGAGCATGCGCGCCAGGGTCTCGACGGTGATCGTCTCGGCCTCGCACGCGTCGAGACCGAGCACCGGTGTCGCCGCCGCGCCGCCGACCAGGGTCGCGCCGTCGAGCCCCTCCGCGAGAACGTAAACCTCGCGCCAGCCCATCTGGATCAGCCACGAGGCGGTCATCGTCGCCCGCACGCCGCTGTCGTCGACCAGCACCAGGCGCGTGTTCCAGGCGCCGACGTAGGTATCGGTCGCCTGCACGAGCTGGCCGCCCGGAGCGGAGCGGCTTCCCGGCAGGTGGCCGGCGGCGTACTCGTCGGGGTCGCGGACGTCGAACAGGTAGAGGCCGCGCCGATCGGCCTCGGCCTCGAGGCGGGCGAGCCCGTCGCGATCGATGGTTCGCACGCCAAAGCGCCGCGCCACCCGCGCCGCCGCCGCCCGCGCCCGCGCCAAGCCCTCGGGCGAGACCGCCGGCGCGCGCCGGCTCTGGCCGCGTTCGAGATCGAGGCCGGCCAGGTGCCAGCCCATAGTGCCGTCCTTGAGCGCCATCACCGGGTTGGCGATGCCGGCGTTGATCAGCGACTGGGCGCCGATGATGCTGCGCGTGCGCCCGGCGCAGTTGACGATCACCGTGGTCTCGGGGCGCGGCGCCACGTCATGGACGCGATAGGCCAGTTCGGCGCCGGGAACGTCGATCCCGCCGGGGATGTTCATGCGCCGGTACTCGGCCATGGGGCGGCTGTCGAGGATCACCAGATCGTCGCCGGCGGCGCGCCGGCGGTCGAGGTCGCGGGCCTCGATGCGCGGCGTCTCGTAAGCCTGCTCGACGAACTCGCCGAAAGCCTTGCTGGGCACGTGAACGCCGCCGAACAGCATGTATCCGGCCTCGGCCCAGCCGGCGACGCCGCCGTCGAGCAGGGCGACCTCGCCATAGCCGAAACGCGCCATTTTCGCCGCCGCGCGCGCGGCCAAGCCATCGCCGTCGTCGCACAGCACCACCGGTGTTCCCCGCCTCGGCACCAGTGTCGGCAGCCGCGTTTCGAGCCGGCTCAGCGGCATCGGCGCCGCGCGCAATAGATGGCGCTTGGCGAACACGCCTTCCTCGCGAACGTCGAGCAAGGCGATTTCGTTGTCGCCGCGAAGGCGGGCGTGGAGTTCGGCGGGTGAAACGATCTTGCTCATGGAACGGTTGGGAATTCCCGTTGGCTTGTCTATCCTGCCTTGGCTAAGTGCCATGCAGCATAGGGTGCGCGTCGAGGGCTATCAATCGAAGACCCGCGCGCGAATTAGGGAGCGGTATCCGCCGATGAACATCGACACCACCATCGTCACCGCCGGGCGCGATCCGGAGTCTAATCACGGCGTCGTCAATCCGCCAGTTTATCACGTCTCGACCGTATTGGCGCCGACGCTGGCCGCGCGCGCCGCCAATTACGCGGCTCGCCAGCATCGCGGTCGGGGGCCGCTTTATGGGCGCCGCGGCAACCCGACGGCGGTCGCCTTCGAGCGCGCGGTGGCGGCGGTCGAGGGCGGTTACGACGCGCTCTCCTTTCCCTCCGGCCTGGCGGCGGTGGCGAGCACGCTGATGTCCTATCTGTCGGCCGGCGACCATCTGTTGATCAACGACGCGGTCTATGGTCCGACCCGCAACCTGTGCCAGGGAATTCTCAAGCGCCACGGCATCGAGACCACCTTCTACCCACCCCTGATCGGCGCCGGGATCGCCGAATTGGTCCGCCCCGAGACCCGGGTGGTCTACGTCGAATCGCCCGGCTCGTTGAGCTTCGAGGTTCAGGACATGCCAGCCATCGCCGAGGCCGCCCACGCCAGGGGCGCGGTTGTGATCATGGACAACACCTGGGCCTCGCCGCTCTACTTCCGGCCCTTCGACCACGGCGTCGACGTCTCGATTCAGGCGGCGACCAAATACATCGTCGGCCATTCCGACGCCATGCTGGGCGCGGTGACGACCACCGAGGCGGCCTGGCCGACGCTTTACGACGGCGCCCACGAACTCGGCCAATGCGCCGGACCGGACGATCTTTATCTCGGCCAGCGCGGATTGCGCACGCTGGCGGTGCGCCTGCGCCGCCATCACGAAACCGGCCTGGCGCTGGCCGATTGGCTGCGCGGGCAAGCCGGGATCGCGCGGGTGCTCCACCCCGGCCTGCCGGGCGACCCCGGGCATTCCTTGTGGAAGCGCGATTACCTCGGCGCCTCGGGCCTGTTCGGGGTGGTGCTGGAGCCCTGCTCGGGGACCGCGCTCGCGGCGCTGGTCGACGGCCTGGAGCTGTTCGGGATCGGCGCCTCCTGGGGCGGCTACGAGAGCCTGGTGCTGCCCTGCGACATCGCCGCCCTGCGCAGCGCCACCACTTGGGACGCGCCGGGGCCGGTCTTGCGCCTTCATGCCGGGCTCGAGGACGCCGACGATCTCAAGGCCGACCTCGCCGCCGGCCTCGCCCGGCTGGCCCGTGCCGACTGAAGTCGAGAGCCTGATCCGCGCGGTCGAGGAGGCGGCGCTCAACGCCTGGCCGGCGCTTGGGGTCCGGCTTCACGACGGCTGGCTACTGCGCTTCGCCGACGGCCACAGCAAGCGCGCCAACTCGGTCAACCCGATCCACGAGAGCACCCGGCCGCTCGCCGCCAAGATCGCCGCCTGCGAACGCGCCTACGCCGAGTGCCGCCAGCCCTGCATCTTTCGCCTGACGCCGCTGGCGCGCCCGGCCGGCCTCGACGCGGCCCTCGCCGAGCGCGGCTACGAACGGCGCGACCCGACCCTGGTCTTGGCGCGCGATCTCGGACGCGGCGATTTCCGGGTCGCGCCCGAGGTCACGCTCGCGACGACGAGCGATGACGGCTGGCTCGACGCTTTCGCCCGATTGAGCGGTCTCGCCGCCGGCGAGCGGCCGACCCTGGCGGCGATGCTCGCGCGCATTCCCGGCGCGACGGCCTTCGCCAGCCTGGCGATCGAGGGACGGGTCGCGGCCTGCGTCCTCGGCGTCCGCGAGGACTGGATGATCGGCATTTACGAGGTCGTCACCGACCCCGCCCAGCGCCGCCGGGGGCTGGCGCGAAAGACGATCGAGACCGTCCTCGCCCGCGCCGCCGAGGACGGCGCCACCACCGCCTACGTCCAGGTGGTGGCGGCCAACGCGCCGGCCCGCGCCCTATACGACGGTCTCGGCTATCGCCCGCTCTACCGCTATCACTATCGGATCAGGCCGGAAATGGCTTAGGCCGCCTTGGGCGCGGCGGCGATGATCTCGTTCGAGACATGGTCCGCGAACTGCTCGAAATTGGCGTGGAAGCGGCCGACCAGATCGCGGGCGGTGAGGTCGTAGGCCTTCTTGTCGGCCCAGGTCTGGCGCGGATTGAGCACCGACTTGGGCACATGCGGGCAGGCTTCCGGCACGCGAAGGCCGAAATTGGACTCGACCCAGGTCGGCGCCTGGGCGAGCGTGCCGTCGAGCGCGGCGTGCAGCAGCGCGCGGGTGTATTGGATCTTCATCCGCTTGCCGACCCCGTAGGCGCCGCCGCTCCAACCGGTGTTTACCAGCCAGCAATCGGTCTCGTGGCGGGCGATGCGGCGGCCCAGCATCTCGGCGTAGACCGACGGGTGGCGCGGCATGAAGGGGGCGCCGAAACAGGTCGAAAACGTCGCCACCGGGGCCGAGCCCAGGCCCTTTTCGGTGCCCGCGACCTTGGCCGTGTAGCCCGACAGGAAGTGATACATCGCCTGGTCCGGACTCAGCTTGGCGATCGGCGGCAGCACGCCGAAGGCGTCGGCGGTCAGCATGATGACGTTGCGCGGATGACCGGCGGAACCGGTCGCGGAGGCGTTGGGGATGAAATCGAGCGGATAGGACGCCCGCGTGTTCTCGGTGTGGGTGGCGTCGGCGAGGTCGAGAAGCCGGCCGACGGGATCGACGACGACATTCTCCAAGATGGTGCCGAAGCGGCCGGTGGTGGCGTAAATCTCGGGCTCGGCGGCGGCGTCGAGACGGATCACCTTGGCGTAGCAGCCGCCCTCGAAGTTGAACACCCCGTCGCTGCCCCAGCCATGCTCGTCGTCGCCGATCAAGGCCCGCCTGGGATCGGCCGAAAGGGTCGTCTTGCCGGTGCCGGAGAGGCCGAAGAAGACCGCCGCGTCGCCCGCCTTGCCGACGTTGGCCGAGCTGTGCATGGGCAGCACCGAGGCCGCCGGCAGCATGTAGTTGAGCACCGAGAAGATCGACTTCTTGATCTCGCCGGCATAGGACGTGCCGCCGATCAGGACCTCGCGGCGGGAAAAATCGACGACCACGAAGACCTCGCTATTGGTGCCGTCGGTCTCGGGATCGGCCAGCAGCCCGGGCGCCTGGAGAACCGTGAACTCGGGCTCGAAATCGCTCAGATCGTCGCGCGGCGGGGTGATGAACATGTTGCGCGCGAACAGGTTGTGCCAGGCGCTCTCGGTCACCACGCGCACGCGCAGGCGATGATTGGGATCGGCGCCGGCGTAGCAGTCCTGGACGAAGGCCTCGCGACCTTGGAAATAGGCCATCATCTTGCCGCGCAGGCCGGCGTACTGCGCGGGCGTCATCGGCCGGTTGACCTCGCCCCACCAGATGTCGGCCTCGCTCGACGGTTCGCGGACGATGAACTTGTCGTTGGCGGAGCGGCCGGTGTGCTGGCCGGTGAGCACCACCAGGGCGCCGCCATGGGCGAGTGCGCCCTCGTTGCGCCGCAAGGCGGCGTCGTAGAGCCCGGCCGTCGGCAGGTTCCAGTGCACGGTCGCGAGGTTGCGCAGGCCCTGGCGGTCGAGGCCGTGGCGGCTGATGATCGGTCCAACGTTCGGCATTGATTTTTCCCTGGTTTCTCCGACGAATAGCATTAGGCGCGCAAGACGCGCCTCTGGTTCAGTTCACAGGATTCGCGGCCCGTAGGCAAGCAATGGCTATGGTTAACCGCGAATTTACCGCTCTCGATCGAGCGGCGGCGCCGCCAGCGCGGCCGCCAGCGCCGCGTCGTCGCGCGCTGTTTGGGCAATGTCGAGCCTGACCAGACGGTCGCCGGCGCGAAGGTCGCAGCCGTCGGCATCGACGCCGACGAGCGTCACCGGCGGCGAGGCGGCGGCGGCGGCGCGGGCCAGCAGCGCCGCCGCCGGGTCGCCGGCGAGACGGTCGCGCCAGGCGTCCTCGTCGATCGCCAGCGGTCCGGCGACGATATAGTCGGCGCCGGCGATGGCGTCGATGCGACCGAAGCCGGCGACCGCGTGGGCCGAGGCGACGGTGACGCGGTAGACCTTGAAATCGGTGAAGTCGGCGTAAATGGCGGCGCCGGGATGGCGGGCGAGGAACCGCGCCCGGTGGCGCGCGTCCGCGCTCGGCGCGATCCGTCCCGAGACGCTGACCCGGGGGCCGGTCAGGGGATCGGCGTGGCCCCTGGTGCCGTCGAACAAGAGCGAGACGCGATCGTCGCCGGCGATATTGCGGCCATGCGCGGCGAGGTCCGAAAGCATCAGGATCGGCGTCCCGTCGTGATCGCAGGCGACCAGGACCAGCGAGGCGAAAGGCGCGCCGTCGGCGGCGACCGTCGCCAGCGTCGCGGTGATCGCGCGCCGCGCCAGCCGTCGCGCCGCCGTCGCCGGGTCGCCGGTAGGATCGGTTCCAGTCATCGGTTCGCCATCGCCATCGCGAAGCGCCATCAATAGCGCTTCGGAGGCGACGGGGAAAGGGCCGGCTCAGCCCTCGCGGGGGTTGCCGCGCAGACGGTCGGCGAAGGTCTCGGGCAGGGCCTCGTCAACCGCGTCGGGGGCTTCGTGGAAGCGGACGCCGAGACGGTTTTCCTTGCGCCAGACGACCTCGGCCTGGAATTCGCCGAGGCGGTCGATGGTCAGGATGAAGCTGTCCGGCGGCGCGTCCTCGTCAGTCAGGCGCAGCTTGGCGCCGTTCATCGAAACGTCGAGCACGACCACCGCCGCCGAGCGCCCGGCATAAGACAGCGTGCCCTTGAATAGGGTCGGCATGCGCTTGAACTGCCGCCGGTCGCGGCCGTCGAGCGGCTTGTCGTCGTTCGCGTCCAAGGCGTGGTCTTCCATCGGCCGACTATGTCAAGGGCGGCGGGGCGCGAAACGAGCATGCGCGGCAATGATTGCGATAGGCTTAATCCGGGATTTAACTTCCCGCCAATCCGTTGTCGGGCATGGTGGACGCATGGAAACGGGCCGGGTCATCGGCGCGCCGGTCACGGCGGCGCGATTCAAGGCGGTGGTCGACGCGGTGATGGCCGCCGCCACGGCGCGGCGGGCGGGCTATGTCTGCATCGCCAACGTCCACATGGTGACCACGGCGCGGCGCCAACCCGATTTGCGCGCGGCGATGGAGCGGGCGATGATCGTCACCAGCGACGGTCAGCCGCTGGTCTGGGCCCTGCGCCGCCAGGGCCTCGCCGCCGAGCGCGTCGCCGGCCCCGACCTGATGCCGGCGCTCTGCGCCCGGGCCGCCGCCGAGGGCGTGCCGATCTATCTCTACGGCGGCGTGGCGCCGGTTCTCGATACCCTCGCCGAGCGCCTGACGCGCCGCTACCCGGGGCTGATCATCGCCGGCCGCGAGGCGCCGCCGATGCTGCCGCCGCGCCCGCCCCGCGACGACGCGGCGATCGAGCGCATCCGCCGCTCGGGCGCCGGTCTGGTGTTCGTCGGGCTCGGCTGCCCCAAGCAGGAATTCTGGATGGACGCGCAAAGCGACGGCGTTCCGGCGGTGCTGCTGGGCGTCGGCGCCGCCTTCGACTTTCTCGCCGGCAACCAGCGCCGGGCGCCCGCATGGATGCGCGCCGCCGGTCTCGAATGGCTGTTCCGTCTCGCCGCCGAACCGCGCCGCCTGTGGCGCCGCTATCTGGTCACCAATTCGCTGTTTCTCTGGTATCGCGCCGTCGAGGCGCTAGGGGGCCGCCGGGGCTAGGCGACGTGGTCGCGGTACCAGGCGTAGGTTTGAGCGAGGCCATCGGGAAGCGCGATACGCGGGGTCCAGCCGAGCCCGGCCAGCCGCGATACGTCGAGCAACTTGCGCGGGGTGCCGTCGGGCTTGCTCGCGTCGAAGCGGAGCGCGCCCGCGAAGCCGACCGTCTCGGCCACCAGGCGAGCGAGATCTGCGATGGTCACGTCGTCGCCGCGACCGACGTTGATCGGCGCTTCGTCGGAATAGACCTTCAGCAAGTGCACCAGGGCATCGGCGAGATCGTCGACGTGGAGGAACTCGCGCCTGGGCCGGCCCGAGCCCCATACCTCAAGCGCCGTCGCGCCAGCCGTCTTGGCGGCGTGGGCCTTGTTGATCAGCGCCGGCACCACATGGCTGGTGGCGAGATCGTAATTGTCGCCCGGGCCGTAGAGGTTGGTCGGCATCGCGGAAATGAAGTCGCAGCCGTGCTGGCGGCGATAGGCCTGGCACAGCTTGAGGCCGGCGATCTTGGCCACGGCATACCACTGGTTGGTCGGCTCTAGCGGGCCGGAAAGCAGCGCATCCTCGCGCAGCGGCTGCGGCGCGTCGCGCGGGTAGATGCAGGACGAGCCCAGGAACAGCAATTTGTTCACATTGTGAACATAGGCCGAATGGATGACGTTGGCCGCGATCATCAGGTTGTCGTGGATGAAATCGGCCGGGCGGCTGTCGTTGGCGAGAATGCCGCCGACCCGGGCGGCGGCGACGATCACCACCTCGGGCCGGTTGGCGCCCATCCAGGCCTCGACCGCGGCCTGCTGGCGCAGATCGAGGGTGGCGCGATCGACGCTGACCAGGGTGCAGTTTTCGCGTTTCAGCCGGCGCGTCAGGGCCTGGCCGACCATGCCCCGGTGCCCGGCCACCCAGACCCGTCGGCCGGCGAGATCGAATGACGCGCTCTCGGGCATCATCGTCTCAGTCGCCATCGCCCTGGCGGCCCTCGGCGGCGACCGTGGCGAGATCGCTCTCGACCATCTCGCGCACCAGGTCGGCGAAGCCGGTGCGGTGCCGCCAGCCGAGCACCCGGCGCGCCTTGCTCGGGTCGCCAAGCAGCACCTCGACCTCGGTGGGGCGGAAATAGCGCGGGTCGATCTCGACCAGCACCGCGCCGCTGGCGGCGTCGAGGCCCTTCTCGTCGACACCCTCGCCGCGCCACGTCAGCGGGCGGTCGATGGCGGCGAAGGCGCGCTCGACGAACTCGCGCACGCTGTGGCTCTCGCCGGTCGCCAGCACGTAGTCGTCGGGAGCCTCCTGTTGCAGCATCAGCCACATCCCTTCGACGTAATCGCGGGCGTGGCCCCAGTCGCGGCGGGCGTCGAGATTGCCGAGATAGAGCCGCTCCTGAAGGCCGTGGGCGATGGCGGCGACGGCGCGGCTGATCTTGCGGGTGACGAAGGTTTCGCCCCGGGTCGGCCCCTCGTGGTTGAACAGGATGCCGTTGGAGGCGTGCAGGCCATGGGCTTCGCGATAGTTGACCGTGATCCAATAGGCATAGAGCTTGGCCACGCCGTAGGGGCTGCGCGGGTAGAACGGGGTGGTCTCGCGCTGCGGCGTCTCGGCCACCTTGCCGTAGAGTTCGGAGGTCGAGGCCTGGTAGAAGCGGGCCGTTTTGTCGAGGCCGAGGATGCGCATCGCCTCCAATAGCCGGAGCGTGCCGAGGGCGTCGGCGTTGGCGGTATATTCGGGGGTCTCGAAACTGACCTGGACATGGCTCTGGGCGGCGAGATTATATATCTCGCTCGGCTGGCAGTCGTGCATCAGCCGGATCAGATTGGTGGCGTCGGTAAGGTCTCCGTAGTGCAGGAAGAATTTCACGCCCGCGGCGTGGGGATCGGCATAGAGATGATCGACGCGGGCGGTGTTGAACGACGACGAGCGTCGCTTGACGCCATGCACCTCATAGCCCTTGGCGAGCAGGAATTCGGCGAGATAGGCTCCGTCTTGGCCGGTCACGCCGGTGATCAAGGCGACATTTCTGCTCATGGCTCGGATTCCGGACTTGAAGTGGCGAGGGTCGGGGCGCTGGGCGAGGGGCGAGAGTGGCGGCCCATGGTTAACGAACCCTTGCCGTCGAACGCGCCGCCAATATCCCGGGATCGAACGATATCGTCGCCATCGGCGGCGGGCTGACGGTTGGTTTTGGCACCCCTTGATGCGACGGTTTAACCCTTTGTTTACCCTGCTCGACCGCACAATGTCGATGGTGTGCGCGGAACCGTCTCCGGATTGTCGAGGGCGCGCCAGCGGGGACGGAACGAGCGGCGAGAGGAGTGAGCGAGGGGTGGTTGCGCCAAAACGGATGATTTGCGCGGCGCTGTTCGTGGTTTGCGTCGTTGGAATCGATGTCGGTGGCGTCATGGCGGCCTGGGCGCAAACCGCGCTCGAGGATTCGGTCGCCCGGCGGCCGCGGCCCGATTTCGAACCGATCGGCATCGTCGCCGGCCCGGCCGGGAGCTTCCTGCTGTTTCCCGCGCTCGAACTCCAGACGAGATACACCGACAACCTGTTCGCGACCGATAGCGGCACCATCTCCGACGAGATCTTCATCATCAAGCCCGAGATCAAGCTGCGCTCGGACTGGGACAACCACGCCCTCAACCTGGCGATCGGCGCGCGCAACGCCCATCACGTCAAGAACCCCAACGAGGACTGGACCGACGCCAATTTCAACGCCGACGGACGCTACGACATCGCCGACCTCGGCCGGCTGCGCGCCGCGCTGACCCTCGAACAACGCCACGAGGCCCGTTCCTCGCCCGACGATCCCGGCAACCCCAATCCCACCATCTTCTATCGCGGCGTGGCCGAGCTCGGCGGCGAATACAATCCCGACGCCCTCCTGCTGCGGCTCGCCGTCAAGGTTCAGCGCCACGACTTTCGCGACAACGGTTCAACCAACAACGACGATCGCGACCGCACCATCGTCGAGGTTCGCGGTCGTACCGGCTATGAGTTCACGCCCGGGACCACGGCCTTCGTCGAGGGCGCCCTGGACAACCGCGATTTCGACCAGAAAATCGACGACGCCGGCTTCAAGCGCTCGTCCGACGGTTACGAGGTCCTGACCGGCATGACCCTCGATCTCTCGGGCGTGACCTTCGCCGAACTGGCGGCGGGCTATCGGCGCCAGCGTTTCGACGACCCGTTGTTGAGCGACGTCCAAGGGGTCTCGTTCGCCGGACGGTTGCTGTGGAACCCGACCGATCTTCTGTCCCTGAGCGCCCGCCTCCGCCGCCTGGTCAAGGAAACCACGCTCTCGGGTGCGTCGGGGGTCTTCACCTCGGTTTTCAGCCTCAAGGCCGATTACGAGGCGGCAGATAACCTGCTCTTCGATGCCAAGGTCACGCTCACGGTCCAGGATTTCGACGGCATCCAGCGTCAGGACGACAGCCTGAGCTTCGAGTTCGGCGGTAAATATCTGATCGGCCCCAATCTCTATGCCGGGGCGCGCTATTCGCTGGAGAACCGCGCCTCGGACGCGATCGGCTCGGATTTCACGGAAAATCGGATTCGCGTCTTTTTCGGGGCCAGGCTTTGAGGGCTCTCGGCCGCTGGGCCATGGTGTCCGTCCTCCTCGTCCTCGCCTGGATGGCGCCCGCGCTTGGCGGCGCGGAAAGCCCCGAGTATCGGATCGGACCCGGCGACAAGCTCAACATCATCGTCTTTGGCCAGCCCGACCTTTCAGGCGAGTTCGTGGTCGACGGCTCGGGGCGGATATCGCTGCCCCTGCTCGGTCAGGTCTTGGCCAGGGAGCGAACCATCGGCGAGCTTCAGGCGCAGATCACCACCGCGCTCGATCGCGACTTCCTCGTCGACCCGCGGGTCAGCATCGAGGTCGCCAACTACCGGCCGTTCTTCATCCTCGGCCAAGTCAACCGGCCGGGCAGCTACCCCTATATCGAGGGCATGACGGTGCGCATGGCGGTGGCCCTGGCCGGTGGCTTCACCCGCCGCGCTCGCGAGGGGAGCATGATCATCAACCGCGCCAACGATCCCGACAAGACCCGCGAGGAGGCCTCCCCCGATGCCCTGGTCTTGCCCGGCGACACGGTCGAGATCGAGCGGCGCCTGTTCTGATCGCCCAACCCTGGCCTATCGCCGCCTGATTTGGTAAACAGTATGGTAACTTATAGCCAGGTAAGGTATCCACGGTCCCCCTGCGACGTGGACGGCGCTCCGTGACGCCCCGATCTCAATCTCTCATTCATCACGAAGGTCCGGCCGCGCTCGACGGCGACGACGCGATCAATCTGCGTCAAATCTTGAACACGCTGTGGCGGCGCAAGATCGTCGTCATGGGGACGACCCTGGTGGCGACCAGCGTCGCGCTCCTGGTGGTGATGCGGCTCACGCCGCTTTACGTCGCCGAGGCCGAGGTCGTGGTCGAACCGCCGCAGACCAACATTCTCGACATCAAATCGGTGGCGCCGGGCCTCTCGACCGACTGGCAGACCAACGAAACCCAGGCCGCGATCCTCGCCTCGCGGGTGCTGGCCGAGAAAGTGGTCGATCGCTTCGATCTGATCCACGATCCGGCCTTCAACCCCGACCTCAGGCCCAAGCGCGAGGGCTTGTTGGAGCGATTCGACCCCTGGTCGCTGGTGCCCGAGAGCTGGCGCACCGCGCTCAGGGACTTTCGCCGCGGAACCGGGACCGACAACGCCGGGCCGGATATCCCCCTCACCCGCGAGGAGGCCGAGGCCGAGCTGCGCGAGTTCGTGGTCGATGACTATCTCTCGCGGCTCTCGGTCCAACCCAACGAGCGCTCGCGGGTGATCGCGGTCTCGTTCATGGCCGAGGACCCGGTCTTGGCGGCGCGCCTCGCCAATGCCGCCGCCGAGGCTTATATCGACGACCAGATCCGGGCCAAGACCGAGAAGACCAAGGCCGCCTACACCTGGCTCCAGGATCGCGCCGTCGAGCTCAAGGGCCGGGTCGAGGCCTCGGCCCGGGCGGTCGAGAAGCATCGGCGCAAGACCGGCCTCCTTAACGTCGAAGGTTCGTCTCTCCTGGCGCAGCAGTTGGCCGAGCTCAATTCCAGCCTGATCGCCGCCCGCGCCCAACGGGCCGAGGCCGAGGCCCGCGAGCATCAGATCACCAAGCTGCTCGATTCGCCGGGCGGCGTCGATTCGGCGGCGGCCGTGCTCGATTCGCCCCTGATCCAGCGGCTCCGCGAACAAGAAGCCCAGGTGGTCCGCAAGATCGCCGAGATGAAGACCCAATACCGCGATGGCCATCCCAAGATGATCCTCGCCAAGAGCGAACTTCAAGACCTGGTCGCCAAGATCGAGAAGGAAGTCCGCAAGATCGCCCTCAATCTCGGCAACGAGCTGGAAATCGCCCGCGTTCGCGAGCGCAACCTCAATACCGAGGTCGCCAACCTCACCAGCCAGCTCGAATCGCAGGCCGGGGCCGAGATCACGCTCAAGGCGCTCGAGACCGATCTCGAGGCCAACCAAAAACTTTACGACACCATTCTCGCCCGGCTCAAGGAAACCGCCGTCCAGGACGATTCCCTGGTTCAGCCCGACGCGCGCGTCATCTCCTACGCCACCGTGCCCGGCGCGCCCAGCTTCCCGCGCAAGAAGATGATCATCGGCATCGCCTTCGTCGGCTCGACCCTTCTGGGGGTGCTGATCGTGATCCTGCTCGAGCAGCTCGATTCGGGCTTCCGTGGCCGCGAGCAGCTCGAATCGGTGACCGGTTTCGCGGTCATCGGCATGACCCCGCGGTTGCGCGGCCGGCGCCTCGGCAAGGTGGCGCCCTACGACGACGTCATCGAGCGGCCCTATACGGCGCTCGCCGAGGCGATCCGCATGCTGCGGACCTCGCTGATGCTGTCCAACGTCGACCGCTCGCCACGCACCATCCTGGTCACCTCGTCGCTGCCCGCCGAGGGCAAGACCACCACCGCCCTGGCCCTGGCCCGCACCGCCGCTCGCCACGGCCAGAAGGCGATCATCATCGACGCCGATCTGCGCAACCCGACCCTGCACGCCGCCTTCGACGTGACCAACGATCTCGGCCTGATCGATTATCTCAGCCGCGACGCCGCCCTCAACGACATGATCCAGATCGACTTCAAGTCGGGGCTCCACTACGTGTTGACCGGCCACACCGCGCCGCATCCGACCGATCTCCTGGGCTCCGACAAAATGCGCGGGCTGCTTTACGCGCTGCGCGACATCTATGATCTGGTGATCATCGACACGCCGCCGGTGCTGGCGATGTCCGATACCCTGGTGCTGCTGCGCTGCGTCGACAAGACCCTGTTCCTGGTGCGCTGGGAAAAGACCCGCCGCGAGACCGCGCTCGCCGGCCTGCGCCAAGTCATCGACGCCGGCGCCGATCTCGCCGGCCTGGTGCTGACCCAGGTCGATCTCAAGCGCCAGGCGCAATACCAATACGGCGACACCCTCGGCTACGGCTATTACGGCTACGGCCGCGACGGCGCCAAGCGGGCGGCCGAATGACCCTTCCGGGCGTCCGCGCGCGGTGAGGGCGCGCCGCGCCACCCTTGTCGCCCTCGCCTTGGCGGCGCCCCTCCTGGCGCTGGCGTTGCCGCGAACCGTCGCCGCCCTGGTCGATCTGCCGGCGCGGGCGGTGCTCGCTCGGGTCGGTCTTCGCGCCCCGGTCGAGAACCGTGAAATCGACCTCGCCATTGACGGCCGGGCGCGGGCGCTGGACTGGATCGACGACGGCGTCGGCCGCGGCGAACTCGGCCTGCTGTGGCTGACCGCCGCCAACCGGGCCGGGCTAGAGAGCGCCGCCGGGCGCGCCGATCTTTCCCGCGCCGCCGAGGCCCACCGCCGGGCCCTGGCCCGGGCGCCGGCCCAGGCCTATGTCTGGACCCGCCTGGCGCGGATCGACTTCCTGCGCGACGGGCCGACGCCGGCGCTCGGACCGGTTCTAGCGCTGGCCGTCGCCAGCGCGCCCGACGATCCCGCCCTGCGGCCGGCGCGGCTCGATCTCGCCTTCCTTGCCTGGCGCCGGCTCGACGCCGCCAGCCGCGCGACGCTCGCCGACGATATCGCCGGCGCCGCCGCCGCCGACCCGCTGGCCCTGGCGCGCCTCGCCCGGCGCCGCTACGCCATCGCCATCCTGCGCGACGCCCTGGCCCAACGCCCGGTTCTGCGCCGCGCGGTCGACGCCGCGCTGCTCACGCCGGCGGCGCGATCCGACTGACCGCGGCGACCTCGGGCCGGGTCCAGGCCTGGGCGCAGCCGACGCCCAGCAGAAGCGCGTAGCTCACCGCCACCGCCGGGATCTGGATGGTGAAATCGACCAGCGCGTGAACCCCGACCAGGACCGTCGCCGCCGCCGCCACGGCGGGTCCGATAGGCCCCCCGCGCCGCTTCAGCGCACCGCGGAGGCAGAGACCGAACAACGCCGCCAACAACCCGATCATGACGGCGAAGGCCGGCACTCCCGCCTCGTAGGCGAATTCGAGATAGCTGTCATGGGCTTTGTCGTAGACCAGGCCGCCTACGATCGAGGCGTCGCGGATCAGGGGAAAGGCGTCTTCGAAGGTGCCGTAGCCGACCCCCAGCCAGGGCCGATCGAGAATCGCGCCGGCGACCAGCCGATAGAGCGCCGGGCGCTGCTCGGCGGCGATGAAGGTGAAGTTGAGACGTTCCAACGCCACCGCGCCGCCGAGCGCGATCGCGGTCAGGCCGAGACCGA
>Ga0114931_10000722_pt1 | contig 41065 bp, 42 predicted proteins | sample 2SBtaG_FD_89579 | JGI IMG/M metagenome (GOLD analysis project Ga0114931, IMG submission 89579) | Deep subsurface microbial communities from Kolumbo volcano to uncover new lineages of life (NeLLi) - 2SBTROV14_V59a metaG | ecosystem: Environmental > Aquatic > Marine > Volcanic | place: Kolumbo... | reverse complement strand
TCGGCTAACCGTTCCCCTTGCCGGGCCGGTAGGGGACTTCCACCCCCAAGTCATCCCCTCACCACCACAGCTCGGGGAATAGCGCCAGACACGGCGCTGCGCGCCATGCCTGGCGCACCAAACAAAAAGGGCGCTTCTAGCGCCCTTTTTGTTGTCAGATCTTCTCCCTGATTCTTGCTGCCTTACCGCGTCTCTCACGCAGATAATACAGCTTGGCCCGGCGTACCCGCCCCCGGCGTTTGACAGCAATGTCCTGAACCAGAGGACTGTGGAGAGGAAACACCCTTTCCACGCCTTCGCCGTGGGAAACCTTGCGTACCGTAAACGAGGAATTCAACCCCCGGTTGCGTCTGGCGATGACCACGCCTTCGAATGCCTGCAAACGCTCACGGTTGCCTTCTTTCACCTTCACCTGAACCACCACGGTGTCTCCAGGATTGAAATCAGGCACCTGCTTGCTCAGCCTGGCCATCTGCTCCTTTTCGATCTCTTCAATGATGTTAGCCATCGTAATTGTCCCCTTCGCTTTTCATCTCACTTGTGAATTCTTCCAGCAACATCCGTTGCTCAGCGCTCAATTCCAGCTTCTCCAGCAAATCCGGGCGTCTCAGCCAGGTCCTTCCCAGGGCCTGTTTCATGCGCCAGCGTTCAATGGCCTGATGATCGCCACTCAGCAGGACTTCTGGCACGCGCCGCCCATCAACTTCCTCGGGGCGGGTATAGTGCGGGTGATCCAGCAACCCGTGGACATGGGAATCCTGCCTGGCCGACTCCTCATGATGCAGCACTCCGGGCAACAGCCGAATCACCGCATCGATGATCACCAACGCCGCCAGTTCGCCCCCGGAAAGCACATAATCGCCGATCGACCACTCTTCATCGACCAGACTCTCCACCACCCGCTCGTCGATACCTTCGTAACGCCCGGCCACAAGAATCAGGCGTGGTTTCTCCGCCATCCGGGCCACCGCCGACTGGTCCAGCCTGCGTCCCTGGGGAGACAGATAAACCACCGGGGCCGGACTCGAATGCGCGTCCTTCGCCGCCTGGATGGCATCACGAAGGGGCTGCACCTTCATCACCATGCCCGGTCCGCCCCCATAAGGGCGGTCATCCACGACCCGGTGGCGGTCATAGGTGTAGTCTCTGGGGTTCCACAGCGACAACTCCACCAGCCCCCGTTCCAACGCCCGGCCAGTCACTCCGAAACGACCGGCATGGCCGACCATTTCGGGAAACAAAGTGACGACATCGAAACGCATCAGTAATCCGGATCCCAATCCACCCGGATAAGTCCGGCATCGGGATCCACTTCGAGAATCACCCGTTCCTTCAACCACGGGATCAGTATCTCCCTGCGATCCCCGCCACGGACGATCATGACGTCATTGGCACCGGTTTCCATCATCCCGGTCACCCGGCCCAGCGGGTGACTTCCGCTGTCGATGACCTCCAGGCCTATCAGATCGGCCCAGTAATACTCGCCTTCGGGCAAAGGAAGCAACTGCGACCGGTCGATACTGATCTTGGTTCCTCTAAGGACCTCTGCCTGTTCCCGGGTGGTGATGCCTTCGAGCCGGACCACCACGGTTTTCCCCTGGCGGCGCCCTTCCAGCAGTTTCAGCTTCCGGACTTCCCCCGTGGTCCAGCTGCCAGGGCGAATAGCGGAGAACATTTTCCCGGGGTTCGGTGCAAGAATAGACTTTCAGCCACCCTTTGACACCATGCACCCCGGAGATTTCACCGATCTGGATCCGCCGTGACACCCGTCCGTGGTGACTCAGTCTTCCTGGGTGTCCGTCGCTTCCTGCTGCGCGGCCTGCATCTTGCGCCATTCCCGCAGCAGGCTCTTGACCCGGTCGCTCATCTGAGCGCCGTGACCGACCCAGTATTCCACCCGTTCCATGTCGAGACGCAGCCGCTCATCCCCCTCCTCGACCAATGGATTGAAATAGCCGAGCCGCTCGATATGACGGCCATCCCGCTTGGCCCGGGAATCTGCCACCACGACGTGGTAGAAGGGACGTTTCTTCGCGCCACCGCGCGTCAGACGAATCGTAACCATATAAAATCAGTCTCTCTTGTCTATGTTGCTAGCCAATCAGTCTATATGCCAGGTTAATCGGCATATTTTACCGATTTTTTACAGTATGTTAAGCGTAATCGTTCCTTTATCGCTGCACAGCCGGAATCCCTTTGCATTCCCCTTGGCTACGCGGCGAAATCCGGACCCAGAAGATAATCCAGCCATTTTCCCGCCAGCTTCTCCTGGACCGTATTCTGCCGAAGGCGTGCGTGCAAATGCCCGAAATCGACCCGGTCCAGTTCCTGATCCTGGTTATAGCAGGAATAAACGAAATATTCCTGCCCACTTTCAGGATCCACATGCCGGCACAGACACTGACCACAGACCCCCTTGAGCATGCACTGCATCGGCGAGTTGATCGAGCCGATGGCGGTATGCTGCTTCTTCAGATAGGGTGCAAAAACGCCATAACGGGCCTCCTTGACCGCATTCATCATCCGGTCGGAGCCGATCACGATGAGGTAATCGACGTCGTCGAAATGAATCGGCGTGGGGCCCAGCTCCCCTGTCGCATAGGCCATCATGGACTGAACGATGTTGCCGACGTAGGACTTGTCCTGAGTGCGGGTCGGCTGAACGGGTTGATTGCCGGGAAGGTCATCCACCGACCACACGATCACGTCCGAGGCATCCTCGATCTCTTTCACCTTGAACACATCGGATGACTTGCGATAGCCGGCGAAATACAACACTTGATTGCCGGCAGCGCGCAGCGCCTTGCCGATCGAGAACAACACCGCGTTGCCGATACCACCGCCCACCAACAACACGGTTTTTCCCGAAGGTATTTCGGTGGGGGCCCCGGTCACGCCCATCACCACCAGGGGATCGCCCGGTTTCCACAAGGCGCACAGCTTTGACGAGCTGCCCATCTCCAGCACGATCAGGGACACCACCCCCCGCTCCTTGTCAACCCAGGCCCCGGTCAGGGCCAGGCCCTCCGAAGCCAGGGTCGTCCCCGCGCGGCTGGGGGCATAGGATTCGAAATTCTGGATGCGGTAGAACTGCCCCGGGGCGAAATGTTTGGCCGCCAGGGGGGCCTTCACCACCACTTCCACGATATTGGAAGTCAGACGAATCACTTCGACGATATGCGCCAGCATCAGTTCATCCAGGCGCCGGTGGAACTGGCTCCAGCTCTGGTCACGCTCTTCCTGGTGACGGGTATCGGTGTTCACCCCGCGCTCGAACAGACGTACGATATGCGGATAGCTGTCCCGGGCCGAGGCCATGGCACGCACCACGTTGCCGGCATAGACCGGATTGTTGTCACCATAGAAGGTGATGTACTTGCCGCCCCGCTGGTAGGAGGTGAACGGTGCCGGGGGACTGAGCTTGGGCCGCAACGCCTGATCCTCCACTGGTTTCAGTTCGGGTACCTGGTCGATCCATTCCGGCACGAAGGGCTTGTAGAACTTACCCCGCATCTCAAAGGTGCCGGGATGTTCTTCTTCATACAGAGTGTTGGGTGAGGTCCCCGCCGCCACCATGAGGCTGCGCAAGGGCACCTCGACGACCTCGTCAGCGGCCTGCCAGCGCCCGTCTTGCTCCACCATGCGCTGGAACTTCACCGCTTTCAGGTGGCCATATTGATCCTCGACCGCTTCCAAGGGACTCATCCCCTCCGCCAGTCTGATTCCTTCCTCCAGGGCCTCGCGGATTTCTTCGTGATTCTCCCGGTAAGCAGGGGAATTTCGCATCCCGCGGCGGTAGAATACGGTCACCCCTCCCCACTGATCGAGCAAGGGGAGGAAATCGGGCTTTTCACCGGCCGCGTCGGCGCGCTGCCGTTCAGATCTCACCGCACGCCCATGCCCGAGAAACTCATCCAGGATGATGAGCTCCTCCTCGTCGTATCCGGCCCGCACCTTGTCTTCCCCAAAGACCTGGGCCAGAGTCTCGTAGCGATGGAGGATTTTCTCCACCTGAAGCGGATAATAGGCCAGCAGTTCGGTGGCGGTGTCGATGGCGGTCAAGCCCCCGCCGATGACCCCGGCAGGCAGGCGCACCTGGAGATTGGCCAGGGAGGAGCGTTTGGCCGCCCCCGACAACTGCAAGGCCATCAGGAAATCCGAGGCCTTGCGGATTCCGCGGATCAGATTGTTCTTGAGCGGTATGATGGTGGGCTTGCCGGCCCCCGCGGCGATGGCGATATGATCGAAACCCAGATCCCAGGCCTCGTTGATGGTCAGGGTGCCACCGAAGCGGATCCCGCCGTAGCAGGCAAAATTGCGGCGCCGCGCCAAGGTGAGGTAGATGACCTTGAGGAAGTTCTTGTCCCAACGCACCGTGATCCCGTATTCGGCCACTCCGCCAAAACCGAGCATGACCCGGTCCCCCAACGCCTCATACAGTTGCTCGAAGTCCCGGATCGGCAGCGGAGGCTACTCCAGATCGCCGACCCACTCTGTGGGCAGCGGCTCGATTTTGAGCCCGTCGATTCCCACCACCCCGAAGCCTTCATTGGCAAGGTAATGGGCCAGGGTGTATCCGGCCGGCCCCATCCCCACCACCAACACGTTCTTGCCGTTGTAGGGCAGCATATAGGGGCGTTTGACATTGAGGGGGTTCCAGCGCGTCAGGAGACCGTAGATCTCGAACCCGTACGGAAGATGGAGCACATCGGTGAGGACGTTGGTTTCGATCTCGGGAATATTGACCGGTTCGGTCTTCTGATAGATGCATCCCTTCATGCATTCGTTGCAGATCCGGTGGCCGGTACCGGGACACATGGGATTGTCCACCATGATCAGCGCCAGGGCGCCGATGTCGTCCCCCTGGCGCTTCACCCAGTGCATTTCGGAGATCTTCTCTTCCAGCGGACAACCAGTGACGGGACTGCCCAGGGGGCCGGTCTTGTACCCCCCCTTCTTCTTGTCCCGCATCCCTTTTGAGCAGGAGTCGGTGTCACGCTCGTGGCAATAGATGCAGTGATCGACCTCATACAACACCGGGCGCAGCTTGCGTTAGCGGTTGTCGGTCAGGTTGAAACCGTCACGGCGGCGGCGATGGCCCTGGGGAGTGACCCAAGCTTGGATACCTGCCTGATCGAAGGTGTCGTGCTCGACCAGGTTGTCGAAATCAGTTCTCGCCGGAGTCTTGAAACTGACCCAGCCAGCCACCTTCTCCTGCAGCTTGGACGTGCGGCTGGCGGCATACGTCCAACGAAGGACACACTCGTAGAGGGCTTCCACCAGCCCGGCAGCGTCAAGAGCCAGGGAATCGGCCCAGAGACGGGCGGCTTCGGGATCACCCGCGAGCGCCTGGCGGAGGCTCTCTACCCGCTCCTCCAAAGGACCCAGGTCACCGTTCTCGGCCAGCCTGGCCGCCTCCTGGCTGAGGCTTTGCAGAGAAACCGCCAGTCCGGCCACGGCTTTCTCGGGATCGGCCAGGTCTTCCAGCAACGCGGCAACCAGGGCATCGAAGCGCCGCACCAGGGTATCGATATCCCAGGCATCGACCTTCTCCCGTTTGAAGCGTTTGGGTGCTTCCTTGCCCACGATGGACTCGCGATAACGAAACACCGTCTCCACTTCCGTGCGGATCTTCTCCATCTGCATGGAACGCTGCTCCTCGATCCTGAACAAACGGGCCAGGAAACCACCCAGGTAGGGCGCCATTCGCACCAGCAGCTCCGACACTTTCTCAGGGGACATCCCCTCCCCCTGAGAAGCGCGATAGTGAGTGAATTCCTCCAGCAGCTGAGGATCACTGCCTTCCACATGACGGTCGAAGGCTGCGGCCAGATCCTTGAGACGGTGGGGGTCGTAGAGATCAGGGTAGGTAAAGCCTTCGATGCCCAACTGCCGGTTTGTCTGTTCTGCCATAACACTCCTTCACTATAGATCCGGCGGTTCTGCCCAACCGCAACCGATAAACCGAAGCATTATAACTCGGGACCGAGGAAATTCCCTGGATAGGAAGGGGAAACAATGTATTTTAGACGATCCCTTCAGGAATCGCCGTCAGCAGGCAAATCGAACACTTCCTAGAACAGAAGCTCCTTCGATCAACTCCCATTGCCCGGGGCGTTGGCAGCAGCCCTCAAAGATGAGAAGCGGATTGCCGGGAGTCGCCGCCAGGTAACATCCTCATTACCCTAATCACTGGTCGAATCATCCCACCTCCCGACACTGAAAGGCAGCCCATCATTGGGCGACAAAAAAGATATGTTCGCGCACCGCCAGAAAACCACTTCAAGCCCGTCCTCCCATACCATGAATTCCTCCCCCTCTCTGCCGCTGGCTTTTCAGCCGACATACTGCGACATGTCGACCACATAGCGCCTGGCTCCCCAGTCGCCGGGTTTCTCCTCGAAGACCCCGTCCAGCGGGGTGTCACACTGAGTGCATTTCCCTTCGGCGGTCAGGTTCCATGCGGTGAGCACATACCAGTCCCGGCCGACCAGCAGCTGGCCACAATGATGGCAATAGGTACTGTCGCCTTCGGGATTGTGGACATTACCGGTATAGACATAGCGCATACCATTGTCCATGGCGATCTTGCGGGCCCGGATCAAGGTGGATACCGGCGTGGCGGGATGATCCATCATTTTCCAGTCGGGATGAAACGCCGTGAAATGATGGGGGACGTCCGGCCCCAACTTTTCCACCACCCAGCGGGTCATCCGCTCGATTTCCTGGTCCGAATCATTCTCTCCCGGAATCAGCAAGGTGGTCAGTTCGAGCCAACAGTCTGTCTCGTGCTTGATGTATTCCAGGGTGTCGAGTACCGGCTGGAGGTGGCCCCCACAGATCTTGCGGTAAAAATCATCACTGAAGGCCTTCAGATCGACATTGGCGGCATCCATGTACTGATAGAACTCACGCCTTGGTTCGGGCGTGACGTAGCCGGCGGTCACCGCCACTGACCTGATACCAAGCTTGCGGCATTCCCGGGCCGTGTCGATCACGTATTCATGGAAGATGACCGGATCATTGTAGGTATAGGCCACACTCTTGCAGTCCAAATCCTTGGCAGCGCGGGCGATGGCTTCGGGAGGGGCTTCCACTGTCAGGGTATCGAATTCACGGGATTTGCTGATATCCCAGTTCTGGCAGAATTTACACGCCAGATTGCAACCTGCGGTTCCAAATGACAGGATGGGGGTTCCCGGAAGAAAGTGGTATAAAGGCTTCTTTTCGACCGGATCGATACAGAAACCACTGGAACGGCCATAGGAAGTCAGAACAATCTGTCCATTCTGACAGGCGCGAACGAAACACAATCCCCGCTGACCTTCATGAAGTTTACAGAAGCGGGGGCAGGCATCACATTGAATCTTGCCATCGGGCAGTTTGTGCCAGAACTTGGTAGGAACGGTATCTTTGACGGCGGTGGCGGTGCTCATGATCTTTCACCATTGAATTTGTCGTTGTTGGATCATATATAGGTAATAGTTGCCGTTTTCAACCCCCAGGGGGTAAGGAGGTTCGCCATGACATCAGCCCGTTATCCTGCGGTCGCCGGGATGTTTTATCCGGATGACCCGGTGGAACTGGATGAAATGATACGTTCATATCTCTCCGCATCCGACATCCAGGGACCTCCCCCCAAGGCCATCATCGCCCCCCATGCCGGATACATCTATTCCGGGCCGGTTGCCGCCAGTGCCTACCGTCTATTGGTCCCGGCGCGGGAAGTGATCAGACGGGTCGTCCTGCTCGGCCCCGCCCATCGGGTCCCGGTACGGGGGTTGGCGGTCCCGAGTGTGGATTTTTTCATTACCCCCCTGGGTACCGTGGCGGTGGACAAAGACGCCATCGAAGCCGTCAGCGACCTTCCATGGATCCAGATCTCGGATACGCCTCATCAGCCCGAGCACAGTCTCGAGGTCCATCTTCCCTTCCTGCAGGAAGTCCTGGAGGATTTCAAGCTCGTTCCCATGGTGGTGGGTGATGCCACGGCAGAAGAAGTGGCCGCTGTCCTGGAGCGGCTGTGGGGCGGCTCCGAAACCCTGATTGTGATCAGTTCCGATCTCAGCCATTATTACGACTATGCCACGGCCAAACGCATGGATACGGCCACCTCGCAGGCCATCGAAGCATTGGACCCGAAAGGGCTGAGTCATGAATCGGCCTGCGGCAGAATCCCGGTGGCGGGACTGTTGCTTGCCGCCAGGAAACATGGCCTTCATGCCAAGACCGTGGACCTCAGAAACTCCGGCGACACTGCCGGTCCCAAGGACCAGGTGGTAGGGTACGGCGCCTATGTCTTTTATGAATAACACCCCCCCCCTGGCCCCGCAGGAACGCAAGCTGCTCCTGCAACTGGCCCGTGAATCCATCCGTCATGGCAGCCGTCATGGACGGCCGCCGGCAGTCAGGCTGGAGGAACTACCGCCTCCCCTGCGGCAGCCCAGAGCGACCTTCGTGACCCTGGAAGAGCACGGCCAGTTGAGGGGCTGCATCGGCTCCCTGGAAGCCCGTCGCCCCCTGGCCGAAGACGTGATTCACAACGCCTTTGCCGCTGCCTTCAGCGACCCCCGCTTTCCTCCCGTGAGCGAAGAGGAAGTGGAAGGGCTCGACATCCATATCTCGGTGTTGAGTCCGTTGGAGGAAATTCATTTCGAAAATGAACAGGACCTGCTGACCAAGATTCGTCCCGGCATCGATGGCCTGGTCCTCGAAGACGGTCCTCATCGGGGAACTTTTCTCCCTGCCGTTTGGGAGTCTCTTGCCGATAAACGGGCCTTTCTGCAACATCTGAAAATGAAAGCGGGTCTACCACCGGATTACTGGTCCGAAAACCTCAGGGTCTGGCGTTATACCGCCGAAGTGATCGAGTGAAGGTCATTGACTTTCCATCCTCTATGCGTTAAATGGGGCTTGATGATAGAGATCATCATCGGCATCGATAGAGAGGAGGGGAGATCATGTCCAGCCACAATCACAGTCGCCGAACGGTACTCAAAGGCCTGTTGGCCAGCGGGTGTGCCTTGTGTTTCCCACGGGCCATCGTCGCCGCCACAGACAAGTTGAGTAAGACCCAGGCGCAATACCAGGGCCAACCCAAGGGAGAACAGAAATGCGCCAATTGCAGAAATTTCGTGCCTCCCAATAGCTGCACCGTGGTCGAAGGCAGCATCAGCCCCGAGGGATGGTGTGTGCTCTGGTCACCAAAAGGCTAGCCAGCCGGGCTGAGAATCCTCAGGCACGCCCGTACAGATGGGCCCAATGCCTGAGCTGATCGCCATATGAGGATTGCAACTGATCCCAGGAGAAACGCCATTGCCAGTTGCCTTCGGTGGTGCCGGGAGTATTCATTCTTTCCCCCTGGCCAAAGCCAAGCACATCCTGCATGGGCACGACTGCCAGCATGGCGACCGAAGCGAAAGCGGTACGCATCAGGGCCCAGGGCATGGACGCCTGGGGATGCCCCAGGTATTCGTAGACATGACCTTGCTGCCCTGGACTCAGCGACTCGAACCAGCTCAGGGTGGTATCGTTGTCGTGGGTCCCGGTGTAGACGACATTGTCGCTGGCGTGATTGTGGGGCAGATAGGGATTGCTGGGGCCACCATCGAAGGCAAACTGAAGCACCAGCATGCCGGGAATGGCGAATTTCTTGCGCAATGCTTCGACCTCCGGAGTGATGATGCCCAGATTCTCGGCAATCAAAGGGAGGGCACCGAAGCGCTCGTAGATCGCTTCCAGCAAGGCATCGCCCGGCGCTTCGACCCAGCGGCCATTGATTGCGGTCTCTGACTCGGCGGGAATCTCCCAATAAGCTTCGAAGCCCCTGAAATGATCGATCCGGACCCAGTCGAACAATTCGAGTTGGGTATGCATGCGCGCGATCCACCAGGAAAACCCGTCTCGCTGAATCGCCTCCCAATCGTAGTGGGGGTTCCCCCAGCGCTGACCGGTGGCGGAAAAATAATCCGGTGGCACCCCTGCCACCACCGTCGGGTGACCCGCTTCGTCGAGACGGAAATAACGCCGGTTGGCCCAGACATCGGCGCTGTCGGTGGCCACGAAAATCGGCATGTCGCCAAACAGCAGTACCCCCTGCTGATGAGCGTGGCGTTGCAAGGACTTCCACTGCTGGAAGAAAACGAACTGCTCGAATTCCACCTGCCTGACATCTCGCCCCAACTCCTCGCGTTTTTTCCTGAGAGCCTCAGGCTCACGGTCCCGCAGGGCCTGGGGCCATTCCCACCAGGGACGCTCCTGGTAGTGACGTTTGAGGGCCATGAACAGGGCAAAATCCTCAAGCCAATAGGAATGGAAATGAACGAAGAGAGCCACTTTCTCAGCCAATGGGTGGAAACCACCCTCACTGAAGCGATCATAGGCATCCCGCAGACACGCCAGCCTGGATTTGCGATCCGTTTTTCCCGCGTCGGCCCTTGCAGCCGTCAGCAACCCGCGCTTAACCAACCAATCAAGATCGATCAACAAGGGATTACCGGCATGGGCAGAAAGGCATTGGTAGGGGGATCCGTCGCTATGCGTGGGCCCTACCGGCAGGGTTTGCCATACCGAGAGATCGCAACTGGAAAGAAAATCTATGAAACGAAAGGCATCCTCGCCAAGATCACCCAGATCCCCGCCCCCAGGAAGGGAGGTGATGTGTAACAGAATACCGGCCCGGCGTCTCTCGAGGACACTGTTCTCAACCTCGCCCCCCATCGGCCGGGTCAGCGGGCGAAATGGATTTTCTGCCCGAGCATGTCGGGGGTCACGGTCACGATTCCTCCCGGACTGACATCGAAACCGCGCTGCTTGTCCGCCTCGAGATCGTAACCGATCTCCATACTCTCGGGGATCTGACAGCCCCGGTCGATGATGGCACGGCGGATCTTGGCATGGCGGCCCACATTCACTTCCCGCAGCACCACCGAGTGCTCCACCAGCGCCCAGGAGTTGACCCTCACGTCATTGGAAAGAATGGAATGCCGCACCGTGGCCCCGGAAATGATACACTCCCCACACACCATGGAATCGAACGCCTTCCCCACCCGGTCGTGCTCCGAGTCTTCGAACACGAACTTGGCGGGCGGAGCCTGGACCTGATAGGTCCAGATGGGCCACTCGCGGTCATAGAGATTCAGTTCCGGATTGACCCCGATCAGCTCCATATTGGCGGCCCAGTAGGAATCGATCGTCCCCACGTCACGCCAGTAGCTCTGGACCCCGGTTTCCATATCCAGGAACGGATAGGCGAAGACCCGGTATTTCTTGATGACATCGGGAATGATGTCCTTGCCGAAATCGTGGCTGGAGTCCGGATCGTCAGCATCCTTGATGAGCTGCTCGTAAAGAAACCTGGCGTTGAAGATATAGATCCCCATGGATGCCAGCGCCATGTCCGAACGGCCGGGGATGCAGGGAGGGAACTCCGGTTTCTCCTTGAAATCGATGATGCGGCTCTGCTCGTCCACCTGCATCACCCCGAAGGCGCTGGCATCCTTGACCGGCACTTCGATACAGGCGACGGTGAGATCGGCGTCATTATCCGCGTGATAGGCCAGCATGGCACCGTAGTCCATCTTGTATACGTGGTCACCTGCCAGAATGAGCACGTGTTGAGGGCGATAGTTACGCAAAATGTCGAGATTCTGATAAACCGCGTCGGCGGTCCCCAGATACCACTTGTCGTGCAGGCGCTGCTGGGCCGGCAGAAGATCGACGAATTCCCCCAGTTCGCCCCGCAGGAACCCCCACCCTTTCTGAATATGACGAATCAGCGAGTCGGCCTTGTATTGAGTCAGGATTCCCATTCTGCGGATACCGGAATTGACGCAATTGGAGAGGGTGAAGTCGATGATGCGGTATTTGCCACCAAAATGGACCGCAGGCTTGACCCTCCATTCTGTCAGTTTCCTTAGACGGGTGCCCCGCCCTCCGGCAAGAATCAAAGCAACGGTTTGACGGGTCAGACGACTAACGAAGCGATTTGACGACATGGAAGATCTCCCTGGCCTGACGGAATTTGATAACATAGTGGCGCCAAGACGAGCTTGGTACCGGGGGAAGGATGCTGGCACTCAGGCAAACGTTTCAGCCCCTTAAAAACTCAATTGCATTTACATTATTAAAGAATCGTCAAAGTGAACTCAAGTCTTTCTACTCCTAAAAGCCTTCCACCCGAGCTGGAAAAAATCGTCCAGGCACGGCATCACGATCCGTTTTCGGTGTTGGGCCGCCACCACAACCACGGTGACGACATCGTGCGTGCCTTCCTTCCCGGCGCCCGGGAAGTCAGCATCGAAAACGGCCCCAGCCTCGAGAGAATCGAAGGCACCGATCTTTTCCAGGGGTCGTTGCAAGATTTCAAGATTCCGCTCCATTATGCGCTTTTGTGGACCGATGGCGAAGGTAACCAGCACCGCACCATCGATCCTTACACCTTCTCCCCGCAAATCCCCGATTTCGATCTATATCTGTTCGGTTCCGGTAAACACTGGCATATCTATCGTGTCCTGGGGGCGCACCTGAAAACGATCGATGGAGTCGAGGGAACCTTGTTCGCAGTCTGGGCCCACAACGCCGAACGGGTCAGCGTGGTCGGCAACTTCAACCAGTGGGATGGGCGCAGGCATCCGATGCGCTGCCGTTACGATGCTTGGGTCTGGGAGCTGTTCATCCCGGAATTGGGCGAAGACACCCTCTACAAATTCGAAATCCGTAACCGTCGTAGTGGCGATGTGTTCCTCAAGACCGACCCCTATGGCAATTTTTACGAGCTGCGTCCCAAAAACGCCGCCATCGTGGTCAAAGAGGATACCTTCCAGTGGCAGGACAGCCAGTGGATGACCCACCGTTCCGAGTGGAACTGGCAGCACACCCCCATGTCGGTATACGAGGTCCACCTGGGTTCCTGGCGCCGGGACGATGACGGAGGGTTTCTCAGCTACCGCGAACTCGCCAGACAACTGGTCAGTTACGTCAAGGAAAATGGCTTCACCCATATCGAATTACTGCCCATCACCGAACATCCCCTGGATATGTCATGGGGATACCAGGCCACTGGTTATTTCGCCCCCACCAGCCGCTTCGGCACCCCCGACGACTTCCGCTGGTTCGTCGACCATTGCCATCGTAACGGTATCGGCGTGCTCCTCGACTGGGTTCCCGCCCATTTCCCCAAGGACGCCTGGGCCCTGGCCTGGTTCGATGGCGAACCGCTGTATGAACATGCCGACCCGAAGCGGGGGGAACACCGAGACTGGGGCACGCTGATCTACGACTATGGCCGTAACGAAGTCAGGAACTTCCTGCTTGCCAGCGCCATGTACTGGCTCGAGGAATACCACATCGACGGCCTGAGGGTCGACGCCGTCGCCTCCATGCTCTACCTGGACTATTCGCGCGACCCCGGCGACTGGGTTCCCAACAAGTACGGCGGCAACGAGAACCTGGAGGCCATCGAGTTTCTGCGTGAACTCAACAGCATCACCCAGGAGCAACATCCAGGATCGGTGGTGATTGCCGAGGAATCAACCGCTTGGCCACAGGTGACCCGGCCACCCTGGGTCGGCGGACTGGGATTCGCCATGAAATGGAACATGGGCTGGATGCACGATACCCTGCTCTATTTCTCCAAAGACCCGGTGCACCGCAAATACCACCACGACCAGTTGACCTTCGGCCTGCTGTACGCCTTTACCGAGAACTTCGTGCTGCCTTTCTCCCACGACGAAGTGGTCCACGGCAAAGGCTCCATGATCGGCAAGATGCCGGGTGACGAGTGTCAGCGGTTCGCCAATCTGCGCCTGCTCTATACCTATATGCTCACTTACCCTGGCAAGAAGCTGCTCTTCATGGGGAGCGAATTCGCCCAGCCGGCGGAATGGAACTATGATAGTGAACTGGAGTGGCAGATCCTCGACTACCCCCTCCACAAAGGGGTCCAAACCCTGCTCGCCGATCTCAACCGGCTCTACCGGAACCAGCCGGAACTGTACATGTTCGATTTCGAATCCGAAGGTTTCGAATGGATCGATTGCCACGACTCGGCCCAGTCCACCCTGAGCTATATCCGCAAAAGTGAAGACGATTTCCTTCTGGTGATCCTCAATTTCACCCCCGTTCCCCGTCATGACTACCGGATCGGGGTACCCGAACCCGGGACCTACCAGGAGATATTCAATTCCGACTCCACCTATTACGGTGGCAGCAACGCGGGCAATGCCTGGGTGGAAGCCGAAGACCAACCCTGGATGGGACGCCCCTACTCCATCAGTATCACCCTGCCTCCCATGGCGGGGATCGTCCTTGCCCGCCAACCTGAAGAAGAAGACGAAGAACCCCCACTGACGTGAAGATTCTGTTCATCGCCAGCGAAATGTATCCGCTCATCAAGACCGGAGGACTGGCCGATGTCGCCGGCAGCCTACCCAAGGCATTGCGCGAACTCGGCAAGGATGTCCGGGTACTGCTCCCCGCCTACAGCGAGGTCAAGGCCCAACTCCCGCAAGCCACGGTGGTCTCGGAACTGCACCTGCTTGGCCTGCCGGTCCAGATCCTGGCCACCACTGTCCCGGGGAGCGATATTCCCCTGTGGCTCCTGGATGCCCCCAAATGGTTCGACCGCCCGGGCAATCCTTACCTGCATCCCGACGGCACCCCCTGGCACGACAATGACGAACGCTTCGGCGCGCTCTGCTGGGCGGCATATCGTATCGCCCTCAATCAGCTGGGTCTGGACTGGCAACCTGACATCATCCATTGCAACGATTGGCAGACCGGCCTGGTTCCAGCCCTGCTCTCCCTGAAATCCCCCCACCCGGCCACCATTTTCACCATTCACAACCTGGCCTATCAGGGTACCTTTCCCAAAACCAGTCATGCCCGGCTGGAGCTTCCCTCCCTGCTGTGGAGCCCCGAAGGACTCGAGTTTCACGACCAGTTGTCGTTCATCAAGGGCGGCCTGGTCTACGCTGACCGGATCAATACCGTCAGCCCCACCTATGCTCATGAAATCCAAACTCCCCGCTTTGGCTGTGGCCTGGAGGGCTTGCTCAGGCACCGCCGGCAACGCTTGAGCGGCATTCTCAACGGCATTGACACCGAAAAATGGGATCCTGGTCGGGATCCATTGATCACCCAGACATTCGACAGCAAAACCCTGGAACGCAAAGGAAGCAACAAAAAAGCTCTCCAGGAGCACTTTGGACTGCCGAGCGGGCAGAACCGGATTCTGATAGCCTTCATCGGCCGTCTGGTGTCCCAGAAAGGCATCGATCTGATCCTCAAGACCCTGCCAAGCCTGCTCGAGCACTCCTTTCAGTGGGTGTTCCTCGGTTCCGGCTCCAGCGAATACGAACACAGCCTGCTGTACTGGTCCCGCCGTCATCCCGAACAAGTGGCGGTGCATATCGGTTTCGACGAGCCTCTGTCCCATCTAGTGGAAGCAGGGGCGGATCTCTTTCTGATGCCTTCCAGATTCGAACCCTGCGGCCTCAACCAAATGTTCAGCCAGCGATATGGCACCGTACCCATCGTGCATCGCACCGGCGGCCTTGCCGACACGGTGGAAGACGCTATCCCCGGAAAAATGAAGGGAGCCACTGGAGTCAGTTTCGAATTCGCTGAAGCCGGTGCCCTGCTGGAGGCGATCAAACGCGCCTGGCTGCTCTATGAACACTCCCCCACGTGGCGCCAACTGCAACGATCCGGAATGACCAAGGATTTCTCCTGGCGCCGCAGCGCCAGCGAATATTGTGCTCTGTACCAGCAGGCCATCAAAGACAACACACCAATGGCAGGCAGGCCATCCGAAGGTTGAATTGAAACCCTCCTGCCAGCGGCACACTCCAACCTTCTGATCAAAAGCGGCTACTCTTATTACAGTGCCGGAGGGCAATGGCGGCGCGGAGCGCGCCCTACTCGGGGGAATGCGGGCGTGTCATGAAGTGAACTTGTATCAGTGAACGTTAGAATGGCTGAATCCGACGAATGTAAATTCGATCTATGACAGATAACCCTCTGCCGGCAAACTCGAAACTGCTTACTTCATGATTCCCGAACCATGGCTGGCCCTGGCCACCACCTCCCTTTGTGTCGTCTTGATGATCTGGGGTCGCTGGGCCCCGGAGCTGATCCTCCTCGGAGGCGTCACGGCACTCCTCCTCGCTGGCGTCATCGACATTCCCCAGGCGCTTGCCGGACTGAGTAACCCTGGCATGGTCACCGTGGCCCTGATGTATGCTCTGGTGGCGGGGATCCGCGAAACCGGGGGCGTGGAAGCCATCGTCCGCCATCTTCTGGGACGTCCCCGCAATCCCATCACGGCCATGCTGAGAACCGTCACCCCGGTGTTTTTTCTCAGCGCCTTTCTGAATAACACTCCGGTGGTGGCCACCTTCATCCCCGCCATCGTCACCTGGTCGCGGCGTCTCAGGCTTCCTCTCTCGCAGCTGTTGCTGCCATTGAGTTATGCCGCCATGTTAGGCGGAGCCTGCACCCTGATCGGGACCAGCACCAATCTGGTCGTCAATGGTCTCTTGAGCCAGCGCCACCCGGAGCTGGCGTTACAGCTTTTCGATTTGGCCAAGGTGGGGGTTCCCATCGGGCTGGCCGGCCTGACCTATATGCTGCTGTTCGGCCGCTGGTTGTTACCCGATCGCAACTCCGCCACCAGCGCCTTCAGCAACCCCAAGGAATACACCATCGAAATGGAAGTCGACCCGCAAGGCCCGCTGGTCGGCAAAACGGTGGAGGCAGCGGGTCTGCGCCACCTGGGGGACGTCTATCTGGTGGAAATCGAACGCATTGGCAACATTCTCGCCGCAGTGGGCCCCAAGGAAAAACTCAGGGCCGGAGACCGGCTGGTATTCGCCGGCAGCACCCATGCCGCCATCGATCTCCAGCAGATCAAAGGACTGCGGCCCTCCACCCACACCGGTTTCACTCTGATGAATCATCCCGACCGCTGTATCGTCGAAGTGGTCGTTTCCCCGGAATGCGGCCTGGTGGGTCAAACCATCCGTGACGGGCGTTTCCGAAGCCATTACAATGCGGCGGTCCTGGCGGTATGCCGGGAGGGTCACCGGGTCGAGGGAAATCTGGGCAACGTGTGTCTCAAATCCGCAGACACCCTCCTGCTGGAAACCCGGCCGGCTTTCCTGGAGCAATTCGGCCAGTCCCGGGATTTCCTCTTGGTCAGCGAGGTAGACGGCCCTGCCCGTCCCAATCATGACAAAACAGGGCTGGCCTGGCTGATTTTGCTCGCTGTCGTCCTCCTGGCCGCCAGCGAAACACTCGATCTGCTCGAAGCGGTCCTGGCGGGTGGTGCCGCGATGCTGCTCAGCGGGTGTTGCACCTTTGCCAAGGCCAAGCGCAGTGTGGACGGCTCGGTTCTGCTGACCATCGCCGCCTCCTTTGCCTTGGGGAAAGGACTGGAGGTCTCGGGGGCGGGCGCCATGCTGGCCCAGGGCATCCTGACGGTCTCACAGGAACCCCTGATCCTCCTAGGACTGACCTACCTCCTGGTGACCCTGCTCACCTCCCTGATCACCAACAACGCCGCCGCGGTGCTGGTGTTCCCTATCCTGATGGCAGTGGTGGACAAACTCCATCTCAACTCCCTCCCCTTTCTGGTGGTCCTGATGCTGGCGGCCTCGAGCAGTTTCGCCACCCCCATCGGCTACCAGACCAATCTCATGGTCTACGGACCTGGAGGTTACCGGTTTCGCGATTATATCGTCTTCGGTGGTGGCCTGACCCTGCTGGTGGGAGTGTTGGCGGTGTGTCTGGTTCCCCTGTACTGGCCGTTGAGACCGGTCTAGCCCGGATTATTCATAGGAAAGGGCAAACCTCGTTGACTCCATCAATAAAATGGAAGAAGCGATGTACAGACTTCAGAAATAGCAAATCGTGACCGTCTAAGACAATGCCAAGGACGCCAATGCATTGCTAACCCGTCTCTCTGTTCAGATTGAACCATTCCCCCCTAGTCCGGATCTTTCACAAATTTGCACCGATCTCTCTTGTCTCCACAAGAACTATTCCCTCAGTCGGCCGTAATCACAGATACGCCACTCCTTCAGGAATTTCCTTGTGGAACCAATATCCTGCGCCATACCGGCACAAATTCATGAAATCTCCGGGCTAGATTAGTGACAACACACCGGCCAGCGCCAGCTCTTGCAACGCCCCGAACCCATTTTCCCGAAAATCGGCGTATCTACAACTACGGCTACGTAGGCCACAGGGAAGGTGATATGTCAGTTTTTTTTACACTCCAGGAAGGACATGCAGATCGTATTACAGTAACCAGCTGTTTTAACAAAGATAACTGTATATGGTATGAATTTTGCTAAATTATCTATGCAACATCTCTTAAATAATTTAACCGCAATTTATCTACAGGAGTTAAAAATGAAAAACATGTTACTTGCCGTCTTTGCGACGCTCGCCTTATCGGCAGGACAAGCCAGCGCAACCCCTATGGACTTTTCATTCACAGGGAATCTGGCTAATGATGATGATGTCCAATTTTTCGATTTTTCCGTGGCCGCGACCTCCACTGTGACTTTGCGCACATGGTCTTACGCAGGTGGTACAAACGCCGCCGGCGATACCATATCTGCAGGGGGGTTCGATCCCATTCTTGCACTCTTTGACAGTGCAGGAACGCTCCTAGACCAGAATGATGATGGGGTTGGCGTACCCACCGATCCAGTCACTGACGATGCTTTTGATACCCTTCTGACAACAACTCTTGACCCAGGCGACTACATAGTCTCTGTCATGCAGTACTCGAACTTTGCGACAGGGCCAACCCTGGCAGACGGTTTTGACGGATCAGGGACAACAGGATTTGTTGATATTGACGGTAATCAGAGAACGAGTTTCTGGGCGTTTGACCTCATGAACGTAGAAACAGCAATCCCTTCTAACCCTGTTCCCGAGCCCGCTTCGCTTGCTCTTCTGGCTCTCGGCCTTGCCGGCCTCGGTTTCACCCGCAGGAAAATGAAAGCCTGACAAGCACATAAACACCTATTGATGAAAAGCGAAGCATAACGCTCCGCTTTTCAATTGCCCCTGATCACCCCGTGTGCTGGCGGGAAATTGTCAATTCCATACCCAGAATCACCCTAAAAGCTTAAAATCTCCTTTTGCGCTCATCTGCGGGATGAACCTCAACAAGGAGTCACCGATTCATGAAACAATCCACCCTGACCCTGATTCGTCACGGCCAGTCGATCTGGAATCTGCAAAACCGCTTCACCGGCTGGATCGACGTCACCCTCAGTCCCAAGGGCATCGAAGAGGCGCGCCAGGCCGGAGAACTGCTTGCCGACGAGCAATTCGATCTGGCCTTCGCCTCGACCCTGATCCGGTCCCAGGAAACCCTCTACGAAATTCTGCGCCAGAATCGTCACTGTGTCGGTTATCGCCGCGTCCACGAAGGGGAGAACGCCTGGTACCAGCACTTTAAACCGGGTGAAGAGGATCAGGCAACCCTGCCGGTCTATTTCGCCGAGGCGCTCAACGAACGTTTCTACGGAGATCTCCAGGGACTGAACAAGGATCAGGCACGCAAGCAATTCGGTGAAGAACAGGTCCACATCTGGCGCCGCAGCTTCGACACCCCGCCCCCCAACGGTGAAAGCCTGGAATCCACCGCTGCCCGGGTCATCCCGTATGTCGAGGATGTCATCGTCCCGCAACTGAGTGAAGGCAGAAACATCCTCATCGCCGCCCACGGCAATTCCCTCCGGGCCCTGATCATGCACTTGGAAAACATGACCCGGGAGCAGATTCTCGCCTACGAACTGGGAACCGGTGTTCCAATCCAATATACCCTGGACGGGGACCAGAACATCCTCGGCAAAAAGGTCTTCGAGTCCTGAGGGGACAGAACCACCAGCATAGCGAGACCCGGCCTCAACCCCGGGTTTCGCTTGACCTCGTTCACTCCGGACTCCCCCCCACCAGTCCCCCACCCCGGTAGACAGCCAGGCGATGCCCGGACGACGCCAGTTGAATCAACACGAACAGGCGTTCCTCCAAGGTCTGACAATGGGACAGCCGGGGTTCCAGATAAGCGTCACCAGCCGCACTCAAAACCCAGAAGTCCGCGCACTTGCCGACACCAAAGTTGCCGATTTCCTGCTCGAGATGAAGCGCTATCGCCGCTCCCAGCGTGGCCAGATACAGCAACTGCCCCGCACTGAGGGAGTACCTTTGGAGCCGCTGGATCTTATAGGCCTCGGCCATTTCATTCCAGACGGAGAAATGCAAGCCGGCCCCGATATCGGTCCCCAAGGCCACCGGGATGCCGTGTTGGACGTGACGCCGCAGCGGAAACAGACCGCTGCCGAGAAACAGGTTGCTGCTGGGGCAGTGACAGATGCCACAGCCACTCTCGGCCAGACTGCGCAGTTCCGCCCCCTGGGGGTGGATATTGTGGGCCAGGACCGTCTTCGGCCCCAGCAAACCATAACGCTGGTACACATCCAGATAGTCCATCGCCTCGGGAAAGGCTTCGGCTACCGCCTCGATTTCGGTCGGGGTTTCGTTGATATGCGTCTGGACGTGGACCTCGGGATGACTGCGCCTGAATTCACCACACATATCCAGCATTGCCGGGGAACAGGACAGGGCAAACCGGGGCGTCAGCACCACATACAGATCCTTTTGCTCCCGGTAACGATGGAACAGCTCTTCGTTGAACCGCCACCCGGTTTCCGGGTTGAGCAACAGGGGTTCCGGTCCTCCCCTGTCCATCAAGGTGATGCCCGCCAACAGCCGCAGCCCATGACGCCGGGCCGCCTCGAACAGGGCGATGGTCGCCTCGAGGAACTGGGACCCGTAGATCATCGCCGTGGTCACCCCGGCAGCGAGTAACCGGCACACCAGAGCCTCGGCCACTTGCGCCGCATACTCCACATCCCTGAAGGCCATTTCCGCGGGAAAGACGCTTTCCTTCAGCCATGCCAACAACCCCTGGTTGGGTGCGGCAACGACGTAGTACTGGGGAAAATGCAGATGAGCGTCGATAAGCCCAGGCAACAACCACGCCTCGCCATAATCGACTTCCCGAATGCCGCGGGGCAATTGGGTAACAATGTCCCGACGCGGACCCACGGCCACGATACGGCCGTCGCTGCCCACCCACAACGCCCCCTTCTCGATGATCTCGAGGGCCCTGGCATCCAGAAACGGATCATCGAGCAGATGTGCCAGGGTTCCAAAATAGACGGTATTCACAACACTCCCAACAGGTCACGGAGCGAATCGATCACCAGATCGGGCCTGACCTTCGAAGCCCGCACTTGACTCTCGCGATATTTACCGGTCCGGACCAGAATACCGAACAAGCCCAGCTGTTGCCCGCCACCGATATCCGACTCGATGTCGTCACCGACGATCGCTACTTCATGGGGCTCCAGCCCGAGATCCTCCAGGGCCATCTCGAAGAAGGAGGGAGAAGGCTTGCCGAAAATCCTTGCCGGTTTGCCGCTGGCATACTCCAGCGCGGTGACGAAGGCGCCGATATCCAGATTGAGCCCTTCCTCGGTCTGCCAGAAACGGTTCTTGTGGACCGCGATCAACTCGGCCCCTTCCAGCAGCAGCCGAAAAGCCTGGTTGAGGACGGCATAGTTCCAGCGCTGGCCAATGTCACCCACCACCACATACTCGGCCCGGCTGGCGGACAGGGGAAAACAGGAGAAGTCCCGGCGCACGTCTTCCTCGAGCAGCAGATGACAGACCGGGGTGCCCTGGTTCTTCAGAAACCTCACCACCGCCTGGGGGGCACTGAAGATTTCCTCCCGCGCGATGGCAAACCCCATTCCGGCAAGCTTATGGTAGAGTGAATCCAGACTCTTGGTACTGGTGTTGGTAATGAAGCGGCAGGCATAATGGCTGCGAAGAGTCTCAAGGGCCTCCCGGGCCCCTTCGATCACCTGGTTCCCGACATACAGAACGCCGTCGAGATCGAACAGGAATCCGCGGATGTGGACGAGGTCAGCCATCTTCCAACCTCCAAACGCGTTTCTTGGTAAAAACTGAGTTTACCACCCTTCAGTGGCGATGACAGCCATTCCCACTGTTATAATGAGTGGCATTTTCGTGAGTAGGCGGGCCTGGCCGCCCGAGGCCGGCCCCCCGCTGAACGATGCCGATCGACAACACGAACTGAGAGGATCCAAGATGTCCGAGATTCCAGTCTTCAAAACCGGTGAGGCCACCGTTTTCGCAAGTGAAGATCAGGGGACCGACGCCATGCCGGAAGTGGTCTTGGGAGCGGTCGACGGCCCGGTGGGCACCGCTTTTGCCACTTTGATGGGACAGACCGAAGGGCATACCCGGCTGTTTGCCATCCGCGCCTGCAACCAACAGGTCAAACCGGCGACCCTGATGGTTCCCAAAGTGACCATGAAAAGCACCGCCTACATCAACCTGTTCTTCGGCGTCATCCAGTCGGCAGTCGCCGACGCGGTCCTCGACAGCGTGATCGACGGAGTCATTTCCAGGGAATGGGCCAACAAGCTCTGCCTCATCGTCAATGTTTGGCTCGATCCCTGGTGCGCCGAGCAGGACGCCCCGGACAAGAAAGACCTCTACCGCACCAACTATGAAGCCACCAAACTGGCGATCAAGCGGGCCATCGACGACGAACCCACTATTGACGAACTGATCGAGAACCGCACCAGGATCCATCACGAAATGTACGATCCCGCCACCGGCGAATCCAAATGGTGAGCGCTATGCACACAGTCACACTCATCCCGGGCGACGGCATCGGCCCGGAAATCACCGCAGCCGCGGTCGAAGTCATCGAAGCCAGCGGCGCTGCCATCCAATGGGACCGCCAGACCGCCGGAATGGCGGCGGTTGACAAATTCGGTACCCCCCTGCCCGAGGAAACCCTGGACTCTTTCCGCCGCAACGGGGTCGCCCTCAAGGCCCCGCTGACCACCCCGGTAGGGGGGGGTTACCGGAGCGTCAACGTGACCCTGCGCCAGACCTTCGATCTGTTCGCCAACGTCCGCCCGGCGCTGTCCTTCGAAGGGCTCGACGTTCCCCATCACGATGTCAACATGGTGACGGTGCGGGAGAACACCGAAGGCCTGTATGCCGGAATCGAGCATTTCATCAACTCCGAAGGCAAACCCATTGCCGCCGAAAGCATCGCCGTGGTGACCCGGCTGGGATCGGAAAGGATCATCGATTACGCCTTCCGTTACGCCCGCCAGGTAGGACGAAAGAAAGTCACCGTGGTCCACAAGGCCAACATCCTCAAATGCACCTCGGGGTTGTTCCTGGAAATCGGCAGGGAAGTGGCGCAGCGCTACCCGGACATCGAGTTCGACCAACGCATCGTCGATGCCTGCGCCATGCAGATGATGATGGATCCAAGCCAGTTCGACGTCATCGTCACCACCAACCTGTTCGGCGACATCCTGTCCGACCTGGCCTCCGGCTTGGTGGGCGGACTGGGGCTGACCGCGGGGGCCAACATCGGCAAGACCGCAGCGATGTTCGAAGCGGTCCACGGCAGCGCCCCCGATATTGCCGGCCAGGGGATCGCTAACCCCAGCGCCCTGATCATGGCGGGAGTGATGATGCTCGACCATCTCGGCGAGCAGTCCGCCGCCCGCAAGATCGAACAGGCCGTGCGGGCCGTCATCAGGGAAGGTAGGCACGTGACCCCGGATCTCAAACCCGGCTCGGCCTGCACCACCCGGGAAATGGCCGACGCCATCATAGAAAAGATCCAATCCGACTGAGTCTCGAGTGCTCCTCACTCCTCTAGCCCACCCGATCCAGTGGTGCTACCATGATGACGGCGGGCAACAAGGGGGTGATCATGATGACAGTGACGTTCAGCGATTTCGAAGCGGAGGCCACGACCTACAGTGGCCGGAATGGCTATCTCCTGGGTCAAGCCGCCAATCTGGCCTACGAGGGGGCGGACAAGGTGCTGGAAACCCTGGACAACTGGGGTTTTATAGAGGCCCGGTTTCTCGATCGGGGGGACTCCCAGGGTTACCTAGCCAGCAACGACCGACTTATCCTCATCGCCTTTCGCGGCACGGAACCAAGCAAACTCAAAGACATCGTCACCGACATCAATCTGGCCTTGACACCCGGCCCGGTGGGACGGGTTCACAGCGGCTTCAACCGGGCCCTGGCCCTGCTCTGGCCGGAGCTCATCGACCACTTCCACGGGATGTATCAAGGCCAACCGGTGTGGTTGACGGGGCACAGCTTGGGAGCGGCATTGGCCACCCTGGCGACGGCGCGGTTGTTGTTCGATCCCGCCGACCGCCTGCGGATCCAGGGACTGTACACCTTCGGTTCCCCCCGGGTCGGCGATGAAGCTTTCGCGGCCCGTTTCGATGCCGAATGCCAACGTTTCACCTATCGCTACCGCAACAACAACGACGTAGTCACCCGGGTCCCGCTGCCGGCCGTTATCGGCCCCCAATACCGCCACGTGGGGAAACTCTGTTACTTCGACGCCACAGGTTGTCTGCGTTTTCGCATGTCCGCCTGGGAAATGCTGTGGGACCGCCTGCGGGGAAGACTGGATGATCTTGGCAAGCCTCTGAGTGATGGTATGAAGGACCATTTCATGAAGGCCTATCTGGAAAAGCTCGAGCAGAATCTCAAGACCACGCCATGACCCGCGAAGGATCACTTATCTCCGACGTTGAAAAGGAAAAACTGCTCAGGGATATCGAGTGGGAGGTCCGGCTCACCCGGGAATATACCGGCCGGGATCATCTGCATCCCAGAATCATGGAAGCCATCGCGAAGGTCCCCCGGCATGAATTCGTGCCGCAGGAATCTCGGAGCTACGCTTACGATGACGGTCCGCTGCCCATCGGTTTCGGGCAGACGGTTTCCCAACCTTTCATCGTCGCCCTGATGACCGATCTGCTGGCCCCCCAGGCCGATGACGTGATCCTGGAGGTCGGTACCGGCAGTGGCTATCAGACGGCGGTCCTGGCGGAACTCGTCAGAAAAGTTTACAGCATCGAAATCATTTCCGTGCTCGCTGACTCGGCCCGCCGGCGCCTGGCCAGGCTGGGGTATAAGAATGTGGAGATCAAAACTGGCGATGGTTACTTCGGCTGGCCCGAACACGCGCCTTTCGACGGCATCATCGTCACCGCGGCGGCCCCCGAGATCCCTCCACCCCTGATCGAACAATTGAAACCGGGCGGCCGTCTGGTGCTACCGGTGGGCGAGCCATGGGGCCATCAGATGCTGAAACAGGTCTGCAAAAAAAAGGAAGGCGACACCGAAATCCATGAAATTCTGGGTGTCGCCTTTGTTCCACTGACAGGTAACCAGTCCCGTCATCGGGAAGAGGAGGCAAACAACAACAGGAAATGAGAGCGTCAGAGGAAAACCACCAGACTGGTCCCGGTCAACTGGACCGGTTTATTCCATTCATTGACGATTTTCTCGGCACAGGCCCGGGCCTCTAGCGGATCGTCGAAGAATGCGGCGATCATGCCGGATGTTTCGTAGGTGTAACCGTGAAAGGCCAAAACCAGATTTTCGATTCGATGTTCCATGGCAGGTTCCCCCATTTTGAGAACGACTCTGTAATTACTAAGTAGCACGCCCCATGCCAAAATATTAACTTATTGATATAATTAATACTTTCAACAAGGCGTCTTACATGAGACCAGCGGCTCAAACAAATTTGTCAAATTAGCTGACAATTTTTGTTACGTTTGCACCACTTAATTGTGATAAAAAAACCACGAAAATGTTTCTGGCACGGGATTTCATTATCACCAAAGAAGGTTTGATCTTTGCCGTCACCCTCAATGGCACCGAAGAGGGGCGGGTGATCTCCTGTCTACGCTATGTCCCTCACCCCGGGGGCCTTCACAAAATCGACAACGAGGAAGCCATCGAGCTGTTACGCCAGGCTTATCCCCATTACCTGCACTACTCGAAAAGCCGCGACGTGGAATTGCAAGCAGTCCCCCCGGAGCGGATCGCCCGCCATTTGCAACCCCGCCGGAAACTCTCCGAACTGCTCCGGGCCTCCCCCCCCACCACCCCATTACAGCAACGTCTCCAGCGGCTGGTGCAGCTGTTGCAGGACCAGGGGGTGCCTGGGTGGCAGTTGGGTGTCACCGGTTCTCTCCTGGCGGGAACCCAACACCCGGAGTCCGACATCGACCTCGTCGTCTATGGGCGACAAGCTTTTGACAAGGCCCGCCAGGCAGTCCGCCAGCTGATCGCCAGCCAGCAGCTGCAATCCCCTTCCCTGGCCCTCTGGGAGACCACCTGGCGCCGCCGTGGGTGCGACCTGTCATTTGCCGATTATCTCTGGCACGAGCAGCGTAAATTCAACAAGGGTGCCATCGACGGGACCAAATTCGACCTGGTGCTGGTGGAAGAGAAATTCGAAGAACAAGATACCCGGGACTGGCACAAGGACGGGCTCACCACCATCCGCGCCATGGTCTCCGATGCCAGCGAAGCCTTTTCCATGCCCGCCCGCTATCAGCTCGACCACCATGAAATCTCCCATGTGCTGAGTTTCACCGCCACCTACGTCGGCCAGGCCAAGACTGGCGAAGAGGTGGAGATCGCTGGATTCATCGAACACTCCCCCGAGGGTGAGCACCGGATCATCGTCGGTTCCAGCCGGGAATCCCCGGGCCAATACATCAAAGTCATCCATCGCTGAGGACACCAACATGCTGGAAAAACTACGCCAACGCTACCCGGCCTTTTTGAGCCTCTGGAAGGAAGCGCCGCAAGAAAAATCCGTCCCGCCCCTGGAGGATGGTGTCATCGATCCCGCCACCTATGAAACCCTGGAAGTCGATAGCCTCTTCGATGCCGTCAACGCCACCTCGACCATCGTCGGGCGCGCCACCCTGCACCGTTCCCTGAGCCGCCCCCTGGATGACCGGGAAATCATCCAAGCCAGGCAGCAGGCATTGCGCGAGCTGGCCCGGAACGAACCCCTGCGCAAGGGTCTCGAACAGCTCCTGGGCAATGCCGCTGGTCCCGATCGCGAGCCGGAGTTCTACAAATTGCTCTACTGTTTCTTTCTCGGCACCATCGGTTCACCCACCAACGAGCGGGAGATCCGGGGGTTCGGTTATGAAGCCTACCTCCACGGGACCCGCTTCGTCCTGGAGACCGTCGACCAGGCGCAACGGCTACCTGAACCGGAAAGTCCCTACCTGAAACAATTGCTCGGGGTTCTGAAGGATTTTGCCGGCACCCGCAGCTACCGCCTCATGCAGGGTCCGGTCTACCGCACCGAAAAACGTCTCATGACGAAGGAGGAAAAGGGCGCGATGCCGGCCATCCGCTTCCGCCCATCGCTGTTCAAGCCCGGGCTCATCGCCGGATTGGTGGGGGGGCTACTTCTCTTGTGGGGGGGATTGCCACCACTCCTCAACCTGAGCCGCCCCGCCATCGGGGTACTGTGGTTGTTCCTGCTGCCGTTGGGAGGGGCCTACACACCCATCGTGGGAAATTACGATCGCGACCGTTTCATCTATCCCCTGCGCAAATGGTTCCGCGAGGACGAAGCAGTGCATCAGTTCCTCGAGAGCCTGGGATATCTGGATGAACTCCTGAGCATGCATCGCTACGCGGCCGATTTCGGCCACCCCGTGTGCCTGCCGGAGATTCTCGATGACGGACACCACCGCTTCAAGGCCAGGGAGTTGCGCAATCCCATTCTGGGCAAAACCAATCCCGACTACGTTCCCAACGATATCGAACTGGATCATCACCGCATCACCTTGATCACCGGCCCCAACAGCGGCGGCAAGACGGCGTTCTGCAAGACCGTGGCCCAGAGCCAGTTACTGGCCCAGACGGGAGCCTACATCCCCGCCCGCGAAGCCGCGCTCACGGTCGCCGACCGGATCTTCTACCAGGTTCCGGAAGTGAGCCAGCTGACCTCGGGCGAAGGGCGCTTCGCCACCGAGCTCAAGCACAGCAAACAGATCTTCCTCTCCGCCACCCCGGCGAGCCTGGTGATCCTGGACGAACTGGCCGAAGGCACCACCTACGAGGAACGCCTGCAGATCTCCTACGACATCATGGAAGGATTCCACAAGAAAGGCTGCACCTCCCTGCTGGTAACCCACAACCATCAATTGGTGGACAAATTCATCGAACAGGGCATCGGCCAGCCCAAGCAGGTGGAATTCGTCGGCGACCATCCCACCCATCGTCTCATCGACGGCATCTCCAGGGTCAGTCATGCCGACCGGGTCGCCAAAGAGGTAGGATTCTCCAAGGAGGACATCGACCGTTACCTCAAAGAGGAAAACCAGTGAACACCCCGGCGGAGGTGTGCCGCACCCTGAGCTGTGGGGTGTACGTCATCGGCGTGGCAGCCGACGGACTCCGGCGCGCCTTCACCGCCGCCTGGCTCGTCCAGGTGTCCTTCGATCCTCTGCTGGTGGCCCTCAGCATCCATCCGCGGCACCGTTCTTACCCTATCCTGCGACAGGGCGGCGGCTTCACCATCAACGTGCTCGCCAGCCACCAGCAGGAACTGGCCCGCCATTTCGGCCAGCCGTCCACTGACGATAAACTGGCCGGTCACGCCTGGCGCCCCGGCAGATCCGGCGCGCCCATCCTCCCGGAGGCCTTGGCCTGGCTCGAGTGCGAACTCCATCACCAATATCCGGCCGGGGATCACGAGCTGGTGATCGGCCAGGTGATCGACGGTGCCCTGCAACATCCGGAACACCCCCCCTTGCTCTATCGCGAGACCGGAGACATGGATGGTGCCAGCCGGCTGTTTCCGGATACCTTTTGACCATGTTGCCGCCGTTCGAAGCTGTGATTCTCGACCTGGACGGCCTGGTCCTGGATACCGAAACCACCTACTGGCGCGCCTGGCAGGCCGCCGCCCGGGCCTCCGGATTCGACCTCCCGGCCGAGCTGTTCCGGCGGCTCTCCGGCCAATCGATCGACCAGGTGGCCAGCCTGCTCGGCGACGCCTTCGGCCCCGGCTTCGATTTCGACCATTTTCACCGCCTCAGCAGCCAGCTTTGGCATGAGTGGGTGGCAGTCCACGGGATCGACACCCAGCCGGGTTATCCCCGCCTCATGACGCTGCTCCGGCAAAAGGATATTCCGTTTCTCCTCGCCACCAACAGCGAACGCCGCTATGCCCTCCGCTGCCTGGAACTGGCGGACATTCTGGAGGACTTTCCGGACCTCGTCACCCGCGACGAGGTCACCAGAGGCAAACCAGAGCCGCATATCTATCTCCAGGCCGCCCGGCGCCTTTCCCTCCCCCCCGGAAGCTGCCTGGCCGTCGAAGATTCCTATCCCGGGCTGCTTTCCGCTTACCGGGCCGGCGTTCACCCCATCCTGGTCGCATCTCCTGAAGCTTTGACGCCTGAGATGGAGCAAGTCGCCAGCCTGCATTTTCCCACTCTGGCGGAACTGGCCAGGGCCATCGAACAACCCCAGGCAGACCCTGCCTAATGAGTATCCAGCGCGACGATCTGACGGCTTTTTTCACCACCCTGCTCGAACCTGGGCGCTATCCCGACTACGGCCCCAACGGCCTGCAGATCGAAGGTTGTGAAGTCATCGACAAAATCGCTTTCGCCGTCTCGGCCACCGCCGCTTCCACCCGGGACGCCGTGAGCCTGGATGCCCAGGCGCTGGTGGTCCATCACGGCCTGTTCTGGCGTTTCCATGGTCCCCGCCCACTGACAGGCCCCTTCGCCCGCCGGGTGTTTCCATTGGTCCGCCAGCAGATCAACCTGTATGGCTATCATCTGCCCCTGGATGGGCATCTGGAAGTCGGCAACGCGGCCGCCCTGGCGCGCCGCATCGGCGTAGTTGAGCTGGCTCCCTTCGGCGAATACCAGGGAGTCACCACCGGAGTCCAGGGTCGTCTAAACCCTCCCGTGGCAGCCCGGGAGTTGCAACTAAACCTGCAACAGGTCCTGGACCATCCGGTCATGCTGGCCAGCCCCGATCACGAAGCCCCGATCAGCACCGTCGGCATCATCACCGGCGGCGCCAACGGCGAATGGATCCAGGCCCGGGCCGCCGGTCTGGACGCCTACATCACCGGGGAAATGAGCGAACACGACTGGCACGAAAGCCAGGAAGCGGGCATTCACATGTTCGCGGGCGGCCATCATGCCACCGAACAGTTTGGCATCCAGGAACTGATGGCCAGAGTCTCCCGGACCTTCGATGTGGCATGCGTCTACCTGACCTGTGACAATCCCGCCTGACCCATGAAGCTCTCTTCGCAACGTCCGGCTGCTAGTGGGGCTGATCGCTCTATTCCTCCTCATCGGCTGGGTCTGGCGAACCCAGCACCGTCATTCCGCGACGTTACCGCGAACGCTCCAGGCAGGCCGTCATGGCAAGCAACCCAATCCGGCCTGGCATCCCCTGTGAATGTCGCGGTTGGCAGGGGACTTTGCGGATTGCAAGTCGAAAGTTCGAAAGGCAAAATAACCCCTTGGCCAACATCAACTCATACGACACCATGGCAGGCGGAAAATTTTTCATCATCCTGGGCGTGATCCTGCTGATCATGGGGCTGATCCTGACTTATGCCCCCAACCTCTTCAGCTGGTTCGGACGGCTGCCGGGAGACATCCGCATACAGGACGAAAACAAGTTCATCTTCATTCCCCTGACTTCCATGATCATCGTCAGTCTGATCCTGACCCTGGTCATCAATCTGTTCTTTCGCCGGTGACCGCCCGGCTGATCCAGTGGTTTCCCCTGTGGGCCGCGCCACTGATCGTATGGGCCTGGTTCCAGCCCGCCCCGTGGAGCGATGGAAAGCCAGCCATTGTCCCTCTGCTGGTGGTCATCATGTTCTGCATGGGGTTGACACTCAACTGGAGCCATTTCCGCTCGGTGCTGCAAAAACCCGGCCTGGTATTGCTGGGTGTGGGGCTGCAGTACCTGGTCATGCCCTTGGCAGCCTTCATTCTCAGCCTGGTTTTTCATCTCGAGGCGGCCGAATCGGCGGGAATGATCCTGGTGGGCAGCAGCGCCGGTGGCACAGCCTCCAACGTGATCTGCTATCTAGCCCGGGGCAATGTCGCCCTGTCGGTGCTGATGACCCTGAGCTCCACCCTGCTCGCCATCGCCGCCACACCATTGCTGACCCTGCTCTACCTCCACCAGACCGTCCCCGTTCCCGCCCTACAGATGCTGTACAGCCTGCTTGAGATCGTCCTGCTGCCGCTGCTGGCGGGCATCATCCTGAACACCTGCCTGAATTCCTGGATCAGGCGGATCCGACCCCTGCTCCCGCTCGCCGCAACCCTGGCCATCGCGGTCATCATCGCCATCATCATTGCCTTGAACCACGACTCCCTGACCCGGGCCGGACCGACGGTCATCGCCGCAGTGATGCTGCACAATCTGTGTGGTCTGTTGGCAGGCTATGGGTTCCCGGCATTGTTGGGCTACGACAGAACCCTCTGCCGGACCGTCGCGATCGAGGTGGGAATGCAGAACTCGGGACTCAGCGTGGCCCTGGCAATCAAATACTTCTCCCCCGCCGCCGCCCTCCCCGGAGCCCTGTTCAGCCTCTGGCACAACCTCTCCGGCACCCTGCTCGCCGCCCATTGGCGGAGAACTCACGATGAGACTCCCTGAAACATCCGGAACCTATGTTCTGTGGTTGGCGTCCCGCTCCACCACCCCCAGCCGGATTGGAAAACTGGGCACGATGATCTTACAACCAGGGATCTATGCCTACGTGGGGAGCGCCCTCGGCCCGGGCGGACTGGCGGCGAGACTGCGCCATCACTTCAGAACGGCCACCAGACCCCATTGGCACATCGACTATCTGCGCCAACAGCTGGTCATCGAGGAGGTCTGGTATGCCTGTGGTGAGGAAAGGCTGGAACACCGGTGGGCCGGGAGTCTCCAGAGAAGGGTATTGGTTTCTGTGCCCCTGCAAGGCTTTGGAAGCTCTGATTGCGATTGCCCGTCCCATCTGTTCTTCATGAGGGCGCTGCCTTCCCTGTCGAAGGGACGGGCAATACTGCAGGATCCGGAGATGAAGATGGAAATCCAGGCGCTCAGGCCGCCTGGGCAGGAATGGAATGTCCAGTGCGGATGATCTGATTGTTGTCGTCGAGATAGATCAAATTGGGCTTGAAGCTGTCAATCTCTTCCTCAGAAAGATCAGCATAGGCACAGATGATCACCATGTCACCTGGTGCAGCCCGGCGTGCAGCCGCCCCATTGACGGATATCACACGCGAACCCGCCTCCGCCCGTATGGCATACGTCACGAAACGTTCACCATTGTTGACGTTGTAGATGTGAATCTGTTCGTATTCCCTAATACCCGCACGATCCATCAGATCGCTGTCAATGGCACAGGAGCCTTCGTACATGAGCTCCGAATGAGTCACCCGCGCCTGATGCAGCTTTGCCTTCAGCATGGTTACGTGCATAACTGTAACAAAGTGGTTGATTCAGAAAGACTGATTATCTCCCATATCTAGCGCCGCATCAAGCGAGAAAAAACGGGGGGCAGGGTCCACCCCAAGGGGGTCAGGTCGCACATTGCACACTCCCCATGTCGGCAGCCCGAGACATGGGGAGTGGATCAACTCTTCCCCTCTCCAGCGCCCTTCGCCTCCCCGAATCGGCGTACCGCCCGGCTCACTGTCATTCTGCTGACTCTGAGAACGACGACACAGACAAATCGCCGGGCATGGGGTGAGGTTCACAAAAAAAAGGGGGCAGTACCCTTTTCTTGATGGCTGAATGGGGACCCCACCCTGGGGTTATTCGATGATCGCCGTGGCGATTTCATCCAACACTTCAGGCAAACGATCCTGAGGGGTCGAACGGTCGAGGATTTTCTCTATTTCCGAGGTTTCCACATCCACCCGCCGGACCAGGAGGTTGACCTGGCCACCCACCAGGAAGTAACTCCCAAACACCATCTTCCGGGCTCCGACGATTCGGCCCACCTTCAGACAGGCATCCTTGTCGGCCAAGCCGGAGCAGCTGAGATTCAACTCTTCCAGAATCTTGGCCAATTGCTGGCGCTCAACCACATCGATTGCTGGATTACGGACCAAAGCGGCGGTCAGAAGCTCCATGCTCAGCTCTCCAATCTCCTCCGACCCGGTGCCTTGGGCCGGCAGGAAAGAGACATCCTCGAAAGGCCAGACGACGATGACGGTCTTTTCGCCGGCCACGGCCACCGCGGTCGAAAGCCACAGGCACAACAGCCAGCTTCTCATGAGCGGCCCGCGCTGATTTCGATCTTTTGATTCTTGGCCAGGGAATCACCGCCTTCAAGGACCTCCGCCATGGAGAAGCCCTCATCCACGTCGGTGATACGCAGCTTGCCCACCACTTTGCGCCGGTATCCAAGAATCTTTCCATTGAGTTCGATGGGCTCTCCCTGGGACAGCACATTGAAGATCATTCCGGGTTTGACGCCGTGCCTGCGCCCCAGATTGATGGCCACCTGCCCCGCCTCCACCAAGGCGATGCGTCCCCGCAGCGGGTAACGCTTGCGCACCACGGACTGGATATCGTCGGCAAAATCTCCCGCCAGGATATAAGGATCCAAGGTGGCGGGAAGTGGATGCTTCAGACTGGTGACGATCCGGGTGGTTTCGGTCTCGATCAGCCTCAGGAAACTGAGCCCTTTCCTGGGACGGGGAAACAAGGTGCCCACTGCGAGCAACCGGGCGGACATCACCTTGCCCAGCTGCAGCTGGACCTCTGGATCCGCCAGTTCCGAACTGCCGAGATTGAGTTCCTCGAGCAGCTGGTCCAGCACTTCCCTTTCCACCACCGCCATGCCCCGTTGCTGCAATTGATCGATCAAGGCGTCGCGCAGGGCTTTTTCCATCCCCTGACGTTCATCGAGGGATGGGGCGCGATTGCGAAAATCCAGGACCGACAAGGCCAGGGGCGGCGTGGTCCAGTCATCCGGCGGCTGCGAGGGGGAAGGCTGTTTCTGTTTATTGCGGAAACGCTCGGCCAGTTGTTTCACCAGGTTCTGGACATATTTGCGGCGCTCCATGTCCTGCTGAAAGGCCAATGCCTCCCGGGCCTGCGCCACCAGGGTCTTGACCAGGGCATCGCCTGGATCCAGGCGCCGGGCTTTTTCCAGAACCTTCATCGCCTGCTTGGGCTGTTTGAGGTCTTCCATCATCACCACCGCCTGATTGGAGACCGCTTCCACCGCCAGCGGGGTCACCTCGGCGGCTTTCTCATAGGAAGCCAAAGCCAGTTTGGGTTTGCCCCGGCGCCGTGCCAGATTGCCCTTGACCAACAGCGTATCAGCCTTTTGCCAGGTGAAATCGGCACTGGCAAGGTGCTCCGCCGCCTTGTCGATGTTTTTTTCGGCCTCGGCCAGCTTGCCCTCGCGAAAACGGATCCGCGCCTCCAGGGCTTTTGCCACCGGACGCTCACTATCCAGCGCCAGTGCCTGCTTCACCGCTTTCCCGGCGGCGTCAAGGTCCCCGCTTTGCAGGTACATTTCCGCCAGACCCTCCCAGGCACCGGCCGCTAGGGGGGTGGAGAGAAGCGGTTCGAACTGCTGACGGGCCTGCTCCATTTTCCCCTGTTTCAATAGGGCATAGCCCAGACCCAATCGGGCCCGGGGACGCAAAGGCGCCGCCTCGACACGCTGATAGATCCTGGCAGCGGAACGGAATGCCTTGCGCTGCATCAGGCGATCTGCAATCACCAACCACCATTCCTGGCCTTTCGCCACCGCCCCCTGAAAGCGGTCCAGCTCGGTATGCTGGGCCCCTATCACGTAAACCGTGGGATACACCCCCAACGCCTTATAGGCTTTCATCACCTCGGCCGGTGCATGGAGTACCGGCAAAGTCAACCCTTCACGCCTCACCAAAGATCCCAGTTTTGATGGCCGTTCATTACTGATGGCGAGGACCAGAATCTGTTCTTCCTGCAAAGGTTGCAGGTCCTTGATCATGTCGAGGCATACCCCACAGGAGGGGGAGAAAAACACCAGGATGGAGAGTGGGCTGCGATCCAGGCGGGAATCATCCCAAGGGGACCCGACCACTTCCTTGGCGGTGAAGTTCGGTATGGTGGCCGCCTGTAGCGAGAACACCAGACTCCAGAGACACAATGCAATGATTTTTTTCATCAGTCATTCTCCATCAGGACGACTTCCACCGGCACGGTGTCTTCCGACTGCACATCGACCACCACTTCCAACGGCCGGTATCCATATTTCTTCACAATCAAACGATGATTGCCGACTGGCAAGGTCAACTTAGCCGGGGTGACCCCCAGGAAACGACTGCCATCCAGCAGCACCAGCGCTTCGGCAGGTTCACTTCGCACTTCGACGATGCCCACGCCGATCCCAGATTGAGCAAACAGTTGTTCGCGGCAACAGACATAGAGATACCCTACCCCCCCAAGCGCCAACAGCACCAGCAAGGTTGCAAACAGTTTCCAACCCCGGACGAGGGAGCGCCTTTCGGATTTCGCAACCGCCTGCTCAAGGGCTTCACAGAATGACGAGGCATCGGGGTACCTTTCAGCCGGCTGTTTCGCCAGGGCTTTCAGCACTACCCGGTCCAGGGTCTCCGGCAGCAGGGGATTCAGCCGGGAAGGGGGATCCGGCTCGGTGGAGAGGATCCGTTGAACGATGGTGGTGCTCTGCTGCCCGGAGAATGGTCGTTCCCCGGTGAGCAATTCGTACAACACCACTGCCGAGGAGAAGATGTCGGCCCGCCCATCCACCCGATGTCCCAGACACTGCTCCGGCGCCATATAGGCGGGTGAACCCATCATCACTCCCGTTCGGGTCAATTGGGAATCGTCCAGGTGGGCGATACCGAAATCGGTGATCTTGATTGTGTCATCAGCCAGCATCATGATATTGGCAGGCTTGATGTCCCGGTGCACGACCCCGTTACGGTGGGCGTAGTCGAGACCGTCGAGGAGCTGCCCCATGAGACGGACGATCTCTTCCAGAGCAAAGCGCCGCCCTTCCGCCAGCGATTCCTTGAGCGACCGGCCTTCCACATATTCCATGGCAATGAAGTGTCCGGAAGGATCTTCACCGTATTCATACACCCCCACGATATTGGGGTGACTGAGCCTGCCGGCCGCCTTGGCCTCGCTGCGGAAGCGTTCCAGGATTTCCTTGCCTTGTTCGGTCCCCAGAAGATGAGGGTGGATCACCTTCAAAGCCACTTGGCGTTCGATCATAGGATCGAATGCCAGATAGACTTTTCCCATGGACCCTTCCCCGAGCAACCTGCGTATCTGGTACCGGCCAACTGCGGAAGGCAGGTTATCCGAGGACTGATCCATCACCACGGTTTCCCCCTGAGCTGGGGATTCACTCACTGGTCGATCCTCTCAATTGATGGGCATAAGCGCAACTTCGTCGGGCTGTGACCGTATCACCCAACATCCGGTATGTCTGACACAATCCGTCGTATATCTCATATTGCCGTGGCGCCCGTTCGGCCGCCCCCAAGTACCACCTCAAGGCCCCGTCATAGTCCCGCCGCTTGAAATGCAACAAAGCCAGCAACAGAAATGGGCGGAAGTCCTTCTGGGTTCCCGTGATAAGGGATTTCAATAAGGTTTCTGCCTCGCCTTCATCCTGCGCTATCAGGCGCCTGATTTCCCGATAATCCAGAAGTTCATTCACAGGAAGGTCCGCCTGGGAAAGAAATTGCACCACAATGGCGGCAGGGATAGCGTAACTGACGTCATTTTCCCCATCCAGATACCCCCTGACCAGACCTGCCAGTCGGCCCTGCATGTCGAACAAAGGTGCCCCGCTATCCCCATGGGCAATGCTCATGGCGATCTCGATCAGGCGGCTTCCCTGCAGAATCCGCCCAGGCTCTCTAACGGTACCGCGGTACAAGGTGTGCCTTGTCCCTCTGGGGCACCCTATGGCAAAAACCCCGTCGCCCTGGGAAGGAGGCACTTCATTCAGGAAGACCGTACCAGCCCGGGGAGCGATGGCCAATAATGCCAGATCATTGATGACATCCTTCGCCAGCAATTTCGCCGGAGACCTGAGACCGTCATGACTGAAGGCCTCGATGCTGCTCCCTCCCTCGATCTCGTGCCAGACGGTGAGCAAACGCCCTGAAACGATCTGAACCCCGGTTCCAAAACGTTTGTGAGACTTCAGTTGAGTCTTGAGACAATACACTAAAGGGAATTTCCTTGCCGCCAAGTCCTCAAGGCTGGTTGCCGGCACCTCTCGCACCAAGAGGCAGAGTGACAACAACAGAAGAAACTTACCCAATCCCATACCACCATTGATTCGCAAAGATGCCGTTTCAGTACTTACCAACTCGGCTCCACCTTGGGCCTCCCTCATAATGATCCTCAAGCCGCCATTATCTTCCATAAGAAGATTGTTGAGAAACCCCTGGAACGCTTATAGAAGTGGCCCGGGGTTGCCTTGACCACCACCAGTAGGTTGCGTTAGCTGGGGCTGAGGTTGGGGAGGTGTGACAGGCACTTCCGGCCGATAGAGGTTATTGTTCTGGGCCTGATCGCCGGTATCGAAATCCTCGGGCTGCATGATTTTGTCCAGACCCACGGGAAAACCCGAGCGTTTTTGCCCTTCACCCAGGATCAGGCGCCAATCGGGGGTAGTTGACAGTTCTTCCGCATATTCCCGGGCCAGGGGAGAGGAATCATCAGTGATGGCCTCCATGACCTGCCGGTCACTGGCGTCCCGGGCATTGAATTCCGGCAACCGGTCGCGTAGGGATTGGACCAGATTCCCAGGCAGATCAACAGTTTCCAGCAACTGCCGCGCGCGCAGGTAATCACCCTGGTCCATGGCTTCCAGAGCCTCCCCCAGCCTTTCCAGGGTTTCCAGCCCCTTGCCCTTAAGCGGTTTCGATTCATCCGGCCACGAAGCCCGGACCCCCAGATCGCTGAGCAATTGCCCCACCAGCCGCCGTTGCATGATCAACAACCTAGCAAGGGAATCCCGGTCCTTGAACGAGTGCTGCACCACCGCCCGCTCGGTCCCCACCACGGCGACATCGATTTCGACTTCCTGGGCTGTGGCGGCGGCTTCCGCCAGACTCAAGAGAATTGTGAAAACCATCCAAAAACCCTTCACGGTTCACCTCCTTCCAGGCGGTAACTGCCCACCAAAATTCTCTCCGCACGCAACAGCCGCCCCACCCCGGCCGAACGCGCGGGATCGGTGAGACCGGCAACGTTCAGCCGCAGTTCTTCCAGCAATCTTTCCACTTTCACCCTCTCCAGCAACCTCAAACCCGGCGCGGCTTTCTTCAGGTCCGACATCATCAGGGCAGTCAGGGCCTTCCCCACCCGGCGCTGGCGGCGGGGATTCATCCCCGCCAGGGGACGTTGCAGGGAAAAAGGCATCACCGCCAGCGTATGGGGCGCCACCCGGCTCTGGCGCAGATTTTCTTCGCCCTGGGTGAGTGCCTTGATTTCATGATCCAGAAGTTTGTTGGTCAGGGCGGTCAGGTAGCGGTTCACCTGTCTGTGCCGGGCGCCTTCCGGAGCCAGCCTGGCATAACGCCGCCATTGCCGGACGGCGGTCAGCAGATCCCCCCGCTCCACAGCGATCTGCCCCAGGAAATAAGCCGCCGGGGCGTTTTCCGGATACGCTGCCTGAAGCGCCTGGAAACGTTCAGCCGCCTTCCTGACCTCGCCACCGCTGTACTTTGCCAGCGCCTCTCTCAGCAGCGGTACCAGAGCGACCACCCGGGCACGCCACTGGAGCGCCTGGCGCGGTGTCAGTGTTTTCCTCTTCGGAAGTCCTCCACCGATCTCCAGCCCTCCCCCTTCCACGATAGTTTGTCCGTTCCAGCGGACCTGATTGTCGAACACCACCACGTCGGTCCGTTCGTCCCGGCCCACGGCGACACCCAGATGCCCCACACTCGCCTGCAACGTTCCCAAGGGCGTTTCAATGAAAATCGGAGCCCGCTTTTGCTGCAAATCCGGCAGAACCTGGAGCACCACTTTTCCCCGCCACAGCTCAAGATGCCCTCCCCTGGCACGCTGGGAGAGCCTGAGCCAGGCCTCTCCGGCAATATCGAGACGATCCTGGGTAGCCAGAACCAGATGAGCCCGGGCCACGGGCGCCAGGTGAACCACATCCCCGTTCAGCAACCCGGCCCCCGGTTCAACCTCGAGGCGTTGGCCCTGCGCATTCCAGGCCTCGACCCGGCCATGGAGAAGTGTCAGTCTGGCCACCCTGTGCGACCCTTCAACGACGCGGGAAATCGTCGGTGCCTTTGGATCCGGTTCCGGCCGGGGCGGCATGGCATAGCTGGCGGGCACAATCCACCCCAGCAACAGGCAACAGCAGAAGCGCTTGATCATTTCGTCCTCCCCCTAGAAATCCAAATCGATACCGACATTGAGCCCCACGATGTGTCGCTGATAGTCGTAGAGTTCTATATTGGCCTGGTTGACGAAATAATCCCAGCGGGCCTCGACGAAGATTCCATGGGAAAAATATTTGGACACCGCCAGAGTGGAGGTAAAACGATTGTCGCGCCGTTTCCGGTTGGTCACTACCCGCAGCGGATCCTGATACTCACGATGGTGATACCCCACGCCGACATAACTTCGCAAGGCGAAAGGCCAGCTTGCCGTCCACCCCAGATTCAGGCCACCCTCCCAGTAACCATAGATATCGTCATTGGCACTCCGATGGCCGCCGTCGGCGGTCACAGTGAACAAATGATCGGCCACCCCGTACTGCCAGTTGACGAAGCCGGTATGATGACTGTAGTCCTGGCCATCGCGCTGACGCACGAAATCCTCGTAACGGAAACGGTAACCCGCACTGACGCTGGCGGCGGGGGACAAGCGGTAGGAAACCGCAGGGGCCACCCCAATGAAGGAAGACAAGTAATCCTGGCCGAAGTAACGCTGCCCTCCCGTCACCAGGGTATCGGCCCGGTATGGCCCCTGCATCCAGGTGGGGCCGGAGGAAAGTTCCCAGCGATAGTAGTCGAACTGATCCAAATCGACACCCTCATCGTCGTGGAGATAGACATTGGCGAGAAAATCCAGTTTTCCCCGCCACAGCAGCCCCCCTTCATCGAGCACATCATAACTGACATCGCCCCCCACGTTGGTCTGCGAGAACCACCCCTCCGGCTTGCCGGCAACCTGTATGATCCCGCCGGCCACCGGAAACACATCAATATCGGGACGGGCGGCCGGGTTACTGTCATAATGGATTCCGCTCTGGAAGTGCAACGCCGCCGCCAGTGCCCGCCGTCCCCGCTGCTCGAGACCCTTCTCAAGGCGCTCGATGACCTTGATCCAGCCACTTCCGAGGCCTTTTCTGGCCAGCGCCAGTTCCTCCCCGGCCTTTTCCTTGTCTCCCATGTCGGCATAGGCCAGGGCCAGATAGAGATGCGCCTTGGCAGCCTCCGGCCGAAGCGCCAACAACCGGCGCAAATGGCGAACCGCCAGATCCGGTCGCCTGGCCCGATAGGCACAGACCCCGGCCCAGTAGAGCACGTCCGGGTAATCCAGCTTGAGGGTGATCTCCTCAAACAGAGGTAGCGCCGCCTGATAAGCCTGGGTATAAAACAGCCGAATGGCTTCCCTCAGCCGTTCCTGGTAGTAGTCCTGTTCACTGGTCGAAAACCGGGACAAATCGCTCTCATCTCTGGCCGGATGCATTGCCGGCTCAGCGTATGATTCAGTCAACCATCCACCAAGGGCAACGGCAAAGCCAACCAAAACGAGGCCAGCCCTGTTGATTCGATCACTTTTCATATTTTTTATCTTTGAATTCTCCGGGATGTTTTATTTGCGAATTTCGACTGGACCAGGTAACCGCTTCCATAACCGTGGATGGGTCGATAGATACTATCGGATCAGGGAAAAGAAGTATTAGAAATTTCTAACCAATAAAAAATCAGATCTGAAGAAGTTTAATGTTACCTAAATTTTGCAAGTGATTCGAGCACCGAGGGTGTCGACGGGGGCTTTAGGCAAGGCGGCAAACCGATTTTCGCGCAGGCGTAGCAGCGCTACGTTGAGCACAAAATCGGTGAAG